>Ga0114959_10004519_pt1 | contig 10649 bp, 10 predicted proteins | sample C_130625_EF_Meta_FD_87317 | JGI IMG/M metagenome (GOLD analysis project Ga0114959, IMG submission 87317) | Freshwater microbial communities from Lake Croche, Canada to study carbon cycling - C_130625_EF_MetaG | ecosystem: Environmental > Aquatic > Freshwater > Lake | place: Lake Croche, Canada...
CCGCGCGGTGTGGTGACATCTGTTCCCGGCGACTTCTCGCCGCGCGCGGATCTTTCCGACGCCCCACTGCCCGAGGCGGTTTCGCCGACGTTGAAGTCGATGGCCTCCGGTGGCAGTACCGGTCGGCCGAAGCTGATCGAGGCCGGCGGCGATAGCCGCTTCCAGGGCGACCTGGTGGCTGCGATGATGGGCAACCTGCCCACCGATACCCAACTGGTGTCGGTTCCGCTGAGTCACAACACCGGCTTCACCTCGGCCACCATCGCACTGGCCACCGGCCAGCATCTGGTGCTGATGCCGCGGTTCGACCCGGAATCGTTTCTGCGACTGATCACCGAACACCGGGTCAACTACCTGGCGACCGTGCCGACCATCATGCAGCGACTGCTGCCGGTTTACCGTGCCGACCCGGACAGCTTCGATCTGTCGTCGGTGCGGCGGTGGTGGCACCTGGCCGCGCCGTGCCCGCCCACCGTCAAGGAGGCCTGGATCGAGATCCTCGGCCCCGAGGTGGTCTGGGAACTCTACGGCGGCACTGAACTTCAGGCTCTGACCTTCATCAGCGGCACCGAATGGCTGACGCACCGCGGATCGGTCGGCCGGGTGGTATCCGGTGAGATGAAGGTGCTCGACGATGACGGTGCTGACTGCCCGCCGGGTGTCGTCGGGGAGATCTACATGCGTCCGCGTCCCGGCAGTCAGCCGACCTATCGCTACATCGGCAGCACCGCGAAAACCCGGGATGGCTGGGACTCCCTTGGCGATCTCGGTTGGTTCGACGACGAGGGCTATCTGTATCTGGCCGACCGTCGGGTCGACATGTTCACCGTCGGCGGGCGAAACGTCTACCCGGCCGAGATCGAGAATGCACTGTCCGAACATCCGGCAGTGCTGTCGTGTCTGGTGGTCGGCGTTCCGCACGAGGATCTCGGCCAGGTTCCGCACGCACTGGTGCACGCCTCTCGAGACGGCACGGCACTCGATGAGTCGGCCGTCGCGGCATTTGTCGCCGAACGCCTCGCTGACTACAAGGTGCCGCGCAGTGTGGAATTTGTCGATACGCCACTGCGTGACGATGCCGGCAAGGCCAGGCGGACGGCTGTGCGCGATGAGGTGCTAGCACGCCGGACGGCCGGCATGCGGGAGTTGTAGCACGGCTGCAGGCACAAGCGCGCTGACGTCAGCGCGCGATCACGGGCACAAGCGCGCTGATGTCAGCGCGCGATCACGGGCTCAGGGGCATCGGTGACGGAGCTGTCCAGCGGGGGCGGCAGCGCACCATCGCGTCGGCCGCGCCGATATTCCCAGCGGCGCAACGCATTTCGGCACGGCGACTCGATCAGCGCATAGCTGACCGCCGCCATGGCGAAACCCAGCACCGTTGTCAGAGCCAACACCACGAAGAAGTTTCCGGTGAACATGAACTTGCCGACCATCGGGAAGACCATCACCAGTGCGGCCAGATGCCAGACGAACAGTCCATAGGACCAGCGACCGAGAACCACCATGACCGGACTGCCCAGAATGCGGTGCGGGGTGCCGGGGCGGTCGAGCACCAGTGGTGCAAGCAGTGCGCCGGCGACGATGGCGCCATTGACGTCCGCACCACGAACTGGCTGAGGGTGGCCGGAACCAGGTCCTCCGGCCCGGCCAGGGGCGATGCCGAAATCAGATAAGCCACCAGTGCGATGCCGGTGATGGCCGGCCAATTGCGCGCCAGTCGATGTGGTCTGCCGACCGGGCTCACCGTCCACTCCGCAAGCAGCATCCCGGCCGCGAACCAGGACGCGTACGCCGGGGGCCAGTTGAGAAAGTTCACGCCCGTGGCGGTGTGGATGGGCAGCAGGCCCCACCCGAGACTGAGCAATGCCACCGCCGCGATCACCGGCACCCGGGCGCGGATAGGCAGCCGATAGGCCGCCCACGCCAGGATCGGCAGCGCCAGATAGAAACTGACCTCCACCGACAGGCTCCACATCTGAGTCAGTCCGGCCGTCAATGTCAACGGCACATACACCTGGGTCAGGGTCAGGTTGGCCAGCCAGACGGTGGGGCTGGCGTGGTTGGCCTCGGGCAGCAGCGTCAGGATCACCACCACGGCGAACAGATAGCCCGGCATGATGCGAACCAGCCGGGACCGCAGATAGTGTCCGGTGGCGGGCCGATGACGCAGTCCGCGCGCGGCCGCCGCATGACCGCGCCACAGCAGGAAGCCCGACAGCGCGAAGAACACCGCGACGGCCAGATCGAATCGGTGCAGCAAACGTCCCACCACACCGCCTGCGGTGCCGGTCTGGAACGCCACGTGGGTGAGCACCACTCCCAGGGCCGCGCACGCCCGCATACCCTCGACCGCCGGCAGGAAGCTCCGGGTGCCACCGACCTGATCGGTCACGGGTTTCATAGCTATCCAGTGTGCCCGTGCGTGGGTGACCACTGGCACCCCGGTGGGCTTCGAGATAACGTCGTCGCTGCCGACGCCCGTCCACGTCGGCAGCGGCTACGGCGGTGAATCGGACTGGTTGCACGGCTCCTGGAAGGCCGGCATGTTCATCGAAAGGCGCACCTGCGACATGACCGACCCGGCCGCTAACGCCCGATCCGGCTTCTGCGTGATCGACCACGTCGCGCATGAGGCACTCGGCCGCCATGATCCCTCGGAATTCGGCAACTGGATCGGAGTCGCGCCATGACAAGCCGCAGACCCGGTGGCTGGTTTTTTGAGCGGGAAAGCGTCGAGTTCATTCGCACCATGACCCTGATGGACGCCATCTTTGGGTTCGCGCTGACGCTGCTGGTCGTCGACCTCGAAGTACCACCGCCCGCCGAGTGGCAAAGCCTGCACATCCTGCTGGGTGGCGGTATGGGCGAGCGACTCATCGCCTTCCTCATCAGCTTCCTGGTGATCGCGGGCATGTGGGTGCTCAACCATCAAGTGCTTTCGCTGTTTCACGCCCTCGACGCCCCCACCGTCCGGATCTGCATCTACCTGGTGGCACTGGTGATTTTCGTCCCTTTCACCACCAGGGCCGTGAGCGCTCCGGACCCGTACAAATATCCGCTTCCGACTGCTGTCTTCGCCGCAAACGTCGCCGCGATCGCACTCGCCACGGTGGCGCTGATCCTGGTCGGCAGGGCGCGCGGGCTCACCGATAATCCGCTGCCCAAACCAGGCCTGATCGCTCACTCGCTTGCGGTCGCGATGGTCTTCCTGATTTCGATCCCGATCGCCTACCGGTTCGGCCCGAACCCGGCCCAGTGGTCCTGGCTGTCGCTGGCCCTCATCAGCCCGGCGGTGAGTTTTCTGGCCCGGGCGCGGACCTACCGCCAGCAGGGTTGACCCACCCGCGTTGATTCGCAGAGAACGGTTCGGGTTCGTCGGCATTGCACGGCGGGGGGGAATCCCCGCAGCGGAAGGCCCACTTCAGGGTCTGCTGTTAGGGTCAGTCGGGTTTGACGGACATCTTTGACGGACGACACCGAGGAGGCCAGGGCAGCGTGAATCGCGCAAGCATGCTGCGTCTCGCGGCGTTGACCATCATGGGTCTCGGTGCCGCACTGCTGACCGCCGCCCTGCTGCTCACCACCTACACCGCCGGCAAAATCCAAAAGATTCCGCTCGATATCGACAAAACACTCGTCAGTAGCGGGTCGGGCACAGCACTGGATCCGGCGTCGCTGCAGGCCACGCGATTCGTCGTCGACAAGAACATCCCCCTGGTCTCCCAGCAGGCCGTCACCGTCGAGACCCCGGCCAATGCGCAGGTGGTGACCTTTCAGGTCGGCACGACCGTCCGGCGCACCGACAAGCAGTTGGACAATGGATTGCTGCTGGCCATGGTCGATACCGTGACACTCAACCGCCACACCGCCGAGGCGGTTTCCGATGATGAGCGCCCCGGTGGATCGGTACAGAAGCCCCGGACCATTGAGGACGACAAGCCATCGACCAATATCGCTCTGCCGCACGAAGGCCTGGCCTATCGGTTTCCGTTCGACACCGAGAAAAAGTCGTATCCCTTCTTCGATCCGATCGCACAGAAGCCCTTCGACGCCAATTACGACGGCGAGGACGACGTCAACGGGCTGACCACCTACCGGTTCACCCAGAACATCGGCTACGACGCGGACGGCAAGCTCGTCGAGCCGATCAAATACGCCTCGCTCTACGACAAGAACGAGGAAGGCGAAGTCACCGCGCGGGCCGAACTGTGGGGCCTGCCCGGCGACCCCTACGAGCCGGTGACCATGACCCGGTTCTACGCGGCGCAACGCACCTTCTGGGTCGACCCGGTGACGGGCACCGTGGTCAAAGCCGAAGAGCACGCCAACCACTACTACGCGCGCGATCCGCTGCGGCCCGAAATGGCACTCGCCGACTACAAGGTGACGTCCACCGAGCAGACCGTCGAGTCGCAGGTGGCCTCGGCCCGAGACGAGCGCGACCGGCTGGCACTGTGGTCGCGGATCCTGCCGATCAGCCTGGCCGCGACCGGTCTTGTCGCCCTGATCGGTGCCGCCCTACTGGGAGCGTTCAGCCTTCGCGTCGAGTCGGCACTGGCCGAACCGGGTGTGGACGACATCGAGTTGGGAATCTTCGGCAGGGACGAGACCGGTCCAATGCCCGCCGCCCAGGCGCCGACCGAGAAGATCCCCACCCGGCGACCGGAGCCCCCGACCGCGCGGCGGTGAACATCTCCGTGCAGCGCGCGGTGAGATGGGCAGCGCCCGGCTACGCCATGGCACTGACCCTTGCCGTCACCGCACCACTGCTGGCACCGGGTTACCTGCTGGTGCGCGACGCGGTGTCGACACCCCGGTCCTATCTGTCCGACGCCGCCCTTGGTCTCGGTGAATCTGCCCCGCGCGCGGTGCCACAGGACGCCGCCGTCGCCGTGCTGTCGGCCGCCATCGACGGCGGCGTGGTCGTCAAGGCGCTGTTGATCGCCGCGATGTTCCTCGCCGGCTGGGGTGCCGCCCGACTCGCGGAGCAACTGCTGCCCGACGCCGGAGTGGGCGGCCAACTGGTGGCCGCCACGGTCGCGGTGTGGAATCCCTTTGTCGCCGAACGGCTTTTGCAGGGTCACTGGAGTCTGCTGCTTGCCTACGGCACCCTGCCCTGGGTGGCCGCAGCCGTGGTGCGGTTGAGAACCGGGCCACCCGAGCGCGCCGACTGGGTGGCGGTGGTGTTCTGGATCGCGCTGGCTGGGCTCACCCCGACCGGGGTGATGCTGGCGGCCGTCGTCGCGCTGGTGTGCGTCACGACCCCCGGTACGGGAGTCGGCCGGATCCGCTGTAGCGCAACTATTTTGGTCATCGCTGTACTGGCGGCGCTGCCATGGCTGACAGCGTCGGTGATCGGCAGCGGTCTCGGCAACTCACAGACCGCCGGTCTGGCACCGTTCGCGGCCCGCGCCGAACCGGGTCTGGGCACCCTCGGCAGCCTGGCCGGTCTGGGTGGCCTCTGGAACGCCGAGGCCGTACCGCATTCGCGCACAACTATATTCGCGTTGGTGGCCACTGTGGTCCTGCTGGCTGTGGTGGCGTGCGGGATTCCCGCACTGCTGCGCCGGCCCGGGGCGGAGCCACTACTGGTTCTTGCTGCGGTGAGCGTGTTGCTGGTCGCCGCGATGGCCACCGCGCCGGGCATCGCGGTGTTGCGCGCACTGGTCGAAGCGGTGCCGGGTCTGGCGGTGCTGCGCGACGGTCAGAAATGGGTGGCTCTGGCAATGCCGGGTTACGCACTGGCCGGTGCCGGCGCGGTGCTGACCCTGCGCCGGTGGATGGGAACGGGTATTAGTGCGGTGCTGTGCGCCGCCGCGGTGATCGCGGTACTGCCCGACCTCGCCTGGGGCGTGGGCGGGGAAATCGCCCCCGTTCACTATCCGCAGGGTTGGGCGGCGGTGGCGGCCAGAATCAACGCCGACCCGCGGGACGTCGCGGCACTACCCCCGGAAACCATGCGGCGATTCGATTGGGCCGGGCCGGTACCGGTACTCGACCCACTGCCGCGGTGGGTTCGCGCCGACGTGCTGTCCACCGGCGACCTCGTCGTCTCCGGGCGCACCGTGGCCGGTGAGGGCACTCGTGCCCGCGAGGTGCAGCGACTGCTGTCGTCCGGCGCCGACGCTGAGGCGTTGGCGGCAGCCGGGGTGGGCTGGGTGGTCACCGAAACAGGTTCTGCCGCAAAGCCACTGGGCCGATTGGCGGTCGACTACTCCGATGCCGATCTGACGCTCTATTCCGTCGGCGGTGCGGATTCGGGTGCACCCCGGTGGAAGCGGAACATGGTGATCGCCGCCCATCTGATCTGGGCGGGGATGCTGGTGATCGCTGCCGCGATCCTGGCCGCCGCTGCGTACCGGCGGCGCGCTCAGTCCTGATCGCCGCCGTTCTGATCGCCGCCGTTCTGATCGTGGCCGTCCTGATCGTGGCCGTAACGCAGGCGGTATTCCCGGTTACGGTCGGCATCGCGCTCACGCTCGGCCTCGTGGACGAGGTCGGGATCCAGACCGTGCTGGCGAAGTCGGTGGGCGCGCCAGATCTTGTCGAGTGCGTGGGCGAAGTACACGCACGGCAACAGCAGCAGCAGTGACATCGCCAGGTGCATGCCGAGGGTGGCCGGGATCAACCACAGCGGTGCCACGACCAACGCCGCCGGAATCATCACCCGCACCAGGTTTCTCGTCCGCGCGCCGTCGCCGGCCAGGTCGTGGCGCACCCAGTCGCGATACCGGGCGGGCAGGATTTTCCCGTAGCAGTAGGCCAGGTAGTGAACTGGGTTTGGCCGGGTGAGGTTGGCGCTCATGGGGTTTCGATCACACCGTCGAGACAACGCCGCTGATCCGGTGCCCGGAGTGCACCGATTCCAGCACGGTGCGCATGGCCGACGCACTCTGCGGCCAGGAGAATTCACGACTGCGCGCTGCCGCCTTGGCGCCGAGTTCGTCACGAAGAACACGGTCGGTCAGGAGTTGCTCGAAGCGGTCCACCAACTCGGCGTGGCTGTCAACGAGCACGCCGGTGACCCCGTCGACCACCGAATCAGTCAGGCCACCCGCGCAGCGGTAACCGATCGTAGGCACACCGTGCTGGGCAGCCTCTATGACGGCCAGCCCCCAGCCCTCTTTGACTGAGGGCAGCAGATGAACCCAACACCGTTGCACCACAGCGTGTTTGGTGACGTCATCAACATGACCGTGAAAGGTGACGGCATCGGCAATACCCAGTTGCTCGGCGCGTCGCACCAGGCGGTCCTGCCACCACCCACCCCCGATGACGTCGAGGTGCAACTCCGAGATCCGCGTGCGCAGCACGGCGACAGCGTCGAGGGCGTCCTCGATCTGCTTATGCGGCACCAGGCGGGACAGCACCACCGCGCGCGGGGTGGTCGACCGCGGGCCGGTCAGGGTGTCCGGCGGCGCCTCGTCGAGACCATTGCGCACAACTGCCACCCGGTTCGCGTCGACGCCGAGGTCGGTGAGATCGCGCACAGACGGCAGTGACACCGTGACGTACTGGTTATCGCGGTGCAGAAAAGGCGAAAGCCAAGACTCCACGAACCAGCCGAACCGGCCCAGGAAGCGGCCGGCGACGGGCCACTGGTCGCGGTGACAGTGGTGCACCAGCACGACGACGCGGCGACCGAAGGCCAGTCGCGCCAAGAAGGGCAGACCGTTCTGGCTGTCGATCACCACGTCCGGCTTCGCACGCCGCAGCGGACCCAGCCCGATCCGGGAAGCAACCATGGCCAGTCCGGCCCAGATGTAGACGGTGTAGCGCCCCCCGGCGCGGCTGATGTGCACGCCGTCGACCACGTCCCGGCGCGGGGCACCCACATATCGGGCGGTGCGCAGTGTGACCTCGATTCCGGCCTCTGCCAACTGTGCACCGATGCGCTGCAGATAGGTCTCACTGCCGCCGCCCTGCGGGTGGCCGGTGTCACGCCAGCACAGCAACAGCACTGAGCGGACCGGGGTGGGCATCCGGCCAGCTTATCTCTGGCAAGGTGAGGGTTGATGGCCGTCACCGACCTGTTGGCCCGGCGGGCCACCCTGGCCCGATCCACCCGGTTGCTCGCACAGTTCCGGTACGAGCAAAGCGACCCGGGGCGGTTCTACGGTGCCCTGGCCGCCGATACCGAGGCCATGGTTGCCGACCTGTGGCGGGCCGATCACACATCGGACCACCACGGGCGCACTGTCCTCGATGTCGGCGGCGGCCCGGGTTACTTCGCGCGCGCCTTCGCCGATGCGGGCTGGATCTACGTCGGAGTCGAACCCGACCCGACCGAGATGCACGCCGCTCATGCGGTGCGCGGCGGGCCGGGGGCATTCGTACGGGCGTCGGGGTTGGCGCTGCCGTTCGCCGACCACAGCGTCGACGTGTGTCTGTCCTCCAACGTGGCCGAACATGTGTCGCGACCCTGGCAACTGGGGGCGGAGATGCTGCGGGTCACCAAGCCCGGCGGCCTGGCGATCCTGTCCTACACCGTCTGGCTGGGGCCGTTCGGTGGCCACGAGACCGGCCTGTGGCACTACCTGGGCGGCGCCCGTGCAGCGGCGCGGTACGCGCGCCGGCACGGCCGTCGACCCAAGAATGACTACGGGTCGTCTTTGTTCGCCGTCTCGGCAGCCGACGGTCTGCGCTGGGCCGCCTCCACCGGCGCGCTGGTTGCCGCATTCCCCCGGTACCACCCCCGATGGGCATGGTGGATGACGTCGCTGCCCGGTGTGCGGGAGTTTCTGGTGAGCAATCTTGTGGTGGTGCTGCGGCCCCTCCAACCCGATGCCTGAAACTTGTTCTCGTCGGCGCTTCGGATCGGTAATGTGACCGGCATGACGCAGACCGTTTACAAGACCGAGTACGACCAGCTCTTCATCGGCGGCAAGTGGGTGGCGCCGTCGACATCGGAGACGATCGAGGTCCACTCGCCGGCCACCGGCGAGTATGTCGGCAAGGTTCCGATGGCCGCGGCGGCCGATGTCGATGCCGCCTGCGCCGCGGCGCGCAAGGCCTTCGACGAGGGTCCGTGGCCGCGGATGACACCCGGTGAGCGTCAGGCGGTGATCGCCAACGCGGTCAAACTGATCGAGGATCGCGACGACCTGTTCAAGTTCCTGCTCAAGGCCGAGACCGGCCAGCCGCAGATGATCGTCGACATGATGCAGTACGGCGCGGCCATCTCCGGCCTGCAGTACTACTCGACGGCGGCCGATAAGTTCACCTGGTCGGATATTCGCGACGGCATCTACGGCCAGACCCTGGTGCTGCGCGAGCCGATCGGTGTCGTCGGTGCGGTGGCGGCCTGGAACGTTCCTTTGTTCCTGGCGTGCAACAAGCTTGGCCCGGCACTGCTCGCGGGATGCACCATGGTGCTCAAGCCCGCCGCCGAGACCCCGCTGAGCGTCAACGCGCTCGCGGAGGTGTTCGCGGAGGCCGGCCTGCCCGAGGGCGTGCTGTCGGTGGTGCCCGGTGGGGCCGAGACCGGGCGCGCTCTGACCGCCAATCCCCTGGTGGACAAGTACACCTTCACCGGAAGTTCTGCGGTCGGCAAGGAGGTCGGCAAGCTGGCCGCCGAGAAACTCAAGCCGTGCACGCTGGAACTGGGCGGCAAGTCGGCGGCAATCATCCTTGAGGATGCCGACATTGATTCGACCCTGCCGCTATTGCTGTTCGCCGGTTTGATGAACTCCGGGCAGGCCTGCGTGGCGCAGACCCGAATTCTGGCGCCGCGGTCACGCTACGACGAGATCGTCACCAAGCTCGCTGCCGCGGTGGCCGCGACGCCGGTGGGTCTGCCCGATGATCCGGGTGCCTTCATCGGGCCGCTGATCACCGAGAAGCAGCGCGAGCGCGTTGAGGGCTACATCAAAAAGGGCATCGAGGAAGGTGCCCGCGTCGTCACGGGTGGCGGGCGTCCCGAGGGCCTCGACGGCGGTTACTTCGTGCAGCCGACAGTGTTCGCCGACGTCGACAACTCCATGACCATCGCCCAGGAGGAAATCTTCGGGCCGGTCCTGTCGGTGATTCCCTACGACACCGAGGAGGACGCGATTCGGATCGCCAACGACTCGGCCTACGGCCTGGCCGGCAGCGTGTGGACGACAGACAACGACAAGGCGATGAAGATCGCGTCGCGGATCCGCACCGGCACCTACGCGGTGAACATGTACGCCTTCGATCCGGGTGCGCCGTTCGGCGGCTACAAGAACTCCGGCATCGGCCGCGAGAACGGGCCGGAGGGGATCGACGCCTACGTCGAACTCAAGAGTGTGCTGCTGCCGTTCGGCTACACGCCGGAGCTCTGACCCCCGCCCGCTTGGCTCAACCGCTTGCCGTACCCGCGCGAGCAGACGCAAACTCGCATAAAAAGTCGCCCGCGAGTGCGACTTTGCGTCTGCTCGCGGGGTGAACGGGGTCGGGCGAACCCTAGAACAACACCCGGGCGATCATCTCGGCAACCGCGGCGGGCTTGTCCACACCGTCGATCTCGATGGTGTGGCGCACGGTCAGGTCGACGGTGCCGGGGTCCTTCGCGACGGCATCGGCCAACTCCGAACGCACCCGGATTCGGCTGCCGACCGGAACCGCGGACAGGAACCGCACTTTGTTGAGGCCGTAGTTGATGACGAGCTTGGCGTTCTCGA
>Ga0114959_10004520_pt1 | contig 10647 bp, 11 predicted proteins | sample C_130625_EF_Meta_FD_87317 | JGI IMG/M metagenome (GOLD analysis project Ga0114959, IMG submission 87317) | Freshwater microbial communities from Lake Croche, Canada to study carbon cycling - C_130625_EF_MetaG | ecosystem: Environmental > Aquatic > Freshwater > Lake | place: Lake Croche, Canada...
CAGCTCCGGCGCCGCGGGAAAGGCAACGCGCCCGATCACTGTGAACAGGCAGGCATACATCGCCAGCCCATTGGCCACGCCCAGCAGGAATTGCGGCCCGCGCGGAAAGATCGCCAGCAAGGCGCCCAGGCCAAGCGCCGAGCCGGAGAGCAGGACCAGGGGATACAGCACACCGCGATCGGCCGCGCCGCCGGCCACCAGCAGCATCACCCCCAGGCTGGGCAGCAGCGCCAGCAAGGCCTCACCCCGGTATCCCGGCCGGCGGCTCCGTGTCCCTGGCGAACCCGTCCCCGGCATCAGCCATGTCGGTCCGGCAAGGCCGCGACGCCGGTGATCTCAACCCGCCAGGCGGGATCGACGAGGCGCGCTGCGATGGTCATGCGCGCCGGCTTGGCCCTGGGATCGAGCCAGCGGTCCCAGGCGCGGTTCATCGCCGGCGCCTCGGCGATATCGGCCAGCACCACGGTGACGCTCAGCAGATGCCGCTTATCGGTGCCGGCTTCGGCCAGCAGGGCATCGATCTGGCCGAGGATATCGGCGGTCTGCCCCTCGACATCGAGGCTGGCATCGTCGGCGACCTGCCCAGCCAGCCAGACGAGGCCGCCATGAACGACGGCGCCGGAGAGACGGCCTTCCTCGGCAAGGCGGGCGATGGGCATGGCGGGGCTCCGACGAAATCGAACACCATCCTGCACCGAACCGCGCCGCGCCGCATCCGCCCGGGACGAAGGCGGCCACTGGGCGCCGAAGTGGTGCGGCGCTTGCATCCCCCCAGGTCGTTCATGCCTGCTGGAGACCCCTCCCCATGCGCCGCACCCTGTTTGCTTTCGCCTTGGTCGCCGCCCTGTGCCGTCCTGCCGCCGCCGATGACAAGGTATTGTTCCAGCTGGACTGGATTCCAACCGGCGAGCACGGTGCCTATTTCGCAGGCGCCGCGAAGGGCTTCTGGAAGGCCCAGGGCATCGATATCAGCCTGGCGCGCGGCTATGGCTCGGGCGACACGATAAATAAGGTTGCAGCCGGTGCCGCCCCCTTCGGCGTCGCCGATGTCGGCGGCGTCCTCGCCGCCCGCGCACGGCAGGATATCCCGGTCAAGGCGATCTCGGCGATCTACACCCATTCGCCGCATTCGCTTTTTGTGCTCAAGAGCAGCGGCATCACGGCCTTCAAGGGGCTGGAGGGCAAGAAGATCGCCATCACCGCCGGGAACAGTCATCGCCTCTATTTCCCGGAAGTCGCCCGCCGCGCCGGGACCGATCCCGAGAAGATCGCCTGGGTCACGACCGATGCCTCTGCCATGGCGGCCATGATGATCAGCCGGCGCGTTGATGCGGCGCCGTTTTATTCGATCCATCACTACTACACGAACAAGGCGGCGCAGGCGGCGGGGGAGGAGATCATCGTGCTGCCCTTCGTCGAGACGGGCTTCGCGATCTACGCCGCCAGCATCATCACCACCGACGATGTCATCAGGAAGAACCCCGACCTGGTGCGCCGCTTCCTGCTTGGGCTGCAGCAAAGCCTGGTCTTCGCCCGCGATAACCGCGCCGAGGCCTGCCGGCTGCACGTCGCGAAGAACCCCGAAGTGGCGCAGGATGATTGCGAGGGCAGCCAGCGGGCGGTGATGGGCTTCGTCTTCACCGATCATGCCAAGGCAACCGGCCTCGGCCGCTTCGCGCCGGAGCGGCTGGCGACCACCTGGCGGGTGGTGGCGGAGAGCCAGCAGCTGGACCCCGCCGCCTTCGATCCGGCCAAGGCCGTCGATACCAGCATGTTGCCCGCGTCCGTACCCTGACGCCGTGATCCGCATCGACCGCATCCGCAAGCTATTCCCCACGCGTGAGGGCGAGGTGGAGGCGTTGCGCGACGTGTCCTTGCACGTCGCGGCGGGGGAATTCGTCGCGATCGTCGGTGCCTCGGGCTGCGGCAAGTCCACCTTGCTGCGGATGATCGCCGGGCTGATCCAGCCGAGCAGCGGCCAGGTGCTGCTGGATGGGTCCCCGGTCACGGCACCGCGCGCCGAAACCGCCATGGTGTTCCAGGCGGCAACGCTACTGCCCTGGGCGGATGTGCTGCGGAACGTCACCTTCCCGCTGCGGCTGATGAAGCAGGCCGGCGCGGGGACCGAAGCGCGCGCCCGCGCCCTGTTGGCGACCGCTGGTCTGACGGGCTTCGAGCGGCGGCTGCCGCGGGAGCTTTCGGGCGGCATGCAGCAACGCGTGGCGATCTGTCGCGCCCTGTTGCAGGAACCCCGCGTGCTGCTGATGGACGAGCCCTTCGGCGCGCTGGATGCCCTGACGCGGGAGGAAATGTCCCTGGAATTGCTCCGCATCTGGCAGGGGCGGGAGATGGCGGTGGTCTTCGTCACGCATTCCATCCCCGAAGCGGTGCTGCTGGCCGATCGGGTGGTGGTGATGTCCCCCCGCCCGGGCCGCGTCGCCGAAGTGATCGAGATCGACCTGCCGCGGCCACGCAGCTTCGAGCAGGAGGCGCTGCCCGCCTTCCAGGCGGCGGCGCAGCGCATCCGCGCGCTGATCTATGGCGGGAGGCTGCCGCGTGCGGCCTAGTGCAGCCCGGATCGCGGCCGGCCTGCGTGAGACCGCGCCAGGCATCGCCGCCGTGATATTGCTCTTGCTGATCTGGGAGGGGATCTGCCGCGGCTTCGCAATCCGGCCCTTCCTGCTACCCGCGCCCAGTCTGGTCTTCGCCCAGACTCTGGCCGCCTGGCCGGTAGTGCTGAAACACGCCTGGGCAACGCTGGGGACGGTCTTGCTCGGCTTCGCGGCAAGTGTTGCGATCTCCCTGCCCCTGGCGATGCTGATCGTCTCCTCCCGCGCGCTGGCGGCGGCGCTCTATCCCCTGCTGGTCATCACCCAATCCATCCCGAAGGTTGCCCTGGCGCCGATCCTGATCGTGGCGTTGGGAGCGAACGAGCTGCCGCGCGTCATCGTCACCTTCCTGGTCGCCTTCTTTCCCCTGGTGGTTGGCACCGTCGCCGGGCTGATGGCGACCCCGCCCGAGCTGATCGAGCTGGGCCGCGCCTGCCGCGCCGGACGCTTGCAGGAGCTGCTGCGCATCCGCCTGCCCTTCGCCATCCCCTTCGTCTTCGGCGGGCTGAAGGTGGCCGCCGCGCTGGCCGTGGTTGGCGCGGTGGTGGCCGAATTCGTCGGCGCCGAGGCGGGGCTCGGCTATCTGATCCAGACCTCCATGGCCTTCTTCAAGACCCCGCTGGCCTTCGGCGCGGTGATCGTGCTCGCGGTCATGGGCATCCTGTTGTTCCAGGCGGTGGCGCTGACCGAACGCCTGTTGTTTCCGTGGTCGAGCGGCGCCGCGCCGCCCGGCGCCGGCCTCTGACCTGAAAGGACCCATGCATGGCCGAGATCGAGAAGGGCTTCATCCTGATCAAGGGTGCGCTGCTGGCCGATGCCAGCCGCCGCCGCGGCGAGCCCGCCGAAGTGCTGATCGAGGACGGCATCATCAAGGCGGTCGGCACAGAGGTGCCGGCGCCGCCCGGGACGAAGATCATCGATGCCGCCGGCCTGCTGATGCATCCCGGCCTGATCAACGGCCATACCCATGGGCATACCGGCCTCGGCAAGGGGCAAGGCGATAAATGGACGCTGGAGCTGCTGCTGGCAGCGGCACCCTGGATCGGCGGCAACCGCACGACCGAGGACAAGAAGCTCTCGACCATGCTCTGCGCCGCCGAGATGGTGGCGAAGGGCTGCACCGCCGCCTATGACCTGTTCTTTGAATTCCCCGTCCCGACCGTCGATGGCATGGATGCCGGCGCCGCCGCCTATGCCGAAGTGGGCATGCGCGCGGTGATCGCGCCGATGGTCGCCGACCGCTCATTGTATGAAGCGATCCCCGGCCTGCTCGATGCCCTGCCGGCGCCGCTGCGCAAGGTGGTCGAAGGCATGCGGATGCAGCCCTATGACGCCACACTCTCCGCCATCTCCACCGTATTGAAGGGCTGGAAATGGGCCGGGCAGGACATCATCCCGGCGGTGGCGCCGACCATTCCGCTGCATTGCGCCGATGCCTTCATGTGCGGCTGCGCCCGGCTGGCGCGGGAGCACGGCGTCGGCCTGCACAGCCATGTCGGCGAGAGCAAGGTGCAGGCGGTGGTCGGGCTGAAACAGTACGGCCGGTCCCTGCTGCAGCACATGGATGGCCTCGGTCTCGTCGGGCCGGACTTCACCGCGGCGCACGGCGTCTGGCTGGACGATGATGATTTCCGCCTGCTCGCCGACAAGGGCGCCTCCGTGGTGCACAATCCCGGCAGCAACATGAAGCTCGGCAACGGGATGTTCAGGCTGCGCGAGGCGATCGATGCCGGCGTTAATGTCGGGATCGGCACCGATGGGGCGACCTGCGCCGATAACCAGAACATGTACGAGGCGATGCGCTACGCCTCCATGCTCTCGAAGGTGCAGACGCCCGACCCCCGCTTCTGGGCCACCGCCGATGAGGTCTACCGCGCGGCGACACTGGGCTCGGCCAAGGCGATGGGCTTCAAGGATCTCGGCGCCATCGCGCCCGGCTTCAAGGCGGATATCGTCTTCCTGGATCTCGGTTCGATCAACTGGATGCCGCATAACTGGACCACCAACCAGATCGTCCATACCGAGGATGGCTGCGGCGTGCGGCATGTGATGATCGGCGGCCGCTTGGTTTTCGAGAATGGCCGCCACACCCGGATCGATCTGGCCCGGCTTGGCCGTGAGGCTGAGGCAGCGCGGGAGCGTCTGGAAGCACTGAATGCTTCTAACAAGGCGCTCTATGATGCGCTGGAGCCGGTGATCCTGGGCTTCTGTCCGACGATCGCCGCGACGCCGCATCACCTGCGCCGCTATCTCTGCGACAACCCGGGCTGAACGGCTTGCCGGCGCGCCCCGCCGGCGCGACCATCCGCCGATCCGAGGAGCCCGATCCCATGCCCGAATTCGTCGATCTCTCGCGCGAGCTGTTCCACCGCACGCAGACCCACCCGAGCCATCCGCCCGCGGTCTTCACGGTCTGGGGCGATCACTCGGAGAAGAAAGTGGCCGGCAACACCACCTTCACGTCGAAGGCGCTGTATTTCTCCATGAGCGATCATGCCGGCACCCATGTCGATGCGCCGGTGCATTTCGACCCCCGCCCGGGCGCGCTTTCGGTCGAGCAGATGCCGCTTGAGAATTTCTACACCTCGGGCATCTGCCTCGATCTCTCGCACGTGCCGCTGAAGCATCAGATCACGGTGCCGGAGATGGCGGCGGCGCTGGCGAAATCCGGCCAGGAGATCCGCCCGAAGGACACCGTGCTGATCTGGATGGCGACGAATGAGCGCCTGCTCGGCAAGCCCGGCTATCAGCATGATTTTCCAGGCCTGGCGCTGGAGAGTGTGCATTGGCTGGCGGATCGGGGCATCGGCATGTTCGGCGTCGAGGCGATCAGCCCCTCGCCGGAAGGCGAGCCGAATTTCCTCGCGCACATGGCCTGCGCCGAGCGCGGCATCACCCACATGGAATGCCTCGCCAATCTGGATAAGCTGATTGGCCGCGGCCGCTTCACCTTCATCGGCTTCCCGCTGAAGATCCGGGGCGGCACCGCCAGCCCGATCCGCGCCGTCGCGATGTTTCCGTGAAACTCGCCCGCCGGACCCTGCTGGCCGGGCTCGCCGCGCCCGCCCTTCTGCATGCCCAGCCCTGGCCGGATCGGCCGATCCGCTGGATCGTCAACTTCCCCCCCGGCGGCGCGGCGGACACCCTCTCCCGCGCCCTGGTGGAGGCGATCGGCAACCGGCTCGGCCAACCGCTGGTCGTCGAAAACCGGCCCGGCGCGGGCGGCATGGTGGGCGCCGATCTCATCGCCAAGGCGCCCGGCGATCCCTACCTGGTGCTGATGTCGAGCGCGGCCTCCCACGGGATCGGCCCAGTGCTCTACCCCAACCCGCCCTACGACGCGCTGCGGGACTTCACGCATATCGCGTTGGTCGGCACTTTCGCGAGCGTGCTCGTGGTCAATCCCGGTGTGCCGGCGCAGACGCTGGCCGAATTCGTCGCCCTGGCTCGGGGCCGGCCCGGCGGGCTGGCTTATGGCACCGGCGGCAATGGCACGATGAACCACCTCGCCGGCCAGTTGCTGGCCCGGGCCGCCGGGATCGAGCTGACGCATGTGCCCTATCGCGGCTCCGCCCCCGCGCTGGCCGATGCGATCGGCGGGCAGATTCCAGCCGTGATGGAAAGCCTGCCCATCGCGCTGCCGCATCTGAAAGCCGGCCGGCTCCGCCCCCTGGGGACCAGTGAGCAGACACGCGACGCGGCGCTGCCGGAGGTACCGAGCTTCACCGAAGCCGGCTATCCGGGCGTGGTCACCACCAACTGGTTCGGCTTTTCCGCCCCCGCCGGCCTGCCACCCGCGCTGGTCGAACGCTGGAGCCTGGTCATCGGCGAAGCGCTGAACGATCCGAAGCTAAGGGAACGCTTCGCCACCATCGGCGTGCAGCCGGGCCGCCTCGGCCCGGCGGGCTATACCCAGCTGATCGCCGGCGAACTGGACCGCTGGCGCGAGGTGATCCAGACCGCCGGCATCAAGCCGGATTGATTACTTGTCGGCCCGGCCGTCGCCCCGCAGCGGGATGATCCGCCCGGTGTAGCGGTTGCCGGACAGGATCGCGTCCTCGGCCGTGTTGTTGACGACAAAGGTGGTCTCGTAGCCACCCTCATTCGTGACCCGGTTGTTCTCGACCTTGATCTCACGGGTGCGCTGGGTGACGCCCTCGGCGCCGATCATGATGATGGCGTTGCGGTTCTCCGCCTTCGGCCCCTTCACCATGGTGCTGCCGCGCACGATCAGATCGCCGCCGTTCGAGATATCGACATGATAGCTCGCCGTGCCCTCCGGCCCGTCGCGCGTCGTCGTGTTCAGCACCTCGGTCCGCGCGGCGCGAGACTTGATGTGGTGCGCCTGCTTGGTCTCGACGAAGGTCGAGCCCTCAACGCGCAGCAGCGCCAGGCGATTGGCGTAGATCCCATGGGTACAGGCCGGGAAGCAGCCGCCATTCTTTTCGAAATAGCTGTCCTTGACGATCATTGTCCCGCCTTCGGAAGGACCACCGGTCAGGATGCCGTTCTGATTGTTCAGGAAGCGCACGCGATCAACCAGCAGGCGCGGGGATTCGTTGCGGATGCCCGCGCCGTTCATATCCGGCACGCGCGCCCGCGTCAGGGTGATGTTCCGAATGGTGATGTTATCGCCCTGCGTGACCAGCAGGCCCTTGCCGCCGCAGGCCTTGTCCGTCAGCACCGCCGCGCCGTCGGCACCGGTGCCTTCAATGGTCACATTATCGTTGCCGATAATGGCGCATTCGAAATACTCGCCGGGGGCAAGGGTGATGCGATCGCCGTTCTTCAGCTTCGCCATGGCCTCGCCCAGCGTCTTGTAAGGGGCGTTCGGGCCGACCGCGAGCGTCTCGGCACCTGCCGGAGCCAGGGCGGCGCCGAGCAGCAGCAGACCGAGCGCGGCGGCGCGGCCCGCAGGTTTCAGACGAGCGGTCTTGTTTTGGAACATGGCGGGCCTCCGAAGGCTTGGTATTTCGTGGGCAGCCTTACTCGCCCGCATCGCCCCGGGCAATCGGCACGGCGATCCGCTCACACTTCGCGATCATTCGTCACGCAATCTCCATCGGCCCCGCTCTCGTGCAACGCCAGCAGCTTGCGCATCACGCTGGGCAAGGCTGCCGCCGCCGCCGCCAACGGCCGCGCTTCCATGCCCGCCGGCGGCGCAAGGCGCGGCACCGTTGCGGCGAACAGGATCATCGAAAGTTCGAAATGCGTAAATCCGTGCCGCGCGACGCCCGGCAGGCGTTGCCAGCGCAGCCCGGGCAAGGGTGCATGGGCCAACGCCTCGGCGGGCGTCCAGGCGCTCTCCCGCCACGGCGCGCCGGGTATCTCGAGCATGCCGCCCAGCAGGCCAGAAGGTGGGCGGCGGCGCAGCAGCACCGCGCCCGTCGCATCGGTCAGCAGGAAATGCGCGCCGTACCGCAGCGGCCGCGCCCGCTTCGGCGCCTTCGCCGGCAGCCCGACGGCAATCCCCTGCCTCCAGCCGGCGCAATGCTCCCGCCAGGGGCACAGCGCGCAGGCCGGGCTGCGCGGCGTGCAGAGCGTCGCGCCCAGATCGAACAGCGCCTGGGCGAAATCCCCGGGGCGCGCGCGCATCGCCGGATCGGCGCAAAACCCCTGCGCTGTCTCGGCCAGCCGCGGCTTCACGCCGGGCAATGGTCGGGTCTCGGCGGTCAGCCGCGCCAGCACGCGCTCCACATTGCCATCCATCGCCACCACCGGCACGGCAAAGGCAATCGCGGCGATCGCCGCGGCGGTATAGGGGCCGATGCCAGGCAGCGCGCGCAGCCCTTCGACGGTGTCCGGAAAGCCGCCCCGCGCCGCGACCGCGCGGGCCGCCGCGTGCAGGTTCCGCGCCCGGGCGTAGTAGCCAAGCCCGGCCCATTCCTCCATCACCGCCGCCTCCGGCGCCGCGGCCAGGGCGCCGACATCGGGGAAACGGTCGAGAAAGCGCGCGAAGCGCGGCCCGACCGCGGCGACGGTCGTTTGCTGCAGCATCACCTCGGACAGCCAGACCCGATACGGATCGGCCCTTCCCTCGGCGACGCGAAAGGGCAATCTGCGAGCGTGCCGATCGTACCAGGACAGCAGCGCGGCGGCGGGGGGCAGGGACATATGGCGAAGGATAGCGGGCCCGGCGGGAAACGCTCCCCCTACGGTCCGCAGCCGCTCTCGGCGCTGGTCCCGCGCCTGACCCGCCCCGCCTTCCGCAAGCGTAGCCCGGCGGGCGCGCAGTTGCTCGCCGATTGGCCGGCGCTGGTCGGCCCGGCGCTTGCGGCCACCACCCAGCCCAGCCGCTTCGCCGGCGGCCGGCTGACCATCGCCTGCGCCGGGCCGGTGGCGATGGAACTGCAATACCTCGCCCCGCAACTGATCGCCCGGATCAATGGCCAGCTCGGCGAAGCGCTGGTCCGGGAGTTGCGCTTCATCCAGCAGCCACGGGCCGCCAGCCCCCCCGTGGCTCCGCTGCCGCCCGCCCGGCCCCTGCCGCCCCGAGTCGCGGCGGAGCTCGACTCGCTGCCGGATGCCGGCTTGCGCGCGGCGCTGGCAAAGCTCGGCCGGGGCGTCTATCGGAGAGGCCCCTGAGCCCGGCCCCCGGCCGGAGTCGCCCCTTGCTCGCGGAGCCATCATGAATCCCTTGCACCGCCCCCTAGCCCGCCGCCTCCTCCTCGGCACCGCCCTGCTCCTACCCACCCTCGCCCGCGCCCAGGATGCGCGGCTCGGCGATCGCGGGGTCGGCAACGCCGATGCGCCGGTGACGGTGACCGAGTATTTCTCCCTCACCTGCTCGCATTGCGCGGCCTTCGCGAAGGACGTCTACCCGCAAATCCGCACGGAGCTGATCGATACCGGGCGCGTCCGTTTCCTCTTTCGCGACTTCCCGCTCGACCGCCTGGCGCTGACAGCGGCGGCCGTTGCCCGCTCCCTGCCGGCCGATCGGTACGAGGGATTCGTGAAAACCTTGCTCGGCACCCAGGATCGCTGGGCCTTCACCCGGGGCGACCAGATGGCGGCGCTGGCCGGCCTTGCCGCGCTGGCCGGCATGCCGCGTCCGGAATTCGATCGCATCGCGGCCGATGAGGCGCTGCAACGCGCCCTTTTCGAACAGCGCGCCATCGCCGAGAAGGACGCTGAGGTGCGGGCGACCCCGAGCTTCACCTTCAAGGGCAAGGGCGGCACCCGCAACGTCTCGGGCGGCATGGATTTCGCCAAGTTCCGTGAGTACGTGGACGAAGCGGCGAAGGGCTGAACCGGCGATGGACGCGCTGTCCCCCACCCCCGACGACGACGCCGTCCCCGCCGACCCGAACCAGCCCGCCGCGGCGCCCGCCACGGCGGAGGCACCGCGCGCCACGCTCGCCCGGCTGCGCATCGCCGGCTTCAAGAGCTTTGCCGAACCGACCACCGTCGAGGTACTGCCCGGCCTGACCGGCATCGTCGGCCCCAATGGCTGCGGCAAGTCGAACATCGTCGAAGCGCTGCGCTGGGCGATGGGGGAGACCTCCGCGCGGTCCATGCGCGGCGGCGAGATGGAGGATGTCATCTTCGCCGGCACCGCCAGCCGGCCCGGGCGCAACCTCGCCGAGGTCTCGCTCTTCCTGGAAGACGCCGCCGGCCTGGCGCCGCCGCCGAACGCCGAGGTCGCGGAGCTGGAGATCATCCGCAAGATCGCCCGCGGTGAGGGCAGCAATTTCCGCGTCAATGGCCGCGAGGTGCGGGCGCGCGATGTGCAGACCCTGTTCGCCGATCTCGGCTCCGGCGCCCGGGCCTCGGCCATGGTCAGCCAAGGCCGCGTTGCCACGCTGATCAGCGCCAAGCCGGAGGAACGCCGCCAGGTGCTGGAGGAAGCCGCCGGCATCGGCGGCCTGCGCGCCAGGCGGCACGAGGCTGAGCTCAAGCTGCGGCAGGCGGAGGGGAACCTGCTGCGCGCCGAGGATCTGCTCGGCCAGCTCGATGCCCAGCGCCAGGGCCTGCAACGCCAGGCGCGGCAGGCCAATCGGTATCGCAACCTGTCCGGCCTCGTGCGGCAGGCGGAAGG
>Ga0114959_10004521_pt1 | contig 10646 bp, 9 predicted proteins | sample C_130625_EF_Meta_FD_87317 | JGI IMG/M metagenome (GOLD analysis project Ga0114959, IMG submission 87317) | Freshwater microbial communities from Lake Croche, Canada to study carbon cycling - C_130625_EF_MetaG | ecosystem: Environmental > Aquatic > Freshwater > Lake | place: Lake Croche, Canada...
GTATCTCCATTTCCCCGCTGACATTACAATATTACTAACTTGAAAAAGTCGAACATCGGCGTTTCTAGAAATAAAAACCTGTAAAGACACATTGGAAAAGATTTCGAGACATTACATAAAAACAAAACTTAGGTTACTTACCCCAAGGATGGGGGTTAAGGGGTAAAGAAAATAGAATTTGTAGGTGGTAATTTATTCATAACAAAAGGTTTACCAAGCATAAGAGCGACAACATAATAAAAAGAAAAGACAAATCCGTATTCTATAAATAAGATAACAAAAGGATAAATGATAACAACAATAGATAACATGGACCAAATAAACAATGACCAAAAGTCAAAAGAGGCTAATTTTGTTGCAAAAAATACGATTAGAAAAATAAAGGCAACAACAAAATAAATCCAGAATAAAATTTTATGAATATATTGAATTTGTTGATTTTGTTCCAATTGATATTTATTTAGTGTTACTTCATTTATTTTATTTTGTTGTATTTGTTGAATATTTTGGTGAATGGTATTTGTTTGTTTTCCAATAATTTCGTAAAATTGTGATTGATTTCCAGAAATGGCTTTTAACAAAGCAGTATTAATTTGTAATTCTTCATTGTATAAATTAGTTTCAGTTGTTAATTCATTGTTTAATTTTTGTATTTCTTGATTCTTTTCATCAATCATTTGTTGAAATTGTAATTTATCCGCATTTTTCAAAACATCATACATTTGAGCTAAATTAGAATATTGAATGACTCCATTCATACCTCTTGTCGATGTACTCATTCCAAATTGAAAAATAGAATCATTTTGAGAATCATAAGCAGTAATGGTTGAAGAATAAGATGATGGACATTCACCTACTGTAATAGGTGTAGATAAAGATGATGATTTACCAGATCCAAGTGCAGATAAGGAATTATTTGTAAATCCAGAAGCTGTTAGACATTTACCAGTTGCTATATTTTTTATACTATTATTTTTATCAATTACTTTAAATCTTTGTCTATCATTTTTACCATCACAACCATCCGTTGTAAAAACAACAGAATGATCAGATTTTACTTCTAAACATCCATTCACATCCGTTGCACTATATAAAACACCATTGTTATCTAAATACATATAATCATCATAAAACTTTAATCCTGAATCACTAATATACGGAGTATTTGTAGAAAGCATTGGATGAATTTCTACATGGTTGGAACATTTATCTAATAAAACAGGAGTATTTTGAGTATTTGTCGGTACACGAATACACATCGTACCATCCGGATACAAAAATTGTACATTTGATAAAGCATTCGTAATTTGATATGAATTTTTTAATCTATGAATATAATTTGAATCTTTATCAGGAACACAAGAAGATGCTGATGATGAAAGTTGTACTAAATTTTGATTCTTTAATAAATTATCATACCAAGATGTCATAATAAACTTATAATGAGTCTAGAAATTTCCTAGATTAAAAGTTTATCTTAACTATTTGGTGGGTTATTTGAACTTAAATAATGATTGATAATGTCTGTCAATTGTTGTGAATAAGAATTACCTGAAATGTCATTATGAGAACAATCTACATGTGCTGATGTTGAAATACAAACTGCATTAATAGGATCCCATGTTGTTCCTTGAGCACAACAATTAGAACTGGTACAAAATCCAATGTTATAAACAACATGCTGGTTCGAAGTTTGTGTTGGAGGAGGTGATGGTGGATCCATCTTTAATCGATCATAATCGGTTGGATCTCGGCGTAAAAGATCCCAATATAAATAAATACTTCCACCTAAAGCACCTAATAAAATTAAAAATATGATTAATTTACAAGGTACCCATTTAGGTAAAATTCGACATATTAGAAAAATAGGTAAAACCAATATAAAAGCGGCAACCCACACAAGTAAAATATAAATATAATGCATTCGTCTTTTACGCTCATTTTCATTCCATTGAATCAATCTTATTTGTGTATCTTTTAAAGTTTGTTTAGATGATGCATCAGACATGTTTTAATATTATTATAATATTATCGTTGATAATATTATTAAAACATGACTGTTCTTGCTATTCTATTCATAATCGCTGCTGCTCTCATTGCTCTTTTTATTCTATACAAACTAATTTTAGGAAATGATGGTGTAACTATGAAAGTCATTTGGGGATTATTTTTGGTTGGATTTTGCGTAGGATTTTATTTTTTATATGTTTATTTGTTTACATCTACAAGCACAGTTGTTAGTTCTGTATACTTGAAGGGTTCAACACCAACAGTTATTGATGCCAAAACTTTTGTATCACCAAATTCTCCAAATTCTGCTTTTGGAGTATGGATCTATGTCAATTCTTGGAATAGTACCGGTAACAAAACCGTCTTTAAAACTTCCGGAAATGAAGTATCCTTGTACTTTGATCCAACAACTCCTTCTCTTAAATGTAATGTCCAAAGCGGATGTTCCACTAATGAAAAACAAACTGAAACCATTCTCATTACTAAAAATTTTCCTTTACAAAAATGGACCTATGTGGTTATTAGTTTGAATGGAGCTTTTATTGATGCATTTTTAGATGGTAAATTAATTGCTTCTCATAAAATGAATAATGCATCCTTATCTATTGCTTGTGGAACAACATCTTGGAGTATTAATATGGGCACAGGATTTGATGCATATGCCTATAATTTAATTCGATATACACATGCCATGACACCTTCAGAAGCATATCAAACATATTATTCTACTGCACCAACCAGCAATGGTTTGGGATTATTTAATGGAATGAATATTAATTTAGCTATTGTCACCAATAATGACGCATGTGATAGTACTATTATACTCTAAAAAAAAGTTAAATAAGCAACTCCATCACAACCATTGGCACCAAAATCACCGGTATAATTATGAATACTACCACCCCCACCTCCTCCACCTGCTCCAGGACCTCCACCAATACCTTGATAAAAACTAGATGGATCATTTTTATAAGGATATCCATAATTATCACTTGGCCAAGGTGTTCCCACTTTTCCCAAAACAGTTGCCCATATAGGTATATCGTCACTCCCAGTAATAGTATATGGAGTAATCGGACCGCCATGTCCTCCATCTGAACCAGGCATAGATCCACCGTCTTCCCATCTGTTGTTTTCTGTTGTTTGACCATTACCAGACCCATCACCAATTGGTGTTCTTCTTTCATTTAAAGAATAATGTGAAGCTCCTAAATTTAAATGAATATATTGACTAAATGAATTTTGTATTTGAACTATACCCATCATTCCACCTATTCCATAAAAACTGTAATTTTCACCTTGATCTGTTGGAATACCAGCAATTCCACCAAACCCTCCACCTGCAATAAATTTTAAATTAGTATATTTAATACTGGTGGCGCCACCTCTTTGCCCACTATTGACACTATTTATAATATTTTGAATACTTTCTACTTTTTTTATACCTCCTGCACCACCAGAACCAACTGTTAACAAAATTGTTTTAACAGATGAATCTAAAGGTACTCGTGACATGATTAAAATGGCACCTTGTCCACCTCCACCACCACCAATACCATTCCCATGATCTGGACCCCAACCACCTACTCCACCTCCTCCACCACCTCCTACCAAAATAAAAGACATAGATGTTGCATCTGGAGGAACTAAAATGTTATATTCTCCTGGACCATATTGATTTTTACCAAATTTTTTACCATTTGCACAATAGGAAAAACTAGAACTTTTATAAAAATTTGGATCTAAATTAGAATTATAATCATCTGTATTACAAAACACATTAATATTACCTTTATCTTTGTTTAATTTTGCATCTCCTAAATATTGTATATTCAGTAAATTAGATGGATTGTCTGTAGGATTACCAGATTTCAATACAATATTATCTAAAATTTCTAATTCAGCTTTCAATTTCATTTCATCCATATCAGATAAACCTTCTCTTGAAAATGGTCGCCATAAGATAAATATAACCAATAATAGTGACAATAATAATATAATTATTTTAAGAATGTAATCTATTTTTATTTTGGTCATAAGGATCTAAAGATTAATTCTAAATATACATTAGCCATGGAAACTATCGAAATCCTTTCTGAACAAGAACAAGACTGGAATGAATATGATTATAGTATGTATTCTGATTTTGAAGATGATAATAAGACTAAAACAAATAATCTCGGCACAAATATTACAAAAGGATTAATTATATGGAAAAATAAAGTACCTCCTTCTTTATGGGATCAATATAAATGCCGATTCATTAAAGTTCCTTTATATGAAACATCTACTGTACCACTTTGTCGAATTCGTAAAGCTATATCTGGAATACCTACAATTTTTCGTGTTGGAACTAAAGATGAAGATCGTTTTTTTGTGGTAAACTTGGCAACAGGTCATAATGGAAGACAAACTCCAGCTAAATTATATTTCGATAGTCCTTGTGATTTCGAAAAATTCTGTTGTACACAAGTTGATGAATCCATTAAACAAAAATGGCGTCAAAAATTACAATTGGAGGATGAATCTGTTTGATAAAGATTCCATTTTTAATAACATAGTATTCATTATATTGTCATACATAAAAACTGCCATTTGAGCATCTGTATGAAAATTTATTTGATGCCACCAATAGGGTGGAACAAATAAACAATTTCCTGTAAAGACATATACATCTACAAATGGAACCGTTTCTTCGACCTGTTCTGCACGAATTTCTGGATCTATATACCAATAATCATTTCTTGAAACCGTTTTATCTCCTAAAATGCTGGTATTTTTAAAAGGAGTTAATCGAACCGTTATTTCTCCTTGCATTACAAACAAAAAATAAGAATGTCGTCGATGATAGCGTAAAGGTGTAGTTACACCAGAAGGTCCTAAAATCATATCATAATATGTATTCACTGTACTAAAGGGCGCTAAAAATGTATCACAATAATGAAAATGTCTATATAAAGGTGTATCATAAATGATTTCATTGTTATCTTCACTCCAACAAACATTTTTTCCTATTTGTTCTATCTTTTCTATTTCCTCTGTTTTTCCGGTTTGTTCTGTTTTTTCTTCTTCTTGTGAAGAAGATAAAATAAACGATTTATAAGCATCTTTTAAAAAAACTCGTTGATATTGACTAGAAGATTCATATAATGAAACTTTTAATTTTCCAAAGGTATAAACAAATTCTTTTAAATCAAAAGTACATAAAGCATGACTATCGGCTAAAATAAAACCATTTTTTAAAGCAAAAAATATAGGTTGTTTGGTTCGGCAATTTTCCTGTAAATAATGATTGTCAACATAATCCATTTCTAAAACTTCCAAGTTTTTACCAATCTTTTTTTCTTCCAAGAAATGTAAATATAAAAATATCAACAAAAAAATAAAAAATAAAAAAATCCACCAATTCATTTCTTATTTTATGAAATGAATTTTCATAGAAATATTTGAACTCATATATATAAAAAATACAAATGGTTCAATATACGCTCTCTTTAGAAATATAATAAATCTACATAATGATGTTATTAATGATAATATTCATTTATATTATGTAAAAAAGTTATGTGTTTAGTATATATAAATAAATGTTTAAATTTCTTGGTAAAAACAAAGTTTTACCAAGTAAAACAGATGATCATCTTGATGATAATGATTTATACTCAAAGTTAAAAACAAAAGAAATTGATATTGATCAATTATTTAAACAAACTGAACTATATTTAGATAAAAGATCTTTAAATTCAATATTTAAAAATCAAGACTTTTTTCCTTTGGTTAATAATGAAGATTTAACAATATATAAAAATAAAATAATTGATTTTTATTTTAATAATAAAAACACAAAAAGATACAGACAAAAATACGGACAAACATACAAAAAAATAACTATAAATGATTTTAATTTAACAAGTATTCCTGAAAGTATTTATTCTTTTGAAAATTTAGAAGAAATTACATTATCAGATAATAAATTAATTTCTATTGAAGAAGGAATTGGCAATTTAAAAAAATTAAATAAATTAGTAGTCAATAATAATGATTTATCAAATAGTTTACCTAATTCATTACCTGAATTAACATATCTAGAATTATCAAAAAATAATTTTTTAAATTTTCCTTTAAAAGTATTTAATTATACAAATTTAAAATATTTAGACTTATCAAAAAATAAATTAAGTAAATTTTCTAATGGTTTTTCCAAATTAACAAATTTAAATTATTTAGATTTATCAAATAATGAATTAAGCGATCTTCCTAATGATTTTTACAATTTACCAAATTTAAATTATTTAGATTTATCATTTAATAAATTAAGCAAAATTCATTCTGATTTTTCCGAACTAACAAAATTAAAAGATTTACAATTATCAAATAATGAATTAAGCGATCTTCCTAATGATTTTTACCATTTTCCAAATTTAAAATATTTGAACTTATCATTTAATAAATTAAGTGAAATTCATTCTAATTTTGATTTACCAGAATTAAAAGATTTACAATTATCAAATAATAAATTAAGTTCACTTCCTTCTAATTTTGATTTACCAAATTTAAAAGTATTAAATTTATCAAATAATAAATTAAGTGAACTTCCTTCTAATTTTGATTTACCAAATTTAGAAGATTTATATTTATCAAAAAATTCTTTAAATATAATTTATTATACTAATTTTTACAAATTAGTAAATTTAAAATTTTTAGATTTATCAATTAATAAATTAAGTGGTTTTATTACTAATTTATCCAATTCAATAAATATAGAACATTTAAATTTAAATAATAATTCTTTAAGAGAACTTCCTGATTTAAAAAAATTAGAAAAATTAAAAAATTTAAGTGTATCTGGTAATCCATTAGAAAGACTCCCAACTTTTATTGAACTAAAAACAGATTTACCTAACCTAACAATTTTTAATTATGATCCAATTTCAACAGAACCTAATGAAAATTCATTAGTTAAATTAAATCCAAAAAAAAAATCTCAAAATATTGAAAATTCATTAGTTGAATCAAAACAAAAAACAAAACCTAATAATTCTTATATTAATAGATTTAGAAGTTTTACAAATATTTTTAACACTCAAAAAAATAATAAAGATGAATTTTTAGATGTAGTCACTGAGGGTGGTCGAAAAACAAAGAAAAAAAGAAAAATAGTAAGAAAAACAAAACGAAAAAATAAAAAAAGTAAATAATATATTTATATATATTATATGGATAAAGAAAAAATTATAATTGAAGAATGGAAATTGATTAAAGACATAGAACCGATAGATATTTTTAATTCATGTTTAATTTTAGGAATAATACCAAACAACTATGAAGAATTAAATAAATGGTATAAAAAAATTGCTCTTTTTTTTCATATAGATCATAATAAATCTGAAAATAAATCTGTAAATAAAAAAATAAATCAAATTCTTCAAAAAATTAACGGAGCAAATACTTATTTAAAAGATTCATTTAGTAAAATACATGTAAACGACGAATTTATTAAAAAATTAAACGAAATAAATATAAAACGCAATATTTTCAATACAATTGAATATAAAATCTATAAACCTGAAATTATAAATTATTTACTTAAACTAAGGTATAATACTTTGCATAATTACGATTTTTCATATCGTCATATTAATATTGATAAAAAACGAGATAATTACCATTTAATTTTTAATGAATTATTTCGTTATAAAGACTTTAAAGATGTATGTCATAGTTTAATACTAACTGAATTAAATAATTTTCCCGAAGAAATTAAAAATTTACCAAATTTAGATCATTTAGAATTATCATATAATAAATTTAGTGAATTTCCGAAAGAAATTGGAAATTTAACAAAATTAAATCATTTAGATTTATCACATAATAAATTTAGTGAACTTCCGAAAGAAATTGGAAATTTAACAAAATTAAATCATTTAGATTTATCATATAATAAATTTAGTGAACTTCCGAAAGAAATTGGAAATTTAACTAGTTTAAATCATTTAGATTTATCATATAATAAATTTAGTGAACTTCCGAAAGAAATTGGAAATTTAACTAATTTAGAAGAATTAAGATTATATAAAAATAATTTAAGTAAACTTCCTGAAGAAATTGGAAATTTAGAAAATTTAAAATATTTAGATTTATCTTATAATGTAATACAATATCTTCCTGACGAAATTGGAAATTTAACTAATTTAAAAAAATTGAATTTATCAAGTAATATAATACAATATGTTCCTAAAAAAATTGGAAATTTAACTAATTTAGAAGATTTGATTTTAGAGTATAATGAAATACTATCTCTTTCTGAAGAAATTGGAAATTTAAATATGTTAAAATATTTAGATTTATCTTATAATAACTTTAATGAACTTCCTGAAGAAATTGGAAATTTAACAAATTTAAATCGTTTAAATTTATCTTATAATAAAAATTTATTATATCTTCCGGATTCTTTAAGTAATTTAAAGAATGTTAAAATTATTCTTAATTATAAAGATGATTACACTCCAAAATCAAAAATTATAATTTCTACAAAATTATTTAAAATAATACAAAATAAGATTGAAAGTAATTTAATCATTTATGATTATCCTGAAACTCATTGGCGTCATAAAAAAATATTTATACATTTTTTTAAAGTATTTGAAGTAGTAGACGATATTTTATATCAAAATATTATGAATAAAAAAAGTGTGAAGCCGAAAACTTCTATAAAATCTGTATTTAAAAAAATAAGTAATTCATTTAGACAAATTACAAATAATAGATATTATAATAATAATACTAATAGAATAAATACTATATTTCATGGTGAAACCGGCGGTCGAAAAACAAAGAAAAGAAGAAAAATTGCAAGAAAGACAAAACGAAAAAATAAAAAGGTTAGAAAAATAATTTAAAAAAATAAACAAAAATTTTAATTACAAATAATTATAATATATTTATTATATTATATTATAATGGTAACAATACAAAAACTACAACAACTTAATTTATTACAAAAACTACAACAAATTAATTTTAATGGAAAAATTATTAGGGATGATATTAAAGAAGATATTATTAAAAATTTTAATAATCAAGTTTATAGTAATAATTCCTCTTTTGAGGAAGTAAAAAAAATTAAAATTATTTATTATAATTTAGAATATTTTCCTTATATTTTGATTTTTAATATTTGCAAACAATTAGAATATATAAATTTATCACATAATAAACTAAGTAGTGTTCCTGAAAATATTTATCATTTTCAAAGTTTAAATTATTTAGATTTATCACATAATGTGTTAAGTGAACTTCCTGATGGTATTAATAAATTAAAATTGTTAAATTATTTAGATTTATCACATAATAATTTAAGTATACTTCCTGATGGTATTAATCAATTAAAATTGTTAAATTATTTAAATTTATCACATAATTGGTTAAGAGAACTTCCTTCTGATTTTTTCAAATTAACAACTAAATTAACAAAATTAAATCGTTTAGATTTATCATATAATAAAATAATTAAAATTCCTAATCTTTTTGATTTAATAAATTATGAAAATTTAAATTATTTAGATTTATCAAATAATGTGTTAAGTGAACTTCCATATAATTTTTTTAAATTAACAAATTTAAATTATTTAGATTTATCAAATAATTGGTTAAGAGAACTTCCTTTTGATTTTTCCAATTTAATAAATTTAATTCATTTAGATTTATCATATAATTTGTTAAGTATAATTCCTTTTGATTTTTTCAAATTAACAAATTTAAATTATTTAGATTTATCAAATAATGTGTTAAGTGAACTTCCATATAATTTTTTTAAATTAACAAATTTAATTAAATTAGATTTATCATATAATTTTTTAAGTATACTTCCTGATAATTTTTCCAATTTAATAAATTTAATTTATTTAGATTTAAAACATAATAATTTGACTAATCTTCCTGCTAATTTTCCAAGTTTAAAAGAAATTGAGGAAAAATTTGAATATTTTGATACATCAGATAATAATAAATTACAAGTATACCCTTCAAAATTAATAGTTGATAAAAAAAAAATAAACTCTTCAGCAAATACAGATAATATTCCTTATTCTTTTAAAAAATCACACTCAGACAGTTCTTATAACTCATACAGTTCTTATAACTCATACAGTTCTTATAACTCAGATAGTTCTAAAAAATCAGATAGTTCTAAGAAATCAGACAGTTCTAAGAAATCAGACAGTTCTAAGAAATCAGACAGTTTTAAGAAATCAGACAGTTCTAAGAAATCAGACATAATTTTACGAAATTATAATAAATCACCCACAAAAAATAAATCATACTTTAAAAAAAAAAATATTAATAATATTAATAATATTTATAATAAATCAGACAGTTCTAAGAATTCAGACAGTTCTAAGAAATCAGACAGTTCTAATAAATCAGACAGTTCTAAGAAATCAGACAGTTCTAAGAAATCAGACAGTTCTAAGAAATCAGACATAATTTTACAAAATTCTAAGAAATCACCCACAAAAAAAAAAAAAAAAAATATAAAAAAAATAAAAAAAATTTAAAAAAAAAAACCCCAAAAAAAAAACCAAAAAAAATAACCCCAAAAAAAAAAAAAAAAAAAATAACCCAAAAAAAAAAAAAAA
>Ga0114959_10004522_pt1 | contig 10646 bp, 5 predicted proteins | sample C_130625_EF_Meta_FD_87317 | JGI IMG/M metagenome (GOLD analysis project Ga0114959, IMG submission 87317) | Freshwater microbial communities from Lake Croche, Canada to study carbon cycling - C_130625_EF_MetaG | ecosystem: Environmental > Aquatic > Freshwater > Lake | place: Lake Croche, Canada...
ATAAGTTGTCTTGGCATCTCATAAATATCAGGTACATATCCATTAAAGGAAGTTATTACTAGACGCGGTCCTTGGATATTGTAACTTATAGCAGCTGTAAGTCCCAACTTATCAGATTTGTAACTAAAAATTGCATTGATAACATATGGTGCTTGTCCGTACATACTTCGTGTAACAGTATCCAAAGCATTAAATACTTTTTGACCGCCAAAAACAAAAAAGTTATATGCAATAAAATTTGTTTGTGATTTTACAAATGTAAAATTTGAACGAAATTCAAAATGTTTACCTAAGTTCTTAGAGCCCTCAATTTCTATACCTTGAACAAAGGATTTATCCACATTTTGCCAAGTGTACCCGCTTGATGTTTGTATTATTTCAATATGGTTAATGAAGTTTTTATAAAACATGCTTACTGATAGATTATCGCCATTCGCAAAGTAGGCTTCGCCTCTAATATCATAATTAGAAATATGCACAGGTTTTAGTGAAGCATTTCCATAAACGTTATTAAGTAATTCATAATCAAACATTGAAGTTTCTGTATATTCTCTTATACTCGGGCGTGCAATGGTTTTGCTATAGTTTAATCTGATATTTATTGGTGATTCATCTGATTTGCGGAGTTTATAAATAAGATTAACACTTGGCAGAAAGTCAGTGGTGTTTAATATACCTGGATGAACATAAAATGCGTCGCCAGATTGAAATCTTCGCAAGTCATTATCAGCAAGTTTTAATGAATCATATCTAAATACGTCGGCTAGAATTTTTGCATTCTCAACACGACATCCACCACTTATACGTAAGCGCGGAACCAATGTATAATCTAATGAAATAAATGCTGCTTTTACGCTACTATTGCCAATGGTATGATTGCTATAAAGCCCATCTTCAAAATAAAATTTATTCATTGTAGAGTATGTATTGCCTTGAACTGTTACTTGCGTTATTGCAAAGTCTTCAGGACCTAAAAATTTATTTGAGTTTGACTTGGGTGTTGCATAAATATTATATGGACCTATTCCAAGGTTATAATTATATTGTTGTAATTCACGATTGTTTTGTTGGTATGCTGCTCCAAACTTTAATTTGCGCGATAGGCCTGGCTTTTCAAATAATGGCAATTCACCAACAAATTTTGAATCGAAAATATTTTCTGAAAGTTCACGATAATATCGGGATAACCTGCTACTTAAATCTCCACCAAATGAAAATGTTCCACCATTTGCACTACCAATTATATTTTTAAAATCAGGAGCGTCACTTTTTCCTTGAGTATAACCAGCTACTAATTCCATTTTTAATTTAATAACTGGTATATAATGTTCAGATTTTAATTGATATATTAATTGTTTTCTTTGTTCGTAAAATTGGTTTTGAACCACCCTAATATTGGCAGAATCTGCATAGTCTGTAGCAGTACGTACCTTATTGCTACCTCTGAAGTTAGGCATAAATAATAGCATAATACTATGATTTGGAGAGTACTTATAAGACAGGTTCATTAATCCATTAAAACCATTTGTTTCATTACTTACTTGCTGTTTTATCAAAGCAGTAGTTGTTCTTCGGAATTGCCCATCAACACCTTTCCTAGTAGCATCAGAAAGAGAATCATATTGATTATTACTACCATATCTAAACCCAAACAAGAAACCTAAAGGTTTACCAAACAATTTTAATTGATTACCAATACTAAATGTTTGGCTCATGTTAAGAGGTGCATATCGGTATGGAGTTTCCCAATTATTTGGCAATGATTGGCTACTTTTAGAGCCTTCTGCATTTAGCTTTTCATAGGCCAAATTACTATAGTTTAAATCACCATATTTTTGTTTGGCTGCTTTGAATGCATCATTGTCATTAAATTTTCCTTTGTCTAATAGTCCCAATTGAACATATCCAAGTTTAGTATAATCTTCATTCCATTCTGTATGCTTAGTTACACCTATTGAATTATAATAATCTGTAAGTCCAAGGGCAGTAAACTCTAAATATTGGTTTGGACTTTTATAAATGCCTACGAAAGATTTATGATCAAATTTTCTTAATCCATTGTCATAACCTAGCCAATCTGTAGAGCTTCTTTGAGTTGAAATCACATTAGTAAGCGTTGATTGTTGATTGTAACCTAATGATGATTCAATATTTATTGTTAACTTATCAGGGTAATCTTTAGTTTCAACAGAAATAAAAGCACCTGCCCAATCAGCAGGTATATCAGGACTCGCAGTCTTATTAAGTATTACATTGTCAATAAGAGAAGCAGGAAAAATGTCGAGTTTTATATTATTTGTAAAAGGGTCTAAAGTAGGAATTCTTAAACCGTTGATTGTTGTTTTTATATACCTATCACCAATACCTCTAACTGTTATAAATCCGCCGTTGGTCGAAACACCTGAAACTCTTGCCACTGCGGCGGTAACATTTGCATCTCCTGTTTTTTTCATGATTTCGGATGAAATAAAATCAATACTAATTGATGAGTTTAATTTTATTTTCTCCATGTAATAATTCTTTGCTTTTGAAGCTTTGGCTTCTACAACAACTTCCTTTATTTGCTGGGTGATTGCCTTTATACTAAAGTCCTTTACAATTACTCCTTTAAATGGGGGAATTACTTCTTCAATAGGCTGATAGCCTATATAGCTTATTAGTAACGTTTGTGTAGTTGTATCCGTTATCTTAATGGTAAAATTACCATCAAGGTCAGTCGAAACAGCGTTAGCCTTATTAGATTTTAGAGCAACAACTCCTCCTATAATTGGCTCACCAGCATCATCAGTTATTTTACCCCTGATTGTACCTTGTGAATAAGAGAACTTTAAACAATAATTAAAAACAATAAACAAGAGAAATAATTTTCTCATAAACCAGATGAAAGTTATGAAATTATAATTTCAATTAAATTTTAATGAATTTGCGCGTAAGAGCATTTCCATTTACTTTTAATTCAATAAAATACATTCCGTTTGATAATCCTGACACGTCTATACTGTCTTTGCTTAATCCCTTTGAGTTATTCAAAACATTTTTTGCAACCAAATTACCTTCAAGACTATAGATTGAATATGAATTAACTACATTACTTATTTTAGTTGTATTTATTTCTACAATAAGGTCGTTTTTTACGGGATTAGGATAAACCGAGATGCTTGTATAGTTATTGTCGCTATCAAACAAGCTGGTTAAAATGGAAGAATCATATGTAAGACTCGCCTTTTGAATTTCATTACCTGTTGGATTGTTGGCAACATAATTTTCTACACCACCTGTTGGTGTTCCAATTTGAATGTTCAATTCAAATGTTAAAATGCCGTCAGTTGTTAGTTGTGCAATTAAAACTTTATTACTTAATGAATCTGGGCCTTTAGAACCAGTTAAAGATGCCCAAGAAGCGTTTGTGGTCGAAAATATATGAGGTGCTGAAGCAGTGTTTGTATTATCAAACAATGCTAATTCATTAGCTGTAAAACCAACAGTTGTTACTGGATTTATTTGACTTCCAGTTACAGTTAAAATACCATCTCGTTGTGTTAATGGAATTCCTGCATTGGGGTTTGAACCTTGTAACACTTGCGGTGTATAACTATTTACTACTGTTGCAACACCATCATCTTCCGACTTCAAAACCCCATAACTTCCGCTACAAGCAGCGCCTACAGAAAGCCAAGAATCTAACATGACAGTATTTTTTTTAGCCTGATTTTTGGTAAACGTAGGTTGAGTTGAACCATAATCTTCGTTATTAAAGAATTTTGTGGTTGTAGCAATCCTTAATTCGTGAGAGCCGCTTGCTGTACTTATACCATAAGCTGCTTGAAATTTATAGCCAGGCAGCATGTCAGCGAATATTCTGTAGGTTACAGAATTTACTGGCAGCACTCCTCCAATAGAATTTGCTGCAGCGTCATTTGCTTCTGAAACATAGTATTTTTCTACAATAATATTTTCTAATCCATTTTGCGCTTTAACCTGAAAGCAAAGCAATGCAACAGCAAAAAAAGTAGTAATTTTTTTCATTTTTATTCTTATTTCAAAGTCACTTGATGGTGACAATTTGTGTGAGACAAATGTCTTCAACTACTTTAAAAATGAATAAAATTGCAATTACTATTTGGTTAAGCTAAGGTTAAAATTGCCATAATTATTCTTAACACTAATTTATTACATCAACTATTAAATAGAGGCTTCTCTGTAATTTATATTGCAAACAATAAATAAGTTCATAATCCCAACACTAAAGTTAGCGTTATATTTCTGCCAGCTTGCGGGTAAAGAAAATTTTCAGTAATTAATTTTCCTTCATATCTACTGCTATATGTATAACCGTTAGAGGCATATTTTTTATCTAAAATATTATTTACTGTAATCATAGCGCTTAATTTACTACACCATTTAGGGTGTGAGTTAAACATCAATTTAAAATCACCAGTTGTAAATTCTTTCAACATTCTACTGCTATTTTGGGTATTGTCCAAATACTGGCTTCCCACGTATTTTTGAGCATAAAATAGAGAGAAGTATTTATTCAATTGCCACTGAAAACCAACAACCGCAATAAGTTTTGGCGAAAACGCAATGTCGGTGTTTGAATAGGTGTTTTTCTGAACTGCTAAAGAATCAGTATATGAGAAATACTCATAAATGTATTCATTAAAGTTTTCAATTTTATTTTGGCTTATTGTTGTATTTCCAAAAAACTTCAATGTTTCTGTTAGTTTATGTTCTGCTGAAAGCTCAATGCCACTCCGGTAGCTGCTAGGCGTGTTGGTGCGTGTATAAGAACCAACATCATTTATTTTTCCAGTCAATACCAATTGGTTTTTGTAATTCATAAAAAATCCTACAGCCTCAAAAACTAATCTTTCGTTGTTAAGTTTATATCCAATCTCCAAATCCTTTAGTTGTTCAGATTTAGGACGACTTATTGGAGTAGATGCTACAAAATCATCGCGGGTAGGCTCTCTATTTGCCACACTATAAGATGCGTACATTGAACTTTGTTTGTTAATTCGTGCATTAATACCCAATTTAGGATTTAAAAAAATATAATGCACAAATTGTGTTGCAGATTGCAACAACGCATCAAAACCTTCAAACTTGTAATCTACATATCTATATTGTACATCAGTGTAAACATCAAATGTTTCATTAACTGCAAAGTTGTTCTTCCAGTATAATGAGTTGTCGTTTTTTATTGAGGAATTAAGTTGATATTTAGTTAGAGGATATGAAGTTGAAGAATATTCAGCCCAAATTATTTTAGTATAGTGTTGACCAAAGTATTGATTTGATGCACCGCCCAAAATACTTTGCCAGTTTCCTTTTTTGTAATTTAAAGAGTATGTAAAACCATAAAAATTATTATTCAACCATTTCTGTCTGATTAAAGTTGAATGATTTATAGTATCTGTGTTTACTACTACTGAAGCAACATCGTAATTAGATAATTTTTCATCAATCTTATACTCTTCAAAATAACCTAAGCCTTTTGTAAAGTGAGCTGTTATGTTAGTATGCCAATAACGGTTTATATTATAAGTAAAATGAATTTGATGATTGTATTGAGAATAATTATCCGTTTGGTTTTGATAAGTAAAGTAGTTATAATTATTATTTTTACTATTGAATATATTTAATGAGTCCTGAGCAGAATTATATAAATAACCAAGATTATTATAATAATGATTTACCAAGTTTGTATCATTTTCTGAACTTGACTTTACTTTTGTTTCTGGTACTCCGTTCCAAGCTTGGTATGTTTTTTCTAAACCTGAAAAATTTACATAATGCATACTAAATCGTTTTCCATAGTAAGAAGCATCTAAATATAATGAACGCATATTGCTGCTTGCCCTATCAATAAAACCATCCGACACTATGCGCGATAATCGACCATTTAATGTGAAGTTGTTATTGATTAATCCAGTTCCAAACATTACGGTGTTTTTTAAAGTATTAAAACTACCTGCCGAATTATTGCTTTGCGCATAGGCAGAATCGCGCATTGCTAATGTTTGCATATTTATGCTTGCACCAAAAGCACCACTACCATTACTGCTTGTCCCTACACCCCTTTGTATTTGTATACTTTGTGCAGATGAAACCAAATCGGGAAAATTAACAAAAAATGTTCCTTGACTTTCTGCATCATTAACAGGCACACCATTTACAGTTGTGTTAATGCGCGTTCCATCAGTTCCTCGTATGCGCATTGAAGTATAACCAACGCCAGCACCAGCGTCAGATGTGGTTACTGTTGACGGTGTGTATTGAAAAATGTAAGGCAAGTCCTGACCAATATTCAATTTCTCAATTTCTTTTTTATTGATCATTTGAAAAGTAGCAGCTTGTTTATCACTTGCACGTGTTGCTGAAATAATTATTTCGTTTGATTGATAAGTTCCTTGCTGCAACTCAAATATTTTTGTTTCGGAATTAGGAATTACAACATCAACGATTTTTTTGTTGTAACCCAAACAACTTAATTCGAATGTTAATAGGCCTTTAGGTAAATTATCAAAGCAAAATTCACCATTTATATTTCCTAATACAGCAGCATTATTTGATAAACATTTTACCACGGCAAATTCAACAGCATTGCCATTTAAAACAACGTTACCACAAAATTTATTTTGTGCATCAGTGTTTATTGTGTTGACTATTAGCAACACTACAACTAAAAATATTTTATTCATTGTAAATATTATTTGCGGGATGCAAATGGTGCGGCACAATGCGCTACTTCATCTTCCTACGACGGCATTACCCGCATCAGGTTCAATGGGTTTAATCTCAGCCTTGCAAAACAAAGCACCCCTTTATTAACATCACAAACGTAATTTATATTTTTGTTGTAGCAATAATTTTTGTTGTACCATCAAACAATATTTTTGTAAGAGTTTAATATTTATATTTTTGCCATAAACATTTAGTAAAATGAAAATTAGGATTAGATTATCAATAATATTTTTATTGTTTTTTGCTACTATTATTTCTTTAACATCTTGCGGTAAACGACGTGAGTTGCGTGAGTTGGGTTGTGCTCGCGGCAGGGTTTATATAGGTACTCCAGTATATACTATTGGTCCCAAAACCAAAAAAGAGTTTTTCGAATATTTAGATGCTCCAAATGTTTATGTAAAAGAAGGGTTAATTCAATATGACATGACATGGAAAAAAATTGATAGCCCAACGGAGTGCCCTATTGATATTTAATATTTAGATTTTATTCGCAAAAATTAATGTTTAAAAGAACGCACAAGCAACAAACACTTTTTGTGTTGTTTGTTTCTATACTATTAGTAATTCTAATTAACGTTGCTGGTAGCTTTATTTTTAAGAGGTTTGACCTTACAACTGAAAAGCGTTATACACTCTCGGATGCAACAATTGAGCTATTAAAAAACCTGAATGATGTTGCCTACTTTAAAATTTATTTAGAAGGCGATAATCTGGATGCTAATTACATGCGATTGCGGAATGAAACTAAAGAGATGCTCGATGAATTCAGGGCTTTAGCTGGTGACAATATTCAATATGAATTCATTAATCCATCTGAGTCTTCAGATAAAAATGAGCGCTACGAAACATATAGACTTCTATCAAAGAAAGGACTTATGCCAGCAACTGTTTCAGAAAACGAAAAAGATGCAGTTTCTCAAAAAATATTATTTCCTGGCGCAATACTTACGTACCAAGAGCGTGAAACTCCAGTTCAGTTATTGAAACCACAATTAGGCTATGCAGAAGAGGTAAACATTAACAGTTCGATTCAAAGTTTAGAGTATGAAATTTCAAACTCAATAAGAAAACTTTTTGTAAGAAATAAACCAAGAGTTGCAATTCTGCAAGGTCATGGTGAGTTAAACGAAATATGGCTTCGCGATTTTATTAAAAGCCTCGAAGAATATTATGAAGTTTCTCTGAATATAATAAATGGAAACTTTAAAGGTTTACAAAACAAAGATGCGTTAATCATTGCCCAACCTGATAGCATGTTTTCAGAAAAAGACAAATTTGTTATAGACCAATTTATTATGCACGGTGGTAAAGTGCTTTGGATGATTGACCCAATTTATGCCAATATGGATAGCCTCAGAGACAAACCTGTTATGTTTGGTTTGCCTTTAGAAATAAATTTAGATGACCAACTTTTCAAATATGGTGTTAGGCTAAATGCCAATTTAGCAATGGATATACAAGCGGCTCCAATACCAATGATTACAGGAAGTGTAGGCAATCAAAACCAACGCACACTTATACCTTGGTACTTTTTCCCATTGTCATTTCCCTTATCTAAACATCCAATTGTAAATAATTTAAACGCTGTAAAATTTGATTTTGTTAGCACAATTGACACAGTAAATTCAAACAACATCAAAAAAACAGTTTTGCTAACTACCAGCAAATACAGCCGAACACTAAACTCGCCGGTTCGTATTTCGCTTGAAGTATTAAAACAAGAACCCCAAGAAAAGCAATACAATAAAAGTTTTTTACCCCTATCAGTTTTACTTGAGGGACAATTTGAAAGCTTGTACAAAAACAGAATTCCTCCAGCTATTGCAAACGATAGTGCTATTGATTTTAAAACCAAAAGTGTGGCAACTAAAATGATTGTTATTGCAGATGGCGATGTTTGTAAAAACCAAGTTCAGAAAAACACACAAAATGTTTACCCTTTAGGTTATGACCGCTTCAGTGGACAAACATTTGGCAACAAAAATTTCTTGCTCAATTGTATGAATTACTTGCTTGATAACAGCGGTTTAATTTCAGTACGCTCACGTGAATTAAAACTTAGGCTATTGGATAAACAAAAGATTGAAAATAGTCGCGTTAGTTTGCAAGTGGCAAGTACAACAATACCTATATTACTAATTATTACTCTTGGATTAGTGCAGTTTTTTTTACGTAAGAAAAAATACAATACCTAAGTATATCATTGATTCAATTTTCTAGTTTTAAACCAAAACCACTTTAAAGGAATAACAAACTCCAGAAAAAACAATCTTTTACACCAACTAATTAATTGGTAATTGGATTAAATTATTCGAAATAAATATTAGGTTAATTATAAGTAATAAAGGACAGGACTTATGACAAGCTTCTACAACTCAAATTTGTACCCAACACCTTTTATGGTTTTAATGTAATGGTCGCCAAGCTTTTCGCGGAGTTTGCGAATGTGCACATCAATGGTACGGTCACCAACAACAACATCTTCGCCCCATACCTTATCTAAAATATGTGTACGAGTAAAAACAGAACCTGGTTTAGACATCAACAATTCTAATAATTCAAATTCTTTTTTGGGTAAATGAAATTCACTTGAACCTTGGATTATTAAAAAGCGTTCGCGGTCAATAGTTATGTCGCCAACTTTAATTAATAATGGAACTGGAGCGGATGTATTTCGTCGGAGCAATGCTTGTATTCTACTTTGAAGTACTCTTGGCTTAATAGGTTTTGAAATGTAATCATCAGCACCACTTTCAAAACCAGCAATTTGCGAGTAATCCTCATTGCGAGCAGTAAGAAATGAAATAACCGTATCTTTAAATTGCGAATTATTTCTTAACTCCCTACAAGTTTCAATACCATCCATTTCTGGCATCATAACATCCAACAAAATTAAGTGCGGCGTATGCTTTTTTGCAATATTAATTGCGGTTCGTCCACTGCTGGCAGTAAAAATTTGATACCCTTCGTTTTTTAAACTTAAACTCAATAACTCTAATATGTCTTCTTCGTCATCAACAATTAAAATTTTAAAATCCGAATTAGTCATACAATTAATTTTAGGTAAAAGTAAATCTATTAGTAAATAGATGTATTAATCTTTTGTTAAGTTTTAATATATTGATTTTAGTTTGATTTGATTATTAAAAACAATTATTTTGAGTTAATTGAATTGTTATAATAAATACACGTGCAATTCCAGAAATGAATAACTAAAATATCAGTATTAGCAGTGGTTACAATAATTTAGTACCAACAAAACACTCGTTACAAGCGAAAGCAAAAGCAAGTACGCAAAGCTAAACGTTGACGATGGAAGTAGAGAATTACCAAACACATTGCCAGATAGCATCTCTAGAGAGGCAACAGCAACTGAACATGTGCAATACGCTAAAATGTTGCCAAATAATTGGGCGATGCAAACCAAATAAAAATTTGCGCCATACTTAAACATTCAGTATCAAATTGGTCGAGTAGGTAAAATTTTAAAGAATGATGCAGGATTACCGAACTGCTGCGAAATGTTAAAATTGCTGTAAAGCCATCTTAGCTTTTTCGTTATTAGGATTGATTTTTAGAATGTGTCTTAATAATTGAATCACATCCTTCTTATTTCCTTTTTGCAATTGTAAATTAGCTTTATTAAGTAAAGCCAATTCGTAGTCAGGGTCGAGGCTCAAAGCTTTATTAATGTAGTACTCACCTAATTGCAAATTGCCACTTAGCAAAAACATATATCCCAAATTTGATAATGCAGGAACATAGGTAGGCTTCTCGTTTACAATATCTTGAAACAGTTGTTGCGCCTCGGTATTGCGATTTTGCATCTGGTAGTTGGCTCCTAATTTATTTTTAAAATCGGAGAAGTAAGGAGCTAGTGAAATTGACTTCTTCAA
>Ga0114959_10004523_pt1 | contig 10642 bp, 8 predicted proteins | sample C_130625_EF_Meta_FD_87317 | JGI IMG/M metagenome (GOLD analysis project Ga0114959, IMG submission 87317) | Freshwater microbial communities from Lake Croche, Canada to study carbon cycling - C_130625_EF_MetaG | ecosystem: Environmental > Aquatic > Freshwater > Lake | place: Lake Croche, Canada...
GTGATTTGCGGGCCGTCGGGCTCCGGCAAGTCCACCTTGATCCGTTGTATCAATCGCCTGGAAGAACATCAGCAGGGCCGCCTGGTGGTGCAGGGCGTGGAACTGGCCGATGACGTCAAAGCCATTGAAGCGGTGCGCCAAAACGTGGGCATGGTGTTCCAGCAGTTCAATTTGTTCCCGCATTTGAGCGTGCTGGACAACCTGACCCTGTCGCCCATCTGGGTCGGTGGCCTGGCCAAAAAAGAGGCCGAAGAACAGGCCATGCACCAGCTGGCCCGGGTGAAGATTGCTGAGCAAGCGCACAAATACCCTTTGCAATTGTCTGGCGGGCAGCAGCAGCGTGTGGCGATTGCGCGGGCGCTGTGCTTAAAACCCAAGATCATGTTGTTTGACGAACCCACCTCGGCGCTGGACCCGGAGATGATCAAGGAAGTGCTGGACGTGATGGTCGAATTGGCCCAGCAAGGCATCACCATGCTGTGCGTCACCCACGAAATGGGCTTTGCCAAAGCCGCAGCCGACCGGGTCATCTTCATGGACGAAGGCCAGATCGTTGAACAGGCTGCGCCGCACCAATTTTTTGCGCAGCCGCAAACCGAGCGGGCGCGGGATTTCTTGTCGAAAATTCTCAGCCACTGACGCGGTGTGAATATTTGGGAGAATAGGGGCATGACTGCCTCTTCACCTTCCACCGTCGCACTTTCTGCCGCTCAAACCCTGACCCTGACCCGCCCCGACGACTGGCATTTGCATGTGCGCGACGGCGAGGCCTTGCGCACCGTGGTGCCGCACACCGCTGCCCAGTTTGGCCGCGCCGTCATCATGCCCAACCTCAAGCCACCGGTCACCACGGCCGAGCAGGCCTTGGCTTACAAAGCCCGCATCTTGGCCGCCGTGCCGCAAGGCCTGGCATTTGAGCCCTTGATGACGCTGTACCTGACCGACCACCTGGCACCTGCAGAAATTGCCCGTGCCAAAGCCGCTGGCGTTGTGGCGTGCAAGCTGTACCCGGCCGGTGCCACCACCAACAGCGATGCGGGCGTGACCGATGTGCGCAAGATTTACCCGGTGCTCGAAGCCATGCAGCGCGAAGGCCTGTTGCTGCTGGTGCACGGCGAGGTGACCTCCCCCGAGATCGATTTGTTCGACCGCGAAGCTGTGTTCATCGACACGCAGCTGATTGCGCTGCGCCGCGATTTCCCCGAACTGAAAATCGTCTTCGAGCACATCACCACGAAAGAGGCCGCGCAGTATGTGGCCGCTGGCGACCGCTTTATTGGCGCGACGCTCACCGCCCACCATTTGCTGTACAACCGCAACGCGATTTTCATGGGCGGCATTCGCCCGCATTACTACTGCTTGCCCGTGCTCAAGCGCGAAACCCATCGCCAAGCCTTGGTGGCGGCGGCCATCAGCGGCAACCCGCGTTTCTTTTTGGGCACCGACAGCGCGCCGCACCCGGCGCACCTGAAAGAACACGCCAGTGGCTGCGCTGGCTGCTACACCGCCCATGCCGCCATCGAGATGTACGCCGAGGTGTTTGACCAAGCCGGTGCGCTGGCGCAACTCGAAGCCTTTGCCAGCTTCAACGGCGCTGATTTTTACGGCCTGCCGCGCAACAACGGCACCATCACGCTGCGCCGCGAAAACTGGACACCGCCCGCGTCCTTTGCCTTGGGCGAAACCGAACTCAAACCGCTGCGCTCAGGCGAAGCCTTGCCGTGGCGTCTGCTCTGACGCCCAAGCGGGTGCCGGGGGTGGAGGCCATCGATTGGTCGGCCCCGTGGCTGGCCGATTGGCGCGCTGTGGGCGAGCCCTTGGCGCAGCGCATTGTGGCCGGCATGCCGCCGCACGAGGCGCTGAACGCCTGTGCGATGGCTTCTGTGCGTTTTGTCCCTCAAGAATTTTTGCCTGCAGGCCAGGCGTATGAAGAATTCATCTTCGCAAGCCAAAGTGTGCCAACCCGCGAGGGCTTGCATGATTTCTTCAATGCCCTGTGCTGGATGCATTACCCCTTGACCAAGCAGCGCCTGAATGCGCTGCAAGGCCAGGCCATTGCAGCGGCAGGAGTCGGCTCTGTGCGCGGTGCGCTGCGCGACGCCGCCACCGTGTTCGATGAAAACGCGGCCCTGCTGCAAGCGCCCGATGTGCTGTGGCAGGCCTTGTCCGAGCGGCGCTGGCAGGATGCTTTTGTGACGCTGCGCCCTGCATGGCGGCAAGCACGCTGGCTGATCTTTGGGCACGCTGCGCTTGAAAAATTGGTGCAGCCCTACAAATCGATCACCCTGCATATTTGGCGTGTGCCAGAGGGTTTGCGGCGCTTAGAGGATATCGATGCTTGGCTGGCGCAAGACTTGCAAATTGATAAATTGGCCAGCAAGCCCTTTTGTCCCATGCCTGCGTTGGGTGTGCCGGGGTGGTGGCTGCCCAACGAGGCACCGGACTTTTACGACGACAGCAGCGTTTTTCGTGTGGTGCGGTTCGCGGCTGTAAACCCGTGATTTGGAAGGGAAATAAAAGAGGGTGACTTGATTTTGGCGGCCTTCTTCAGCATATTCGTGTCCTGCGTCTGGCCTTCGCTGGGCGGTTTGTGGAAATGCCATGAAGCGTATCGTTCTGTTTATTTTGACCAATCTGGCCGTGGTGCTGGTCTTGGGAACCGTGGCCAGCTTGCTGGGCGTGAACCGCTTTTTGACGGCCAACGGTTTGAATTTGGGGGCCTTGTTGGGTTATGCCTTGGTCATGGGCTTTGGTGGCGCCTTTATTTCCTTGCTGATCAGCAAGCCGGTGGCCAAGTGGAGCTCGGGCGTCCAAGTCATTACACAAGCCCAAAATGCCGACCAGGCCTGGCTGGTCAACACGGTCCAAAAATTGGCGCACACCGCGCAGATCGGCATGCCCGAAGTGGGCATTTTTGAAGGCGAACCCAATGCTTTCGCTACCGGTGCTTTCAAAAACTCGGCGCTGGTGGCTGTGTCCACCGGCTTGCTGCAAAGCATGACCCATGAAGAAATTGAGGCTGTGTTGGCCCACGAGGTGGCCCACATCGCCAATGGCGACATGGTGACCATGACCTTGATCCAAGGGGTGATGAATACCTTTGTGGTGTTCTTGTCCCGGGTCATTGGCTATGCGGTCGACAGTTTCCTGCGTAAAAGTGACGACAACAGTGGCCCGGGAATTGGTTACTACGTGACCTCTTTTGTGCTGGACATTGTTCTGGGCTTTGCGGCCTCCATGGTCGTGGCCTGGTTCAGCCGTCACCGTGAATTCCGCGCCGACGCCGGTGCAGCGCAACTCATGGGCCGAAAGCAGCCCATGGTGAACGCCTTGGCTCGCTTGGGCGGCCTGCACACCGCCGAGTTGCCCAAGAGCGTGGCGGCCTTTGGTATCGCGGGCGGCATCGGTCAATTGTTTTCAACGCACCCCCCCATTGAAGAGCGGATTGCGGCATTGCAAAACAGTTGAGCCGTACCTGTAAGCCTCACTTGCGCCCGCGCCCTCAGGCGGGCCAGGCGCATTGGGGGTAACCCTTGTGACTGACAGTGCGCCTGATGGCCCTTAGAGTCCACAGGTGAACTCCGCATCCCCCTCCTTTCAACGTCTGTGGACGCTCACCTACCTGCGGATTCACCGCCGCCTGATGTCTTGGCCCGCGGCTGTCCGTGGCATGTTGTGGATGGCAGTGGGGGGTTTGTTGTTCTCCCTGCTCAATACCATCGCCCGTCAATTTGCCATGGAGATGGATCCGTACGAAGCGCAGTTTCTGCGTTATTTTTGCGGTTTGCTCATCATGTTGCCCTTGCTCTGGCGAGACGGGTGGCTGGCCTACAAACCTGTCGATATCCAAGGTCAATTCTGGCGCGGTGGTGTGCATACCGTCGGTTTGATCTTATGGTTCACCGCCTTACCGAAAATTCCCTTGGCCGACATGACTGCCATTGGCTTTACCGGACCGATCTTCATCATGTTGGGGGCGGCCTGGTTTTTGGGTGAACCGATGCGCCGCGACCGGTGGATTGCCGCCCTGATCGGGTTTGCCGGTGTGTTGGTGGTGGTTTTGCCCAAAATGACCGGTGATGGGGGTTGGTACAACCTGGTCATGCTTGCATCGTCGCCTGTGTTTGCAGCCTCGTTTTTAATCACCAAGGCGCTCACCCGTTACGAAAAGCCGGGCGTGATTGTGATGTGGCAATCGCTCACGGTTTCTATTTTCAGCATTCCCATGGCTTTGCCCCACTGGCAAAACCCGACCCTGTGGCAGTGGACGGGTTTCTTTGTGGCGGGTATTTTGGGCACCGCAGGCCATTACAGTTTGACCCGCGCGTTTCACACGGCCGACATATCGGCGACGCAATCGCTGCGTTTTCTGGACTTGATCTGGGCCGCCCTTTTGGGCTGGTTGGTGTTCAGTGACGTGCCCAGCAAATCGACCTGGCTGGGTGCTTTGGTGATTTTATTTTCTACCGTTTGGATCGCCCGGCGCGAAGGACGCAGGCGCACCGTCCAAGCTGACTGAGCCATCAGTCGTTGCTGACCCCACTGGCCACATGGCCTGAAGGCACATGCCGCGCGGCCGACTCGATGTGGCCGGTCTGGTCGTCAAAGAAAAAGTCGGGTTCAAACTCTTTCAAAAACTCACCCTTGGGCAAGCCGCCCAGAAACATGGCTTCGTCCACTTCGATGTTCCAGTCCATCAGCGTGCGGATCGCCCGCTCGTGGGCAGGAGCACTGCGCGCAGTGACCAGCGCGGTGCGGATGCGCATGGCAGGCGTACCTTCTTGTTGCAAACGGTGCAGCGCCGCCAGCAGCGGCTTGAAAGGCCCGGCCAGCAAGGGCTGTGCGGCCTTGTCTTTTTCATGCGCCTGAAAGGCCGACAAACCTTCGGACTGAAAGACCCGCTCGGCTTCGTCAGAAAACAGCACCGCATCGCCGTCGAAGGCAATACGCACTTCATTCGGATGGGCCTGGGACGCGTGGGCGGAGTGCGGATAGACCTGTGCCGCGGGCACGCCCGCGGCCAATGCAGCCCGCACGTCGGCCAAATGGGTAGACAAAAACAAATTGGCATTGAGCGGTTTCAAATACCGCCAAGGCGATTGACCCCGGGTGAAGCTGCCGCGCTGTATCGGCAAACCGTAATGCTGCGCCGATCGGAAGACCCGCATGCCCGAGACCGGATCGTTGCGCGACAGAATCACCACTTCGACCCTCTGCGTGTGGGCGTCGTTGAAGGCCAACAGTTTGCGCACCAGCGAAAACGCCACGCCCGGCTTGGCTGGCTCCTCCAGACGTTCAAGCTGCAGCTTCATGTAGGCGCGGTCGTCCGCTTGCTCAAAGAGTTGGTTCTCCTCCTCAAAGTCAAACAAAGCCCGCGACGAAATCGCCACCACCAACTGCCCCTCCAGTGTGACAGCCATTTTTATTTCACCCATTGGTTGAGTTGAATGATCGGCATCAACACCGCCAATACGATCACCATCACCACGCCGCCCATGGCCACGATCAGCAGCGGCTCCAAAATGGTGGCCAGCGCCAAGGCTCGGCGCTGCACCTCCCCCGACAATTGTTTGGCCGCGCGTTGCAGCATCAAGGGCAGTTGCCCGGTTTGCTCTCCCAGCCGGGCAAACATGGACAGCAGGCCCGGAAAGCGTTTCTTTTGCGACAAGGCCATGGCCAGCGGTGCGCCTTCTCGGACCAGGACCAGGGCTTCCAGTGCATCGGCCCGCATGGCGCGGTTGGACAAGGTCTCAGCCGCCGTTTGCAAGGCGCGCAAAATCGGCACTCCCGCATTGGCCAGCATGCCCAAAGTACCCGCAAAACGGGCGGCGTTGTAGCCCACGGTCAAGCGGCCAATCAAAGGCAGTCGCAGCCAAGCCGCGTCAAAACGCAGCCTGAAAGCGTCTTGCTTGAGCGCCTTCAGCAAGGCCAGCGTGAGTGCAACAAACAAGGCCAACAGGGCCCAGCCGTAGGCGCGAACAAAGTCGCTGAATGCCAACATGGCCATGGTCAGCCATGGCAGTTTTTGTTTGCTGCCGGCAAACACACCCGCTACTTGCGGGACCACCGAGGTGACCAAAAAAATCACAATCGCCAGCGCCACCAGCGAGACGATGGCCGGGTACAGCGAGGCGCCAATCAGTTTGGCTTTCAGGTTTTGCTGGTCTTCCAAATCATCGGCCAGTTGTTCGAGCACCAAGCTCAAATGACCGCCTTGCTCTCCCGCCCCGATCACGGCGGTGTAGATGGGCGAGAACTCGCGCGGGTGCAAAGCCAGCGCCCGGGCCAAGGTGGAGCCGGCGTTGACTTCAGCGCGGATGCTGGCCACCAAATGGCCTTGTTTTTCTTCTTCCGCCTCCTCGCTGAGCGCGGCCAAAGCCCGCTCCAAAGGCAGGCCACTGCTGACGAGCCCAGCCAATTGGCGGGTCCAGACGGTGAGTGCCGAGGCGCTGAACGCTCGGCCACCACCGATGGAGCGGTTCCACCAAGGGGTGTCGCTCACAGGCGTGTTCACGGCCAGAGGCGTCACAGCCAAAGGGACCAACTGCTGGGTACGCAGCTGAGTGCGCGCCGATTTGACGCTGTCAGCCTCGATCACCCCTTTGCGGGTGACACCATCGGCTTGAAGGGCTTCAAAAGAAAAAGCGGGCATGTGTCACATTATGACCAGTGGGCACGGCCCAGCAAAGACAGTTCAAGTGCGCGTTGCCTCTTAGCGATGAAAATACAGCAAACCGACTTGGCCAGCGCGGGCCAGGTGCAGGCCTGGCAGTTGGGCCAAAGGACCGGCGTCACCCGACAAACTCAGGCTGGCAAACCAGGCCCAATGGCGGGTGATGCGGTGTTTGTAGTTCAAGCCCATGCCCCAGCTGTCGATGCCGGTGCCCAAGGTTTCAGCGCCCAGGCGCTGCGGCCCATAAGCATGGCGCCAGTGTTCGGCGGTGGCCCAGGTGACGCCGCCGTTCAAAATCATCTCGCTTTGCTGATCCATCGGCCAGACATAAGACACGCCCAGGCCCAAGGTGCTGCTGTCACCTTTGCCCAACAGGTCTTGCGTCCAAGCCAAACCCGCAGACCAGCGGCGCGTGATGGCAATGTTGGCAACCGCTCGCCCGCGCACGGTGTGCTGCCCGACTTCGGGCGCATCAGACCCTTCGCCCGACGTCAACGTGTGCAGTTGCATGGACAAGCTCAGGTTGTAACGGCGGTTGTCCAGCCACCTGTAATCGAGCGATGAGTCCTTACGAAAGCTGTTGAAACGCAACCACTCGCTGCCGTCACCAATGCCCAACTTCCAACGCCCGTACTGCAGCCCCACCACCGGTTCGAGTCCCGCTGAGCCAGGCAGTTTGGCCAGATCAGAGGATTTGAAAGCACCACCCAGCGTGAAATCCCACGGGGGAGTTTCTAGCAGAACAGGCGCTGGCGTGTCGCTGTGCTCTGTATTCTCATTTTGCGCAGCGGCGATCTGCACCATGCACAAGCTTGCTGCCCCGAGCACCCAAGGCATGGTGAGTGTGCGGTGAGAAAAATGGGGCTTCATTGCCCCACATTGAATCCAGTAAAGGCAAATGACGTGTCGGCATTCCTGCTTTTATTGATCTGGGTCAATCCCGCGTGATGCGCACCAGCTCTTGCGCGCTGGTGATGCCTTGGTCCACCAGGCGTTGGCCGTCTTCGCGCATCAGCACCATGCCGCTGGCTTGCGCGGCGGTGCGGATGTCGGCCTCGGCGGCTTGGGCGTGGATTTGGGCGCGGATGGCGTCAGTCGTCACCAGCAATTCGAAAATACCGGTACGCCCGGCGTAGCCGGTTTGGGCGCAGTGCGCGCAGCCGCTGCCGTGGCAGTGGCTGCACAGCTTGCGCACCAGGCGTTGGGCCAGCACGCCGAGCAATGAGGAGCTGAGCAAAAAGGGCTCGATGCCCATGTCGGTCAAGCGGGTTACCGCGCTGGCCGCGTCGTTGGTGTGCAAGGTGGCCAGCACCAGGTGGCCGGTGAGCGAGGCTTGGATGGCGATTTGCGCGGTCTCAAAGTCGCGGATCTCGCCGATCATGATCACGTCCGGGTCTTGCCGCAGAATGGCGCGCAAGGCCTTGGCAAAGGTCAGGTCGATCTTGGCATTGACCTGGGTTTGGCCCACGCCGGGCAGCTCGTATTCGATCGGGTCTTCCACCGTCATGATGTTTTGCCGGTGGGCATCGAGCCGCTGCAGCGCGGCGTACAGCGTGGTGGTTTTGCCCGAGCCGGTGGGCCCGGTGACCAAAATAATGCCGTGCGGTTGCGCCACCAGCTGTTCAATTTGCGTTAACACCGCGCCTTGCATGCCCACGGCTTCGAGCGTCAAGCGGCTTTCACTTTTGTCCAGCAAGCGCAGCACGGCGCGCTCACCATGCGCGCTGGGCAGGGTCGAAACGCGCACATCGACCGCGCGTGCGCCCAGGCGCAGGCTGATGCGGCCGTCTTGCGGCAGGCGTTTTTCGGCAATGTCCAGCTCGGCCATGATTTTCAGGCGCGAGATCAAGGCGGCGTGCAAGGCGCGATTCGGTTGCACCACCTCGCGCAGCGTGCCGTCCACCCGAAAGCGCACGCTCGAATGGCGCTCATAGGGTTCGATGTGAATGTCGCTGGCGCCGTCGCGGGCCGCTTGCGTCAGCAAGGCGTTGAGCATGCGGATGATGGGCGCATCGTCGCTGGTTTCCAAAAGGTCTTCTATGGCCGGCAGGTCTTGCATCATGCGCGACAAGTCGGCTTCCGACTCGACCTCCGAGACCACCGCAGCGGCGGTTGATTCACCCGGGCCGTAACGGGCAGAGTAGGCGGTGCTGATGCGTTGCACCAGCTCAGCCTGTTCGCTGTGGGTGACGGCCAGGGTGTGTGCCGCGTAATGGCGCACGACTTCAGACACCGCTGCGCGGTCGCTGCCAGGCGCCAACCACAGGGTCAGGGCCGGGCCGTCTTCTTCCAGTAGCAGTGTGTGGCTGCGCGCGAAAGCATAGGGAAGGGGATAGCGCATGGCGAAACCGCTCTCTCAGCGCTTGGGCGAATCAGGCATCACGGGTGCACCGTCGACCGGCACAGCGCTGCTGGGCAGTGGTTGGCTGTCGGTCTGCGATCCGCGCATTTGTTCGTAGCGGCTGTTCGACAGGCTTTCTGTGGCGGCTGCATCGCGCATGATCACAGGGCGCAAAAACACCATCAGATTGGTTTTTTTGCGCGAGCGGGTTTCGGAGCGGAACAGGTTGCCAAACACGGGCATATCCCCCAGCCCCGGCACTTTTTCTTGGCTGTTGGTGTAGTCGTCTTGCAGCAAGCCGCCCAGCACCACGATCGAGCCGTCTTCGACCAGCACACTCGATTCGATGGAGCGTTTGTTGGTGATCAGTCCTGCTGTGGAGGCGCTTTTGACGTCAATGCTGCTGACTTCTTGGAACACTTGCAATTTGACGGTGCCGTTTTCACTGATCTGTGGACGGACTTTGAGCGTCAAGCCCACGTCTTTGCGCTCGATCGTTTGGAATGGATTGACGGTGCCGCCGGTGGTGTTGTTGTTGGTGTATTGGCCGGTCACAAAGGGCACGTTTTGGCCGATCACGATTTTGGCCTCTTCGTTGTCCAGCGTCAGCAAATTGGGTGTGGACAGCACGTTGCCGTTGCCGTTGCTTTGGATAAACCGCGCCAAAGCGCCCAACACCAGAGCGCCATTGCGCTGCTGGCCGATGCCAATGTTCAAGCCGGTTGACGCTTCGACTTTGCCGGCTGCAGCATTGGCTGCCAGTGCCAACAAGTTGGTGCCACCCACCGAAAAATTGGTTCCCAGTAAGCCGACGGTGCTGCCGCCGGTGCCGGTGCCGCTCATCCACTGCACACCAAACTCGGCGGCCTTGTCGGCGCTGACTTCGGCAATCAGGCTTTCTACAAACACTTGGGCCCGGCGTTGGTCCAGTTTGTCGATCACCGCACGCAGTTGGCGGTATTGCGGCTCGGGTGCAGTAATGATCAGCGAGTTGGTGGAAGGGTCGGCCTGGATCTGCCCGCCTGTTGACGGTTGGCTGCTTGCAGTGCTGATCGTGCCGGGTGCGCCGCTTGGACCGGGTGTGGACATGGCCGGGGTGCTGATCGCGTTCGTCCGGTTGTCCGCCGTCATGGCGGCGCGCAAGGTACCGGCCAGTTTGGTAGCGTCTGCATTTTTCAGATACACCACATAAATGTTGCCTGCGGCGCCATTGGCCGCATTGGCCGTAGGCTGGTCCAGTTGTTCGATCAAGGCGCGCACCAGTGAGATGCGGGCGGCATTGGCTGCCCGCACCACCAGGGCGTTGCTGCGTGGCTCGGCGAGCAGGGTCGTCTTGTAGCCATTGTCGGTTTGGCCCGCAGCCGCAGGGGCATTGGCCGCGCCCGAGTCGATCAGTTTTTGCACCAACGGGGCCATGTCGCCAGCCAATGAATGCTGCAGGCGAATGACTTCCACACCCGTGGCATTGGCCACATCGAGCGCAGCCACAATCCGTCCCAGGCGCTGCAAATTGTCGGCGTAATCGGTGATCACCAACGCGTTGGTGCCCGGATTGACGTTGATGGTGTTGTTCGGGCTGATCAAGGGGCGCAGCACCGTGACCAGGTTGTTGGCGGACTCGTGGTTGA
>Ga0114959_10004524_pt1 | contig 10637 bp, 14 predicted proteins | sample C_130625_EF_Meta_FD_87317 | JGI IMG/M metagenome (GOLD analysis project Ga0114959, IMG submission 87317) | Freshwater microbial communities from Lake Croche, Canada to study carbon cycling - C_130625_EF_MetaG | ecosystem: Environmental > Aquatic > Freshwater > Lake | place: Lake Croche, Canada...
TGTCGCCATTGCTTTGGTCGCAATGGACAGACGGTAATGGTCTGTATACGGGCAACCCCGCCTATGGCGGTGTTGCCCAAACAAAGAACACTACTGTCGCCATTGCTTACCACAATTCAAGCACCGAATAAACTGCGTCATCGGCTCATCCGCCGACCGCGTCTGCATCTCATAATACGTACATTCCCGCTTACCACACTTGGAGCAACGGAACATATCGGTCGCCGCCGACTTATCAACTTCCAACATCTTCGCCTCCCGTTTAATCGCATCCTCTATCATATTCCCCCATCGCTCAGGATACAATTCCGAATACGTCATGAACGCTACATCGTGCGGTAGGAACTCGCCTTCCCGCAGACGTTCTACGAGTCGCGTATTGCCGATGTACGATTTCGAATCCAGATTGGAGATGGTCCGCCTCGCGATAATACTATAAATTGTTTGAAACTCAGGATTATCCCATACACGATGAACGCGACGACGCTTACTTTCTTCCAAGGAACAGTTAAAGATTCCTCGTTCCAAATCGGTTCTCTCTTCCTCATTCAAGAACGCACACCGTGATTGAATGATATTACGGATGCGGTTACGTAGTTCGGCCATATCTATACCTTCCTCTCACTGCGTGAGTTTAAATTCATTTTTTTACGAGAGTGTAATCTTCCGCCACTAATTCGGATTGCGTATAATAATTCGGAGCCTTTTTAGCACCTCGCTTCGTCTTGGTCGCTTTGGGCGGAGGACGCACCGGTTCTTCTTCATCTTCATCGAATTCACCTTCTTCCTCCTCTTCTTCCTCCTCCGCTTCTTCCTCTTCATCTTCCGCTTCCTCATCGTCTTCCGCTTCATCATCCTCGCTATTCTCGGAACCGAGATCTTCAAATCCACCGAAACTCTCATTGTAAAATTTAGTGTATTCCGCCGTTCCGAACGAAACAGGTACTCCCGTCTTTGTCGCAATCATCACCGCTTCACCAAAGAGCAGTACAGTATCGTGCGGAGGCGGAAGTTCATGTTTGTTTTCCGTTCCAGCTTTACCCGTTTTGTACGCGAAGAGATACACTATATGTCCGCTCCATTTGTATGTACCGATGAGTTCAGGCGGAGTAGCTCGACGAAGAATGGTACCAACATTCTCGGGTGTAGGAATAGCGGTGAGTTGTAGTACGGCGTTACGAGTCGTGCCTTTCGGTTGAAGAACGACGCACCACATTTGATTCTACGTGTTATCTGTCTGTTTAAGCGTCCATCAAATTTTAGGTCACTTGAAAAAAATTGAATGATGATTGCCGACGATGGTGTGTGGTGTTCTTGCCTTTCCGTTCTTTCTTTTCCTTGCTTTCCTTGCCTTCTTTTCTTTCCTTGCCTACCTTTCTTTCCAACAATGTATTCACCTTACGGTTCGCTAGAGGAGGCACGGGCTGCGTACGCCTTGACGCTACAGGCTGACAGAATGATTTACGAGAAGAGTAAGACTAGTACTGCGTCAGAGCAGGACGTCGCAAACTGGAAGAAGCGGGTAAGCCGGCGCTTGCGCGAGGATATGGAAGAGGATCGACCGCACATCAAGTCGCGGATCGCTCCAGGTCCGTGGGACGAGGATCTGGATAATTACCACGAAGAGAAGTACGAGTTCGATCTCGGCGACGGTTACACGGGATCCATGAGTCGTAATATGAACTGGTCATGGAACGGCTACGTTAGCGTTCCAGACGGACATCCTTGGCTCGAGTCCAATTACGATAATGAGAAGGCAACCCGAGAGGCTCCGATTTACATCACCTACGATACCGGTCGAACGATCGGATTCGATCACACCCATAGTTGGGACATACAACCCAAGACCTACGGGCTCTACGGAACCACGCACGAGCGATATCCTCCGACGGCGTATCTCAATTTCGCCGATGTTCGCGAGGAAGTAGAGATACTTGCCCAGTATCTCAAGAATATAAAGAACAGCCGCGCGTAGAAACCAAAAAACCACAAAAACCTAACAAAACTACAAAACCAAAGAAAACCACAAAACATTTTTCACCAAATTTGAGAGGTCTAAACTAAGTATCGTTCAAATACAATAAATGTATTCCCTAACGATTCAGAATGCGACAGAATTCCGTGAGAAACTGACGACACCGAAGGTTTGGCGACGCGTGTATCGTTGGGAAGATAAATGGGGTATTCTACGCGCCGATGATTGGCGGGCGGAAATACGCCACGTCGTAGCAAGCGATGGCGAGAAATATTTACTAGAATCGGTCACGCCGTATCCGACGAGTGCGCCGCCGCCCGATGTCGATGATGTATGGGAAGAGGAGATTCATACGCTTCCGTACGGTACCTGCGGAAATATACTTGTGATTCAGGGAACATTGTTGGAGATTCAGAATATTTGTACATCCAACAAATTCTCATTGCCTCCGGTCATTACGTCTTATATGCGACAAGTCAAAGAACAACCAAATGATACGAGATCCGCGAATAGGGGATATAGACCTCACAACAGAGGACGAGGAAGAGGACAAACTACACGCCCTACAAAGAATGTATGCTTAATTATCGATGTTTAGACCGTGCGTGGGAATGCGTATGAAAAATTCATGATATCATCTAGTAGCAAATTATGGCCACCCGGATACCCATCTCTTGGATAATTCTGCTGGTAATTTTAGCCGTCTTCGGATTTTTTGGTTACCACATTCTACAAGCCTCGAGCAATACAGAAATTCTAACTCCCGACCATGTCGCGCGAGTGCAATCAATGCAATCTCTTCCTCCTTCTGTCGCAACGAATACACAGGAACACCCATCCGTACAAGCACATCATCTAGCGCAACACGCGGTAGTCAAAAATCTTATCAAGAATGCTCCCGCGGCCAACTATGATGAGCAAGGAGCACCGGTCGTTCAGAAGCAGGCACCTATACCGCACCGTATGCCGAATGTACCTGGACAAACAGAAGAGGATTTACGCGCTGCCGAGCCACTTCAGGCTACTCCGCCCGCAGTACAGTATGACGCTCCCGAAGCGACCGATCCTATGAATCGCCATGTATTTATGAGTTCGGAATTTGGCTCCAATCTACGTCATCCTGAGCAGATGATCGAACATCGGCTTCCCAGCACTATGAACGGAGTCGTTCCATCGGGTCTGGGTTCGGAACGAACAAATCCTGGAGGAAATCGTGTGACGGCGTTTGCTCCCGAAATGGCGCAGAATGGCGGTGAATTTATGCAGGGCATTTCCGCGTTTGATACAACGGATATCGGCACGGGATTTTCTATGCTCTAGAGTCTAGACGCCCTTGCGTGATAATAAATGCGCCAAAACGATCATTACGGGTCTAAAAACTGAACTCGTTATGAAAGTATAGAAAAGCAGGCAATGGAGTGCGCAAATGCGGCCGAGGAATATATGGGAAAATTCGGATGGGGTCCTCGCGGTCGGCATATTGGTGTATCTCGTATGATGAGCGAGAGTGATAAAAGTATGATTGCGACGGCCAAACTTGTCGCGAGTCAAAGACCACGAGGGAAACTTTCAGGGTTCCTTGTGATCGTTCCGTGTGTAGGATATGCGGTATTTATTCCGCCGATTGCGGCGAAGATAAGTCCGTTTCGTCTTCGTCTGCGTCTTCCTGAACAAGTATGGGACGACGGCGCGATATTTTCTGCGTATTTCGTGAAAGAGAAACGACTCGTACTCGAAGATGTTCTTGTTTGGCAACAAAAGCCGGTGTGGAATACGACGTCCTTTGCGGAACGTTGGAAACTTATGGGAGAGTTTCTGACTATGCTACATCCTGATTCCGCGCTACAGGGACTTACGATTGAACCGGCTGTATATACGAGTTTAGCGGCAATCTCGGAACCCGATGAGCATTCGGTATTAGAATTCGTTCCGAATGCTCCGAATCAGAAACGTCTCATTTGTTTGATGTCGAACGAGACCAAGACGCCGGTCATTCCGTCAGGTACATCGCTAGTCGCGAAGCGTGAAGCGACGATGGGTCCCGACGTATTCTCAGTATGGCGTGGCGAAGAAAAACTTGGGCTGGGATTGGTACGGACGCTTGCTATCAGTCGTGCGTTACGAACGGCGACGGGGACTACCATACCGATTGACGCAGTATGGAACAAAGGATTTGACAAATGGGAGATAACAAAAATTGCTTCCTCGCTTTAGACATTCCTTCTAGTTTAGCCAGTGCGTACAGCTTTGACCATCGCAAACTGGTTCGGGCAGTCGTGTCCCTGTGACTGCCAAGTACAGATCCAGATATTTGGCGCAGCACCGACTCCTTCTGAAGGATTTCCGGGCTGATCGTACACTTTTTGTCCATAACGAAAGATTGCGATCTTCACGTCATTTTGTAATATATGGAGTTCTTTACCCATATCACGATAGAGATCACCCGCCGCAATAGGAACTGCGGAACCATTCATCTGGCCCAGGAAACTACCTACATCAGTAGTGTTCAGAATCGTGCCGTCAAACGCAATGACATAGGTTTTCGCAGCTATTTGTGAGACAAGCGTACTGTTGGTAAAACCACCGTGAGTGCTTGACGCTGTGGCGAAGAGAAAGCGGCTACGAGCAGGGATTTGAGCGTAGGACGAAAGAACAGAGCTCATTGTTTATATTTAGAATCACTATTTTTTTTTTGAAATTCGCCATACAAAAATAGCAACACCTCAGTAGAGGAATGAATCGGGCTTTACAGCGCAATCATCGTAAGCGATGCTCGTATCGTAAAAGAGGTGGTGGGTATGGCATGGGAGCCCCTCTCGTTGATTTTGATCCGAAAGTAGATACGGCGTTTGCGGTAAAGATGCCGATCAACCAGGGATTTAGCGACTGCTCGTTCCCGGCCCGCCCAGGACAACTCTTCAACGAAGCGAATCCGGCACTCGCCCAGGCTGCGATGGCGGGAGGTCTTCGTAATCGCAGTCGCAGTCGCAGACACCGTGGCGGAGCCTGCGGTTGCTCGGTCATGCGCGGAGCGAGTCGCAAAATCCGCGGAGGTGGCTACGGCTACGCAGTAGATCCGAGCGTGAATGTTGGAGGCAATGGACCGAATGTAGCACCCCTACATTCTTCGGTACCCTGCGATGTACGTGGCGGTAGTCCGAATCCGTACAACCAGGTTGCGTTCGCCGATCCTCGCGCTCCCGCCGATCTCTATTCTGCGACGCCTAATACAACTCTGCCCTCAGTACATGCCGGCGGTGCGTACAGTAGCGGAAACAACTGGTCCGCCGACTGCTACAAAGCGCCAGGCTCTCAATTACCGACCTACGAGGCGCAGACCGCGGGATTCGACTTCTATCCTTCGACGGCGAAAGGAGGCGTACTTCCGGACGGAGTCACTCCCTATATGGATGTACAGGCGCAAGCGGCGCGGTTAGGAGGTGCGCGTCGTAAAAACAGTCGTAAGAACAGTCGTAAGAACAGTCGGAAGAACAGTCGGAAGAACAGTCGGAAGAGCAGTCGGAAGAACAATCGCAAGCACTAAGCGTCTGGTTCTTCGATAATAATACAACCTTTCGGTTCCTTTTTCTCTACAACATCCATCTCTTCTTCCGATCCAGCCCATTTCATCCGATAGCCGCATTCTTTATAAAATTTCTTACGTTTCGTCCATTGGCCAAAGCATTCCACGAACGCAGTGTCCAATACATCAAAGATAATCGGTTGTACGGTACGTTCCTCTTTTTTGAGACGTAGAATACGACCGACCGATTGTTCGATATTACTTTTCGGCGTCGCAAGTAGCACCGCATTCAGTGACGGAATATTCATACCTTCCGACGCCATCGCAAAGGTTCCGAGAATCACCCGCTTCGTCGCAGAGATATCGAGATCTTTTTGCTTCATTCCGCCCACATAAAATCCAATCGACTCAATACCCGTCGTACGAAATCCGGCCTCAAAATCGGCTAAGTGTTCGCGACGATCAGAGAGTACCAGTAAATTGCGTCCCGCTTCGTCAAGGAACGGCTTAATCCACTGAATAATTTCGGCGGTACGACCTTTGTAGTCGGCGATATTATTAATCATACGCGCACGAACGATATCTCCCTTCCAATCCGTACTGACGTTTGCGTACGCCGGATCCTCGCAACCGTACCGTAAGCATTCGACGAGAACCGTATCATCCAAAGGACGACGGTTGATTTGATACACGATCGATCCAAGATTCCACTCAAAGACTTTCGACAATCCGTCGGCGCGTTTTGGCGTCGCGGTCAGTCCGAGCATTCGTCGGCAGTGAATTCGTTGGAGAGATTGGCTGAAATGTTCCGCTCCTAGATGATGAACTTCATCAAATATGGCGAATCCGAAGCGTGCGAAGGTTCCTGTAGGATACGAACGACTACAGATTGTCTGAATCATCGCGATAGCTACATCGCAATCTAAATCACATCGTTCGCCCTGTATGCGTCCAATACGTACTCCAGGCAATAGACGTTTTAACTCTTCCGACCATTGATCGGCGAGAAACTCTTTATGAACGACGATTAGAAAACTAACACCGAGTTCCGCGGCGGCCGCAATACCTGTAAAGGTTTTACCGTAGCCGCACGGAAGACAGATAATTCCGTTATGACCTGCTTTACGGTACGCGTCGAGCGCTTCGACTTGGTGCGGACGAAGAGCACCTCCGAAATGAAGAGTGCTCGGTAATGGCTCACCGACAGAGCGCGCATCGGTATCCGCGGGACCGAACTTCGCTTCGGCCCAGGCACGCGGTAAATAATAGCGCGCCGGCGATTCAATCCATACCTTAAAAGGCGAAACCATTCCCGCATACGACGGAGGAACACAGGGCGTCACCGTCAATTGCTTTTCTATCATAGTAATTTGTAGGGCATTCAGAATACGTTTTTCAATAGAATATCCACGATGGGTCAGAATTTTCGCCGGCAACATTCTCTAGTTTGAATAGGTCAAAAATTTAATCTGTTCAACTTTTATCACTTCTATCGTTAGAATGAGACAATACGTTGAACTTGCGGTCGCGGCGGGTATCGTAGTACTGACGACGGCGATAGCTACCAATATTGTACCACTTCCATTATCGACAACCGCAAGTCCGTTTGCTACCGTAATTTTAGTGATTGCGGCATTAGGAGCATTCTCGGTCTCCCCGGTCGTCGGATTAGCACTCTTTGTACTCACGGCTGTACTATTCTTCAAGCGTAATGTCCATGCGACACAACGAGGAAGCGTATATGGCGAAAAGAGCATACGCCAATTGCCGTTCAAGGACGCGGCACCCTACGAATTCCAGAGTTCGGTTCCTCGCCAAGTGAACGAGTTTGCGGAAACGAATCCTCTCAATCCGATGATTGGTCCGCTCCGCGAGGGATTTGAGCCGGCTCCTTACGGCGATGAAGCCGGCTCGCCAGTTGAGGGACAGTATCCGAAAGAACAAGAGCGGCCGCGGGGCGGGCAATCCCCGATGGATTACGTCTATCGACCGGCTCCCGATACGGGTAGTAACGAGTTCGAGCGATACGGTCCCGAGTTAGACGAGAAACTTCAGGCGGTGGAATATACTGCGTAGGCTTCCCCCAGGATAGACTCAAAAAATGAAGAGGTAGTCGAAAGAAATTAAAGACATTCAAGACATTCAAGACAATCAATGAGTCTCTCGCAAGGAACCAAAGTCGTATTTGATCGCTTTTATATTCCGTCGATTATATTTAATCATACGAATCTATATTTCGAACGACGAGGTTCTCAGACTATTGCGGATTATTTTAAACAGCGAGGTCGCGTCGCGTTAATTATACGATGCGTTGCGGAGCCAGAAGACACAACAGACACAACAGACACAACAGACACAACAGTCGCAGTACCACTACATGGATTCTATAGTCAAGAATCCAACCATCGTATCTTCCAACTCGCCGGATTTGTCACGAATAAAGAATCATTACAACCTCCAGAATTGATTCCCTTTCGCGAGAAAATCCAGTTCATGTTTCAGACTGGACATAAATACAGTCACGATGTACTTATTATCGAAGGATTCGGATCCGCGCCGCAAATTGCGCAACTCTTCCAACAAGAAATATTGAAATCGCACGGCTTGTTTCATTCCATTGTATTCACGTCGGCCGAATACGTCGACGTGTATGCAAATATCTTCAACAAAAATTGACGATGCATCCGCAGACCCTACAATACTTTAGAATGGCCGAAATCGGTAATTTTCACTTTGTTGTATCGGAATCCGTGCGCGCAATGCTCGAGGATGCGTATCAGGCGGTCACAACGACTGAATCGTGGTCAATTATTGGTCACGATCCAGGTATCGGCGGATTTATGTTCTCGACAGATGAGAAAATTCTTCGAATTCGTAATGCTATGAAATTCGCGGACCATAGCGGCGTAAGTTACGCTTGGACGTTGCGACAGATGCAGATGATTGCGAACCACGGATGGGAACATTACGTGAATCGCGTCGAAGAGGCTAAACGTACGTAGCGTCCATTTGCGCCGTCAAGTCTCGCTGTACATTGACGCGCTCGTAACCGCTACACGAGTATTTCCAACCGTCTAGATTCGTCTTATCGGAAAATATACCCCGTTTTTGAACTTCGGCGATGACATTGTTGGGAATACAGGATTGCTCCATTCCGAAACAGACAGGAATGGTCATATTTGCGGAGGATCCGTATTTTGATTGCTCTTTTTGTCCCATCGTATAGTGCATTTTCGCCAAACCGGAAGGACACGTCGTCACTTCGTCCATTCGGAGTGCGGAACACGATTGCTCACCGGGTTTCGGATTGTTGATGACGCAATATTTTTTGGTATCTGCGTTATCCCGTGCGGTACAGTCATAGCCATCTAAATCTGTATCATTTAAGCAACATTTTCCGATAGTTCCAAAATGAGGAAGATTTCCAGGACAGTGCGCATCACTCGATTCTTTATAGGTTTTTGTAGTGAGTAAAGAACAGCTAGCGAGTTTTCCTTGCGGATTGCGTGGATCGGTCGCGTCGGCTTCAAACGCACATAAATCCCAGTAATTTTTCGATTCACAGGTGTGCGTAAAAGGATTGACTCGTCCATTACAGCAAAAACTATCGCCACGTTTATCATTGAAGAATCTGTAATTCGTCGGACACTTTGGTACATCGCCGACGGGCGCTAAAAATCCTTCGGTTAAATTACTATACCATTGCGTAAATTTTGCTACCGGAGATGTATCATTGCGCATAACAATATAAAATACGATTAATAAAATAATCGCAACTAGCAAAAAAGGAGAATAGAGCAGTAACTTACGCATCTTACTTTATTCAAAGTTAATTCGTGGGCGGACATATTCTGGGAAGTGATGGAACTTTTACAGATAAACTCGCGGCGGAGAGCGGACTATTGTATAATTTCTGAGCGTACAAATAATTCGAGAAGGTGTATTTCCATATTAAAAACGCAATCGTAGCGCATACAATGACTCCAACCGTCACTCCGAGTACAATTCCGAGTATAGTTTCTATATCACCGGGACGTACAGAATTACCTGTCGTCGGATCAACATCACTACCACTGAGATCAATCGCATTATCGGCAATTTCCTGATCCAGAGTTCTACCAGGTTTCTTTTGGTCTCCAACATAAACTTTATCATTGATGACATCGCGACGTTTATCAATTCGGTAACATTTTAGAGATTTAGTACTCACTCCATTGCCGTTACTGACTGCGTGTTCGGTGATATTGATGCCTCCAATAAACGTCGCGAGAGTGCGAAGACGCGAAACGAGTGCGTCGGCGCGGGGTTTCGCGGGACCTTTTCGTTGCTCGCCCGCAATGGTCAATAAGCGGTCGTAATCGGTGGCGCCGATATTTCCAGGAGTCAAACAAAAGTAATACGTGATGACGCGTTTGACCGGCTCGCATTGATCGGATGGTCGCGGATTTTCTTTGGTTCTGCCACGTATATCCGCACCAGGATACATGAGTATCTGCGTATTTCTCGGAACGACCGTATCGACAGTAGGCCGATTATTTTGTATATAGGTATTCAAGGTAGCAAAATAGGGATTCGCTTCACCGGGGCCTATATCAATCGGTACTACTAAAGCAACCTGTTTGGTGTAATCGCGAGTATTCTGAAAAAATAAAAACAGTTCTGCGTCGCACGGAACCTGATGACCCGGTAGACGATGCGCTCCTGGAATCGTCAGAATCGTCTCGACTAGATTATGGTCAATGCCATTGACCGCGAATGAGACGGTAGGATTTTCGTCGATACTGAGTCCATCGAGACGCGGACGAACTAAACCGGGTCCTGCTATCTGGGCTGTCAATCGCAATGTACAGGAGTTACACTTTTGTACATCTTGTATGTTAAAGGCGGGTGGGAAACTCAGTGGTACTTCGGAACATCCGAAATAAGTATCCTCCAATGACATCTCCTTACAGACCGACGGGCATTTTATTTAGACGCTACGTACGATTCTTTCGCGAAGCCTTACGGTGCTTTCGCGCCTTACGAGTCGCCGGTCGAGGTTTCACAGGCGCGAATAATGAACGTGTGCTGGCCTTATTTTTGCGCAGTGTGGGCGAGGGTAATGAATTGGGTTTGTTATTGACCCTTATTGGGGTCACA
>Ga0114959_10004526_pt1 | contig 10636 bp, 9 predicted proteins | sample C_130625_EF_Meta_FD_87317 | JGI IMG/M metagenome (GOLD analysis project Ga0114959, IMG submission 87317) | Freshwater microbial communities from Lake Croche, Canada to study carbon cycling - C_130625_EF_MetaG | ecosystem: Environmental > Aquatic > Freshwater > Lake | place: Lake Croche, Canada...
ATCAAACGAAATTGTGCGTGTTTGATTCAGTAAAGTTTGATTGCCGCGCACTGTATATTTAGTATTTTCATACAGTAAGTTCTCTTTATTAAGAGATGTATTATTGGTCGAATAAACGCGTAATTTAATAGATTCTTCAAAGTCATTGTTAAATAACCCTTCCATTAATTTTTCCACTCGAAATGGCGAAGCAACGAAGCCTTTAATAGCCTCACGTCGTTGCGCAACTGTATCGATTGGCATATTATTATGATAAATGGGCGCAAATAAAATAAAGCCAGCTTGTTTGTCGTTATTATTTTTATCTTTAAGGAGCTCGATTTTGTCTGTCAGTGCAATTGCTCCCGAAGCGATTGCTAAATCTTGCGCTTTTTGCCTGATGGGATTTGAGTAGGTATCATAGCCAATCGCGCGGTCATTGGTGGTATTTGAAGATTCTAAATAAATCACTGGCGTATAGAGGGCGCGGGTACCGCTTGGAAAAATAGTGATGTTGGGATAATCTTTTTTAAACGTACTTAAGTTTTCTGGGCGCACAACCAAGTTAAAGGTAATGCCATGTATTCCTGGAGTAAATTTTTCAACCTGCAGTTCTTTAATGAATAGTTTGAATTCATTGGCATTTATCTTATCTGTTGATTTAATTTTAGCTGCAACACTGAGCACAACCTGGGCATGAACGTTGAAACGCTCTTTGATTTTTATCGTGAGTTGATCACATATTAATGAAAACTTAGTAGATTCATCATCATCTATTTTTAGTTTTATGGCAAATGCAACTGTGAGACTTAAAGCTATTCCAAGCAAGAGAGTGAGCCATGCAGGATAGGATTTTTTATCGAAAATAATTGGTTTATATATTTTCACTAGTGGACTGTAACACCATAACTAGCAAAAAAGGATAAATAAAAAAAATTATCTGGTTGGGGCTCTACTTAATTCATTATTGCCACTCACGAGCGTTTGTAACATTTGCATGAACTGAACATGTTGTGACTCTGGTAGTGGAGCCAGAATGCGATTTTGTGCTGCAATCACTAATGGAGAGACTTCATTAAATAAATCTAGTCCAGCATTTGTTAGTGTTAATAAATGGACACGGCGATCATGATTAGAAGGATTTCTTTGCACGAGATTTCTAGATTGAAGACGATCGATGACGCCACCGATGGTTGAAGCATCAAGACCGATAGTCTTCGCGAGTGTCTTTTGGTCCATGTTCGGTTTTTTTGCCAGAGCACCAATCGTTGCGTATTGGATTGGCGTTATTCCAAAAGCTTGGGTTTCTTGCAGAAAAATCGCCACAGCAATTTGTTGAAGCCTTCTCATGTAATGCCCAGGGAGCATATCAAACGAGATGGGAGGTGGGCTGGTTTTTGACATGAATTTGAATAACTTTGTAATCCTCTTTTTAGTATTATACTGTAATTAATAAGCACACTTACTACTTTAGGTAAACTCAAGGAATATTTATGACTCAATTTTCTCACTCACTCCCGGTCATCGTTGCCGGTGGAGGCATTGGTGGGCTGGCAGCAGCTTTGGCGTTAACGCGACAGGGTTTTCGTGTCAAGGTTTTGGAAAAATCTCTCGAGCTTGGCGAAATAGGCGCCGGTGTTCAGTTTGGCCCCAATGCTTTTGCGGCACTTGATGCTCTTGGAGTTGGTGAAAAAGCAAGAGCGCGCTCAGTGTATACCGATGATATGGTGATGCATGACTGTATTGATGAAAGCACGATTGGTCGGATTGAGACTGGAAAGGAATTTTTAGAGTATTTTGGTAATCCTTATGCCGTTTGTCACCGAGCAGATGTGCATAAGTCTTTGCTTGAGGGCGCTCTCGAAACCGACCGTATAGAAGTGTTAACGGGGACTGAAGTGGTTCGGGTTGAACAAGATGATCAAGGTGTCACCGTATTTGATCAGCATGGACAAGGGCACCTCGGTTTAGCCTTAATTGGTGCTGATGGCGTTAAATCAGCTATACGTGAGCAATTTGTAGGTGATGAGGCGCGTGTTTCAGGACATGTGGTGTACCGTGCAGTTGTTGATAAAACAGATTTTCCATCAAACTTGGCCTGGAATTCAGCAAGCATTTGGGTGGGGCCCAATCATCACCTGGTTCACTATCCACTGCGGGGTGGAAAGCAGTTTAATGTTGTAGTTACCTTTCATAGCCGTGAAAAAGAAGAGTGGAGCGTCACAGAAGGAAGTAAGGAAGAAGTTGAAGGCTATTTCCAAGGCATATCACCTAAAGCTAGACAGTTAATTCACTTACCAAAAGTATGGAAGCGATGGGCAACGGTCGATCGTGAGCCGATCGGTCAATGGAGTTTTGGTCGTGTTACCTTGCTTGGTGATGCTGCGCATGTCACATTGCAATATTTAGCACAAGGTGCTTGTATGGCCATTGAAGATGCTGTTACATTAGGTGAGGCACTAAAAGAGTGCGACACGATTAGCAATTTTGATTTTGAAAAGGCCTTCGATTTATATCAGCATTCGCGAATTACGAGAACTGCCAGAATTGTTTTATCCTCGAGAGAGATGGGACGTATTTATCACGCCCAAGGGGTAGAGCGCTTAGTACGAAATGATTTGTGGAAAAATAAGACACAAGCAGAATTTTATCGGTCTATAGAGTGGCTTTATGGCTGGACTGTTAAAAATTGTCTTGTGAAATAAAAATCAATAGTTTGAGGAGGAGATAAATAATGACTGAACTTGGAAGATTAGAAGACTTGCCGCAGGAATATCGGGATGCATTAACTAAATTAAATCTCGTGCCCTTATGGCCAAGCTTACGAGGTGTCATGCCGGCGAATAAACCACGTCCACATACAGCGCCTACGATGTGGAAATACGCTGATATCAAACCACTCCTTTTGCAAGCCGGTGATCTAACACCAATTGAAAAAGCAGAACGACGGGTGTTGGTATTAGCCAATCCCGGACATACCTTAGAAAAAATGCAGGCCAGTCCAGCGATGTATTTAGGGATGCAGTTGTTACTACCTGGCGAATGGGCGGCGTCACATCGACATACACCCAATGCAATCCGAATGATTGTTGAAGGAGAGGGAGCTTACACCACCGTTGAAGGTGAAAAGTGTTACATGAGTCGAGGGGACTTAATTTTGACGCCAACGGGTTTGTGGCATGAGCATGGCCATGACGGTAAAGACCCAGTTGTATGGTTAGATGTTTTAGATTTGCCGCTGGCATACTATTTAGAAGTTTCGTATCACAATGAAGGCGTCAAGCAAGAGCATGTAAAAGCATCTAAAGAAACTTTCTATAGCACGGGTGGCGTAGTACCTTCACCGATGTTTGAGCGCTCAAAACAACAATATCCGATGTATCGCTATCCCTGGACCCTAGTGCGACAAACCCTAGAAAAAATGGCGGCGCTACAAGCACCAGACGAGATGGTTTCTGTAACGTACGTTAATCCTGAGACAGGCGATGATGCTGAAAACATTCTTGGTTATTACGCCTTAATGTTACGTCCTGGGCAATCCTTGAATTTGCCAGTTCGTTCCCCATCAATTGTGTTTCATGTGATCGAAGGATCTTGTGAAATCAATATCGAGGGAGCTCAGTATCAGATGGGACTTGCGGATACGACTTGTGCCCCAGGTTACACCCCCATCACGTTAAAAAATCATTCAACCCAGCCCAGTTTTTTATTCATGACAGATGAAACACCGCTGCATCGTAAATTAGGCGTATTTGAAAATCGTACAAAATTATCCAAATAAGAAATCGTATACATGTTAAAACTTTATAGTTTTTTTCGTAGTGGTACCTCACACCGGCTCCGTATTGCCCTTCATTTAAAGGGCATCCCAACCAGTTATATTCCTGTTGATCTTCGTACAGAAGAGCATTTGGGTGAGGCATTTAAAGAGATTAATCCACAAGGTTTTGTACCTGCCCTAGTCGATGAATCTTTAGTGTTAACACAGTCACCCGCCATCATCGAATGGCTAGAAGAAGCTTATCCAGAGCCCGCCTTACTGCCAAAAGATATCAATCAACGTGCCTATGTAAGAGCATTAGCTGCGATCATAGGATGCGATATGCACCCCTTAAATAATCGTCGCATATTAGAGCATTTACGCAAGCAGTTAGGGCAAGATGAAACTGCCATTAATGCTTGGTGTGCGACCTGGATTACTGATGGCTTTAATGCATTTGAAGCGCTCTTAAAACGTCACCAAGTCTCTGGTCAGTTTTGTTATCAAGATACACCAGGACTTGCGGATGTGTACCTCATCCCTCAAGTAGAAAGTGCTAAAAGATTCAAAGTAGATCTATCGCAATGGCCCCTAATCGCTAAAATTGAACAAAATTGTTTAGCCCTAGAGGCATTTAAAAAAGCAGCACCGACTGCACAAATCGATGCTACTTAAGAGCAGCTAACAAAATAGAAGATTACTGCGCAGTCCAACCACCATCAATCGGGATGATTGCGCCAGTAATCGAGGCGGCATCATCAGAAGCTAAAAAATGCGCAAGTGCGGCCACTTGTTCAATCGTTACAAATTTTTTGGTCGGTTGAGAGTGGAGTAAGACATCATTAATGACTTGCTCTTCGGTGATGCCACGTGCTTTTGCCGTATCTGGAATTTGTTTTTCGACTAAGGGTGTCCAGACGTATCCAGGGCAGATGGCATTCATGGTGATGCCAAAGGTTGCTGTTTCAAGAGCTACTGTTTTGGTCAGACCTGCAATCCCGTGCTTTGCAGCGACATAGGCTGATTTATAGGGCGAGGCAACTAAAGCATGAGCAGAAGCGATGTTGATAATCCGTCCCCAGCCTTTTGCTTTCATTTTAGGTAATGCAGCGTGAATGGTATGAAAGCTACCGGAAAGGTTTATCGCCAAGATGGCGTTCCACTTTTCGATCGGAAAATCCTCGATTGGCGAAACGAATTGGATGCCTGCGTTATTGACGAGAACGTCGATGGCACCAAATTCAGCCTCAACAGTTGTAATCATGGCGGCAATCTCTTCAGCTTTTGACATATCAGCGCCGTTATAGCGCACATTAACACCATAATCTTTTGCCATATTGGCACGAATATCTTCAATGGCGCCAGCATCACCAAAGCCATTCAGAACGATATTCATACCCTTAGAGGCAAAATTCTTGGCGATACCAAGACCAATTCCGCTCGTAGAGCCAGTAACTAAGGCTAATTTTTTTGTCGACATAGATAATCCTTGGTATAAGTAAAATGATGTAAAACTGTATCTGTTCAATAAGTAAAATTGATGAATAATCAAATAAAGGTGACTTTATATGAATAGTCATTTTAATGTAACAAATTATTGAGACACTACATTTCCTATTAACAAAAAGGCTATTTCACATGGAAAATTCTGATTACAGTTACCGCATTCATCAAGAAATGTTAGACAGCTTTGATGAAGAGCTAGAGCTTGAGATTGATGACGAGCGCTTAGGTGGCGCTGATGAAAGCGACGAAAAAAAAGCGAATCGTCAAAAGTACTTTAGAGAATTACTCCGCTTGCAAGGTGAGTTAGTTAAGTTGCAAGATTGGGTTGTAGAGAAAAAGCTTAAAGTACTCGTCATTTTTGAAGGGCGTGATTCAGCTGGTAAGGGTGGTTCAATTAAGCGCATTATGCAGCGTTTGAACCCACGTGTATGCCGCACAGTTGCCCTGCCAGCACCCAATGAACGTGAAAGAACCCAGTGGTATTTTCAGCGCTACATCACTCATTTGCCCGCGGGCGGCGAAATAGTATTATTTGATCGCAGCTGGTATAACCGTGCCGGTGTAGAAAAGGTCATGGGTTTTTGTACCGATGAACAATACGAGCAGTTCTTTGAAGACGTTCCTGAATTTGAGAACATGCTGACTCGTTCTGGCATTATTTTGATTAAATATTGGTTCTCTATTACCGATGATGAGCAGCATTTACGTTTCATGATGCGTATTAATGATCCATTGAAGCAGTGGAAATTATCACCGATGGATTTACAGTCCCGAGCAAGATGGGAGTTGTATACCAAAGCCAAAGAGCACATGCTGGAAAAGACGCATACAGCCACTTCACCATGGTGGATTATTGACGGTAATGATAAAAAAAGAGCGCGCATCAATTGCATCGCGCATTTTTTATCACAAATACCTTATCAAGAAGTTGAACATGCCCATATAGAGTTGCCTGAGCGTGTCCACAATCCAGACTATATTCGTGGTCCCGTACCAAAAGAAATGTACGTTCCAGATGTATTTGGATCAAAATAAAAAAAACCGCTTCGGCGGTTTTTTTTATTTCTAGTGAAGGGCATTGGTAATTACCCTAATGACCTAGGTGGGGTATGAGATTCATTCACATGAAATGGCTTCAAACCCACTTAATTCATGTAAAGTAATACAACGTGAAAAACAAACAATATTGTATAAATGTATTTTGATCAATTTGACCTACATTTATTAAAGTACTAGAGGAGATTTTATGAATAAACCATTAACGATGGCACAGACCAAGCGTCAGGGTGTGCTTGCTGCCCACTCGATTGACGAGTTTGTGATTTCTGTCCCTGATTTAGAGGTGGCCTATGAGTTTTATACTTTGTTCGGCCTCGAGGTTAAGCGTGTTGGTCAAGAGCTTGAAGTGTATGCCGTGGGAAATCCTCACCGTTATTTCAGAATTCAACAAGGCGCCAAGAAACGTCTGCAATGGATGACCTATGGTGTCTATGCTGAAGATTTTGAGCCATTTAAAGCCCATCTTGCGAGCATCGGTGTTCCGACAATAGCATCCCCAGATCCAAGTGCTAAAGACGGTATTTGGATCATGAGTCCAGATGGATTCCCGGTTCAGATTCGTGTTGCCCCAAAGACCTCACCCTCAATGCCCCCAACGAGATTCTTTACACCTGAATCGAATGGCGCAGGTCGCTCTCCGAATAAATCAAAAGTACATAAAGTGCATCCGAAGTATTTATCGCATGTTTTGATTTTTACCAAAAATGTGAACAGTTCTTTAGATTTTTATGAAAAAGTATTAGGCCTTAAATTATCTGACTCAGCAGGGGATGACTTAATTGCTTTTGTGCATAGTCCACACGGCAGTGATCACCATTTGCTAGCCATGCTCAAGTCCGATGATTATGGATATCACCATACAAGTTGGGCTGTTGATTCGATTGATGATGTTGGTTTTGGTTCGATGCAAATGGCGGCTGCTGGATATACCGAAGGCTGGGGTGTGGGACGCCATGTTCTTGGATCTAATTACTTTAGGTATGTTCAAGACCCATGGGGCGGTTTTTCTGAATACTCTTTTGATATTGATTTTGTGCCACACGACCTTGACTGGCCAGCGAAGAATCACCCGCCAGATGACTCCTTATATGCTTGGGGGCCTGATGTGAAGCATGACTTTGGCCTCAACTATGAAGCTGATGGAAAAGTATTTGTACCAACTCGTAAGAAACTTTAATTTATATTTAACCTTTGGAAAAAATGATGAAAAGTACAACAAAAACATGGATTAAAAATACCCTTTTAATCGGATTTTTAGGCCTACTTGGTTTAAGCATTGGTGCGCAAGCGCAGCAAAAGGGGACTGTCAAAATTGGTAGCACCTTAGCTTTAACCGGCCCATTAGCGGCAACTGGAATTGTGCATAAAATTGTTGGCGAACTTGCCATCGAAGATATTAATAGTCGTGGTGGTTTACTAGGTAAAAAAGTTGAGTGGGTATTAAAAGATGACCAGTCCAAGCCTGATGTAGCAAGAACTTTGTATGAGCAATTGATTACAAGTGATAAGGTAGATTTACTCATGGGGCCTTATGCCACTGGCGCTATTCTATCGGCGATGGGCGTCGCCCAGCGCTATGACAAAGTGCTGATTCATCACACCTTTGGTATCCCAAATCAAGCTAAATACGACAAGCAGTTTCCGACTTGGGCGCTTGGACCTAATCCTGAAAAAACTTCACCTGGAATCGTTTTTGAAGCGGTATCGACATTACCAAACCCACCAAAAACGATTGCGATTGTGACATCTAAATTTCCGTCGATCTATTTTATGTCTCTGGGTGCACGTGAAGTTGCAAAAAACAAGGGCTTAAAAGAAGTGCTTTATTTGGAGTGGGATTTTGGTAATAAAGATTTTGGAACGATTGCGGCCCGTGTTAAAGATGCGAAGCCAGATATGGTTTGGATTGGTGATATTGGCGCTGAAGGGATACAACTGTTAGAGGCGATGAAGAAAATTGATTACTCACCACGTATTCATACGCACATTTATCCATCACCAGGCTTAATGGCTCAATCTCCAGAAGCTGATGGCGCGATTGCGATTTCATTATTCCAAGAGCACCCACCATTTACAGCAAATAAAGGTGCTGCAGAATTTGTTAGAAAATTCCACGAAAAAGCCCAAGCTGCAGGACTGCCTTATCCGCTCGTTGAAGTTCAAGCAGCTACTTCCTATAGTGCATGGCAAGTGCTTGAAGCTGCAGTTGTCGCAACTAAGAGCATGGATGATGCAAAACTTGCTAAATGGATTAAAGCTAATAAAGTGGATACTGTTTCTGGTAAGTTACGCTGGGATGGAGAAAACAATTATGGCGACGATTTGATGAGAGTTGCGCAATTACAAAATCGTAAATGGGTCATGGTTTATCCAAAAAATGTTGCGGCCCCTGGGGTAAAACTCGAAGTTAAATGATTAGGACGATGTTTTGCCAAGTTTAAATTTATTGATTCAATCAGCAGTATCTGGAGTATTACTCGGTGGTTTGTACGGATTGATAGGCCTAGGTCTTGGCCTATCATGGGGTTTTTTGGGGCAAATTAATTTGGCCCATTTTGCCTTTGTCTTTTTGTCAGCTTATCTTAGCTTTGAGTTGGTTAACAAACTAGGCATTGATCCACTCATCTGCTTGGTTATTTTCCCGCCCATATTTTTTGTCATTGGTGCTTCGATACATTGGCTAATTCGCAGATTTCGCATTACACCTTTTAATTCTTTATTACTCACATTTGGACTGACGGTCATTATTGAATCATTGATTCAATGGGTATGGACTGCAGACTTTGTTAAGTTACAAACAATCTATGGCGATAAGAAGGTCGAAATCGCTGGTATTTATTTTCCATTTGCCGAATCCTTGGGATTTTTGATTGCCGTATTGGTAGCTGTCTTGGTCCATATTGTGATGAAGTATACGGATTTAGGTAAGGCAGTAAGGGCGATTTCACAAGATCCACAAATGGCCACTGCCTTTGGTGTCCCACAAAAGCAAATTAGTTTAGGCATCGCTGGAGTGTGCACTGCACTTGCGGCACTTAGTGGCGTATGTGTGGCGATGATTTATACCTTAAATCCTTCGCAAATGTACACTTGGATTGGGGTTATATTCGCAGCAGTCATGTTAGGCGGACTTGGAAGCCCATTTGGCCCACTCGTTGCTGGCATAGTTATTGGCGTATCAGAGGCGCTCACCATGGTCTTTGTCAACCCATCTTGGGCACCCATTGTTTCCTTCTCCTTGTTGATTGCATTATTGCTGTTTAGGCCGGGTAAGATTTAATGAAACAATCAAGTTACGGTCTTGTTGTACTGAGTGGAATCTTGTTGGCCATGTTGCCGTGGTTAAGTCTGCCGGCGTTTTGGCAATCCTTTTTATACATCGTATTTTATTGGGGAGTATTAGCCGTTTCCTGGAATCTTTTTTCAGGAGTGTCTGGGTATTTCTCTTTTGGCCATGGCGCATTCTTTGGTATTGGGATGTATACGGTAGCGTATTTCTGTGGGCATATGGAGATGGAGTTTTTACCCGTCCTCATTCTGGCAGGTTTTTGTGCAGGCCTCTTTGGCTTAGGGATTGGAGCCCTTGTTTTTAGAGTGCACAATGTGCGCGGCGAACTTTTCGCGCTTCTTACCTTAGCGGTAACCTTTGTGATTGCCACCATTGTTTTAAATACCCCGATTGATGGTGGACCTGGCGTTTATCTGAATTCGGTTGCGATTCCCAAGATTGGGCCCAATGTAGCCGCCGCATTTTATTTAATGATGCTTGCTTTATTAGTCATCACACTACTCTGTGCCATTTGGATTTACTCATCGAAGTTAGGCCTGGGCCTCAGTGCAATCCACGATGATGAAGATGCCGCAGAAGTCATGGGTGTGCCGACCTATCGGTCTAAACTTATTGGCTTATTCATTTCCACCTATTTAGCAGGAATGGCAGGAGCTATACAAGCCTTATTTGTCTCTTATGTAACAGCACCAGAAACGTTCTCGATTACGGTACCTTTGTTTGTTGTCTTAATGAGTGTTTTAGGTGGCACCCGCCATTGGGCAGGGCCATTAGTAGGAGCCATAGTCATCACAGGGATTCAGTATCTGTTTACCATGGGCGATAGTGCTTTATTAGGAAAAATGATACTTGGCTTGATTCTCATTTTGGTTATTTTGTTTATTCCAAATGGACTGCTAGGTAATTTAGCGCGCTCAAGAGCCAAGAAAAACTCCCAAAAAATTGTTGAGTCATTAAAAAACAAAGTAGTGAAAATTCCTCCTCAGCCAGCGATCAAAAGCCCAGCTCCGATTCTTCTCCAAACAAAGGGTATGAGTAAATCC
>Ga0114959_10004527_pt1 | contig 10634 bp, 13 predicted proteins | sample C_130625_EF_Meta_FD_87317 | JGI IMG/M metagenome (GOLD analysis project Ga0114959, IMG submission 87317) | Freshwater microbial communities from Lake Croche, Canada to study carbon cycling - C_130625_EF_MetaG | ecosystem: Environmental > Aquatic > Freshwater > Lake | place: Lake Croche, Canada...
AGCAACCCCTGCACCAACAAAACTACTTTGATTAGAAGATGTGTTTCCATTAAATGTTGTAGAAGCTACACCGCCACCACCAATAAAAGCTCCTGCTCCAGAAGATAAATTTTTTATTCCGCCAACTACAGTAGCATAATCTCCACTTGCTGCATTTCGGTTAACCGCAGTACCAGCATCGCCACCACCACCAATAAAGCTATATGAGCCTGTTGCTTGGTTATTACCACCACCGACTACGACACCATGAGGTGTGTAAAAAGATAAAGTAACACCAGCAGCAATTGTAGCATTTTGGCTGATTGTAAATGTATAAGCTGTGCCAGTAATTGTTGTAGATGCAACAGTCTGTGATGTAGATACTGTCCAAGAAAGACCTGAACCACTAACAATATAAGTACCAGCAGTTACTCCAGTACCAGTTAAGACCTGACCAGCAATAATTGTGCCTGATGCTAAAGAGCCTACAGTTAGCGTTGTACCAGAGATGGTACTTGTATTCATTACTGCGGCAGTACCAGTAGTTACTGTTGATGTTGCGTAGGTAAAAGGAAAAGTTGTTATACCAGTACCAGTAATTAACTGACCCACTTTAATGTTAGCATTGGTAGATGTTAAGTAAAGTGTAGTACTAGCAGTTACTGCAATTGTTGTGGTATTGGTTGTAACAGCACTACCAGTAGTTCCAGAGTTTTGATAACCACCACCAATAAAGTTTAAATATCCGTTGGCTGTATTTGCATTTCCACCAACAACTCCAGAATTTGAACCGCTAGATGTGTTATTTAATCCACCAACAGCCAAAGTATAGTTTGCTGAAGCTGTGTTACCAGAACCACCACATACAACAGCATCAAATCCAGATGATGTATTACTTACGCCGCCACCAATAAAAGAAGAAGAACCGCTAGCTACTTGTGTTGCTGCTGTTCTATTTGTCTGCCAATCAACCGCATTAGCACCCCTAGCGTTACCGCCTGTTGCTGATGAAGTAGTCTTTTGTGCTTGTAGTGCGCCTGTACCTAAAGGTTGTAGGATTAAAGGAGTATTTGTACCACCAGTTGCATAAACTCCGGGGTAAGAAGCATCGCCAATAGCTTGCACATAAGTAGTAGAAGTTGTACCTAATGATGCTGTACCAGTTGATTCTAGGGTAGTGAATTTACCTGTATTGGGTGCAGTATTACCTATTGTTGGCGGGCTAGAAAGGTCTAAAGTACCACCTAAAGTAAGACTCCCGCTAGAAGTAACTGTACCACTTAGTGATATACCTGATACTGTACCTGTACCGCTTACAGAGGTTACTGTGCCTGTTGTTGGTGTAGACCATTGTGGAGCAGTTGCGCCAGAATTTACTGTTAATACTTGTCCTGCCGTGCCAATCGCTAATCTAGTGCCAGCACCACTTGTACCGCCATATAAAGTATCACCAGCAGTAGTTAAAGGGCTTAAAGCATTAAATGCTGCACTTGCAGTAGTTTGTCCTGTGCCGCCATTAGCTACTGGTAAAGCAGTGCCACTATAAGTCAAAGCTAAAGTACCGCTTGTAGTAATAGGACTACCTGTAACACTTAAAAAACTAGGTACTGTGGCTGCTACGCTAGTAACAGAGCCACTACCTTTATTATTAAAAGTTGTCCAATCAGTTGCAGATAAATAACCATCAACACTAGTTGTTGCTTTAGCCATACTAATATCTGGAGTATTGCCGCCACTAGAAACTACTGGTGCTGTACCTGTAACGCTAGTTACTGTGCCTACACCTGTAACGCCTGTAATAGAACCGCCTGTAATAGTTACATTATTGGCATTTTGCTCTGCCATTGTGCCAAGACCAGCTAAAGTATGGTCAGCATTCCAAGCAGTAGCACCAGTAGCACTAAAAGTGCCATCCGCAGCGGTTGAATGTTTAACTGTTATTGCCATTATGCTAAGAATCGCAATTTATACAGCGTGGATAAATATAATTGAACAATATTGTCAATAATTTGTTGCAACGATGTATCGGTTTTATCTACTACATCGTATCTTGCGCCTTCAATTTCTGCAAGTTGTCCTTCAAGAAATTCGATAACATTGCTAGTCTTTTTAGCAGACATTAGGCTGATTGGGCCAATCAAACCATGCCGTCCTTGATATGCTTCAGCGAAATCATCTGCATTATCAATAATATTTTCGTAAAACTTTTGCAAAGCTTTGTGTTTTGAATAGCTACGGGTATTAAGATGAACCGAATGGGTTACATCACGGGCTAAAAATAAAATTCCTACAAAATCTGCTGCTTTCATTGGGGCATCCCTTGTGGTGGCATTTGTTCAGGGGGCATTGGTTGGCCTTGAGGCGGCATAGGTTGTTCCATTTGCTGTTCTTTAGCTTCTTCTTCCTGCATATCCATTGCAATATCGCGTTGCATTTCGTTGACTAAGTCGCCGTTTGTCATCATTCCATGTACGGTACCAAGCACGATGTCTTGGATTTGTTCAGGTGACATAGACGCTTGAACCGCAGCCAAACGCTTAGTTTCAGCATCAAATAACTTAATTTGGGCTTCAAAATCTTTACGTTCCAAGTCTTGCATCTCAATGGAATTACCCACGTTTTGCAACATTTGGTGCATACCTTCCATTTCTTTGCCCATTGCTTCAATTTGCTGTTGAGCAGCTTGCAACGCTGGATCTTCATCGGTATTGGACAGAAGTTTAGGATCAATCGTCTTAGCCAAGCGTTTAGACATTTCTTGGGCGCCAGGCCAATCCATATTTTTAACGAATAGATCGCCAGCCACTTTCCATAACTCAGGATTGCCTTGAAGAATCTGAGCCATAGCTTCCATAGCCTCTTGACGCTTGGTCATGTAGCCTGGGCCTGTAGTAGCAACCACGTCGTAGATGCCAACGCTAGGGTTGTAGACTTTTTCAATCACAATACCCGCTTGATCAACGATTTTCTTCACTGGCTCAGGCTGATCTGGATTGATCTTAACCATAGACACTTCGCCATCTACACCTACGATACGAGCAATACGCTCGGTGTCGTAAATCTTAGGAATTAGGTCAATTAATTGACGAGTTGCAAAGCGAATCGCTTTTGTTAAGTTGTCGCCGTAGTGGAATGTACCTACATCGCCTTGACGTTCTCTTGCAAGAATAGCTTTCCCCGAGCGTTCGTTGCTTGTGGCACCTAAGCTCGAGTCATACTGTCCAGTGGTGGACTTGATATCATCAGACGCGCCCATTTTGGCTTGGATAAGTCCAGTTTGTGCCAAAGGAGGTGGAGCGCGTTGTGGAAGTGGCAAAGTTGCACCCATTCCATCAGTAACGTCAGGATTAACTTCCAAATACGGCCAGTTGGTCGTGTTTGCAGTTTTCCATTGATTTTCATAGCCCTCAAATTGTCCACCGTAACCGATAAACGGTGCTTTTGGGGCCAATGCAAGCATTTCTGCTTCTTGAGATACCCAGTAGTTGTACATACGTTGTGCATCTTTGGCGTTACGAACCAATCCAGACACAAAAATACGGCCATCTACTTCAAATTCGTTGCCTACAACACGGATTACAGGGATCCATTTACCTGCCCATTCTTGTTCTTGTAGCACTTCATAGCCATTGGTTTTCATCCAAATAACTTTTTTGACGTCTACAGTGCGAGTTTTAATAGGCTTTAAGCCCATTTCCTTCATATTTTTATCTTCAGGGCTGCCATCAAAAAATGATTGGTTGCCGGGATACAAATTAAGCTTAGTTGGAACGTGTTTGTAGTAGAAATACTCAACAATACGAATCGTATCTTCATTTAGCCATTGGCTTAAAGATTCATCACCTACGCCTTGGGACAAAATGGAGCTAATGGGCGCGGCATCAGGATATTGACGCTCATATTCCGCCTTTTCCATGTCTTGACTGATAAAACAATACTCAGCATCGCAACCGGCGGGGTCTTGGATCATTGGATCCATGTAAACGCTAAACGCGTTACGAATACGGCCTAAACGAATGTCTTGTTCAAACGATTCATCATTGCAATACTCGGTCAAAATGCGAAAATAGCCTTCACCATAGGTTACTTGGTTTTCGCAAGCGGTGTCATACACTACATCGGCATCAGACATATACTCAATATGGCGAACCATACCTTCAAAAATCTCTGCTACTTCAACATCGCCTTTATCGTCCGCAGGGATTACTTTTCCAGAGGGTCGATTTTGACGCTGTTCGTTTGTTACTTGGCGAACGTGTTGGGGTAGTTTGTTGATAGTAAGGCAAGGTCTTGCGTTGATGGTCTGCCCTTGAACAGATCCGCGAGTTGCCAATACGTCGGCAGGCCACTGCCATTGATTATCTGGAGAACCAGCCATAAAACGTAAATCATCTAGTTCGTCCTCACGACTTTCTGAATACGCTGACATTGCCATAGTAAAGCGATGGCGCATTGTAGCGAGAACGTCTGACTGTTCGTCTGGGCCTGTTGGGTTACTGCCTACGTTGGCTACTTTGCCAACAATATTCATCGAGGTTTGGTCATACGCCATTTAGTATTCCGATCACATCAGGCTCACGCATCATAAGCAGTTCCTCGCCATCGACTGTGACCTTTTGCCCGGAAAACTCACCGAATAGCACATGGTCGCCATCTTTGACGCTCATAGGCTCAAGAAACCCTTTTGGGTTCTTTTTACCTTCACCAATTGCCACTATGATACCGCTAAATAATTTACTTTGGGGTAAAACTATTAGTTCAGATAATTTTTCTGTATCTTGACGAATTAAAACACAATTACTTAATGGCTTCAAACTCATTTTTTAGTTTTGCCTTTACCTGACTCACGCTTTACTGAATACGCAATCGCTACTGCCTGTTTGACGGGTTTGCCACTTTTAACCTCGGCGGCTACGTTCTTACGGAACGCTTCTTTGCTGGTTGATTTTTTGAGTGGCATCATTTACCTTTCTTAGCTGTCTTAGCTGATTGTTTAAAGTCTTTAGCTGTTGGCGCGCCTGCGCTGCCAGGCTTTCTCATTTTTTCGCCGCTACCTGCTTTGATACGAGCTTGTTTAGCGTGAATGTTTGCATAGAGTCCAGGTTTAGTTGCCATTATGATCCCATCCATGAGTTAAGGGCTGCGTTCTGCGATTGATAAGTTTGTTTTCGCATTGTAGTACGACTTTCTCTATTTGCAACAGGAAACGCAAAAGTTAACGCTATGGCGTCTGCACTATCAGGTGAGGCCAAGCCCCGCGCTTTCATGTCTTTTTTGCTTTCCAAGTAGATCGCACCTTTAGAATCAGGTTTAATCAGCGGGCTAATCAGGTCAGTTTTGAGCGTTTTCTCTTTAGGGATGCTTGCCGATTTTAACCAATCCTTCATCTGCCCCCATATCTGGGCGCGCATATTGCCGTACATCATGGGGTTGCGGCTCTTGTTCGCAAAGTTTACACCCCGTATCTTGTAGCGTTGTTCTTTGAGCCGGTCAACCACACCTGCGCCAAGACCACCCTCGTCAATGGCTACTACGGCTGGGTTGTACTGCTCAATGGCTTCAATCACATGTCCGACCACAACCATCGTGTCATCGCCCTTAAACTTGCGGATCTCTACAATGTCCCGTCCTTGACGCACTGCAATAACAGTTGAGTCACTTCCAAACCTTGCGGGGTCTACCCCAACGACGATGGGCGCGGAGTCATCTTGCCATTTTTCCCGTTTCATAGCGTCATCTACTAAAGTCGATGGTATAAATTGATCATCCCCTTCTGATGGAAACGAACCATATACTTCAACGTGCGCTTGGTAAGAATCAGGGCCGTATTCTTCAATAATTTGGTTGTACACGTTCTTGTCGGTTCCCTCTACATCCCGAGCGTCTACTTGCCTAGATTGCCAAAAGTCACGTTTGCTACCCTCGATCGCTTCATAGAAATAGCCTGTATTGCGACGCGGATTAGAGAAGCAACACCAAAAGCGGTTGGGTGTGTTCTCTGTAAAGAAGCCTGATGTCACCGCCCAGATGGAATCGTCAATACCACTCGCCTCATCAAACACGACCATTACGCCATCGTAGTTATGCACCCCGGCGAACGCATCAGGATTCTCAGCCGACCATAACCGCCCTTCCAAATTCCAATAACGTGTGCCTTTCTTCAGATCACGCTCGACCAACTCGGTCAGCCATTTGGCAGGCATGACTCTAGTGGCTGATATTTCCCACCAGTGGGTGTTGATCGACATGGACGACCATTTAGTGATCTCGGCCCATGTAACTGAGCGTAGTTGCGATTCGCTGTTAGCGGACACAATGACTGTCGAGCCAATGCGCGTTGTCATCATCCATAGCACTAGCCAGGATACGAGGGCTGACTTACCAATACCACGACCAGAAGCGATGGCTAGGCGCAGGACGTCAAAGTCTATTTGCCCGTTGTTCTTTTTGATGTGTTCGCCAAGGTCGTTGAGTACCTGGCGTTGCCATTTGCGTGGGCCAGAGAAGTGTTCAAGTGGTGTGCCTTGTTGTCCCCAAGGGAAGGCAAACATCACAAACGCTAGCGGGTTGTCCTTAATGGCAGGACTCCACAACCGTGCCATGAGTTCTTGTTCATCTTGCGCGGAGTAGCGGGTAGTTTGCATTAGGCTGCTTTTTGTTTCTCAGTTAGTCGTGCATTTGGCACCTCAGTATAAGTTACGCTCTCAGGTTCACTAACTGTGAGGGCGTCGATGACGCGGTTTTGCGCTTGTTCGAGAGCAGCGGTGATTGAGATGCGTTGTTCGACGTCGATAGAAAGCTGCTGTTTGGCCACCCACCCGTGCTGGTGTTGCAAGATGGCGAGGGCTGACTTGGCGTCACCCTCTTTTGCAGCAGTATGCAAGACTTCGGCCATTTCACGTTCACCTTCGGCTCTCCCTTTGAGTTCAGCGTATTCAGCGATTGGATCAAACAACACTAATTGGCGGTACTCGGTAGGCGTCATGCCAGCCGCTAAAGCTAAAGCATCGCCCTTCAAGCCAAGTTTAGAGGCTCTCATAATAGCTTCGAGCCGCGCTTCAGTGGCTTCGAGCTTGCGAGGTTCGTAGGGGAAGCTTTGGAACATAAGCGTGATGGTATCACTTTTAAATAAAAAATAAAAATTGTTCGTGATACCTCCGTGACCTTTAGCCAAAATCGCAAGGCCCTACCCGGGGGGCCTAAATTTGAAAGCCGAAATCTATAGGGTTTACCCTTACTAGCTCAAGCTATGAGCTTATAGGCTGTAGAGCCTTATAGAATAAGGGTTAGTGGGGCGCGATACCCTTGCAAGCCATATAGAATACGGGCGCGCGCCCGTATAGGTCACATTGTCAGATTGTCATTAAGATTTTAGCCAGGCGGGCGCGTGGCCTTTATAGGTCAAATTGTCATCTAGTTAGATATAGGTCAAATTGTCATTTGAGTAAACATAGGTCAAATTGTCATTTTTCTTTTGTTGACGGATTTTTCTTTTTTGCGTGGAAATTGTTGCAGCGGGCGCGGCAAAATCTAGGTCAAATTGTCAAATTGTCATATCGTTTTAAGTCGCTGCCTTATAACATTGACGCCATAGCACTATACAAATATACAAATCCATAGCATATAGATAAAAATATGACAATTTGACCCTAAAAAGCCTCCCGCCCTTATTCTATATAGCCCCGATATAGGTCAAATCGGCCTTTGAAAATGACCTAGGTTTTGACAATTTGACCTAGGTTTTACTATTTGTTGCTTAAATGCAAAAGAATTGTTTACATTCCTATTTTGATGTGATAACCTGAACATCCCTTAGGGGGAAAAGAAAACAATTCACTAAAGTAAAGGTAAAAAACGATGAACACTCTCACAAATAAACCGGCTTACAACAATCCCGACGCTATCGCAATAGCTATTTACAATACCGCTATTCGATTCGGAATGACTAAAGAAGAGGCGCAAATGCTTTGCAATGTGGCCCAAGATATCGCTAAAAATGGTGAACAAACAAACGCGCCAGAATTATTAAGTCAATTTTATTAAGTAGTAAATGCAGCACCCAGGCGCGGCAAACCCGCCGCGACCTGTTAATAAACTAAAGTAAAGGAATTTAAACGATGTCTAATCTTACAAAAAAACCCGGTTTACTTGATTACCTGGGCGCCGCGATCATGGGCGCGATTCTAGGCGCCTTTTTGGCCTGGGGCCTTCTGAATGGAGGGTTTTAATCATGGCATATATGAATCAGGAAAAAAAGGTCGTTATCAAGGCCGCAATGGATAAAGCGCTCAAGGCCCGCGGGTTTAAATATTCCCTGCGCGTTGATAACCATATGAGCATTAATTGCACAATTCAAAGCGGCCCCGTTGATTTTATCGGCAATTTCAAAGATAAAACCGGGGATAAATTCGTAAATTTACCCGCCCGCGCCCTTAATCATTTACAGGTCAATCTATATTGGCTGGATGATCATTACACTGGCGCCGCGCTGCAAATACTGCAAGAATGCCGCGAGGCTTTGCAGGCCGCGGGCTATTATGACCGTTCCGACGCAATGACCGATTATTTTGATACGGCCTACTATATGCATTTAAATATTGGCGCCTGGGATAAACCTTACAAAATAACGGCGCCCACAATGCGCCAGGCCGCCGCGCTTATGACTGAAGAGGCCATAAAGGCCAAAATCTTAGAACAAGGCTGCAGCGTTGATTTTTTGAATAATCGCGTAATTGTAAAGGCCTTTACATTATGAATACTCAATTATCCAAAATTGGCGGCGGGATTCGCTACCATTTAACCCCAAAATCCGCTAATGAGAAAACCGGGCCTATTCCGGTATCAACTACAAGCGCGGCGACTTGCCCGCCAGATTGCCCTTTTAATAACTCTAATGGCTGCTATGCTGGATCCGGCCCGCTGGCCTTGCACTGGGCCGCCGTCACGCGTGGCGACCGGGGCGACTTATTCGCGGATTTTTGCGATAAGATCGCGGCATTACCAGAGGGCCAATTATGGCGCCATAATCAGGCGGGCGATTTGCCCGGCAATGGCCTGGAAATTGACGGGGCCGCCCTGGGCGATCTAGTAAAGGCCAATAAAGGCCGCCGCGGGTTTACTTATACCCACTACAACCCGGCAAACGGGCGCAATGCTGCCTATATTAAGGGCTGCAATGACTGGGGTTTTACTGTAAACCTTAGCGCCAATACCCCAGAACACGCGGATAAATTGGCGGCGTTAAATATTGGCCCTGTAGTCACAGTATTACCTATAGATCAACGGGAAAATACAGTGACCCCAGGCGGCCGGAAAATTGTAGTCTGCCCGGCCACAATCCGCGACGGCATAAGCTGCGCGGATTGCAAACTATGCGCGATTAGCAGCCGCGCCGCCATAATTGGTTTTCCCGCGCATGGCAGCCAGGCGAAAAAGGCCGCCCGCGTGTTTAGCATTCAATCCATAAACTAAAGTAAAGGCAAAAAATGAACTATTCCACAAGTGATTTACACGTATTGCAGCAAGCCCTGGAAGATAACCGCGCTTTTAATGCTGCATTAATCCGTTCAACCCTGGAGCGCCGATTAACCCGCGCCGATATGCACTTGCACAATGCCGCGCTTAATGCGCGGGACAATGACGGGCGCAGCGCTTGGCATGACATCAACCAGGCCCGCAATGTATTAACCGAAATTCTAGGGGGCCTGTAATGTATTTAGTAACCTATATTACATACCTGGGCGGGATCGAATCGCAGGCCTGCCGCCGCTTTTCTAATAGCTATAAGGCGAAAAGCTTCGCCCGCCTAGTTAACGGAACAGTAGAAAAGAGGGTAAAACAATGCTCATTGCTTTAATCATTACCTGCATAGCGGCCTTAATTGTCCTAGTTTGGGATCTATAGCGCAGCTCTTGCGCCCTTAATGAATCGGCCCGCTATACGCGGGCCTTTTCTTTACTTAACGCGTACCAGGTGCGGCGCTGGGGGCGATTCAACGGCCCGGCGCAGCTCCGATTTTTTAAGACTCTCAACGATATCCGGCGCGGCGAATATATGCTTTTTACTGGGGTAATCATGCGACGCCAGGCGCCCGCAATCGATCCAGCCCGCTTCTTTTAACGCGTGTAATAGTGCGGCCTGCGGTACCTTCACGCCACTAGGCGCAGCGCCTGCCAGGCGATCGCATAACGCGTGGAATGGCGATCCAATAACACCCGGGGCAAAATCCCCGCGGCGCTCTCTCATCATCTCTACTAAAAACGATTCGGCCATACTCATGCCATGCTCTATTAGATTCTGCTTAAATTCAGTCATTGCAGGCGCTGCCGAAGGATTAAACGCGCTTACATCGCGGGCCTTAAACCATGCAGCAATTGCAGCAAACCCGCCAGCGCGATACCATTCCCATATCTTGCGGGCGCGATCTGAATTCATGCGCGGGGCAGTTGACCATACACAAAACCAGCGGCGATCTTGACTAGCTAACGAAATCGGCACAGGGTCATTACTAAACGCCAGCACAAATAGGCGGTTAGCCATCATATACGGGTGCAGCCCCTTGCGATTGATAGGCAACATCTCAGGCGGGGCTGCGATGATTGGTTTGAGTTGGTTAGCTAACTGGCGACGCGTGGCGGCGTCCGGCTCTTTTAGCT
>Ga0114959_10004529_pt1 | contig 10632 bp, 11 predicted proteins | sample C_130625_EF_Meta_FD_87317 | JGI IMG/M metagenome (GOLD analysis project Ga0114959, IMG submission 87317) | Freshwater microbial communities from Lake Croche, Canada to study carbon cycling - C_130625_EF_MetaG | ecosystem: Environmental > Aquatic > Freshwater > Lake | place: Lake Croche, Canada...
ACAAAGCCGTCGTAAGGCGCGGTGACACGGGTGAACTCTTGCGACAAGGCCGACTGACGTGCCCCGGCACTGGCTTGGTCACGCCCGGCTTGTGCCGCTTTGAGCTGCAATTCAGCGGTGTCGAGTGCCGCTTGGCTGACAAAGCCCTTGGCTTGCAAATCACGGGTGCGCGACACATTCAATTGCGCGTTGCGCAACTCCGAGTCGCTTTGCACCTGTTGTGCTTGGCTGCGTTGTACGCCGGTTTGGGTTTCGCGGTCGTCCACCGTGGCCAACAGTTGCCCTGCTTTGACAGGGTCGCCCGCCTTGACCATCAAGGCCGACACACGGCCTGACGCTTGTGATGACACCAAACTTTGCTTGATGGGTTCCACCACTCCGTCGATCTCGACACCGGTTGCCACCGACTTTGGGCCTGCAGTGACCACTGGCACACGCACAGGGTCTGCGGCCCAGGCACTTCCTGAGGCGCCAGCCAAGCTCAGCGCGACAAACCATCGGTGGGTCCATGAGGGGTTCAACATGTGATCTCCTTGGCGCGGGTGCCGCAAAACTGGGTGTACAAAACCTGCATGACATGCAAGGCGATGTCACTGTTGATGTGGTAATAAATGTTTTTGCCTTCACGGCGGGTGCGCACCAACTGTTCATCGCGCAACACACCGAGTTGCTGCGACAAAGTGGGCTGCACGATGCCCAACAAGGCTTCCAGCTCGCTCACGCAGCGCTCGCCCTGTGCCAACTGGCACAGCAGCATCAAGCGGTCAGCGTTGGACAAGGTTTTGAGCAAACGACACGCCTGGTGGGCGGCACTTCGCATGACGGACAAGTCGATGGGAGCGGTGGTAGCAGTGGACATGGAGCGCCTTTAAATTACCAACTAATAATATATCACGTAATATATTGTTTATCGGTAAATCAATCGGTGTCTTGATCTGAATGCCTTGAAACCGGTGGCTGTGCCGAATGAGGCCATTCGGTGTTCCAAAAAATAAAGGGCGCCCATCGGCGCCCTGGCGGGCGACAGATCGCCCCCTATCGGCGGGAAGGTTTAAAGCGCTACCCCAGGGTTGGGCAACACGCCTTCGAGCGTCGGGCTGTTGAGCTTGCGTGGACTCAACTTGCCGCCACGGGCTTTGAGCCACTGCTCGGCCACGTCCCAGACCATGGGGAGGTTTTGGCTCTTGGCTTCTTCGGCCACAGGGGCCCAGCCCGCCACTTTGTATTTTTTGTGGGCCTCAATGGTTTTGCCTTTGAGACGCATGTTGTGAATGCGCTGACCCATGCCCGCGGTGGGACGGCACACATACTCCAGGCCGCCGACGCGCACCATGTCGCCGCCTTGCTGGTAATACGGGTCAGGGTTGAAGAGGTTGTCGCAGACGTCTTCCAGGATGGTCTTCAAGGTCTCGCCGGTCATCTCGGTCACGGTGGCATACGAGTAGGTGGTGGCGGTCATGTCCATCAACCACTCACGCGTGATGGCCTGGCCTGGCAACAGCGAGGTGCCCCAGCGGAAACCGGGCGAAAACGCGATGTCGGCACCCTGCACGTCCATCAGGGCGTCGAGCAACAGTTGGTCGCCCGTGCCGTTGAAGTTGCCACGGCGGTAGAGCGTGCCTTCGGTGATGGCCAATTGTTCGTTGAGCTTGGTCTCATACGGCGCACGCACACGCGTGATGAGTGCGTCCATCTCGGGGTCGGCGGGCAACATGTTGGCAAACACGGGCAACAGCTTGTAGCGAAAGTCGGTGACGTGTTTGTTTTTCACCTCCAAGTCGAGCACGCCTAAAAACTTGCCATTCGAGCCGGCATTGGTGACGATGGTTTTGCCGCCTTGGTTGGCCACCATGGTGGCCACGGGCATGCCGTCGTGGGTGTGACCACCCAGAATGGCGTCGATGCCGCTGACGCGGCTGGCCATTTTCAGGTCCACGTCCATGCCGTTGTGCGACAGCACCACCACCACCTGCGCACCTTTGGCACGGGCTTCGTCGACCCTCTGTTGCATGTGCTCGTCTTGGATGCCAAAGGCCCAGTCGGCCATCATGTAACGGGGGTTGGCAATGGGTGTGTAGGGAAAGGCTTGGCCGATGATGGCGCACGGCACACCGTTCATTTCCCGCATCACATAGGGTTTGAACACCGGATCGCCAAAGTCTTGGGTCTTGATGTTTTGCGCCACAAAGTCGACCTTGCCCGCAAAGTCTTTCTCAACGATTTCTTGCACCCGTTCCATGCCGTAGGTGAACTCCCAGTGGCCCGTCATCACGTCCACGCCCAACAGCTTGCAGGCGTCGACCATGTCTTGCCCATTCGTCCACAACGACGTGGCACTGCCCTGCCAGGTGTCGCCCCCATCGAGCAGCAACGCACCGGGACGCGAGGCTTTGAGGCGTTTGACCAAGGTGGCCAAGTGCGCAAAGCCGCCGACTTTGCCGTAGCGACGTGCGGCGGTTTCGAAGTGGAGGTAGCTCATGCCATAGGCCTCGGCACTGCCGGGACGCACACCCGCGGTTTTGAGCAAATGCTCGCCCACCAAATGCGGCAGTTGCCCCTTCATGCGGCCCACCCCTAAGTTGACACTGGGTTCGCGAAAGTAAATGGGTTTGAGCTGCGCGTGGCAGTCGGTCATGTGCAAAAACGAGACCTGACCAAACTTGGCGATGTTGTACAGGCCGTCGGCGGCACGGCCTGCATCGGCTTGGGCAAAGGCTTGTAGGTTGAGGCCTGCCATGCTGCCAGCACCCAAGACCTGCATGAATTCGCGTTTGGTGAGATTCATGGGTGCGGGGACTCAAGGTTCACTTGTTGACGGGTGAGGCAGGGTCGAGCAACAAGGCCATGACGTGTTGGATCTGCACCTCGGTCAAGATGCCTTTGTGGCCAAAGCGTGGCATGTTGGAGCAAGCGTTGTAAGCACGTGCGTTGTGCAATTTGCCCCAGGTGTATTCAACGATCGGCTTGGATTCCACACTGTTGGGATTGGCCACGCCACGCAGCTTGCCGTAGTTGTAGAGGCTCGGACCCAGGGTGCCGTAAGACAACTCTTCTTGGCTGATCTGATGGCAGTTGTAGCAGTTGCCACCGTTCACTGAGCCTTCTTTGTCGGTCCAGGTTTTACCAGCGCCACTTTGCGCAATCGCTTCGCCTTGTTTCCAATCGCCCAAAAATTTGCCATCCTTGGGAGGTTGGATGGTGGCCATGTTGCGGGCCTCAATGGCTTGCGCCACCTTGGCGTCTAAAGCCACGCCGGTTTGATCCGACTCGGCACACAAGCGGTTGTCTTCGTCTGGGCTGATGCGTTCTAGCTTGGCTTGGCCTTCAGCGCGAAAGGATCGCGCCAGGATGTCTTGCGTGAGCTTGTCCAATTCAGCGCCAGATGGCATCGGTGTCGAACACGCAGCAAGCAACGTGGTGGCCACAGCAACGATGAGTGCGTCAATTCGGTTCATGGTGTGTGTTCTCATCGCTTGATGGCGGGTGCGGTGGCGTCACCGCCTTTGCCGTTGACGCCCATGTAGACGCCTAAGGCAATCGTGGCTTCGCTGCCAAACAGGGGGTAGGGAAAGCGTTGCTGACGGTAGCAGTCGTTCAAGCGCAATTGCATGCCCCACATTTGTCCGTTGGACACGCGATAGGCTGGCCAAGCCCCAAAACCGTTAGCGGCGCCGGGTTGTTTGGTGAGGTTGGGCAAATCTTGCAAACGGATGCGCTTGTCGTCTTGCGCGTGGCACGTGGCACAGGCAAAGTCATGTGAGCCACCGCGCAAGTAAAACAAACGTTTGCCCACTTCGTACATCTTGCGCTCTTCGACGTGGCTTTGCGACAGATTGAAGGTCATGCCTTTGGATTCGGCAGAGATCCAGGTGGCGATCGCGGTGACGTTGTTTTGCTCGTCTTTGCCAAACGGTGTTTTGGCCAGGGCCTCGGCATTGAACCCTTGCAAGGTTTGCATGCAGGTGAGCAAGCGAGACTCCATGTCTTGCACCCGACCGGTGTCGGCAAAGTAGCGTGGTAACTCGACCCACGCACCTTTGACCACGCCTGGGCCTTTGCCCAAATCGCATTGCTCAAGCGATGCGTTCTTGGGGCCACGCTTTTGTTTCCACAGGTCTTCCCCTTTGGCTTCAAACAAGTCGGCCGGGTTACCGTCTTGCAGCATGGTGCGGTACTCGGCAATGCTGTCGGCCGATGACTTTTGCGCCATGGCCGCGCCCGCCCATGCGAACAGGGTGACCGTGAGCGCGATTTGGATGCGAGCCGTCATACCGCGCGGACACATCATGGCAGTCGCCTGGCTGTTAAGGCACGACATCAAGTCACCGCGGCTTCGTCTGTGCGGCTCTCGCCCCTGTTGTCTTTCCAGGTGATCGCCACTTTGTCACCGGCCTTGGCACCTTTGATGGTGAACTGCAAGAACGGGTTTTTGGACACTGCGGGGCCCCACTCGGCCGTCATCACAGGCTTGCCGTTGAGGCTGGCGGTGACGTCTTGGATGTGCCAGGCGGGAATGATTTTTCCGTTGCCGTCTTTGCGTTGCCCCGATTCCATTTCGTGACTCATGAGCACGCGGATGGTGGCGTTGCCGCCAGCTGCTTGGGCGCGAATGCGCATTGGATCTGACATGTGTGTTCTCCTAAATTCTGTGTAGATCAGCCGCCGCAGCCGCCAAGGGTGACTTTGACTTCTTTCTTCGCAAAGAAGGCTTTGCCGTCGTGGGTGATGGCCACGGCGTAAACGTCTGAGGACTGACCCATCTTGGAGCGGGTGGTGAAGATGGCTTCGATGTCGGGTGATAAGTTGAACATCGCCACCAAAGGCGCTGGGTTTTTTTCCACCAGCAACAACACACGTTTCACATTGGGCAGCCACGTGCTCACGCCCAAGGGCACGACAGCTCCGTTTTCTGCAATGTCCGGGCCCGTGATCGTCACGTCTTTGCTTTCAACAGGCGCCGCACCGCCCATGGCTTTCACCGCCTCAGCGATGGTCTTGGCATCGAAGGCGACTTTGTCGAAGGCTTGGGCATATTGCGGAAACAGGCCTGTAGAGGCCAAGAGACCGGCCACAACGGCGCTGTGTCGAAGGGTCTCGCGACGGGTATGCATGAACTTCTCCCAAAAATGTTTGGCCCGATTTTGCCGCACGGCTTGTGCTTCAGCGGCAAAGCGGTCTGATAAACCCTTCGGGTTCGCTTGAGGGAGCCGTTAAAGTACGCGGGTTGATCAACAACCCGATTACTTTGAGGTCCTCATGAACACACGCTCCATCCAAACTTTGGCTCGTTGCATGGCTTGGGCCTGGGCCTGTGGCTTTGCCGCCAATGCCCATGCACAACTCACCGCCGACACACTGCACACGCGCGCCACAGCTGCCATGTGCGCCAATTGCCATGGCACCGAAGGTCGCACCGTTGAAGGCTCAAGCATTCCTTCCTTGGCTGGCATGCCCAAAGACTACATGGTCTTGCAAATGAAAGCCTTCAAAGAAGGCACCCGCCCAGCCACGGTCATGCACCAACTCAGCAAAGGCTTGACCGATGCGCAGATCAACACCATTGCCAGCTATTACGCGGCCATCCCGCGCTGATTGAGGAGATCACATGAAACGTCGCAGCTTTGTACAAGCCTCTTTGGCGCTGGGCTCTTTAGGCAGCATGGTGGGATGCGCCAGCACCGGTCGCATTCCTGAAAAAGCCCGTGTGGTGGTGATCGGCGGCGGCTACGGCGGCGCCACAGCCGCCAAATACGTACGCATGCTCTCGAACTACCACATCGATGTGGTGCTGATTGAGCCCAACTCAGCATTTGTCTCATGCCCCATCTCCAATTTGGTGATTGGCGGCAGCAAAACCATGGCCGACATCACCACGCCCTACGACAAGCTCGCGGGCAAACATGGTGTGAATGTGGTGCGCGACCATGTGACGAATGTCGACCCTGCCAAGAAAACCGTGACCTTGGCCAGCGGCCCGACCATCCGCTTCGACAAGCTGGTCATGTCGCCCGGCATTGACTTGATGTTTGACAGCATCGAAGGTTTGCAAGCCGCCCATGCGTCTGGACACATCTTGCACGCTTGGAAAGCCGGTCCTGAAACCCTGGCTTTGCGCAAACAACTCGAAGCCATGCCTGATGGCGGTGTGTTTGCCATCACCATTCCTGAGGCCCCCTACCGCTGCCCACCCGGGCCGTATGAGCGCGCCAGCCAAGTGGCTCACTACTTCAAACAACACAAACCCAAGTCGAAGGTGCTGATCTTGGACGCGAACCAAGACGTGACCTCCAAAGGACCCTTGTTTAAAAAGTTCTGGGCCGACCATTACAAAGGCATCTTGGAATATATGCCACAGCACAAGGTGATGGCGGTGGACGCCAAAGCAAACACGCTGAAATTTGAAATTCAAAACGACCTCAAAGCCGATGTGCTCAATGTCCTGCCCAGCATGCGTGCCGGGGCGATTGCGGTGCAAACCCAATTGGCCAATATGAACGCGCGTTGGTGCGGCGTGAACTACCAGACCTTTGAGTCGACCCAAGCCAAAGACATCCACGTCATTGGCGACTCGATCATGATTGCGCCGCTGATGCCCAAGTCGGGGCACATGGCCAACTCGCACGGCAAGGTCACTGCGGCTGCCATCGTGGCGCAACTGTCTGACTTGGAGGTCAACCCGGCTCCGTTTTTGAGCAATACCTGCTACAGCTTTGTCAGCGACAAGTTGGTGGTGCATGTGGCCTCGCTACATCAGTTCGACGCCAAAGACCTTACCTATAAAACCGTGCCGGGCTCGGGTGGCGTGTCGCCCGCGCCCAGTGAGCTAGAAGGTGTGTACGCCATGTACTGGGCCCACAACATTTGGGCTGACTCTTTGTTGTGAGATCGGCATGAACTTTCAACAGCACCCCACAAGCTTTGGCGCAGGGCTGCTATAGGTCTGTGCCAGCGGCTTGGCTTTGGGCCAAGATGTGGGCAGAGCCGATGTGGCCAGACTGCAAGCCAAACAAGCCGGTGTGTCCCTGAAGCCTTAAATCGTCACGTCGTCAGTGGCAATTTGCCCCTTACTTTTTTCGCCGATGTGACCTTGGCAACAGAGGAAGAAGGCTTGGTAGTGACCATGGGAAAACGGATATCACTTCAACAAATCTGCAATCGCTGTTTGCACGCTGTGCGCGCAGTCACGGCGGTGGCGACCTTGCGTGGACTGCTCCTCACCGTAGCGCACCACGGCCAACAAGGGCGGTGCACACAAGGTGCGCCATAAGGAACTGACCAAGGTGTCTTGTGCGTGGTAGCAAGGCGCCAAGCTGCGCAGATGGGTTGCCGCTTCGACAAACTGCAAAGCCACGGGTTGCACAGGTGCATCGGCAGAAATGGCCGCTTGCAGCAAGTTGGCATGAAAGGGCAACAGGTTCACGCCGTCGCCCGTGCCGCCTTCTGGAAACACGGCCAGCACATCGCCCTGAAGCAAAGCGTCGGCCATATGGTGCACCAAACGCATGGCATCTCGATTGGAAGAACGCTCGATGTAGAGCGAGCCGCCACCGGTGGTGAGCACCCCCAACAAGGGCCAGGTACGAATTTCAGACTTGGCCACAAAGCGGCAATGGCAAGCGGCGTGCATGACCAAGATGTCCAACCACGAGATGTGGTTGGCTGCCATCAACACCGGGCCCGCTGCAGGATGGCCTTTGACCCGTACCTCAATGCCCATGATGGCCAGCATGCCACGTGCCCACACCTCGACCGCGCGGGCCTGTTGTGTGTCATTGAGTTTGGGAAAGACGGCACGCACACGCCAGTAGCCCACCACCACCCAACCCAGCACGCGTGCAAACTTGAACAGCGCTTGCAAGGCACGCATCAGAAAGATCAGGCCTGGTAGGCGATGCGCCCATCCACCAAGGTGGCTTTGACGCGACCTGGCAAAGCCATCCCGCTCATGTCAAAGGCAAACGGGGTGTGCTTGCCTTGGCTAAGTAAGGCATCGGGCGTGACATGCCACTGAATCTCAGGATCAAACACCACCACATCGGCCGCGCCGCCTACTTGCAACTGTCCCAAGCTGGTGGGATTCACCACGCGGGCACCCAGCACGCGTGCGGGTTGCGCGGTCAACACCTCCAGCGCGCGTAACAGGCCTACGCCCGAGTCTTGCGCCCACTTGAGGGACAGGCTCAGCAACAGCTCCAGCCCTGTGGCACCGGGTTCGGCTTGGGCAAATGGCAAGGCCTTGGCGTCCACGTCCACGGGGGTGTGGTCAGACACCAAGGCGTCCAGAGTGCCATCGGCCAAGGCGGTACGCAAGGCGTCGCGGTCACGCTGTTGGCGCAGGGGAGGCGTGACACGGGCACGGCTGTCAAAGTAACCCAAGTCATGGTCGGTCAGGTGCAGCGAGTTGATGCTGACATCTGCAGTGACGCGCAAGCCTTCCAGCTTGGCCGCACGCACCAGCTCAACGCCTTCGGCGCTGGAGATGCGACACAAATGCACCCGCGCTTGGGTGGCACGCATGAGCGCAAAGATGGTGTGCAAAGCAATGGTTTCAGCGGCGACCGGCACGCCGCTCAACCCCAAACGTGTGGCCAGTGCGCCACTGGCGGCCACGCCTTTGCCCAAATGCAACTCTTGGGGACGCAACCATATGGTGTAGCCATAGGTGGCGGCGTATTGCAGCGCGCGTTGCAGCACTTGGGTGTTGGCCAGAGCCACCTCGGCTTGGCTGAAGCCCACGCAACCGGCTTGGGTGAGTTCGACCATCTCGGTCAACACCTCGCCTTGCAGGCCAAGGGTCAACGCCCCGAGAGGAAAGACACGGGCGCGGTGCAGTTTGTCGGCACGAAACCGCAGCATTTCCACCAAGCCGGGTTCGTCGAGCACCGGGTCGGTGTCGGGCGGGCAGACCAAGCTGGTGACACCGCCAGCCACGGCGGCATTGAGCTCAGAGTCGAGCATGCCTTCGTGCTCATAACCAGGCTCGCGCAAACGCACTTGCAAGTCCACCAAACCAGGCGCCACGATGCAAGCTGTGGCGTCCATGCGTTGCTCGGGGGTGAAACCTGCAGGCAAAGAGTCGCCGGGTTTGACAATGGCCAGGATGCGGCCGTCGGCCACCGCCACATCGGCGGTTTGGTCTAAGCCAGAAGCCGGGTCGATCACGCGGCCATGTTGGATCAGGATGTTCATGCTTCATTCCCCGCCACGATGGACATCACCGCCATGCGCACGGCGATGCCAAAGGTCACCTGCGACAAGATCACACTTTGCGGGCCATCGACCACCGCCGAATCAATTTCGACGCCACGGTTGATCGGGCCTGGGTGCATGACGATGGCGTCGGGTTTGGCCAGTTGGAGTTTCTCTGGCGTGAGGCCAAAGGCTTTGAAATATTCTTGGCTCGATGGCAGCAAGGCGCCGCTCATGCGCTCGTTTTGCAAGCGCAAGGTGATCACCACATCACAGCCACGGATGCCGTCTTCGAGGTTGTTGAACACCTTGACGCCCATCTGTGCCATGTCGCCCGGCACCAAGGTCTTGGGGCCGACCACCCGCACTTCAGCGCATCCCAGGGTGGTGAGGGCATGGATGTCTGAGCGCGCCACCCGCGAGTGCAGCACGTCGCCCACGATGGCCACGGTGAGGTTGGTGAAATCTTTTTTGTAATGCCGGATGGTGTACATGTCCAGCAAGCCCTGGGTCGGGTGGGCGTGACGCCCGTCACCGGCGTTGACCACGTGCACATGCGGCGCCACGTGTTCGGCAATCAGGTAGGGTGCGCCTGACTCGCCATGACGCACCACAAAAATATCGGCCGCCATGGCGCTGAGGTTGGCAATGGTGTCGAGCAGCGACTCGCCCTTGGCGGCGGAGGAGCGCGCAATGTCGAGGTTGAACACGTCGGCCGACAAACGCTTGGCCGCAATTTCAAAGGTGGTGCGGGTGCGGGTGCTGTTTTCGAAAAAAAGGTTGAACACGCTTTTGCCACGCAACAGTGGCACTTTTTTGACCTCCCGGTCGTTGACCGAGACAAAGTTGGCCGCCGTATCGAGGATGTGCGTGAGGATGTCGCGCGACAAGCCTTCGGTGGAGAGCAAGTGAATGAGCTCGCCATTTTTGTTGAGTTGGGGGTTGCGTTTGTAGAGCATGGTGACGCTCAGGCCTTCACAGAAAAATTGAACTCACCGGCTTCGGTTTTGCCCAAGGCCAGCGACTGGCTGGCAGGCAAGGCCACACGTGCGGCTGCAAAGTCGGCCTGCACGGGCAGTTCGCGGCCACCGCGATCGACCAGCACGGCCAGCTTGACGCTGGCAGGGCGACCATAGTCGAAAAGTTCATTGAGCACGGCGCGGATGGTGCGCCCGGTGTAGAGCACATCGTCGAGCACGATCAGGTGCGCACCGTTGATTTCAAATGGCAGCTTGGTCACCCCGCCATCGGCCAAACCACGCTGGGCAAAGTCATCGCGATGCATGGCCGACGAGATGCTGCCCGCCTCGCCCTCTAGCCCCAGGTCTTTGTGCAAGCGGGTTGCGAGCCAAGCACCCCCTGAGGTGATGCCCACCAAACGTGAAGTGGGCGTGAGCATGTGGAGCACACCTTGCAGCAGCTCGACATACAAGCTCTCAGCGT
>Ga0114959_10004532_pt1 | contig 10627 bp, 5 predicted proteins | sample C_130625_EF_Meta_FD_87317 | JGI IMG/M metagenome (GOLD analysis project Ga0114959, IMG submission 87317) | Freshwater microbial communities from Lake Croche, Canada to study carbon cycling - C_130625_EF_MetaG | ecosystem: Environmental > Aquatic > Freshwater > Lake | place: Lake Croche, Canada...
TGCCGCGGCCAGATCTTGAAACTCCGACGGCTCCTGGATCACGAGCACCGTCAAGCGTTGACCGGCCCGGAAGGGACCGACGATTTCGAGGCGCCCCTCCTCCCCCACCGTCACTTCGAAGTGGAGGGGCGGCGGTGTCTGCCTGTCGTCGATCGTCATGGAAATCCTCCGGCTTGTCCTCTCCGAAGAGTGTACGCCCGAAACGTCGTCTCGCGAAGATCATTGGGGAGTGCCCCTGATCGCCCGGCGACGCACACTTCGGGACGGCACCCAACCGCCCCCGCCTCAACCCCCCAACGGCCGCACGGGCTTGGCCCGGGCGACCAGAAAGGCGACGAGCGGGCGGGCCCCCTCGGGCGTGCAGCCGTCGTCGCAGACGACGAGGACCTTTTCGCCGCCGCGATCGATCGTGATCGCCAGTTGCCGCCGGTCGCGCGTTCCCCGCGAGGTCACTTCGCTCGAGGTCTCCAGGCCACTTGCGGCAACGAGCCGTCGGAGCTCGGCGCTTTCGTCGGCGGGAAGCTCGTCGGCATTGAGTACGCAGCCCTTGAGAAGCCCGGCAAAGCCCCCCGACTGTTCGAACGAGACGCGGAGCGTGGGCGCAGCCGGCTCAGCGGATCGGCCATCGTCAGCCATTTACAGCCCCACCTTCTTCCAGGCCGCAGCGACAACCTTCTTGGCCTCCTTGCCGAAGCGCTTGTCGTCGGCCGCGATCTGCGTCGTGATCGCTTGGATGTCGGCAAACTGGCTGCGGCTCGAAAGCTGAAACATCGCGTCGTACCAGATCCGCCCCGCCGTTTCCCAGGCGAAGCCACCAAGCTCCTTGGCCACCAGCGCGAAGGCCCGGTTGGGGATCCCCGAATTGAGATGGACGCCACCATTGTCGGCGGCGCCCGTGTAAAAATCCTTCATGTGGGCTGGCTGCGGATCGGTGCCGAGATCGGGATCGTCGACGTAGGCGGTGCCGGGGTTTTCCATGTCGCGGATCGCCCGCCGCGTCTTCGCTGGCACGAGGACGTCGGCCCCGATCAGCCACGAGGCCTTGTCGGCCTGCTCGCCGAGCTTCCACTGGCTGACAAGGATCCCGAAGACATCGGAGAAGTGCTCGTTGAGGGCCCCCGACTGGCCGCGGTAGACGAGATTGCTCGTGAACGATTGCACGCCGTGCGTCAGCTCGTGGGCGACGACGTCGAGGCTGCGAGTGAAGCGTTGGAAGACGACGCCATCGCCGTCGCCGTAGGCCATCTGGGCGCCGTCCCAGAAGGCATTATCCATCGGCTGAAACTTCCCCGCCTGATCGGGCTCGCCGACATGGACGGTGGAGATCAGCGTCATGCCGCTGCCGTCGAGGGAGTTGCGCTCGAACAAGTCACGGTAGAAGTCGTAGGTGTCGCCGCAGTGGTCGTAGGCCTCGTTGACCGCGACGTCGGCCGACTTTTTTTGCCCCTCGCTGCGGACGAGCTTGCCGGGGAGGCTGTCCTTCCCCTTGGCGTTGTAGACAAGCCGGTTCTTCGAGGCGGCCGGCGACGGCACCGCCATCATCCCAGGGATTTCCTGGGCGAAGGCCCGCACCGCCCGGACGGCCGCCGACCGGGAGAGCCCGGCGATCGCCCGGTCGCGAACCTTCACATCGGCCGAGCGCGTCAGCTGGTCGAGCATGTACGGGGGGACGATGCACTGGATCGATGATCGGCAGGGAACCGAACGAGGGCCACCACCGACGGCAGGCTGGGGCATTTCGGCAACTCCGGAAGATCCAACAGAAAGGGAAAGCTGCGCGATGACTCCCGATCACGGCAGCAAGTCTGCGTGCGGCAGTGGGCGCATGTCGATCGAAGAAGAGGCTGACGATCGTGCGGATTATCCGCCCGGCCGCCTCCGGCAGCAAGCAATGAGGGGATTGTCATGGCCCGGTTCACGATTCGATTCACCCTCCGCAGGGCCCTCCCGCTGATCGCCATGACCGGCGTGCTTGCCCCCCTCCTGGCAACCGCCCCGACGGCCAGTGCCGGCGATCCGCTCGGCCTCATGCGCGGGCTCAAGGCGGCGGCTCAGACGCTCCACCGCGACCGGCCGGCCACCTGCAAGGACGACTCCGTCGAGCAACTCGCCGGCGAGATCGACTGGCTCGAGCACCACATCGATACCTACGGCTCGATCGTCGCCAAGCAGCCGGATGTGTGGGGCCAGAGCCGGCTCACGCGCCACCGCTACGAATACGAATCGCAGATGAAGGCGCAGCTGGGCAACTTCCAGGATCTCAACAACGCGAGCATCAGCCGCAGCGACCAGTCGTTCGTCGGCCTGGCGATGGCGATGAGCCAAGGGAGCGCCGGGGCGACGCCCCAGAGCACCACCACCGTCCAAAACATGATTTCCAATCCCGTCGATCCCTCCAGCGGCGTCATCGACCGGACGGCCCCGTTCACGACCGGGACGCAACAGCCGTTCGCCAGCTTCGGCATGGGGAACAACAACGCCGTCAGCCTCGAGCCATCGATCCACCTCGATCATCTCTCCGAGTACATCGGCCACCTCGACGAATTGCGGCGGATCAACGAGGGGGACGACACCGTCGACTCCCCCGGCTACGCGCTCAATCTCGTCCGCATTCCGATCTCGATCCTCCCCGGGAAGAACACGCAGCAGGGGCATGGCGCCGAGGTGACCGTGATCGGCGAAGCGCAGCTGGGAGACGATCTCCTCCCCACGACGTTCCGCAACATGGTGATCAACGACCTCATCGACCTGCTCGCTCCGGGGCTGACCTTCGCCGTCAACAACGGCGATGTCCGCAGCGCGCTGTGCATGGCGGGGCTCGCGCAGGACCTCAACGCCTTCGAGGCCAGCATCCTCCCCGACGGTCGAATCGTTCCCGGAGGAGAGGACGCCGACCCCGTTCATGTTCGTCAGCGACGGAAGCTCGTGGACAAGGTGCGCAAGGCGATGCGTTCGCACACCGTGTCGGTGTCGGTGCCGACGGCGAAGATGCGGAGGGCGAGGATGCCGCTCCCCCCGGAAGAGCTCGTCGACGTCGTCGGCGAGGTTCAAGTGGCGCTGCTCCTCCGGGCGACCTTCGAGGCCCTTGGAGCCAATCCGGCCAACCGCCCCTGCATTGAATACAACGACGTCCGTGGCTTCCTCGGCGAGGAACTCCAGGCCGCCTACGATTTCCTCGCGCAGGAACGGCAGGCGGCCGTTTGGGAGGAGCTGCCGGGCTGGAACCTCGCGGAATTGATCCGCAGCCACCGGATGGGGGAGCTCGAACTGCGGCGGCGGGCGTTCTTCGAGTCGCTCGGCCTGGACGACGCGGCTCCCTTGAGCCATCAGGTCACCGAGCCCTGCCTGGGCTGCGCCTGCCGGGGATCGTGCGAGAACGACGTTGGCCCCTGCAAGATCTGCCGGACGACGACGGCGGTGCTGGCCTGGATGATCCTCGTCGAATCGGCGCTCCTCAACGAGCGGCTCATCGAGGACATGCGAAACATCTCCGCTTCCAAGGGGTTTGCGGGGACATGTGCCTTCGCCGGCCCGTTCTACGGTCCGAATCCTTCTCCAGAGAGCCGCGACGGCTTCAACGACTACGTCCGCCGCCGCTGGCCGATCCGGATCTTCGCCCTCGATCCGGTCTCCGACGAGCAGAACGTGGAAGACATGTTCTCGCAGCGCCGCGAGATGCAACTGGCCCTGGCGATGTCGGTGGCCCACGGCCGCGCGAACCGGCAAACGATGGCCCGCTACGACCGCGCCCTGCAGACGAACATGGCGACGATCGGCCTCAACCAGACGGCCGTCGGCTTCACCCATGGCGCCGACACCTTCGGCTGGCGGTTCTACCCCCGCATCCAGTCGCCTCCGACGCAGAACAACCTCACCGCCTTCCGCGACACGCTCATCGGCACCAATTCGCGGAAGCAGGATCTCTCCCAGCGATTCCTGGAGCCGGGGATTCGGGAGTGCACGGCGATGATCGTCATGCCGTCGTTCGTTCCCTATGTGACATTCGACATCCGCACGAACTGGTTCTCCCTCACCAATCCGAAGTCGACCGACCAGAGCATGCGGCAGGCGATGAAGCTCTCCCGCAGCGTCAAATCGATGCAGCAGTCGGCCGCGATGTGCGCGCAGAACGCCGGCGCCTACCGCGACGGGGAAGTGGCCCGGCTGATGCGGCGCGTCGACCAGCTCGACCGCGAGCTTCCACTCCAGACGATGATCGCGCAGATCCCCTACGAGAACACGAGCGGCGGCTTCGAGCTGTTCAACACCGGCGTCACAGACCTGGCGCCGGAGCTCGTCGGCTACTACGGCGCCGAGGGGGTCGACAAGACCGGCACGACGGTCGTGTTCCTGGTCGGCAAGGGCTTCAACCTCCACGACACGAGCGTCATCGCCGGCGGAAAGTCGGTGCCGATCACGCTGATCAGTCGCCAGGTGCTCCGGGCGGAGATTCCGCCGGGCGTACAGACTATTCGGCTCCCCTCGAAGAACCAGCCCACCACGGCCACGGCCGCTCTCCGCCAGCCCCGCATGCAGCGCCTCGTCGCCCGGCGTTCTTCAACAGGCGTGATGCTCGTCAGCGGCAGCGAGCAGATCCCCACGCCGGCCGGCGCTCCGCAAAATCCACTCCGGGACCAAGGTCCTTCCACTGGCCAAGGTCCCTCTGGTGACCAAGGTCCTTCCACAGGACAAGGCCCCTCCACAAGACAAGGTCCTTCCACAGGACAAGGTCCCTCCACTGGCAAGGGTCCTTCCGGTGGCCGCGATCCCTCCGGTGGCCGCAATCCCTCCGGTGGTCGTGATCCCTCCGGTGGCCGCGATCCCTCTGGTGGTCGTGATCCCTCCGGTGGTCGTGATCCCTCTGGTGGTCGTGATCCTTCCACTGGACGTGATCCCTCGGGTGGACGTGATCCCTCCGGTGGACGTGATCCCTCCGGTGGACGTGATCCTTCCGGTGGTCGTGATCCCTCGGGTGGTCGTGATCCCTCCGGTGGTCGTGATCCCTCCGGTGGACGAGGATCTTCCACCGGACGTGATCCTTCCAGCGACGGCAGCTCTTCCGCTCGCGGCGGTTCATCTGGCGATGGCGATTCGTCCGGTGGCCATGACTCCTCCGCAAACGGCGACACCGCGCCGTCGACCAATGACAACGAGCCGCGCTCGGTACTCCCGCGGAAGGGCCTGCAATTCCCGCTCCCACTCCCGACGCCGACGCCGACACAGGCACCGGCGGTCGCGGTCTGTCGCGACGACGATCCCTGTGCCGAATGCTGCGACGTCGCAGAGTTCGTCGACATCCACATGGCGACGCCTTACGGTGTCAGCGATCATCTCCTCATTCCGGTCTACGATCCCGGCACCACCTCCCAACCGCAGGCCTCCTGCGATCTCGCCTTCGATCCCGGTGCCTCGATCGCGCTGACGACGACGAAGACGAAGACCGGCGGCTGGAAAATCAACGAATTTTTCCAGGGGAGCAGCGACCGGATCGCGATCGACGCGCCGACGTCGTTCGCCGCGCCCGCCGGAGCGGAACTGCGCTGCACGCTCCGCGACGAAGAGACGGGGGCCACCGTGGCGACCTTCTCCGTTCCCGCCCCAGCCTTCCAGTCGGGCACGCAGTCGTATGTCTTCACCGGGGCCGATCTGCGAAACTTCATCGGTGACACCTCGCGGCCCGCCACCGACAAGACTCTCCGAGGCGCGATCAAGCCCTACGTCGATCACCTCGGGGCGACCCAGAACGTGGGGGGGCTGCCGAATGTCGCCTGCAACCTGATCCTCACCGCCGAGCTCGCCACCGGTCAACAGGTGATCCCGATCGACGGATCGATCGCGATCCAGATCCGCCGCGCCGATCAGGTGGCAGCCGACGACGATGCGACGCCGTAGCCGCCGCCCCGTCAGGCATTGACGACGTGCCGGGGGGAGCCTGCCAAAAACGCCGCCACATTGCCGGCAGTGGTTTCGAGGAGCCGGCGGCGGGCGTCACGCGTCGCCCAGGCGATGTGGGGCGTGATCACGCAGCGCGGCGCCGTGAGCAAGGGATTCGATGGCGACGGCGGCTCCACCGAGAGAACGTCGAGGCCCGCGCCGGCGATCCGCCCGGCATGGAGCGCTGCTGCCAGATCGGCCTCGTTGACAAGCGCTCCCCGCGCGGTGTTCAGGAGGAACGCCGTCGGCTTCATCTGCTCGATACGGCGGGCATTGACGAGCGCGTTGGTGTCGGGGGTGAGGGGGCAGTGGAGGCTGACAACGTCGCTCTGGGAAAAAAGCGTGTCGAGATCGACGCAGCTCGGGTCGTCGTCGGGGTTGCGACGGTGGTAGAGGACTTTCATTTCGAAGGCCCGAGCGACATGCCCCACCGCCCGGCCGATCCGGCCATGCCCGACGATCCCGAACGTCAGCCCGGCAAGCTCGACGAGATCGCCGTCCCAGTAGCAAAAGTCGGGGCAGGCGGCCCAGCGCCCCGCGTGGACCGAGGCATCGTGATGGCCGGTGTGGTTGGTGAGCTCCAGCAGCAGCGCAAAGACCGCCTGGGCGACGTTCGGCGTGCTGTACTCGGGGACGTTGCAGACCGGAATCCCACGCGCCTTCGCCGCGGCGACATCAACGACGTTGTAGCCGGTGGCGAGGACACAGATCAGCTTCAGCCTCGGCAGTGCCGCGATCGCCTCGGCGGTGAGCACGGTCTTGTTCGTGAGGAGGACGTCGGCAACGCTCGCCCGAACGACGACATCGCCCGGGGCCGTCCGCTCGTGGACGGTGAGCTCACCGAGGCGTTCGAGCGGCTCCCAGGAGAGGTCGCCGGGGTTGGCGGTGTGGCCGTCGAGGACAACGATCTTCGTCATGGTGGCACCGGAAAAGGGTGAGCTGGAAGGCCACCACGATAGCAGCCGCCACGACGAAAAGTCACACGCCCCGCGGCACCGCCCAGTGCCCGTCGCGATAGGCCCGCGTCAGGAGCCTATTCGCCTCGTCATCGCCGACGATCCGCTCGGCGCCGGCATCGACATGGAGCGTCCTCCCGAGCAGGCAGGCGATGTTGCCCAGGTGCACCAGCGCCGCCGAGCGATGCCCCTCCTCGATGTCGGCGTGGGTGCGGCGCGGCTGGCCTGCGGCGGGAGCCGAGCGGACGGCGTCGAGAAAATCGTCGTGGTGGGCCTCGAGATCGACGCTGCCGGTCTCCTCGTCGACGAGCTTGTTGCGCTCCGAATAGAGCTGCCAGCCGGTCCGCTTCCCGAGCATCAGCATCCCCTTCGTGCCGTAGAAGGCGTTGCCGTTCTCGTGCCCATCCTGAACATAAGGCGACCAGTCACGCTGCTCGAAGACGAGCTGCCGGCGCTTCGCGGAGCCCTCTGCCCCGGGCCATTCCCAGACGCAGACTTGCGTGTCTGGAAACTCCTGATCGTCGTCGAAGAAATACTTCCCGCCGAGCCCCGCGACCCGATCGGGATGCTCGTCGACGCCGAGCCCAAATCGTGCGATGTCGATCTCGTGGACGCCGTCATTGCCGATGTCACCGCAGCCGAAGTTTCGCCAAAACCGCCACACCCCCGGGAGGAGATTCTTCTGATAGGGCTGCCAGGCGGCCGGGCCGACCCAGTGATCGTAGGCGAGGCTCGCGGGGGGATCGGAGGGTTTTTCTTTGCCGATCGATCCGCGGCGCTGGCTGTTCCAGGCCTTGGCGACGATCACCTCGCCGATCGCTCCGGCGCGGAGCTTGTCGACCGCCCGGCGGATCATCGGGGCGCTGCGTGACTGCGTCCCCACCTGCATGGCGACGCGGTTGCGGCGCGCGGCCTCGACCATCAGCCGCCCCTCGCGGAGGTTGTGGCAGGCGGGCTTCTCCACGTAGACATGCTTCCCGGCATCGGCGGCGAGGATCGCAGCGGGGCCGTGCCAATGATCGGGGGTGGCGACCCACACCGCTCGCACCTCCTTGTCGGCGAGCACATCGCGGAGGTCGGCGCTCCCCTGCGGCTCGTCGTGCCCGGCCTCGACGACGAGTTTTTTTGCGGCCGCAAGCCTGTCGGCGTCGACATCACACACCCACGCCACGCGGACGTCGTCCCGCCGAGCGAGATGCTCGAGATGCGATCGCCCCATCCCGCCGGGGCCGATGACGGCGACCGGGAGCGGCGCGGCAGGCTCGGCGGCCCGGGCCACCGCCGTCACCAGCGGCAGGGCTGCCGCCCCCGCCTGGAGAAACGCCCGTCTTGCTTCGCGCATGGCTCGCTCCCCCGGCAGACATCCGTTCCCAGCGACGCACAGCGAGAGCTTACCGGCGAGAAGGCGAGCCGTCAGCCAACGGCCCGACCGGGGCGTTCGACGCCGTCGCGTAGCGCCAGGAGGTGGCCGTCGGCTGATCCATCGCGTGGACCTTGGAAAAGCCGCCCCAGGCCGCAGGCTTGACAAAAACAGGGGGGCCTTAATGATACCCCGTCTTGGGTCTGCACGCTGTCGATCCACCGCACGCGCCTGGCCACTGCCCAACGACCCTGCTGGGGAGGGCGGGGGCTTTGGCGGGCCGACCGAGCAGCACCAGGCGGTTTCAAGGGCAGGTGCGGCGCCCGAAGGGCACGCGGCCGCTTTCATTTCCATCCCAAAGGGGGTTCTCCGTGGTTCGGATCAAGTTAGCCTTCGCGACCTGTTTTGTCGCAACGTTTCTGGGCAGCCAGGCCGCCCCTGCTGCCACGTTCGATGATCCCGCGAGCCACGCAGGATGGGTGTCGGGCACGACCCCGAGCGGCCTGCTCTGGACATCGGTCGCCACGGGCACCGCCCTGCCGATCCGTACCAGCGGCACGAATCCCTTGAACGGCCAAGCTGGTGCGGTCGCTTATTTCAACACCAAGTCTGGCCAGATTCAGGTCAATCCCCGCGGCCTTGATCTCAACGTGATGATCATCACCTACACGTCCGGAACGGTGAACACTTCCAGCACAACCCCGGGCCCATTCACATACGTAACCGGCACCGGTACCAATGCCTATTCTCCATCCACCGGCGCCCCCCGCACGATGCCAGCCGTCAAGGCCGTGGTTGGCCTTCCGCCCACGACAAACCCTTCACGTGTCGGCATGACGATCGGACCTCCTCTCAGTGCGTCCCTGACCAGCACTGGCAATGCCGGCAACATCGCGTCCAGCGGTTCGAGTGGATTTTGGAACGTCGGGTGGGCATTTCCCTCCGACATGGTTGCCTCTGGCAGCGCTGCCACGATGACAATGGCCAACTTTAAGACGATCGGTCAAAACTCCAACGCGAACGCCAACGTTCTGGGGTACGGACTCGGCTTCTCCACGTTTCAATACGCCATCAACGGCGCTACCGGCACTCAGGTGGGGGCCTTCATTCCCTACACCTCCTCGTCGACACTCACTTGGAACACCACGAGCGGCACCTGGAACACGTCTGCGACCGACTGGAGCGGGGATAGCAGCACCTTCAGCGACGGTGACGCGGTAACGTTCAACGGCAGCTCCGGCGGCACGGTGACCCTCTCCGGCACGCTCCAGCCGGGTGCGTTTGTCGTCTCGTCCACCGCAGGCACCTACACCTTCAGCGGCGGGGCGGGCAACCTGATCGCCGGGAGCACGTCGCTTGCCAAGAGCGGCGCCGGCGTGGCGGTGTTCACCAGCGCCAACGACTGGACCGGCGGCACCAATCTCACCGGCGGCACCATCCGCGCGGGCACCGATGGCGCCCTCGGCTCCGGCACGCTCTCGCTCACCGGCGGCACGATCGCCTCGGCTGACAGTTCGGCCCGGACGTTCACCAACGCCGTCACGGTCGGTGCTGACGTCACCGTCGGCGATGGCACCGGCACCGGCGACGTCACCTTCAATGGCGCGACCAATCTCGGCGGGGCAACGCGGGCGATCACGACCGTCGCCGACGCGACGTTCAGCGGCGTGATCAGCAACGGCGGGCTGACGAAACTCGGCGCCGGCACGCTCGTCCTCACCGCCGCCAACACCTACGCCGGGGCGACGACCGTGTCGGCCGGGAAGCTCGTTGTTAACGGCAGCCTCGCCAATTCCGCGGTCACCGTCGGCAGTGGCGGCGAACTCGGCGGCAGCGGCACGATCGGCAGTTCCGTGACGGTGCAGTCGGGGGGCACGCTGACGCCGGGCAACAGCCCGGGGCTGCTCACCGTCGGTTCGCTCGATCTTCAGGCAAACAGCACGACCATCATGCAGATCATCGGGGCGGGGAGCGGCGCCGGTACCGCTGGTAGCGACTACGACAAGGTCATGATCACCACCGCCGGTGGCCTCGGCTATGGCGGCACGCTCGATCTCGACTTCGCCAACTCGGTGGCCTTCGCCGATGGGACGACGTTCGACCTGTTTGGCTTCACCGGCTCGACGGTCGGTAACTTCAGCTCCGTCGGCAGCAGCGGGAGCGGCAGCTACGGCGGACTCAACTTCTCCGGTGTGGGAGGCGTGTGGACGGCTCTGCTCGGGAGCCAACTGCTCACCTTCAGCGAGCTGACCGGCCAACTGCGGTTCACGCTCAACAGTGCACCGGTGCCCGAGATCGCCCCGAACTCCCTCGGCAGTGCCTTCGCGTTGCTGGCGGGTTCGCTCGGCCTCCTCGAGCGGCGTGTTCGCAGCCGGAA
>Ga0114959_10004533_pt1 | contig 10625 bp, 14 predicted proteins | sample C_130625_EF_Meta_FD_87317 | JGI IMG/M metagenome (GOLD analysis project Ga0114959, IMG submission 87317) | Freshwater microbial communities from Lake Croche, Canada to study carbon cycling - C_130625_EF_MetaG | ecosystem: Environmental > Aquatic > Freshwater > Lake | place: Lake Croche, Canada...
CCATCAGGTAAATCGACAACCGTTGTTTTTTTTATTTCATCAGATAGCGTTCCAAGTCTGACATTCAGGCCTGTTTGGCGCAAAATCGAGACAAGTCTTGCCACATTTTGCAAATAAAAGACGTTTCTTGTATGACGCTCAGGAATTAAGAGTAAGTTTCTAGCCTCAGGGCAAATTTTCTCGATTGCAGCCATCGCCGCCTGAACTGCAAGAGGAAGCATTTCAGGAGAAAGATTATTAAACCCACCCGGAAATAAATTCGTATCAACAGGAGCTAATTTAAAACCCGAATTTCTTAAGTCGACGGAGCAATAAAAGGGTGGAGTATGCTCCTGCCATTCAAGGCGGAACCAACGCTCAATCGTGGGAGTAGCCTCTAAAACTTTTCTTTCCAGTTCAAGTAGAGGGCCGTTTAAAGCAGTAATTAAATGTGGAACCATAAGCCTATTGTAAGTAATTTTTAATATTTAATTGTCCATTTTAAGAAATTTTTATATTTAAAATGAAAATAGGGCACTAACTTACGTTAGTACCCTATCAAATTACTTACTAAAACTTCTTAAAAATTACATTTCGTAAGCAGTTTCGCCGTGTGAACTAATATCTAGGCCTTCACGTTCTTCTTCTTCAGTTACACGTAGACCAACTATCATATCAACAATCTTGAAGCTAATGAAAGCAACAACACCTGACACAATAATCGTAGTACCTACTGCGGTAGCCTGAATGATCACTTGATCGATGATTGAGTAATCAGGAGCAACGGCGTTAGCAACATAATCATAAATACCAGTGCCGCCGAGTGAAGGTGAAGCAAATACGCCAGTTAACAATGCACCTGTAATACCACCAACACCATGCACTCCGAAAACATCTAAACTGTCGTCTGCGCCGATCAATTTCTTCAGGCCAGTTACACCCCACAAACAAACAACACCTGCAATTAAACCAATGATAAGAGCACCCATTACACCGATGTAACCAGCGGCTGGAGTAACAGCAACCAAACCTGCTACTGCACCAGATGCAGCGCCTAACATAGATGGCTTGCCTTTTAACGCCCACTCAGCAAGAATCCAGGACATCACTGCTGCAGCTGTTGCCATCAATGTGTTTGCAAAGGCTAAGGCTGCACTACCGTTTGCTTCTAGTGCTGAACCAGCATTAAAACCAAACCAACCCACCCACAATAATGAAGCACCAACCATTGTCAAAGTAAGGCTATGTGGCTTAAATGCTTCTTTGCCGTAACCAATTCTCTTGCCAATTACAAATGCGCCTACTAAGCCTGCTACCGCAGCGTTAATGTGCACAACAGTACCGCCTGCAAAGTCTAAAGCGCCTTTTTGGAACAACCAACCAGCCACAGCAGTTGCTTTTTCAGCTGCAGCAGCGTCAGTGTAGGCATCAGGACCAGACCAGAACCAAACCATGTGAGCAACCGGTAAATAGCTGAATGTAAACCAGAGAACTGCAAAGAGTAACACTGCAGAAAACTTAATACGCTCAACAAAAGCACCGATGATCAGACATACTGTGATGGCTGCAAAAGCTGCTTGGAACACCATATATGCTAATTCAGGGATTACTACGCCTTTAGAGAATGTCGCTGCAACGGAATCAGGTGTTATTCCTGATAGGAAAAGTCGATCAAATCCACCAAAGAATGCATTACCTTCTGTAAACGCTAAGCTGTATCCATAAATGGCCCAAAGAACCATAATTAAGGAAAACACCACTAAACATTGCATTAATACTGAAAGCATGTTTTTCTTACGTACTAAACCACCGTAAAACAAACCTAAAGCTGGAACAGTCATCATAATTACTAGTGCTGTACACACAAGTAACCATGCTGTGTCGCCCTTATTAGGAACTAGTGCAGGCGCTGGCTCAGCAGCCTCTGGAGCTGCAGGAGTTGCAGCAGCTGGGGCAGCAGCGGCAGCAGCCGCTTTTTCTTCCGCGAACACGTTAGTAGTTGGGACTAATGAAGCCGCTCCCAAACTAACTAATACCGCGCTCACAGCTACGATTTTTTTAATCCAATTAGTCATTTTAAAACTCCTGTTATAGTGCTGCCGCACCGGTTTCACCGGTACGAATACGCACAACTTGCTCAATAGGTGTAACGAAAATCTTACCGTCGCCAATTTTTCCTGTGCGTGCAGCAGTTTCAATTACTTCGATCGCGCGATCAACTAAATCATCGCTAACTACTGCATCAACTCTTACCTTTGGCAAGAAATCAACTACGTATTCAGCACCACGATATAGTTCTGTGTGACCCTTTTGACGTCCAAAGCCCTTAACTTCAGTAACGGTAATTCCAGAAACACCAACACCTGCTAGTGCTTCACGGACTTCGTCCAGTTTGAAGGGTTTAATAATTGCTATGATTAGTTTCATATAGCTCTCCTCATCCGTGGATGATTAAATTAAAATGCTTTTGTGAAAGAAATGAAGCCAGTACCACGACCAAGGTTTTGACCAGTTGGTGATACATATACTGTACCGTCTGCATTCGTACCAATGTAAGCTACTGCAACGTTCATGCCGTGGCCTAAGTCTTTAGTTAAACCTAGTTTCCAGTCAGTGTAAGAAGCATTAGGATTTGCTGAACCAGCTACTTTTTGATAACCGACGTGGCCATTTAAGACAATCCCTGCAACACCAGTATCGTAATTTAAAGCTAAATCAACATAGCTAGAACCTTTACTACCAGCAAAACCGAATAAATCAGAAACTGCATAAGAATACTTTAAGGTTGCAAAGCTATAAGTAGCAGCAACGTACAACTCAGTTGTATTAGGGTTAGTTAAAGCACTTGGATAGTTTGATGTTGGATAGTAATATTGGAGAACACCGCCGTCTAAAGTTAAACCTTCAGCAACTTCTGTTTTGTATCCACCGTAGAAGTCCATTTCGATTGGTGCTGATGAGCCAGGAGCTGCATCACTTAACCAGCTAATGTTTGAATTCCAGTTACCAACATAAAAGCCACTCTCGTGAGCATAATCAAAACCACCTTGAATAGTTGGCTTAGAGTTTGATTGTGCAATACCACGATAGCGATACTCGCTACCTACAGTTACGTTAGCAGTAATAGGACCCGGATCAGCTGCAACTGCAGGCTCGTCTGCTGCCATTGCAGTAGACATGGTCATTAAACATGCTGCGGAGATTGCACTTAAAGATAAAAGTTTGTTTTTCATAAAATAATTCCAATTTAGTTAAGTTAAAAAAGTTACAAATATTAAGGAGACCTACTTTTCTTGACTCTATTCTTACAAAACTATGACGCCTGCCACTCACCTTATTCACCAATATATTGCATGACAATATATTAAGCACCAAATTGGTGAATTTGTGCTTCACACAAAAGTCGCGTAATCAGTTTATGATTAGTAATTCTCAATTCCTTGGAAAGTTCTTATGAGCAATACAGATTTCTTTAAAAAATTCCAATCAATGGCTGAAGATGTCCAAAAAAAGGTTTCTGACGCTGTTGCTCAGTCACCTGCAAAAGATATTGAAAAAAATGTTAAAGGCTTAATGCAGCAGGGTTTTCAGAAGATGGACTTGGTGACTCGTGAAGAATTTGATATCCAAGTTCAAGTGCTAGCAAAGACACGTGCAAAACTGGAAGAGTTAGAAGCTAAGATTGCTGCTTTAGAAGCCAAGTTACTCTCTAACTAAAACTTTTTAGCATCTTTTTAATACTCTTTGTTCGATCGATGAGTAGGATTTCAATAAGGCCTAAAGCCACCGAGGAATGTTGAAAATTGCTCGGTGACTTCATTTGATTCTTTATCCGTCGGTTTTTGTTTAAAAGATTTAATGGCAGTTAACTGATATAAACGCGTCATTTGATTACTATCAGACCGCTTCACCCAATACACCCAGTAAATGCGATGTAATCCATCGGGACTCACTCCAGTCAACTGATATCCTTCTCCGCCTACTTTGGAATTACCCTCGCCAGCCAATGTAAAGTTTGTTTTTAAAAGTTCTGGCGAAGCCGGATTGGTCACACTCTTTTGGGCGTTGTTCTGCATCGCTGCCAGTAACTCATCACTAGAAGTATTTTTTTCATCTAATTTAAGGGTACTAATAGCAAATACTGCATCACCCGCATTGGATGCTTCCAACGAAATATCGATGTGACGATCTTTAAAAGGGAACTGCTTTTGTTCAAAGGTTGTTTTGGCTGGAAATAATGCCGAAAAACCCTGCTCATCAGATCGTATTTCTCGCCAATTAAAAGTAGCTGTGCAAGCAAATAAAAAGCTAATGATTAATAAAACGGACAGTTTTTTCATAGAACAACTTATTAAATAATACCAGCCTCATGAGCTTGTTGATCAGCGTGATAACTTGATCTGACCATCGCCCCAACTGCAGCATGACTAAAGCCCATTTTGATCGCCTCTTGCTCAAACATCTTGAAAGTATCAGGATGTACATATCTTCTAACGGGCAAGTGATGACTTGATGGAGAGAGATATTGTCCTATAGTTAACATATCAATTTGATGCTCTCTCATATCGCGCATCACTTCTAAAATTTCCTCATCAGTCTCACCAAGTCCAACCATCAATCCACTCTTGGTTGGGATGTTGGGATACATCTCTTTAAAGTCTTTTAATAACTTTAGGGAATGTAAATAATCTGCCCCAGGTCTAGCCTCTTTATATAGACGTGGAACCGTCTCTAAATTATGGTTCATGACATCAGGTAAACCTAAACCATCATTTGTACCAAAAATTTCTAATGCCTTTTCTAAACGCCCTCTGAAATCAGGGACTAAAACTTCTACTTTGGTACTTGGGGATAGTTCTTTTGTATTTTGTATGCATGATACAAAGTGCATTGCACCACCATCGCGTAAATCGTCTCGATCAACGCTGGTTATCACGACATAACTGAGCTTTAACGCTGCAATGGTTTTCGCCAAGTTCATGGGCTCATTTTCATCAAGTGGATCCGGTCTGCCATGGCCAACATCGCAAAATGGGCATCTTCTAGTACATTTTTCGCCCATAATCATAAAAGTAGCAGTACCTTTACCAAAGCATTCGCCAATGTTGGGGCAACTCGCTTCTTCACAAACGGTTACTAATTGATTTTCTCTAAGGATTTTTTTAATCTCAGAAAATCTAGAGTTTCCAGAGCTTGCGCGAACACGAATCCAATCGGGTTTTTTTAATACCTGATCAATCGGAATGATCTTAATTGGAATACGGGATGTCTTCTCAGCAGATTTTTGCTTTTTGGAGGGGTCGTAGGCAAGTTCAGTATTTATTTTTTCACTCATAACAGTATTCTATTCTTTACGCCTTAAGCGTGTTGTTGCAATTGTCTTTTAAGTTGATGAATCAATTTATCAGAAACTTCCGAAACCGTGCAATTCTTATTTAATGTTGCTAAATCAACGGTTTGCAACCCCTGATAACCACAAGGATTAATCATTTCAAAGGGCTTTAAATCCATCTTCACATTGAGGGAAAGGCCATGATATGAACATTGTTTTGTAATTTTCAAGCCTAAAGCCGCTATTTTGGCTCCCGATAAATGTTCATTCCCACTATTTTTATCATTTAAATAAATGCCTGGTGCCCCTGATTTTCTCTCTGCACATACTTCTAATTGCGTTAAGGTATCAATGATGGCCTGCTCAATTTTGTTAACGAATTCACGAACGTAAAGATTTTTTCGCTTTAAATTTAATAATAAATAAACTACTAATTGACCAGGCCCGTGATAAGTAATTTGTCCACCACGATCAACTGGCACTAAAGGGATACCAGAATTCTGAACTAGTAAGTGCTTATTTTCGCCCGCTAAACCTAAAGTAAAAACGGGTGGATGCTCCAATATCCAGATTTGATCTTTGGTAGATTCTGTACGCTGCTGCGTAAATATCTTCATCTTCTCATAGGTAGTTAAATAATCTTGTAAACCAAGTTGTATCACTTCTATGACATCACTTGCCATAGCTTATAAAACTACACTAACCAATGGATGTGTCGATAAAGTTCGATAAATTTCATCTAATTGCTCTCGACTAGTTGCGTTAATGTTCACTGTCAATCCTAAATAATTATTCGCTTTAGAAATACGCTCTTCTATTTCTGAAAATTTAAATTGTGGATCAAACTGCTTACAAACCATCGCAACGGCCGGTTTAAAGTCGGGATGATTTTTACCCATTACTTTAATAGGAAAGATGCAAGGGTACTTAATTAAAGACTCATTTATGTTCATATCCATTTTCTACTCCATACCAGGCTGAAATAATTGCCTGTCTAATGCAATGTAATTTGCGATGAAAAAAATGATCTGCTCCGGGAACGACTTGAACTAGTAATTCTTGCGACCTGGCCCATTCAAACACATCATTTAATAAAATTGTTTCATCTAATTCACCATGAATTATGATGGAATTAGCTGGCACATTGGGTACATCCCATTTGCCACAAGCAGTCCCTACTAAAATTAACCGCTGTGGTAAATCCTCCTGTAGCTTTGCTACCAGTCGGCTACTGACATAGGTACCAAAAGAAAAACCGGCTAGTACATAAGGTAATTTAGAGATTTGACTTACCCAAGGGTAAGACTGAATTTCTGGAATCGACCCCCAGAATACTGAGCTTCTTGCTTGTGCAAGGATCTCTTCAAGATCCTGTGTTTCACCGATGCCGTGATCATGAACTCCGGTCGACTGCCCTACACCCCGAAAATTAAACCGAATCGTTATGAAACCCAATTGATTGAGTGTTTTTGCAAGTGTTACGGCCACCTTATTATCCATTGTTCCACCCATTAGGGGATGTGGATGCGCCACAATGGCAATGCCTTTTATAGGGAACTCAGGGTCCGTCATTAAGCGTTCAGGAAGTTCAATCTTAGACTGGGCAAAGCCAATCGTAATTGGAATCTGTAGGTCCAAGGAACGCAAAGTCATGCCAAGGTATCGCTAAGGATCAATCTTGTCACTGGTTTACCATGAATAAAATGGCTTTGAATAATTTCATCGATATCTTCTTTATCTACAAATTGATACCAAATGCCTTCTGGATAAACCACCATTACCGGACCTAGGTCACATCGATCAAGGCAACCTGCGCGATTAACTCGAACCTTGCCAACTCCATTGAGGTTTAAACGCTTACATTCGCTTTTAGCGTAATCAAACATATCGGTTGCACAATGATTTTCACAAGAATTTTCACCGTTCTTACGAAGATTCAAACAAAAAAAGGCGTGGAATTGGAATTGACTCATAGATAAATTATATCCCTTATATCTCTCAAACTTAATACTTAGAAAAGGATGTCTGCACAATTTTGTATTGTTTGATTAAAACCACGATTCCCAATAGGGGCCAAACCATCGTTAACCATTCAAGTAAACCATTAAAGTGCTTAAGACGCCCCTGTGGAAGCAGTTGAACTTGTGACAAATAATAAGGATTTTGTGGCAAGATATTGACGACAATTAAAAGCAAAATAAAACCGATGATAGCAATCACCCAATGAGTGCTTCTTGAGTAATTCCTGATGATTATCGCGATGATAAAACCCAGCGCAATTCCAAAACCATTAGCGACGCTAATCCAATGTTTCACATCAAAAGAGCCATATTGAAGCTCTGACATTGCAAATTTTAAGAACGCACTAAACGCAATAACGCCTAAGATCACTTTCAATTTAGGTGCTTGGCGACGAATTCCCGTCATCATAAATGCGCTTGTACTAACAACGGCAAGTGTTGCGATTAGAATTTCCTGCGTCGTATTGCTAAGAATTCTTGTCCAATAAGGAGAGATTCTTAAGAAGTTGATGTGCCAGTCTCCCATTCCCAACCAGACATTTTGAGGGAAAATTTGGGCTAAAGGAAAAATAGCAAGTAACAAAAAAAATTCTTGGTTTTTTCCAAAAAAAACATTCCTAAAACGACCTGTCCAATGCTTTGAGAGAAGAACAGGATTGATTGTAATGGCGAGAAGAGCGCCGATAAAGGTACCTAAACCATTCGCATAAAAGTCAGTTAGGTTAGCAACTCTAGTGGATAGAAAGGATTGTGCAGACTCCAAGCTTGCAGACACAAATAATCCAAAGAGCAAACTAAGTAAAAATGCAGGCCATTTGACCCACCTTGGATATAGTGCCAAAACAGCTAAAAAGCCCAATGGTAAGTAACCCAAAATATTTACTTCCACATCAAAAAGAGGGATATATTTGGGTAGTGGTGCGGTGATCCATGACAATGGATCTAAAGAGACATATTCAAAATTAAAAGGTGTTAAGCTCGCAAAAATAATCAGCGCAATGGTCACGCATAGAGTGAGTCTCGCCAATGAAAAAGGTGTTGGTGCTTTCTTTTCGTCAGGGAAACTGGTTATATTTTTGAACATTTTAATTTGTAACATTATCATTCATACATGGAATGCCTATTTGAAGAAGTTAATGAAACACTTTCTACTAACCAAGATTTAATGAATCGTTGGCGGAGTAACGACTTACTTCTTCCTGTAAGTCGCCTAGCAAATCATCAAACTGCAGGCCGAGGTCGTCGTGGAAATGCTTGGATTTCTGAAAAGAATAACTCATTAACCTTCTCACTAGCTTATTTTTTTGACGCAAAAACAAATTTACGGACATTACAACCATTAAGTTTAGTCGTTGGTTTAGCCATTTTAAAAAGTATTGCCCTTTATTGGAAGACTGATTTAGGGAACCTAAAATCTTTAGGTCTTGGTCTAAAGTGGCCAAATGACATTTACCTTGGGAACGCTAAGCTAGGTGGAGTACTAATCGAAAGTGGACAAAAAACAGGGGGCGAACCCATTTGGACCATCATTGGGATTGGTCTTAATTTAAATCATTTAAACACTCCAGTTGAAAGTGCCTATTTAGTGAGTTCTTTAGATCAGGTCAATCTCCCTAATAAAAAAGCGCTAGATAAACTTTCTTTATGGAAAGTTATTACCAATCAACTCATCCAGGATCTAGAAGACTTTACCAACCGAGGTTTTACTTTTGAAGCTTTAAATTGGAATGAATTCCACAATTATCACGAACAGGATGTAATCGTTACAGAAAATCAAAAAATAGTCCAAAGTGGGAAAATAATTGGGGTTGATGCTCAGGGCGCTTTAATATTGGAGACACCAATCGGAATTCAAACCGTTCATAATGGCAATATCTCAATACGAAACGCTCTTGTTTAAGTTATGGAATTAGATTTACTTCTTGATATTGGTAATACCCGTAGTAAATGGATTACTACTCTGGCCAATTCATTGGATTCATTCACCATTGTTCATGAGGGAATAATCAACAATGCTGAGTTGGTTGAGCAAATTCAAGTTCAGTTCAGCCCTTCTTTCATGTTGAATCAACAGCAGATAATCAAAAATATTTACTGTACTTGCGTAGGTCAGTCAGAACTTTTAAAAACTTGGCAAAATCATTTTCCGAATGCCAATTTCAATCTTTTAACAGGGGATACTATAGTCCCCTCATTACAAAATAACTATCTAAATCCTGCAGAACTAGGTACTGATCGTTTAGCAGGGGTGATTGGGGCTAGTACCTTACACCCTAATAAAAATATCTTAATTGTGGCTTCAGGAACTGCCACCACCATTGATTACCTTCAGAGTGGTTCGATCTTTATGGGTGGATGGATTATTCCAGGCTTTGATCTGATGTTAAAGTCCCTAGGGAAATCCACTGCTAATTTACCAATCTTAGATGCTAATCAATTATTAAAAGAATCTTCCAATAATCCTTCTGTTAAATCGCAACGAATTTCTCAAGTAGCGCTGGGTAAATCTACCAAAGATGCGATTGAAATGGGTGTGATTCTATCTACACTTGGCGCTATTCAATTAGCACTTAATCAAATAAATCAGATTGAAATGATTCTTCTAACTGGTGGAAATGCGCCGCTCTTAGAATCGTATTTATTGCCAATCTTAAATGGCTACAACCTGAAGAGGGAACCCAATTTAATCTTGATTGGCATCAACTCATGGCGCCTAAATAAAAAGGAGTCTTCCCTTTGAAATTCGTTAAGTACTCACTCGTTCTCTTTATTTTGATCAATATTTTTTTAGTATTCGCGAATGTTATCAATCCTTCATGGGCTGTCAGTCAGATAAATCGGTGGGTTGAATCGACGCACCCTTCTCATCGTCTCCTGAATCAGGATGTGATCAAAAGTACTCCAGCAATTGCTTTAGGGGGAGAAGTAAGCGCAGTGGTTGAGACACAAACACCACAGAAAAACTAAATTCTAATTTTTTCTAATAGTTTTGTAGTTGAACTGAAATGAATAAATGGGATTGCATACGCTAGGCCACCCCAGGTTCGAACGAGGGCCGTTTCAGCTAGAGTTTCAATATCGTAATCACCACCTTTGACATAAATATCGGGTCTAATTTGAGCAATCAAAGATACCGGTGTTTTTTCAGAAAAAGGTACAACTAAATCAACACTTTCCAATGAGGCTAAGAGTGACATCCGATCTATTTCAGGATTAATAGGTCTATCCTCACCCTTACCTAACATTCGAACAGAAACATCAGCATTCACTCCAACGACCAAACTCGCACCTAA
>Ga0114959_10004534_pt1 | contig 10625 bp, 10 predicted proteins | sample C_130625_EF_Meta_FD_87317 | JGI IMG/M metagenome (GOLD analysis project Ga0114959, IMG submission 87317) | Freshwater microbial communities from Lake Croche, Canada to study carbon cycling - C_130625_EF_MetaG | ecosystem: Environmental > Aquatic > Freshwater > Lake | place: Lake Croche, Canada...
ATGACAATTGCGCTTCCTGATACCGGAGCAAATCCTCCAAACATGAGTGGACTTTTAGTGAGAGCAACAGGGAGTCAAATGTTGGCGATGCGGTATCAAGTGAATGATCTTTACTTGCAAGAAAATAATTCATTTTTTGATGACGCAGGATATGCGTTTGTTTTAAAACCGAAAGTTTTATTTACCAAGCCATTGGAAATAGATGGCCCGACACCGCAAGACCCTGCACTAAGTTACGAAACTAGAATGATAGTCGGAGGAAATCGTAGTTTTAAAATATAAAAATACGAAAGGAAGTTTAGAAAGAAAATAGATAAAATTTTTATTCGTATAATATAACTATACGAATGAAAATACCAAAACAATGCGATAAGTCTATGAATTTCAACGAATGTGAACTGGCAATTTTGCGAAGTGCCGTAGATTTAGCTCAAGAAAAAATAGGTAAACGAGTGGTAAACACACCGGAAATTCAAGAGATGATTACCATTGTTGAAAATTTTATAAGACGAAAAAATTTGGTTTGTTACGGAGGAACGGCTATTAATAATATTTTACCAAAAGAAGATCAGTTTTATGACAGAGATTTAGAAATACCAGATTATGATTTTTTCAGCCCAAATTCTTTGAATGATGCGAAAGAACTTGCAAATATATTTTACGATAAAGGATATAATGAGGTAGAAGCAAAAAGCGGGCAACATGCAGGAACATTTAAAGTTTTTGTAAATTTTATTGGAATAGCGGATATAACGTATCTACCTTCCGAATTATTTGATTCAATTAAAACAAATTCTATACGCGTGGCTGGTATATTGTACACGCCGCCAAATTATCTACGTATGTCTATGTTTCTCGAACTATCTAGACCAGCGGGCGATACTGATCGTTGGGAGAAAATATTAAAACGTCTTACACTATTAAATAAACATTATCCTCTTGTTGGAAAACAATGTGCAACAATTAATTTTCAGAGAAAACTATCTGGAAATTTGGCGGGAGACGAAATATATGATATAGTAAAGGAATCTTTCATAAATCAAGGATGCATTTTTTTTGGCGGATACGCAATTTCTATTTATTCACAATATATGCCAAAGCAACTGCAAAAAAAATTTGAAAAAATTCCTGATTTTGATGTTTTATCAAATGATCCTAAAACAACGGCAGAAATTGTAAAAGAGCGATTGAAAGATATTGACGTAACTAATGTAAAAATCATAAAACACGATGAAATTGGAGATGTTATTCCAGAACACTATGAAATAATAGTTGATAAAGACACAATAGCATTTATTTATAAGCCGGTTGGTTGTCACAGCTATAATAACATAAAAGTTCATGGAAAAATAGTGAAAATAGCTACAATAGATACTATGTTAAGTTTTTACTTGGCTTTTTTATACACAAATCGAGGTTATTTTGATCCCGACCGCATTCTTTGCATGTCACAATTTTTGTTTGATGTCGAACAAAAAAATAGGTTGGAGCAAAAGGGTGTTTTACGTCGTTTCTCGATTACATGTTATGGTCATCAAAAAAGTATAGAAGAAATTAAAGCAGAAAAAGCGAGTAAATATAAAGAACTCAAAGACAAAAGAGGAACAAAAGAGTACGAAGAATATTTTCTTTCGTATAAGCCGGCAGACTTTAAAAAAAATGAAGATCGAGATAAAGAACATGAAAAGAAAGAAATTTCTGGAAAAAAACAAAAAAAGGGAAGAAAAACAAGACGAATTAAAAAAGAAAAACTATTTGATCCATACAATTCAAAAAAAAGCAAAGCAAAAACATATAAAAAGTAGGATTAAAAACAATAGTGCTCTATAAGTGTAAAATATATATCTTTTGCAACCTTTCCGATGATCTTTCCCCAGATATTGTCAAAAAGATCGAGAGATATATTTTTTTTAAGATAAATATAGAAAATTATTAATTTTAATATCAAGTTTTCAAATATTTTTTTTATTTGAAAATGCAAATTATCAAGTAAACCCCATTGGCTAACATAACTGCACATTTGCGTTGCTGATTCTTTAATATAAAAATTATGAATGTCTAATAGGCCAGCTAAAATTCTATGATAATTTGTCTTTTCATTTTTTATACTAAATAAAGAATTAACTTTATTATAGTTTATAAGATTTAAAAAAAGAATCTCCTTTTTTGGTTCTTTTTTAAAGATAAAAGGATTAAATCCATCTGTATATCTATTTTTATACAATATATTTCCATCCATCAGTATAGGAACAAAACATGACCTATAAATAATTTCAAATATATCATCTAGAGAATTGTATTTTGATTTTACAATTTTTTTACGCGTTTTTAAGTCGTGAAAAGTCGTGTATACTTTATTTGTCATTAATTGACAAATATTACTTGGTAAAATGGGTATAAGTTTTTTACAAATATCAGAATAGTTATTAAGATGATGCTCATTTTTAAAATTTTTTGACAACATTTGATAAAGTTCAGGAAGACGTCCAAACGATCGGCAACGTACAATAGCGAAACAAAAGAACCGATACTACAAGACGAGATTCTATCAATTTTTATGTATAATTTTTCTTCCATTCTTTTAAGAAAATAAGCAGCGCCAATCAAATAACTTCCATTGAATGCCCCACCATCAAATATCAAGTCTATTGTTTTCATTTTTCTACACTCTTTAGGTAGATTTTTTATTAATTTCTCAACATATTTTTTGATCATTTGCCAATATTATTTTTATACAATAATATTCTCATTAAAATAATAAAACGAATTATTTTTTATTGAGTAACATTCTTTCAATAAATACCTTTGGTACCTTGTTTGAAGTCAAAAACATATTAATTATTTCTGCCTGAGAATAAAAATTTGATTTTATTTTTTTCAAAGTTTTTTCCGGTATAAGAAGTCCAGTAAGATGCGTGTAAAGTTCGCTAATAATTTTATGCGTTGCATTTCCAAGCTCTAAAGTGACGTCGATTCTACCAGGTCGAATGAGTGCTGGGTCCAGATCTCCATAGCAATTACTACTAATAATTAATACTCTTCCTGGTGTTTCCCTTAATCCATCCCAAAGATTTAAAATATCATCCAAGGTTATCGGTTCTTCATTGTTTTGTAGTTTGCAAACTTTCAGCAAATCTTCTTCATTTTTTTGATCTACAATAGTCTTCAAGACATCTCCAACATTAACGTTTGATCTTGTCGTTAATGAATTTAAATCGATATCGCCAGTTTTGGACATTTTCTTTTTAAAATTGCTGCGTTTCAAAACCAAATCTCCAATGCAGTCGATATCTTCAATAACGATAATTTTATCTGCAAATCCAATACTAGACTTTTTATTTGCAACGTTATATCTGTCTTCGAAAAAGAAATCGTCTAATTGACGTCGCGTTTTTATTAATTTTAGTGAAAGATTAATCACATGTCTATTTAACATATTCGCCACACATTTAATTAGTGATGTTTTTCCAGTTCCTGGAGGCCCGTGGAGTCCTATTCCAATCGTGTATGGTATGCCCATTTTATAGTACCAAGATTTATTGTTGATAAAAAAATTCAATTTATAAATAATATCAGATTTTCCTTTGAAAAATAGATTATCGAAGGTTTTACTGCTTTCAAATATACATTCTGACCAGCACTCGTGCCTTTGTTCTTCATACGTAGTCTTTGTTAATGTATAAATAAATTTTTTATTGAATCTTTCATCTTCTATGTTTTTTAGATACTTTTCTGTTATATCATCAATGAAATATTTTATCTTTGAAACATCTGTTTCGTAGGAAAATAATCTAATAGTAATTCTATCTATTTTTGTTGCAGTTTTTTCTTTTATTTCTTTATTTTCTTGGTCTTCTGTGTAAATTTTTGTGGTTGCATATATTTTTAGTTTTTCATCAATCAAAAACTCTCGATCTTGTGTGACTATAAATAAGTCTTTTTGGTAATCATTAATATCTTTATTTTTGCTTTCGTTATATGGATCTCCGTTTGGACTAGGCAACTCTTTAATTTCATAAATAGATTTATTTTTAGAAATATTTTTGATAATATAGTTCCACATTGCATTAAAACGATCTGTGTATAGCGATGAAAAAAATATATGTTTATCATAGCCAGAAGAATAAGTGCTTTTTTTTCCTTCAAGAATCACCATATTTTTTTTGAAAAGTAAATATTTTATAGAGACCAAAGAAAATCTCATTTCTTGAAAGTCGTAATCCTGCAAAGTTCTAACAATATAACTTACTAAAATAAAGCTAAAAGTTGTAAATATAGTATTGACAACGGGATTAGAAGTTTTAAAATAATCAAAAAAAAACATATGAATGATATTTTGAAGTATAGTCGAAAAATAAGCAGTTAAATGCATATTATTAAATACTTACCAAATTTTTATATCCTTTTATGGACAATAAGATCAAAATTTATTAAAATGCCCCATAATTTTGCTGAGCATATAATAAAAAAGACCAAAAAGAATACTCATGAAAATGTATCCTTGGATATTATAATTTCCATCTTTGAAAAACAAGAAAGGTAAAAAGATGTACATTTTTTTTTTAAAAATAGGTAATTGAAAGAAGAAAAATAAGACAGCCAATAAAAGAGGAATTTGCAGTTCTTCATAAATGCTGTCTAGTGTGTTACTTTTATTTACACTTTTATTGTAGTTATCTATTATTTCCTGCGGCACATCATGTTCTTTTATATAGTCTTTTTCTTGTCTTGTCGGGATATAATTTGCCTGAATGTGTGGGTCTTGAGTTATCGAATCGGTATTTCTTGGTATATCCCTCGAAGGTAACAGAGTTGCACCCGTACTGCTTGCGTGTTGAATTCCACTAACAATTTGTGTGATTGTACTTTGATCTAAAGTTAATGAAGTTACTGACGGAGGATTGAAAGTATTTGGTAACTCGGCCGTATTCAAAGAAATATTATTCGTTACATTTCCTCCTCCTGTTGGATCTGTTGGTAAATCGTGAATGCTAGTTGAGTCAGACATATAAATAGTATAAGAATGATTGATTATAATATTTACGCAAATTCTAGAATCTTTTTATTTGAATCGCATTTTGTTGCAACAGGATTATATGAATAACATTTATTATTACGTTTGTAAATCTTATCTTTTAACTCTTCTATTGGCGGAGCCTTAAAAATTAAACAATTTTTATCTTTACAAGCTGCTCTAAAGAGTGAAGCTAATCCAAGGCCCAATATGATAGACAACATATGTTTTCCTGTATCAGAGTGAAAAAACTTTGCCAAATACATCCTAATAATATATGTTATTAAAAAATATACATGTTTTTAAATTTCTTATTTTATCTATCCTTGAACAGGTAAAACGCTTATTTTTTTTGGATCGTCTGGACACTCTACTTCTGTTTCTTCAAATGTAAAACAATTATCTGCTTTATCTTTGTATAAAATTTTTGTTATATTTTCAGGACTAGGATATACATAAATAACTTTCATATCACTTCCATAAACATAAACAATAAAGAGACCAATTGCTAAACTTATCAAAAAAGTAGTTGCTGATATTTTATCAAAAAACATTATGTTATATTATATAGCTAGACATTTACTTTGCTCCCTTATTTTTAAGAAATTCAACAATTTCTGTATATTGCTTAATTGATGCTTCTCTCAAAGGTGTAAATCCCCAATTAGCAGACACATTTATATCGCTTTCGGATCCGTTCTCTAATAAATATTTTACAACTTCCAAACTTCCACTTCCAACTGCAGCATACAAAGGTGTTTCTCCGCGAAAAGTTTTTTTATGAACGTCGGCACCATTTTCAATCTGCACTTTTACTTGTTCTAGATCCCCGGCCTGCGCCGCCTTAAATAGGTATGTTTCGCCATTATCATCAGCAAAAAGAACATCTACTTCTTTTGGAACAGCAACCGGGGTTTCTTCTTCTTCTTCTTCATCACCATAGTCTTCACCTATTTGCATTACTATTTTTGGTTGAACATTTTCAGTTATTTTTTCTCGAATCTTTACCGCTTTTTGTTTTGTTTGTTTTATTCCGATTGTCAAAGTTTCAACGCCAATATTGTGTTTTGCATAGTTTGTTTCTATTTCGTCAATAGTATATTGCTTTTGAATTAAGTGATGTGTATCATCATCCGAGTCATAAACAACATCTCTGTATGAAAACTTCATCTTATTCAGGTTTTCTACTTTAGGAGAAAGCTGACTCACATAAACTTCCACCGCATCCTTAGAAAACTGAACATTTTCATCACGCATATACATCGAAACAAGGTCTTTAATTTTTTGAATATCTTGATAAACAGAAACTTGCTCCTTCTCTATAGAGTCATTTTTAATTTTATTATCAACAACATTCATGTAGCTTTCTAGATTCATTTCATAGTTACTAAGTGTCAAATTTAAGTCTTCTTTAATATCTTCAAAGCTTTTGACAGCATCCTCTAGAGATACATATCCAAATATTTGATCATTTTTTTCTTTTATGATTCTATTTTTAAGAGTTATTATTTCTTTTTCAAGACTAGAGTTATCATTTATATAGTTTGTGGTTTCTCCTAAATTGATAACAATTTTTAACGGGCACGGATCAATTCTATCACCACAAACAGCCATAAGTTTTCTACCATTTTCTTCTGGATTGTAGAGATTTGAAAAAATTGTTCCAACGGGGCGTTTGCAATTAATACATTTGGGTTTAAGCTTTTTATATTCGCGTCTTTTTTCTTTCCAACTCAGTTCTTTATCTTTTATTAATTTTTTTCTCAATTTTAAGTTGGTTTCTTCATATTCATTCTTCATTTTAAAGTATACATTCAAAGCCTCTATAAATTTTTTTTTATCTTCTTCGTCCATAAATATAGAATACATAAAAAATATTTTTAAACCAGGGTTTGTAAAATTACTTAGCGGGAGGTTTAAAAAGATTATCATATTCATTTTCCCAGCCAGGTAGTCCGGTTATAAGTTCTTGACTCGCAATCCTTTTTGCATCTTGAAAATTTTTGATTTTTGATAAGATATATTGTTGTTTTTTTCTCTCTTGCATATCTTTTTCGACGGGTGTAAGCTTGCCTTTATATTTATAAAGTAGAATTCCTCCTAAAATAATTAAAAATGCTATAGATAAAGAAATATTGAATATGAGATTATTATAATGATCACGAAAATCGCTACATTGTTTTAGTGTTGCACTAAGAAAATATTTTATTCCAGGCTCAATAAGAGCGGGTTTAGAGGATTCTTCGAAACTCATCGGTATGTACTTTATTAATTACTTTTATAATATCAAAATAAATTATACACAATATCTATATGGAGATCCCATTTTTTAACTTATTTGGGTTTATTCTGATAACATTGCTCTATTATTATTTTATGAAACCGAAACTTACATTAAGTATTCTAGCTGATCCGGGTCAATATATAAATCATACGAAGAGTGGCTATTTTATGGTGTGTATATACTTTTTACTTATTCTATTAACCCAGTTTGGAATAAATTCAGGAATTATAATTAATAAATGTGGAGGAAGTGTATCTCAAAATCTTGGTGTCGCTGGAATTATGACATTTTTACCATGGATTTTTATTTTTGGCGTCGTAATTATAGTATTAATTATTTTTCCTGGTTTCAAAGGGGCTTTTTCTGACGTAATCGGCTATTTTTATGTATCGAATAAAGCAAAAGAGATATTTAATGATCTTTTAGTAGACATAAATGCTTTTGATAAAATAGAAGATCCACCTGCTGAACAAAAAGGAGGAACTAAAGAAATGCAAGAGCTTGCAAATTTGATTCTTAAATTGTACGGAAACATGTCAATCTTAATAAATCAAATTGTTCCTGGAAATTTTTTGCAGTACATTGGAGTATTAAAACCTCTAATGAAACCAGAATATCAAAATAATCCAACACTTTTATTGGAAAAAGAAGAAGAACTATTGCAGGTGGTATCAACTAGGGATAATATAGGTGAAGCATTTTGGTATGTTTATACTGGAATATTACTGATTTCAATCACTCAATATAATATATACATGAGACCTTGTACAAAAGATAAAGCGTTAAATGAGGCGAACTATAAGAAATTTTTAGATGATCAAGAAGAGACGAATCAAGAATTGGCAAAAGGTCAAGGCGCTTATGAAATCACAAAATAGAAACAATATAAAAAAATTTCTTTATTACACTGCATATAAAGAGACAACTGACAATTTTTTATCTATAATAAACAAAAAATATGTAAATGACTTATATATTTTTCAAAAAATAATTGGTAATTACTAATTGTCAACTACTAATTACTAAAAATAACTAACATATGCTAAGACAGCAACGTAGCAAAGTATTCCTAAAACTATAGAAAGCAACCAAACTGGTAATATTGTTTTATTTCTGTACCCAATACCAAACTCTCGAATACTTCCGTCTGTGTTGTAGAGAAATGCCGGCTTCATTAGTTGTATGAACCCAAAAATAAATAAGAATAGTATTACAGAAAAAAGCGATACATTTTCACGAATATAAGATTTGTACATCTAATATACAATAATACTTTAAAAAAAAGTATTGCAACCAACTAGTTATTTTCTAAAAATAGATTTAGTTGTGATCTCTATAGTCATCAACTTCATCCGACTCAAAGTTTCCATCATCATAGTCTTCAGTCATAAGTGACATATCGTATGCTTCTTTTTCTGCTTCCTTGTCAGCTTCCATTTCCTCTAAATAATCATCTACGTAGAGATTAACGTTTCCGTCTGTAACATTTTTATTTTTTCTAATATTTCTTTCGATTTCCGTGATCTTATCCATAACTTCGCGCTCATCATCATAAGTTTCTTTCGTATATTTGGTAAGACCCTTTTGTAAACCTTTGCTCCAAACGCCGAGCTTGTTTATTTTCAGTATAGTATCCGCATCTCTTTCTTCATCTGTCATTTCTTTAAGCCGATCAGTAAATGTGTCTTTTTCTCTTTCAGATATTTTAAATACTTTATCCATTATTTCTGTGTAAGATTTATCGATTATATCTTTGTGGTCCAACATTACATTCAAGTATGTTAAAAGAAGATTCGCAGTTTTTGTTTTTAATTCTTTTTTATTTCCTTGCAACGTCAATTCATTATCAATACGAGTATTGACAATATCCGTTTTAATTTCTTTATCTTCTAAATCTTCAATAGTAAATATTTCATCCGCACTTGAAATACCAATAGTTTCTGTTTCATAGAATAACATGCTTTCATTTTCCGTAAGATTAATGTATTCTGTAAAAAGTATAAGAAAATATTGTTCGAATAGTAATTCTGCGGTTACTTTGTCAAAAATAGAATGGCTTTCGCGATCTTTATATTTAATAGAACCATAGTAAGGTGTATTATCTACGAGACGTAATAAGTTTGTGCATCTTTCTTGCATTGTGTTCAAAATATTCGTAAGAATTTTTTCACTATAAAAAGGACGAAGTTTTTGATAATAGTCCTTGACAATTTTTTTAATATCTTTTACATGATTTTGTGATAAGTGCCAATATTCCTGTATTTGTACTTTATCATAGTCAACATTATTCAAAATAATATTTGGAAAAGTTTTGTAAAAATTCTTTGTATATGACTTTATAAAGTTTATGAAATTATAAGTTTTTGTATCGGAAATTGTTTTGGTGTTTTCTTCAGATGTATTCCAAGTAAATATTTCAGACAAAATAGTATCAATATATTTTTGCCGCTTTCCAGTCAAAGAATTATTTTTTTTGATAAATTCTGTAATCTCAATTCGCATAATTTCATTTGTTCTTGAAAGATGATTTTTTAAATTTCTCATATCTTCAGTATCTTGAGTGACTGCAATATCGTATGTGTCTAATGTAGCATTAATAAGTTTTCGTAGAGCAGGATAGACAACTTCCTCGTCTTTTTCCTCAAAATGTTCTAGAAGCGTTGTTATATTTTGAACGGCTGTAGTAATGTGAGGATCAATATTTACACTAATAATATTTTTTCTATTTACAATTTGTAAAAGTCGTAAAAACATGTCATTTGTATAATTTCTTCCATCTCTTTTTAACTTTGCAATAATTTCTGTTATAGAATCCTTGTTCGAAACATAGTCGGGCTTACTTGTGCATAACGCAATTAAATCTTCTCCTATCGGGATTAGTGAGGTAAATTTGCAAAAAATAATAAACGCCATATAAATCGTTTCTTCCGTAAATTCTTGATTTGATAGAACGGGATATATATTTTTCGTATTTTCTTTACTATAGAAAAGCGGGCCTTTTGCTAGATTATTGACGTCAATTAGTATATTAGAAAGATTTTCAACAATATTATTATAGTTTTCAATTTCTCCGTTCTCTTTTATGAAATAATCAATTGTTGTCAAAGAAGAATTCTCATTACAACAAGAATTTTCTACGAATGGCTCATTTGCCGAGTTTGTAAGTAAAAGTTTTTTTTTATTTATGATTTCTTGAATAGCTTCCTGAATAGCAAAAGAAAATTGAATAATTTTTGACTCGACAATAAGTATTTTTTCTCTTTGGCCGGTAGAACCAATTTTTAATTCTTCTACAAGCCTGCTTTTAAACTCCGATGTTATATTTGC
>Ga0114959_10004536_pt1 | contig 10617 bp, 11 predicted proteins | sample C_130625_EF_Meta_FD_87317 | JGI IMG/M metagenome (GOLD analysis project Ga0114959, IMG submission 87317) | Freshwater microbial communities from Lake Croche, Canada to study carbon cycling - C_130625_EF_MetaG | ecosystem: Environmental > Aquatic > Freshwater > Lake | place: Lake Croche, Canada...
GATACAAAGATGTTATCGACACAAGAAGTCACAGTGAGTGAGGATGAAGGCATACGTCCAGACACTAATTTTGAAGGTGTTCAAAAAATCCGTTCTGCCCTGCCTGGTGGTGTGATTACCGCTGGTAACGCGAGTCAATTTTCTGATGGGGCTAGCGCTGCAGTAGTGATGAATGCCAAACTCGCAGAGAAAAAAGGTTTAGAACCTTTAGGGATTTTTAGAGGGTTTGCTGTTGCGGGATGTGAGCCTGATGAAATGGGGATTGGTCCAGTATTTGCTATTCCTCGTCTACTAGAAAGATCAGGCTTAAAAATGTCAGATATTGGTCTTTGGGAACTTAATGAAGCATTTGCTGTTCAAGTTCTTTATTGTCGAGATAAATTAGGCATCCCCGATGAAATTTTAAATGTGAATGGTGGTGCAATTGCTGTTGGCCATCCCTATGGAGTTTCGGGTGCTAGGATGGTTGGCCATGCATTAATTGAAGGTAAGCGCAGAAATGTTAAGTATGTTGTTGTTACGATGTGTGTTGGTGGTGGGCAAGGTGCCGCTGGTTTATTTGAGGTTTGTTAGGGTTTAATTATGAAAAAAGAATACTTTGGTGTACATGTACCATTCATCGCTCATTTAGGGGTTGAGGCTAAAATCATTGCTGAAGGAGAAGTTGAGTCGGTGTTAGAGCTACAACCTCACCACTGTAATCCGCTTGGATACTCTCATGGTGGTGTCATGATGACTCTTCTTGATTTCACAATGGCGATGTCAGCAAAAACGAAGGCTAAACACACTGGAGTGGGTTTAACAATTGATATGTCGATTGTGTTTATGAAAGGCGGTCAAGATAAGTTGATCGTCAGGGGTAAAGTATTAAAAAGTGGAAGATCTATTCATTTTTGCGAAGCGTCTGCGTTTGATGTGACTGGTGAGATGGTTGCTAAGGCAATGGGTACTTTTAAGTTAGTGGATATAAAGTCATGACGCAATTTTCAGGAACAAAAGAAGTTCCTCTAGATCATGTATTTTCAACAGAAAAATTTTTAGATTGGGCAAAAGATAAAGTTCCCAACATTAATCCTCAGTTGCCTCTCGAGCTTCATCAATTTAAAGGTGGGCAATCAAACCCAACTTTTTTAGTCAAACATAATGAACAGTCTTATGTTTTAAGAAGAAAACCTGCCGGTATATTACTTCCTAGTGCCCACGCAATTGACCGCGAATATAAAGTAATCAGCGCATTGTCCAAGCATCATTTCCCGGTTGCAAAACCGCTGGGCTATTGTTCTGATATCGATGTTATTGGTTCAGAATTTTATTTAATGAGTTTTCTCCAGGGTAGAGTCTTTTGGGATCCCCGTTTACCAGAGTTATCGGATACTGACCGCACGCAAGTATTTGATGCCATGAATGCCGTAATTGCCCAAATGCACGCTCTTGACCCTGTAGCTATTGGTTTAGAGGATTATGGTCGTTTTGGAGGTTATGTTCAAAGGCAATTAGATCGTTGGACCAAGCAGTACAGAGCCTCTGAAACTGAAAAAATACCTGCCATGGATAATTTAATTGATTGGCTGCCTCAACACATTCCCCACTATGATGCAACTAGCTTAGTGCATGGTGATTTTAGGCTTGATAATCTCATTTTCGATCCTGTAGAACCAAAAATTTTAGGGGTACTTGATTGGGAATTATCCACACTCGGTAATCCTTTATCTGATTTTGCTTATCATGCAATGGTATGGCGCCTATCCCCTTCTTTATTTAGAGGTCTTGGAGGTGTCGATATTCAGAGTTTGAAAATCCCGAATGAAAAAACTTATTTAGAGTCCTACTTAGAAAGAACTGGACATGTACTAGAAAGTCAAAAGGATTGGGAGTTCTACATTATTTTTAATATGTTTCGATTATCAGCAATACTTCAAGGGATTATGGCAAGGGCATTACAAGGTAATGCGTCTAGTGATTCTGCTCTTGAAGCTGGGAAAAAAGCGAAACCACTTGCAGAGTTAGCTTGGGAACAAGTTTTAAAAATATAGGCGGATTAACATTTCAGCCACACACGCCGGCTTTTCGACCCCCTCTACTTCAAGGCTTATTTTCCACTCCACTTGAATGCCACCTTCAATTTCGGCGATCTCTTGGATAAAAAAACGACCTCGAATACGACTGCCTGAATTTACTGCATGAGGAAATCGTACCTTATTTAAGCCGTAATTAATTGCGCTTTTTGCTAATGGAAACTCCATACAAGACTCTAAAAAGTATGGTATCAAAGACAGCGTTAAAAAACCATGAGCAATTGTCGTTCCGTAGGGAGACTCTTTTTTTGCGCGTATTGAATCAATATGAATCCATTGATGATCATTCGTGGAATCTGCAAAGGCTTGAATCATGGATTGCGATATGTCAAGCCAAGGACTGATTGCAAGCTCAGAACCCACTTTTGAATTTAGATCTTCTAGGGATTGAAATATGACTTTTGACATTTACTGACCACCTTGTAATAACTCAATCTCTTCATCCGTAAAGCCGGCTTGTTTTCGTGCGGCAACGTTAAAGGGGCCCCTAAGAGTTGGGGCATTGTATTGCAGTGATAATTCATGAAAGGCTTTCAGAGGATCAAGTTCACGTGACTTACACATGAAATTGAACCAACGGTTACCAATTTCAACATGACCAATTTCATCATGTAAGATCCTATCTAAAATATCGACCATTTGCTGATCTTTAACCTGTAAAAATCGAGCCCGCATTGCAGGGACAGCATCTAAGCCTCTTGCCTCCATTGTTCTTGGAACTAATGCCATACGAGCAAGAATATCTCCTTTTGTTTTTTCAACCATTTCCCACAAACTATCGTGGGCTGGGAAATCACCGTAGTCATATTGAAGGGTGTTTAAGTAATTTTTGAGTAATAAGAAATGCGTAGCCTCTTCATCTGCAACTTTTATCCAATCAACATAATAGTCTTTAGGCATATTAGAAAATCTCCATACAGCATCAAGAGCTAAGTTAATCGCATTAAATTCAATGTGCGCCAAAGCATGGATAGCAACCGCCCTTCCCTCTATGTTGTGCATGGATCGTTTTTTGACCGCTAATGGGTTAACCAATACAGGTTGATTAGGACGACCGGGGATTAAATATTCATCCGATACAATAATCTCTGAGGGGTTAATGAGAGACTCTTCTTGAAGATTGCAGGCAACTATACGCTTGACAGCGTCATATTTAGAGATAGGATCGGTTACAGTAAGTGCTTCATAAGCCTTTAAACGAAGACTTTGTGCATGGTTATTGGGCGTATTTATCATCAAGTCTTCTAGATTACTGTATATTCTAAAAATGGTAAATTATATGAGTTCTCAAATACAAATTTAAAGGTGACAAATGAAATTCTCTACACGTCTAATTATCTCTCTGTTGCTGCTGCCTACTTTGTTACATGCACAACAGTATCCTAATAAAACAGTAAAAATTATTGTTCCCTTTGCCGCCGGCGGGCCTGCTGATAATTATGCGCGATTTATGGCTCAACGCCTTCAAGATGAACTAAAACAGTCTTTTATCGTTGAGGATAAACCTGGTGCTGGATCAATTATTGGGACTGATTTTGCGGCAAAGTCACCTGCCGATGGTTATACCCTCCTTATGATGTCTAATACCCAAACCGTTAATGAGTCATTGGTTCAAAATAAACCATTTCAATTAATGAGAGACTTCGTGCCGGTTGCACCGATTAATTACTCTGATCTAGTACTGGTTACTAATCCTAAGGTTCCAGCTAAAACTTTAGCTGAATTAATTGCGCTCGTAAAAGCATCCCCAGGCAAATATAATTACGCGTCTTCTGGCAATGGCACTCCGTATCACATGGCTGGTGAACTTTTTAAATCAATGGCAGGCTTGGATATTACGCATATTCCATATAAGGGTAGTTCTGGGGCCAGGACTGATGTTATCGGCGGACAAGTCGATATGATGTTTGACGCGGTTACTACAATGAATGAGTTTGTAAAAGAAAATAAAGTACAAGCATTAGCTACTACCGGTAAAAATAGATCAGCAATCATGCCTCAAATACCAACAGTGAATGAAGCCGGTGTCCCTCGGTATGAAACCACAATTTGGTTAGGTATTATGGCTCCTAAAGGAACCCCTGCCGAGGCGGTAACTATTTTGAATAATGCTATTCGAAAAATTATCTCCCAAGGTGAGGTAAAAGATACTTGGGCAAAACAAGGTGCGCTCCCGTTAATTATGTCCCCTAGCGAATTTAATAAATATTTAGATGCCGATATTGCCAAATGGAGTGCAATTGTGAAGTCGGCTGGAATTAAGCCAGATTAATGTATAGGAACTGATATGTCGGAAATTGTTGTATTGAGTGGTGGTGCTGCGGCTGGAGTTGTTAAAGGAATTCAAACTGATTTTGAAAGTAAACACCATTGCAAAATCAATGGCACCTTTAGTGCTGTAGGGGCAATGCGTGATCTGGTTGTTCAGGGTGCTCAGTGTGATCTCGTGATTCTTTCGAAATCTTTAATTGATGAACTTGTGAAATCAGGGCATGTCCACGCAGATTCAGTAAGATCATTAGGTATTGTTCCAACGGGTATTGCAATTCCTAGCAAAAGAACGACTCCTCCCCCGTCAATATTGACAACTGATGAGTTAAAGGAAGTTTTTAGGTCTGCTCCAGCACTGTATTTCCCAGATATGGAAAAATCAACTGCAGGTATCCACTTTATGAAGGTGATGCGACAGCTAGGTTTAGACCAAGAATTAGCAAGTCGTTTTAAAACGTTTCCGAATGGCGCAACAGCAATGGCACAAATGGCCTTAGACCCTAATTCGGATGTGATCGGTGGTACACAGACTACTGAGATCAACATTTGTCCTGGGGTTCAACTGATTGGGTTACTTCCTCAATCAGTAGAGTTAAATACAGATTACACATTGGCCATCTGTAAAGCCTCTCAAAACCCTGAATTAACATTAAAGCTAGCCAATGTTTTAGTTGGGCAAGAATCATTAGCAATCAGACAACACATTGGTTATCTAATAAACGCTTAACATGAAAAAGCTCAATAAAAATGTTATCGTCGTTGGCGCTGGACCAGTAGGTTTGCTTTGTGCCCTTCAATTAGCTAAAAATGGTATCCCTGTAACTGTGATTGAGGCTGAACCTGAATTAACTATTGATTTACGTGCAGGAACGTTTCATCCACCCACATTAGAAATGTTAGCTCCTATTGGAGTTACTGATGCCATGATGGAAATTGGTATTCAGGTTCCTAAGTGGCAAAGTCGAGATCTCGAAGAAGGTTTAATCGTTGAATGGGATATGGATATTTTAGGTAATGATACAAAGTATCCCTTTCGACTGCATCTTGAGCAACATCGATTAACGCCTATTCTTTTCAAGATGCTCCAAAGTTATCCGCATGCAGAGGTCTTGTTTTCCCATCCCTTATTAGAATTAACCCAAACCGATGATGAGGTTTCTCTCTTGATTGCAAACCAATCAGAAAAAATCCTTTTCACTGGAAAATGGGTTATTGGTGCTGATGGCGGTAAGAGCATTGTCAGAAAAGCCTGCGATATTGAGTTCGATGGGTACACATGGCCAGAGCGCTATAGCGTCATTAGTACAACCTTTGATCTTGCGCCGCTTGGTTATGCAGATAATGCATATATGAGCGATCCCGTTCAATGGGTTGCCTTTTTTAGAATGCCTGATATTGCCCCACCGGGATTGTGGCGCATGACAGTTCCAGTTGATTCAAGTATTAGTGATGATGAAGTTTTAACCTCTCAATATGCCAATCAAGTCTTTAAAAGAGCTTTAAATGGACAATTGCAACAGGATATCCCTATTGTTCACCAAAGCGTTTATCGGGTTCATCAAAGGGTTGCAAAGCAATTTAGAAAACACCGAGTTTTATTAGCTGGCGACTCAGCTCATGTCAATAATCCTTTAGGTGGATTTGGACTAAACAGTGGTATCCATGATGCGATGAATCTCACTGAAAAGCTAGCGAAGGTCATTAATGATAATGCGAGTACTGAAATTCTTGATCTCTATGAGCGCCAAAGAAAGTCAGTGAACTTGCAATATGTTCAAGAGTTTTCTATTAACAATAAAAAACAATTAGAAGAAAAAGATCCAAAGAATCGCCAAGATCGATTTGCCTATTTAAGGAAAATGAACTCAAATCAAGTTTCGCGTAGGGAATATTTACTCAACTCATCGATGATCAACAGTATTCAATCAGCCAACCGCATAACATAAATATTATCTCTATGACAAATACAAAACGCAATACGATTAAGACACTTATAAAAAGTCTTGCTTTCCTTGCCCCTGTGCCACTCACACAATCAGTTTTAGCTCAATCAGAGTCTTGGCCTTCTCGTCCAATTAAACTCATTGTTCCATTTGCTCCAGGTGGCAATACTGATTCAATCGCACGAATTACTGCTGAAAAATTATCAAAGTTGATTGATCAACCTTTTATAGTTGATAACAAAGCTGGAGCAAACGGTGTCATTGCCGCTAATTTTGTTGCCAAGGCTGCTCCTGATGGTTATACCTTTTTAATGGCGGCCATGCCTATTATGGCGATATTGCCAGTGATTACCAAGACTGGATATGAGCCCATCAAAGACTTTACCCCTGTGAGTATTGTTGGTACAAACCCTTTTGTTTTAGGTATTGGTAAACATGTCCCTGCCAATAATTTAAAAGAGTTTGTGCAATATGTGAAGAACAATCCAGGCAAACTTAATTATGCTTCAGGCGGCTCAGGAAGTGTTTCTCATTTATCTGCAGTCTTATTTGTAAACCGGGCCGGATTAGATATGACTCACGTTAGTTATAAAGGAGGTGCTCCAGCAGTTGCAGACCTTCTTGGGGGGCAGGTAGAAATGTACTTTGGAAACATATCTGAATTAACTCCTCATGCAACGGCTGGCAACATCAAGATCATTGGTGTGTCTAGTGAATCACGATCATCATTAATCCCCAATGTCCCAACCATTGCTGAATCAGGTTATCCTGGATTTAAAACCATTACTTGGAATGGTATAGTTGCCCCCGTTGGAACTCCTACATCTATTGTTAATAAATTATCAAGCGCAATTCAAGAGATCGTCGCCACAGCAGATATGCAAACACGACTTCTGCAAATTGGAGTTGATCATCTTGGAAATACACCAACCCAGTTTAAACAAACATTAGCAAATGATATTAAGACCTGGGCAGAGGCTGCTAAAGCTAGTAATTTAAAGGTTGAATAACTAGGGGTTCTCATGACTGATAAAGATTTAAAGATTCAATTTACTCCGTCAATAGATACTCTAGGCTCACGCGCCAAAGTAGCTATTGTTGTTCCTGCAACAAATACCGTTGTTCAACCAGAAATGGAACTCATGAGGCCTCCTGGCGTGACAAACCATGTAACTCGTATGGTTCTCCCCCCTCGTCCTTATGATGATCAGGCAGCCTATAAATTGGCTTTAGAGACCGAAAAAGGTAATTTAGAAGTTGCCTTAGAGTCTGTTCTCGTATGTGAGCCACATGTTGTTGCACATGGTCATTCAATTCATTCATTTCGAGGGGATGCAAAACGTGCCCTAGATGAAGAGAAACGATTAGAAGATTTATGTGGGATACCATTCATAACTCCATCAAGAGCTGTTCTTGCAGGCTTAGAGGCTATTGGAAACCCATCAAAAATAGCAATACTTACGCCCTATTGGCCTCCTGCTGATGAAATGATTACTCATTTTTTTGAGGCCTGTGGATATGAAGTTAGTAAAACGTATGGTATGAAGTCTGTTGGTCCCACAGCAGTAGCACGCTTTACTGCTCAGGAAATTATTGCTGCTTTTGAATTAGTGGATCATCCTCAAGCTCAGGCGCTCATTCATGTGGGCACAAATTTGCCAGTATCGGCTTTAACTCCATTGATTGAAAAGAAATTTGGTAAACCTTTAATCGGTGTCAATGTAGCAACCTATTGGTGGGCACTTAGAAAAATTGGTATTCTGGATCCATTGCCTGGGATGGGAATACTAGCGCAAAAATAAGCTTTAAATTGCACAAATTTTAATTTGTACAGTCGCTCCCCAAAATACACATGGATAAAATCCAAATTCATAATATCCTGAATGGGGAGTTGTAAAGTCAATCTGACCACGATCATTTTGGTCACTGACATAAAAATTTCGGCGATCTGACGCACCAGGATAAATGAATTCCCAGGAACTTCCATTCCATCCACGCATCGTGACTGAGACTTTTTGCCCAGCAGCAAAATTTCCATAAAAGGTAGTTCCCTTACCTAGGAACGACCAGCAATAAGACCCTTTGGGAAATGCAATTGGTACTCGGATATCTTGATTGCAAGCCGAGGCAAATGCTTTAGTTTGTAGTGACAATGTAATTAGCAGAATCAATATAGCTTGAAATTTTCGAAAGGTATTTTTCATTCTTATTAATGTAAATTTAACAATTGGAATTAAATTATAGCCCTACTAAAGTTGAGGCTTTAATACGCTACTAATTGATTGCGATATTTTTTAATTCAAAGTTTATGGGGTATCTTTTATATTATTCTCAATCACAAATTTACCCCAAATAGCCACTTGTTTACCAATAAAATCTCTTAGAGTATTAGGATTTCCTGCTACAACTTCAATTCCTTGAGCCTTAAATTTTTCAACTACAAGCGGATTTTTAAGAGCTTTTGTAATCGATTGATGCATTGATTCAATGATTGCAGGCGGTGTTTTAGCGGGTGCTAAAACACCCCACCAAGTTGGAGCGTTAAACCCAAGAAAGCCACTTTCAGAAATAGTGGGAATGGTTGGTAAGCCAATTGATCTTTTAGAGGTGGTTACAACAAGAGGTACTACACTGCCATTCTCAATATGGGGTCTCATGATGGTTTCTGAGCCCATCGCTAGTTGTATTTGCCCACCCAAGACATCTTGTAGTAATGGCGGTCCGCCACGATATGGAATGTGACTCCAATCAAAACCTTCAGTTTTAGCTAAACGGGCCATTGCTAAATGGGCTAAGCTACCAATCCCGATAGATCCATAGCTAAATTGATTACCTGACTTAGACAGTTCTATTAATTGCTTAAAATTGACAATGCCAGATTTCTTACTGGCTACTAAAATCATAGGTGAAGTGCCAATGAGAGTAACAGGGGCAAAATCCTTTAATGTGTCATAAGGTAATTTATCCTTAAAGCTAGGGTTAACCGCATGAGTATCAACTACAACTCCAAAAGTATACCCATCAGGATCAGAGCGAGCCAAAGCTGCAGTGCCAATAACTCCAGAAGCTCCGCCAATGTTTTCAACAATAATATGTTGTTTTAAATCAGGTTGAAGGGAGTTAGCTAGAATTCGGGCAATCTGATCGACTGAGCCACCAGCAGGAAAAACTGCGATGAAGCGCATTGTTTTTTCGGTTGGCCAAGTTCCAGTACCTGAGGTTTGAGAGTAGGAAATATTACTCATACCTACTAAAAAAAGACTTATAAACAACGCTATTGATGATATCAAATGTCGCATTTTTCTCCCTCTGTTAACGCGTATTTTTTTAATAGTAATTGCGAGTAAAGATATAGAACAAAAGCTTCTTGTGAAACGAGTATTTGTTTAGCTTACTCTAAAGGTTCATAAAATGCTAGAAAATATAATTAGTACGTTTCTTTATTAACATCAATTCAACTAAAAAATTAACGATTAAGCTTTTAAATACTACTCCCTCTCAATATTAGCTGGTGGTTTACCTGAAATATCATAGGCTAGAGCATATGAATGAGTGGTTTTGATTCAATGAAAGAGTGTTGGCATCATTGGTGCAGTCTTAGCGGGCCTTAGTTGCGTGATTTTATTACAAGAGTATTGCTTAAATATCTCCAAAAAGTTCACTTGAGCATCACCGAAGTCAGTTTTGGTTTAAAGCATTACCAATATAAAATTTAGAAACAGTTGTTTTAGGAATCTTTTTGTCATAACTTTCAAACCACGTTCTAACATCCTCTTCGAGCCCAACACCATGCATAAAGTTATAAATCGCTTTTTTTAGGCCCTGCCCTAAACTGTCGTGGTCAACACCAACGGGGTCAATAAAGCTGATGTCATTTTTAGCAAATGTGATTTCAGGAAGAGGAACGAGCTGAATACCATACTCTTCCGGGTTTTTACCCACCGGAGAATGAACAGTACAAATAAAGCGATGAAAAAATCCACTCTGAATACAACCATGCTCAAATAATTGTCTAACATATTCCAATGAATTGACTGTTTCTTGGACTGTTTGAGTTGGAAATCCATACATTAAATAGGCATGTACTAATATACCCACATCAGAAAAGCTTTTTGTTACTTTGGCAACTTGTGAAACTGAAACGCCTTTTTTCATCAAATCAAGTAGTCTATTTGAAGCAACTTCAAGTCCTCCAGACATTGCAATACAGCCACTTCTAGCTAAGAGACTAGCTAATTCAGGGGTAAATGTTTTTTCAAAACGAATATTCCCCCACCAAGAAATTACAACCCTGCGACGAATTAATTCTTCCGCAAGGGCCTTTAAGA
>Ga0114959_10004537_pt1 | contig 10616 bp, 8 predicted proteins | sample C_130625_EF_Meta_FD_87317 | JGI IMG/M metagenome (GOLD analysis project Ga0114959, IMG submission 87317) | Freshwater microbial communities from Lake Croche, Canada to study carbon cycling - C_130625_EF_MetaG | ecosystem: Environmental > Aquatic > Freshwater > Lake | place: Lake Croche, Canada...
AAATCCTCTCGCTCAGACGAACAGTCCTTCTCGTTGACAAGTTGGAGCATTAGAGTTTTGCTAAGGAACAGAACGAGGAGCTTCTTACTGCTTTCTTCAGGTATCGGCATTTTAATCGCATTGCCAATTCTGAAAACACCGTTGGGCACTGACGACATATGGATGTCAACGCTTAGAGGTTATAATATCTATCACCACACCTCGGGAACGCAATATTTTTCCGATAAGGCGATCGAATTTAGTCATATTGGAAGACTAGCTGAGTTAACGAATTTGCTCCAATGGTTAACGAGTTATTTCATCTACCATAGAGTGATTTACAAAATTTTTCTTGTCGTTTTAAATTTATGCGTTGCCTTGCAAATTCAAAAAACACTGCGACAGGTCGACCGCGATCACTCCTCTTTGTATCCAAATATGGCATTCATAATGTTTCTTGCTCTTGGCGAAATTCGAAGTTACTATGATCCACGAACTCAAATTTCCGGTGTTTGCGAATTGACTTTAGTGTGCATTTTCGTAGGAATTTCTCAGTTCTGGAAGCTCCAAAATCAATTTTCGAAAGCGCGTCTCGCGATTTTTACTTTGCTCTTAATAGTTTCAATGTACATATATGAAATGTCTTTTTTTATCCTAGGTCCTCTTTTGATCTTGTTTCTCTATAAGATTTACAGAAACCGTATGAACATAAATCCAAAAGAGAAAGTTTGGTACTACGCTTGCTTTTCTATACTTTTCGTTCAATACATCGTCTTTTTTCTTATTCATTTTTTAGCTCGGGGTTTACAACCAGATAGTCAGCTTAGATTAAATGCTTCAAGGTTTTTCAAAACATTTTCTTTGCAGTTTTTTGGAAGTTTCCCATCTACACATTTCGCAAATCAAGATGTATTTCAAACAAGGTACCTTTCTAGATTAACCTTAATCATTTTTTTAGTCTTAGCTAGTTCATCCATTATTTTAATTTTTTTTAGTTACTCTCCACCAAAAACTAAAGCGCGAAATGGAATTCGGTCGAGTCAATCTGAAACCCAGTTGACCACTGACCTGCTTGTGATAGGGATTAGTCTTTTTATAATTCCTACTTGCGTTACGGCCATGACACTTCGCTTTCAAGACGAAGTCCAAATTGGTTTGCCATATTCGTCCTTTTATTACGAGCAAGTGGGTTTTACAGTGTTATTCTTCCTTTTCATAAGGAAAGTGACAGGCAAAAGGAAGAATTTTCTTGTTTTAGTTATTTCTATAACCATTATTTACAGCTCCTGCTGGATTTCGCTTGTAGTCAATAACACTGTGACAAGCGCTGATTTTCCTTTAACCCAGAATTTGGCGATATCACAAAACATACTGGGCTGGCAGAGAGAAGCAGTCGAGCGAGCAGCTAAATATGGGGCGCTCAATTCCCTAGGCAAAAGTGCGGAAATAGATTTTGTTCCTCAATATTCATGGACAACCACCGAATATCTCTCGTTTTTTGCAGGTCGCAAGATTCGCGTCTTAAATAGTCCACATTGGTGGCAAAATACCAACATTATTCCAAAAGGACAATGCACTAACCCAGAATGTAGTCAAATGTATTATGCGAATGTTGTTGCAACCTCCTATGATTCTGGAATAATCGCTCTTTCAAAGTTTAGTGATATCTTGCTTCGAGACGGTTTGATGGAGTCCCAAAAATGGGAATTAATCATTTCAACCAAGACGTTCGTCGATGAAGTTTCTATATGCGAAGTCGTCAATTCGGCAAAAATGAATGAAGCACCTGTAAACCATAGGTTTGTTATTTTTACTGGAAAACTCCCTCACAGTGGCGTTCTAACGGTTCCGTATAGATCGCAAAAGCCTATTTTATCTACGAGTTTCTCAATTTGCTAGATTTTTTGAAAATCTATTTTCAGGTTGGACACGACCGGAGAGCGTTTTCCGGTACTTATGAGTGGAATGGAATCTACTTGCTTCATCGAAATAACTGTTTCATTTCCAATGGTTTGACGTAGATTAATTAACATAGTCTCAAAATCTGTTTCGTTAAATTGTTCTCCAGGTACATAATTAAAAAGAAAAGAACCTTGAGCGTTCTGAACAATTTGGAAATGTCTAATAATATGGTCATAATCTTTAAAGAAGTGTGCAAAAAAAGTTCCTGGAATCCAAGTGCCATCGGCACAAACCACAATCGCTTGAGTGCGGCCCTGAATGGCACCGATCAGCTTTAGAGATCTGCCGCAAGAACATTTTCGCTGCTCTACCGCCATCGCAAGATCTCCGATTCGGTATCTGATTAGCGGAGTGGAGTAGTTATTCAAATCAGTGATTACAACTTCACCAACTTCTCCAGGAGAGGCCTCTCTACCGTCTATAAGAATTTCAACAATGTAGCTTTCATCCATGACATGGTGATTTCCTGGGCTTTCACGGCATTCATAAGCTATTCCCGAAAATTCCCTGCTTCCGTACTTATCATAAACTCTCGTATTCAGAGTGTGCTCTATCAAACTGCGAGTTTGTTGGGGAAGAATTTGCGCTGAAGACATTACAGCCTTTGGCTGTAATTCTGCATTTTTATGAGCCTTTAGATACTCTGCAAGGAAATTCAGCGATTCCGCATAACCATCAATTAGAATTGGTGATGTGCGTTCGATAGTTCGAACAAAATTCGTGAGAGTTTCAGGAGAAACTTCAAAAGCCGGAATAAATTTCCGACGCATAAACCAAGCGTCAATTTTTTCCTGTATGTACTGCTTATTGGACATACCAATTTTTTGGTGCCAGAGTCTCAATTGCTTATCTCCAAATCTCCAACCGGTCCATTCAAGTGCTCTCAAAGTCGTGGCAAACCTAACTTCTAGTTGAAATTTGTCTGCATATATGACGAAGGGTTCACCCGTTGAACCGCTGGTGGAGATCTTTAACATTCTTCGCTTATTGTGTCTTGAGGAAAACAAATCAAAGTAGAGATTTCTCCGCACATCGTCCTTCGAAAGAGTTGGTATAGATTTCAGACCTTCTAGACTTGACATTTTTGAAGGATTAAACTTAGCTTGGTGAAACCTCTTTCGATAATACGGAACCGTTAAATTAGCATGCTTTAAGAGTTTTGAAAGTCTTATTAATTGAATTTCATCAATTTGCTCACGGGAAAAATATTGCATGCGCTGAAGTTCAAAATAAAATCGCCTTGCGTCTTTTCTAATTAACCATTTGTGAACAGGCATAGTTTGAAAATACAACTCTCGAAGAGTTCTTCTCCAGAAGACAAGGTTTGAAATTTCACCCTGAATGCTTGGTACAACATCTCGAAATTCTAAAGGGAGCAGAGTGAGGTCTTGACTAAATTTCTTAAGCCGAAATTCGACAAAGGCCCTGGGTAGATCCAGGAAAAAAACCTTTAATGCGGCGGCTAATCCTTTCCAGCCTGCTAAAAAACTTTCACCAGCTCTACGAGGAAGAAAAAGACTCTCAACCTCATATCCAATTCCTCCATGCCATTTTAGCGATTGCCTAATAAAAGTGTTTGGGAAGCAAAGAGGCAACTTTGATAGGTGATTTAAAGAATCTAACAACAACGTGGAGTCCGCAATCAGCATACCTGATTTGTTATCTAGCGAATCATCTTTAAACAATAGATTTAGAAGCATGTTCAAGCCACGTGAATAAATCCATCGAATGTCGTTGCTTCTTTCAATAGAGCTTCTTGCTGCTTGGACAAAAGAGCAGTTTGTTGCGTTTTTGACACGATATAACTTGAGTAAATCCTCAGGAGGATTTTGCAAATCTGCATCTATTAGGCAGATATTGTGACTTCTGGCAGATAAAGCTCCAATTCGCCAACTCTGGAGAATTCCCATATTTTTTTCATTCTTAATTACTTGGATACTGGAATTATTAAAAGACAGTTCGGTTAACACTTCAAGCGAATCATCAGTGCTCCCATCTTCAACGAAGATGATTTCGACCGATATTGAATCAGCATTGAAACTTTCAAAGATTCGTTTTGCGAGTGTCGAGACAGATGCTGCTTCGTTGTAGCACGGTACAACGATTGAAACATCAATAATATCTTGGCCTTTATTGATCATGGATCTCCTCCCAAACTTCGGCCAATCCGTCTCCCAAACCAATTTCAGGCCTCCATTCCAGAAGCCTCATTATTTTCTCATTATCTCCAAATCTAGAGGAGCCGGCCGTCCAATCGGCTGGCAAATAATCGATTTTGGAGTTTGATCTAGATATATCCATCATTAGTGAAATTAAATCCTTAATTGCTGTCGGTTTTCCGCTTGAAATATTAAAGATTTGATTTTTAGCATTTTCGTGAAATGCCATTTGGTACAGGGCCGAAACGCAGTCAAATACGTGTACATAATCAAGCGATTGTTTCCCATCCCCACATATTTCCATAGCCTGGTTCTTCTGGGCGCGTTGAAAATTTTTCACAATCACGGACTTATATCCAGTGCCGGGGAATTGTTTTTTACCGTAGATAAAAAAAAGTCTAGCGATTGAATACTCTAAATCATGATTGAATTCATAGGTTCTAGCCAAAAACTCGCCATAAGCCTTGCTTGCTCCATAATGAGTTGTTGGCTTTAGCGTATCCGTTTCTAGCATAGCTTTCGGGCCTAGGTTTCCATAGGCATAAAGAGACGATGTAAAAACAACTCGACTTACATTTGAGTTAGCACAGGCTAAAAGTAAATTATTTGTACCAATTGCATTGTTCTCTATTATCGTTAATGGCGTTGCCTGCGGAGTATTATGTTTCTGAGCCGCAAGATGAAAAACTTTGTCACCAGATTTTAAAATAGAACTCCAGTCTTTTGGTTCTAGAGATTGAATGGGACGATTGATTAAGCGTACATCCTTGCCTAGATGACTTCGGGAACCAGTATCAAGAGAATCGACAACCACGATTTCTGCTGAAGGATTGGACTTCATAATAAACTTACAGAGGTGGTGCCCTATAAAGCCTGCCCCGCCAGTTATAAGAAAACGCAATTTTTCTCCCATGCTGTTGAAGAGCTTAATAGTACTGCACCGAGATGGCATAATTCATCGTATGAAAGTTTTAATTACGGGTGCGGCAGGATTCATTGGGTCGTTTGTGACTAAATTCTTAGCCCGCGAAGGGCATGAAGTCTTTGCACTGGATGCGCTAATAGATTCAACTTATCCTGCGTCAATTAAAAAGAGACGCTGGTTCGAGATGAAACAAAGTTTGCCACAAGTACGTTTTATAAATCTAAGCCTTCTAGATAAAAATTTTTATAAACGTCTAGACGACATCGATGCCATTGTGAATTTGGCAGCGATCCCCGGCCTTGACCTCTCATGGAATAACCTTCGCCTGTACACAGATAACAATATCGCTGCACTTCAAAACTTATTGAACTTCACTAAAGAGTCCGATGCAAAATTGCTTCATATCTCCACTTCATCTGTTTATGGGAAAAATGCGATTGGTAAGGAAGAAGAAGTGTGCAATCCAGTTTCACCTTATGGTGTCTCAAAACTTGCGGCTGAGAACTTGATAAGAGCCTATTCCCTAAATTATGAAATAGATTTCTCAATATTCAGGCTCTTCTCCGTATTTGGACCCGGGCAACGCCCTGACATGGGATACGAAAAGTTTATTCACGCAATAATAGATGATGAGGAGATAGAAATTTACGGTGATGGGCTACAGTCTCGAAGCAATACATACGTTCAGGATTGTGCCGCCGCAATTAACTTGGGACTAAGCCATTCGCTGACTGGGGAGACTTATAACATTGCGGGCGAAGAAACATATAATGTTCTCGAAATTCTTGAAACTTTATCTGCGATACTGGAAAAAAAATATCGCCCTCTATTTTCTAAGAAGCGTGCCGGAGATCAGTTGGCCACTCATGGCAATACGGACAAAGCAAGGCGCGAATTAGGATGGAGGCCCACTTGTAAATTGGAAATTGGTCTTGAAGCTCAAATCAACCACTGCCTCACAGGACATGATTTTCGAGATATCACTTTTTTCTAGCTAGGATGAAATACGTACTAGAAATATTTTCAGAATTTGAATTCTTACAAAGAAAGAGATCAAAGATTTTTAGTGGCCAAGTGATGAGCATAAACAAAAGAAGCAGATAAGTGTGTAATTTTTTATTTCCAAAGGAAAACCACAATGAGAACCACTCTTGCAATATCCAAAGAAGGGATCCGGTTGGCCCATAAGCACGAACTTCCAAAATTTCAAAGTCTTTTAGAAGTAATTTTAAACCAGGAATTGTGAATCTTTGAAAATCATTTGGAGAGGCATGAAATCCGATCATAAAAGGAGAAGTCAGGACGAGGTATCCACCCATCTGTAAGACACGTTGAATTTCAGCCATCAAATCTTTGGGACTCTCAACATGCTCTAACACTTCTGCTAAAATAACCAAATTGAAAGCATTGTTTAGAAATGGCAAATTATTAATATCGCTTACGATATTGACATTTTCATACTGTTGAAAGTCAACGTTCAAAATATCTACTCCAAAGTTGCTAGTCCCACTTCCTAAGTTTAATCCGCGTAAGCGATAGCGCTTCCTTAATTGTGAAACAGTTTTCTTTAGCCGTATTTGAAAAGTTGGAAGCAACGGACCAAATACAAAACCGGCAAATAAAAAGAAAATTGGACTTTTTTTGAAAAAATCCTTTAGCAAATCAAAAGAATTTTCTTTTTTCAATTTATTGCTTTTTTGATTCACGAAGCAGACGCCTTCATAAGTCTCGTATTTGAGTTGGCATTTTGGACAAACGAAATCAGCGCCCTGCAATTCCATCAATGAAAAAAGTGAATTCTTCTTACAATTTAGACAGATGAGTGATTTACTCCGATAAATATTTTCCATGATAATCCAGACCTCTATTTCTGGAAAAATTGAATTAAAGTTACGCCAGATTCGGTGCTACGCAAAAAGTCGTCATAACTTTCTATAGGCATTGAAAAGAGTTGAGAACATAGATTTACCACGGGAATCAGCAGTGTGCAGGTCGTCTGTTAACTCACTGAGAAGCTCTGGTAAATGTCGAGACTGAACTGATGGGTACAAATGGTGTTCTAAGTGATAGCAGAAATTTGCGTCTTGTAGCATCAGCGTATCTAGCCAATTTCTATTATGAGTTCTAGAAAAGTCTGAATATGTCGATCCAACTTGTTGGTGTTCGGCAAGGGTGCGCAACCTCGCTAAAAATAAGGAAATCGTCGCCATTCCACCATACAGACTAATAACAAATAGTGGTCGGCTGAATCCATTTGTGATGATAACTACAATTATTAATTGAATTAGCGCAACTGCGCAGTACCACTTAGTACTAGGGGAAGGAATTTTTGTTCTAACTACCTTTGCTTCAAGTAAGTCGCGCTTTAAATATGGGATTAGGCGCATCCCAAATAATGGTTCTATTAAGAAAATAACAAAATCTTTTTTCTTTAATTTTCGATCCGAAAGGTAATCAGGCAACTGAGGGTCTTCAATTAATCCATTAAATTTGTGATGCAGAAAATGAATTGCTCGATACCGGGGAAAGAAAATACCGACGAGCAATCCGCTTAGAGTTCCCACTGCGTCATTCAGTTTCCTGCTATCAAACAGTGACATGTGGCATGTGTCGTGCAGAACAAATTGAATTCTATAAGCTGACCAGCCAAAGATAATCATGGAAAAAAGCCACCCCAAAAGTTGGTTAGGCATCTCAGCAATTAATGAAATGCTCAGGATAAAAGGAATGGTTGTTTTGGCTGTCAGCCACCATCCATATCGATTACTTTTAACCCGAAACCGAGCGGGGAGCCTCGGCGTCTTGTGGAAGGATGCCACACTCTCCGCACCCTCGGGCGTCGTTAAGTCCAAATCCATGGTGCCCCCATTCCAGATCACATCTGTAGATTTTACAAGCCCTTTCTGGCAGAGTGTAGAATATCATGGAAAAGTTTGAGGTTCTGCTTACGGGTAATGGTGACAGTGGGTTGTATCGCTCTTTGCTGAGTGTTTTCAACTTGGAGACCCCAGCTAAAGTTTTACATGTTTTTGTACCGCATGTCCGAAGAGAAGCTGCTTTGAATTCTTTGGAGATGGTTCGAGCTGACACCAAGCAGGATGGTCCGCAGTTTCGAATTCATTCACTGGCTTTTGAAACTCGCTTAGAAGAGTTCATCGAGCATGTAGAAGAGGATAAATTTTGCTTCTTGAGTGAGAACGATATGTTCTTACCTGATCATTCCAATATTTTCAATAGCCTAACGACCGATATAGATCTTAGCCTCACAAGTTATTGGCAAAGAAAAAAATTTGGAAATTTTAAAATCGTACATCCTAAAAACGGCAATGAGTGGATTCCTCTTTCTGCCTTTGCCGCCAAAAAAGAAAATGCCATAAAAATATTTCAAAAATTGAAAAAAAATATGAAGCAGGAGATGTTTATGAATAATCAATCACCATTTATATTTTTTAACAAAACACCAACGGTCCTAATTTCATCAAATATTTTGAGCCCATTCGCACGCAAGTTCTAATAAACACTACTAACCAATTTTTTTTGCGTGAAAAACAGCAAATAAATTTAAATCAAACGCGGAAATGCGTGTGGGAAAATATTTCCAAGTCGTATCATCACCCTTAAAAATAAAGTCAATCATCGCCTTTAACCCAAAAATTGAATTTTTGTGCTCGAGAGCATTTAGCAGACTCATTTCTTCTAATCCGGCCTTTCTTCCCCTCGGAAAAGAATAAATTCGCTTAATAGCTCGATTCAAAATTCCTGGATCCGATGGGAGTCCTATTGAAATTTCTCCACCGTTGGTAAGTAACCTTCTCATTTCGAACAGAGCGGAATAAGGATCGTCTACATGCGCTAAGACACATGTAGAAACAATTCGGTCGTAACTATCAGATTTCAATTTCGATTTGCAAATGTCTCCGACTTTCCAAGTTATTGCTAAGTCTCCATTTTTTAGGCTGATGAAATTTTGTCGAATTCGATTTTTTTGCAAATCAAGTGCGTGAAATGTCGTTGCCTCTGGCTTACCTATTCGCAAATACGGAAAGTGCCCTCCACCATATGCCCCAACCTCAAGAACTCGTGAGGGGCTTGAGTTTTCCCACAACGTCTCAATTTTTTTGTGAAAATACCTTGATCCCAGTCCCTGAAACCCAGTTGAGTAAAGGTCATTGAAGTGATTGCAATAAAAATCTTGCATCAATCTGGTTCGATCTTGAACTTGCATAGCATGCCTCATTTGATTCAAAATTGATTCTGTTATGGATTGTAAAAATTGTCAATCGTAAAATCATACAGGCTGATGTGTGACTCAATCATCTTTTCAATAGTAAATTTTTTAGCAGAAAGTTTTTTAGCATTTTTTCCTAAAGTGCTTACTAGTGACGGAGAAATTAGAAATCGATTCACTGCAGAAGCCAACTTCTCCACACTTGTGCCGACAATGTAGCCTGTGACATCATTTTCCACCACCTCACTACTAGAGCCTACATCAGTGGCAATTACGGGGATACCTGCTAGTTGGGCCTCGATCAACGCAATAGGCATCCCTTCATTGGACGAGGTAGAAATGGCAATATCTATCGCTGACCAAAAAAGTGCCGCATCTACCCATCCGATGATTACCAGATTGTTTGGAGCGTTCACCTTGATTGACTCGTACAAGTCACCTCCTCCCGCCATCACAAATTGGACATGAGGCATGCTATGAGCGAGTTCTAAAAAAAGGAATGGATTTTTCACTGAGGTTATCCGCGCCATCCATCCAAATAACAGATGGGATTCTTGGAGGCCAAGCACTTGCCTCGCTTCACGCTTCGCAATCGTAGCTAATGGATCAACTCCCGGAGCTATGGCAGCCCACTTTTGATTTGAACCAACTTTTGCATTTCTTAAATCGCTTCCCACTTTTTCTCCAACCGATATTAAGTAGTCACTCCTCTTTGCAAGAATTCTTTCTAGCAGTGCAATAACAATTTTTTCTATTTTATTGAAGGCACTATCAGCAAATAGGTGTCCGTGGAAAGTATGTATACTTACGTGGTTCCCCGGGATAAATCTTCCAATGAGTCCAGCCTTGAATGTATGTGTGTGAATTATTGCTGGTTTTTGCTCCCGAACAACTTTAGATAACTCGCGCCAAGCTTTGAAATCAGCAATGGGTGAAATTTTTCTTCCTAAATGTTGAATACGAATAACTGGGAGTGATTCAACAGCAGAATCTTCCACTTCAGCATCTTGGACATAACCTGTGGCAAGAGCGCTATTAGGAATATTTTTCACAAGCTCTTCAACGTATCGCGCCGTCCCACCGACATTCATGCGGGCAATGACATGAAGGACTTTAATGGTGGACATCTGCCAGATATGCCTGAACTACCTCTTTAGGAGTTCCAAAGACTTTGGGAGCACCATTTTCAAGATAGATCGCACGGGAAGACATATTTTTAACGGCCTCAAGATCATGAGAAACGAGTAATACGGCGCATCCGCTGTTCATCATTTCAAGAGTGCGAGCTGCAGATTTTTCGCGAAAATCTTCATCTCCCACAGAGAGAATTTCATCGATGAGAAGAAGGTCAGGAGTTTCATCA
>Ga0114959_10004538_pt1 | contig 10615 bp, 2 predicted proteins | sample C_130625_EF_Meta_FD_87317 | JGI IMG/M metagenome (GOLD analysis project Ga0114959, IMG submission 87317) | Freshwater microbial communities from Lake Croche, Canada to study carbon cycling - C_130625_EF_MetaG | ecosystem: Environmental > Aquatic > Freshwater > Lake | place: Lake Croche, Canada...
TAAATCCATTTACTAAATTGGCATTTTTATCATTAATTCTTAAAAATTCTGAATTATTTTCATAATCTCTAAAAATCCTAGTATTACCAGCACCGCCTTTATAAAAGGGGAGATTATAGCCACGAGTTCCCCTTGTACAAGAAATTTTTACTCTTTCATCCCTTGAGATTCCTGAATGGTTAAGAATCATATTAGTTCCTTGAATTGCATCTAAAGTTTTATCAAATGGCAAAATATGAAAATTCTCTGCAGAGTTATATATTGGGTGCTGTCGTCTATTTGCAATTTGATTATTATTTATTTCAAAATCCATATACTCTGCAGCATAATCATTAATTGGTTGTTGAACAAATATTAAAAATTGAGCAGCAATATAATTCATTACATCCCGATATGTTGCTAGATTTCCAACACCCCCAGCTATTGCAGACCAGGCGACAATTAATGGGTCTAGGCCATTATCTATAGATTTTAAAAAATTATCTATATAATTCCTATATAAATCTTTTATAATTAAATCTGCACCGAGATAATCATATCGGGTGCCATTTGTTGATTTATTATGATATCTATTTACATATGAAGACATATCATATGTTGCTTTATTTACATTATCTGATACATTATTCATAATACGAACAATTGCCTCTCTAATATATCTTAAAAAAGATTTCTTTCTAGTATTATAATTATCACCAAGTATGTTGTCATTAAAGAAATTTTGACCACCTGCCGCATTACCAGTGCTAGCCCTATTATTATTTAAAAATCCTTCCTCTGCTGCAGTAATATCTGTATGCTCGGCGACAGTTAGTGCCCGTAATGCTACGGAAAGTTGTTGTCCATTTCCTCCTATTGCGGCGTTAATAATTGGATTGCTATAATGTCCCGCATTGCCTTCACCATTACGCTGTACACTATGTATATACCCAATTTCGGCTCTAAATTGATTTAATATTGCATTTGTAATAGGTCTTTGATTATTACCACCTTGGGTTTGTAAAATATTTGTTAATTGTGATGATGGTTGTAATCCTAACAAATATTTTGCAGGGACAAAATAAGAATGTAATTCATATCTAACATCATTAACGCGCACATCCGTCAAACCCGTACAACTATTAATAAAATTAGCAAAATCACATTGTGAATATCTATTTAATTTAATATCTGTTTTTTGAATAATGTTCTTAAAAAATTCAGATTTTTGAATAATATAATCAAAGATTTTAATAAATGATGGTAAATTTGCCTTATAAGATTCTTTCATATAGATTGGGACATCTGTAAGGGTATTTAACAAATGCAAATTTGAGCCACTACTTCGATCTAAATCTTTTCCAATACGCTGCAAAATATAAGCCAATGATTGAAATACAATGCTATCGGTTTTTACATCACCACGCAATCCCAATACTTTTTGAAAAATCATAGAATGTTGATTTTCACTATTTTCAGTACTATGCCCAGCAACATATTTTTGAGATTGTAAATTATATGTCCCACTTCTATATAAATCAGGAAAGCCAGTTTCTGGCTGTGATGATACTTTGCTTGCAATGCCATTAATAAATCCATTTACCAAATTTTTATAGATTTTATTTCCAGTTGATGGGTCAATAAATGCAGACATAAATCTACTTAAAATTTGATTAAATATAAACATTAAACTATTGTGATTAAATGAAACACATTCATGAGAATATAATGCGGCTCTACTATATTCACGCACATCGCTTTCATTATTTTTTAAATTTGGCCACTGTATTAAATGTGCTTGAGATGCTCTACTATCTGATGTTTTTGTTGTTTTTGCAATTAAATCATGTAATTTATATTCAGAATCTTTACTTGGTCGTTTTGGGTCTTTTACTTCAATGCCCATATTATACCCTGTATTTTTAGTTGTGCTGCTTTTTAGCGTTGGATATGAAAAAGAATCTAATTCCTCCATACTTGGGTAATTATTTGTGGCGGTAAAATCTCTATTTGGGCCATTTGCTAATGATATAGACATTCTTTGAGCACTTAATTGAATATATTCATCAAACTTAAATGGGTGTGAATTTGGGTCTCTTGAATTGGCGCGAGTCTCTGTAAACATGGAAATTGCTGTATATCTATACTTGGTAATATAATTTGGAATTGGGTCCATGTCTGGCATTGCATCTCCAGCTCCTAATACCCCAGATTTGGGTGGTATGCCAGCACCAGCACCCGCTCCAACAGGATTTTGTTTTACATATATATCCAATGCTTTAATATCAGGACCACCTGCGCCTAATAATTCTCTCAATTTAAAGTGCCCATGTGGATAAAAATATAATTCTGTTGCATATTTGGCATCATTATATCTATCATCACTTTGGCCCTTATAATCATCAATTTTTATAAGTTGAGTATTGTTTGTAAAAGTTGGTGTCCAATTTACTTCATTAATAGTATACCCAGCTCCTCTTCTATTATATGGCATTTTTTTAGAAAAATCATAAAATATTAGATTACTCATAGTTCCACCATACCACTCATATCGAGTTTTTTGCTGTTGGTCATATTCATTGCGCTTAGCAATATTTCTCTCATTACCTGCCACTTCGGCGGGTTTATCTTGCAATGCATTCCATAATAAATTATACATACTATTGTTCATACTTTCAGCATCTGCATTTGAGACTGCTCCATTATTGTTATTCATTTTATCATATACGGATATAATATTTGCATTATATTTTAAATATTGCCTCTGATTATTTACTGCATTATTTGTAGCAAGCAAAGGGCCGTTATGATATGTTGGAATAATATCTCTTCCACCAACTAATAACATTTTTAATGATGACATTGATACAAATGTATCTCTAGTTAAATTATTAAAAATTTCACTTGTAGTTTTGGATAATATTTCGGTATCTAGGGCGTCTCCTCTTATTGCCGCATATTCATTATTATATTCATCTGTATTTGGATTAAACATTTTATTAAATTTTTTTTCTAGATTATAAATACTACCACTTCGATTATGGTCCTCATAATGCTTAATTATCTCCTTCTTTAAAAATGGCCTAAAATATTCCATATAAAATTTTAAATCTGTAATAATACCATTTACAACATTTTGTAATTTTGTAAAATTTAAATTTAATTTAACCTTATTATTTTCAACACGATAATATGTCAAATCGATTAAACCATTAGAATCAACAATTAAAGAATACATATTTTCTAATAAATTTTCCATAATGTGTTGATAATCAACACCAACTCGAGAAATAAGGCGCATAAATAATATATTCTTTTTGTCGAGGTCTTCAACTTGACTAGTTTGTGCGGCTGCATTATCTACAATAACAATATCACGGCCTTCAAATTGTTTTTGTAAAATGTTTTTTGATGAATAATCAATAATTTGTGATGGTAATAAATAACTATTAGCATCGCCCGCATTATTTGAAAAATGCCGATATCTAATTGCATCAATTTTTTGAGTTGCAATTATTTGTAGGATTCTATAAGTTGGATGACTATTAGTCTTTATATTATTACTATAAAGATTATTGGCTACGTTTTCTGGTCCATAAAGTCCACCATATGGATATGGATTTAAATCTATTGGTGTGTTTTTTATATTCTGATCATCATGCATATGATCGGCATGATCGCTAGCCTTATTCCAACTATATAAATTCATGGGGTCATTTGCAAGTGGGGCATTATTGTAATTATTTGCGGCCATAGGATCCAATACACAAGCCTGGTGTGGCTCCCTAGGATCTATAAGCATGCCAGCATCGTCTACAAGTCTCAAGTATGGTAATATTTTTGACCCTCTAAATACTGGCTCGTCAATCATATTTGGCTGTATTAAATATTGATAATGTTCATCTTTTAGAGAATTATTTGGGTCAGCAAATAAAAAACCTCGAAGTGCTGTATTGTAAAAATAGTTACCACCAAGCGTATTGGGAACATTCCAAATGGCTGCGGCATTATGATTGACAAGCGGCATACCAAGACTATATTTAGTACCCTGAGCAGTAAATTGTCTCAGATGCAATTGATTAAAATTAGCCCCAGGTTGTTTATCTGCAACAACCAATAATCCATATAATAAATCGACCAATTTTTTTTCTAAATTTAGTGGGTCTGAATCTTTAATATTATTATAATATCTTTCAATCATCATATAAATACCACTTAATACATTTAATCCAGTAATAATTGTCTCATGAAATAAAATTGCTTTATCATTTTTTAGACCCAAATTACCAGTTCCCTGAATAAGTTGAAATACTGTGCTAATCTTTTCACGATTGCTTTTTGCATTTCGAACATCATCTTCAGCTTGGTGAACTAAAATAGTATAAGAAGACATATTTTGAATTCTTGTATCTTTAAAATAAGTATCCAATTTTGTTCTAAAATTATTAATTAATTTTTGATGTGGATGAGAATTAAGATTAGTTCCATCTACAATATCAGGCGTTTGATCACTAAATACTTTTTCTTCTTCCCCAGTAATTGGATTTATATATTTACCAGATGCATCATCATATGCAAAATTGCCAGTTCTAGAAACTCCGCTATATATATCACTTGGAGCAAATTTATTAACTTCATACTCATCTTCATCGGGAAGAATAGAATAATTTGTTGTATTTACTTTAATCTGTCCAATATTAATATTATCTCTTTCTCTTGTCATTTCAACCCAAGTATTATATTCATCTTTTTTTATTAATCCATATTTGCGATTTACATCTAAAACAACATCATTAATAACTGCAGTTACAATATCGGGTGATTTTTTATCCGCATAGTATCTGTAAATTGTATTAATTTCCTCTACTATTTTATGAAGTTCCATATCTGAGTATTCACCATTTTCTGGAGTTTTTGTCTTTCTAAAAATGAGTAAAAATAATGGAGTAAATAGCCCATCTAAATCTGGAAGAAACATAATTTCAGATTCAACGCCGCTGCTATTTTGTTTAGGGTCCAAAATATCCTTATAAAATTCAATCAATCTTGGCAATTTAAAATATAATGGCATTGCTTCTTGAATAATTTCGAGCCGGTCTTCAGAGGATACTGGATTTTCAATACCCCCGCCGACTCCCCCGCCGACTCCCCCGCCGAGTTTTCTTTTCTTTTTGCCACCTCCTAAAATCATTCTAGTATCAGTAATCCAATGTTTTGGCGGTGTCATTTCAAGCATATCATATGAGCCAACAACAGTCATAATTTTGCCAGCCATGGCTTTAATCATTGCATGAAAAAATTTATTTTCAATTTCATAATTATTATTACCATTTGTATTAACAATACCATTTGCGCAACTTGTAAAATATACAGAAAATGGGGAAATTGTTTCAGTGCCATTTAATGCCACAGCGGCATTAGAAGCTATTTTATAATTACCATTAAGGTTATAACTATGTAAATTAATTGCCCCCCCCACTCCGCCAATTTGTGAATCAATATTTGCACCTATACTTAGTCGTAAATCTGGCGCATTGAGATTTACTCCTTCTGCTGTAGTTTTTGGAACATTTAATCTTAATGCGCTTTGTTTTAAAAAATTAAATAAAACTCTATAAATTTGTGATGGAGACATAAATACTTTTGTACTTAAATCCGTTGATCCAAATTTATTACCAATACGAATAAAAGTATTAACAATATTCTTAAGGGCTTGAAAGTGGTCAATCGCACTATCTACTTTTTTCTTTATGGATTCAGTTCTTTCAATACCATTATAATTTGCACTTTTTTCAATAATAGAAACACCATATACTGGATTTCCAAGTGTAACTGTATGGGCACCGCCATCTATATAATTATTATTTATACGGTCATAATAATGAACATCCGGTTGCATATTATTAGGGTGGCGATTTGCACCTGCTGCAAACAGGTTGTCTTCAAAAGCTATTGGTGCTGCGTTTGAATCTACAGTATATCCCGGCAACTGCTCAAATGCCTCACATAAATCATTTCCTGTTGATTCGTTAAACCACCTTGCAATAACTTGAGTCTCATCTAACATAGTTTTAATTTCTTTAACGGCATCAATATTTGAAGTAATTGCAGGAGTAAATTCTTTAAGATATAAATCGAGTGCTTGTAGTGCCTTATAAAATTTAACTTTAATATTATATTCAGCATCAACCCATTTTTTAGCCTCTGTTTTTATCTTTTCATTATGTGATGCATCATTTCCTTGTGCAATTAGGAAGCCAGTGCTTACTAGTCTCGTATTAATAATTTTAATATCTTTTTTGTGTGCAATATCTAATTCATATAATCGCTTAGCAATAGAATTACCTAACATATTACTATAATCTTCTCCAAACAGGTCATGCTCTTTAGATGATATTTTTAAATTATTTCTAACCCCTGCAAGATAATGATAATAATTAAATGTATTAATAATTTCATTTAATGTTAGACCTGTCTTTGCAATTTGTGGAACATCAATTTCTTTATAAATAAAATCAGCACCGCCTTCTACATAAGCCCCTTCATCATCAGAGTCATTTTTTTGCACAGATTCTCTATTATATGATCTATTACTTTCAGGATTACTAATTTCTTTAGCATAATTGCGGTCGTATTCGCCAACATCAGATAATTTATCTTTATTTTTATTTGTGATTGATGAATAATATTCAATCATCTTTTCAATACGTCCAACAATATCTTTTACTTTTGAAAATTTACTAGATTCATTTCCTGATGCAAGACTATCACATGCGTTTGCAATCATTCTTAATCTATTAATATATTGTTCTTTCTTTCTTCGGGCCTCTACGGTATCAATTCCACGAGAAACAATAAATTCAATAGTCATCTCACTAGTTGCTGAAGAATTTTCTGACCCAGACATACTTTCATCATCTAAATGATTAAGAGCCGCTTTTAATACTTCTAATTTATGAGTTAATGGAATTGTCTTGCCCAAATTAACAGCAATATCTTTAATTGAAGATAATAATTCATTATAATGGCGGTCTAATCTAATTACAAAATCTTTGCTAATAAGTTGCTTATTAGCCATAATTTTATTAGCTCTTCGCCTAATACTTGATTTAATTGGGGTGCCAAATACATCAGTATCAATCCCTTCAAGTTGGTCATCAACATGTCTATGGCGACGCCCACCACTGGCACCGCCACTATATTGCACACCACCTCGACCCCCCTTAGCAACAATTTGTTTAAATTTTTCATCTGTGCGAAAGTCAAATCCCTCTCTAAGAGTTTGTGTTGCATGAAGAAATTTAACCAAGTCAGCATCATTCATTTTCCCCTCATCAACAATAGCATCCAATTTAGATTGAAATTCTTTAAAAGAATTGCTATTTAAATATTCATTCATAGAGACCCCAACAGTCTTAAGTGCTTTATGTACATGATTGGCAATAGATGCGGTGGACCCCAATCCAGATAATGCCGCCGCAATAGCATTTGCAAAATCAGTAGAGCCCAATTTAAGACCTAATTTTTTAACAAGCGATAAATCATTTCCATGTTCTTTTAATGCCTCTTGTAATACTTTTGATGCGGGTTCTAAATGTACATGAAGAAGATTTTCTAATACCATCTTCTTTTGGTCGCGCTCGTGTTTTGCTCTAATATAAACATCATTAAGAGGCTTAATTTCGCGCTCTAATGTGGCGTCATCAACTTTTCCAATATTAGATTGAATCTTTTTATATAATTCGCCCATAACTTGGTCCATTAAATTCATAGAATGAAGTGCATTTTTTACTGAACCAATAACACCAAGAAATTCAGTATTAACACCATGATTAAAACTATGAGTATATTCTCCCACAGCGCGGCATATTTCTACAGGGGGCAGACTTAAATCAATAAATTTTTCATGGTCAGGGGCGCCTGGTGTAAATTCATCATTAAGAACGCCTGCAACAATTTTACATACTTTTTCTTGAGTCTTTGATTCTGCCGCAAATGTTTTTCCTTTTTTTGGATTTGGAATTTCTCTATTTAAATCATTAATAATTTTATCTAAATCATCATCGGGATTTACATTCATACCCACTTTTTTCATCGCGCGAGCCATTTTACGGATAGTATCATCTTTTGCCTTGCTCGCATATGATTTTTCATATTCTTTTAGCGATGAAAGTTCATCTGTGTTGATATTATGAGAATGATGACTAGACCCACCTGAATATTGAGCGGCAGTTACAACTGCGTGTTCGTATGCCCCTGTATATTGTTTTCCTCCACCAGATATTCCAGCTCCCATTATCAAATAATTAAGTTTAATTACCTGGTATAATTAATCAAAATAATTAAATCAATTTATGCAATTAAATTTAATTATTTGGGACAAAAAATTATATTATATATTAATTTATATTTTAAATAAAAAAAAAATATATTCAAATCAATGTGCGCACTGGACTTTATATTTTTTTGTTATTTTTATATATTATTTTTTTGAATAAATTATAAAATTATAAATATAGATAACAAAAAGATAAATAATTAATATAAATATTAATTAAATTATATTAAAATAATTATTAATTATTAAATATTAAATATAAATATTATTACAAATATATATAATTAATATTTAATATTAAAATTGTAAAATGTCAAATCAATATTGTAAAATAACATCGTGGATTCAACACCACAAAGACCATGGCGATGAAAAGTATGCCGAAGCTATAATGGATTTATGTTTAGATTCTTGGTTAAAACCAAGTAAATATAATGGATTAACTTTTTTATATCAAACTAGTAAATCTATTAGAAAAAAATTTTGCGATAAAGTATTTACTCCTGATGCGCGAGAGGCATGCGAAGAATTTAAGAGATATATTCTCCCCGATGTCTTCCATTCTTGTGAAGATTTTCAACAAAAAGATGTTGGAAATGTTTTAGGTTATAAATATGAGATTAAATCTTGCGATAAAAATAAGGTCGTATTTGACAATGGGATGGAAATCCATGCATTATTGGGTCACAATAGTTTTGAAGCCCTTTCTCCAAATTTAAAGGATATTATTAAAATTTATTATGTGGTAAAAGGTGAGCCGCCGGAAAGTGGTGAGCCATATCGCGTAACTCATAGACGCCGAGAAAAAAAAACAGTAGGTGGAACATATACTGATTGTAATCGTATTTTTACTGAAGTTATTCTTCCAATTTTACAAGCGCCTGGATTTAAATTAAATGGGGCATATTCTGCATTTAATAGAGCTTTACAAATCTTAAAAGATGAAAATCATATGGTATCTCCAAATACTATAAATGATTTAATTGCATCGCAGCATATTGTATCAACAACAGAGAGCGGCATTTTAAATTATATTTTTTATATTCTTGATACTATTTGGGATGAAAAAGATGCTGCAGAATCCGCACAATTGGCAATATTAGGTCGTAAATTATTAAATGCAATAATAGAAGAATTAAGAAATGAGTATCCTAAAAATGCGGGTAAAGAGCGATATTATCAAGATTTTTATGCTGCATGCGAACATATTTTTACACCGGCAGATATAACGCCAGAAGTTTTAAATAAAATGACTACCATGATGGATGCAGCAATTGCAGAACATTCTAAAGACCCAACAAAGCATAATATTTTAGATTTATATCTATCAAAAGCAGCATCTAATGGTGTATTGTGGGGTATTAAATTATTTCCAGTTATAGAAGGCAAAGAAAAATTACATGAATCCCTATTATCGCAGCGGCTATTAACATGCGCAACTGAAAAATCATCATTAGGCCATCAAACAACAGATGAAGAATTTGAGGCGAAATTAATGGCAATTACTAGACAATATCAACTGTCTTTAAATGGTGAAAAATCATGGGAAATGAATCCACAATTGGTTAGAGCTATGATTGGAGCCATTCATGATAGTATTAATCATAAACGAACGGAGCAACCAGTTTCTTTAGAGGCAATTGGAGATGGAGCATTAACTGGTCATGGCTTTTCTTCAACATTATCGGGTCTTAAAACTGGTGTAATTCAAGGTGGTTCAGAAAATCCAGAGAGTTATTTTTAATTTAATGAGATTCTAACTCGATTAAATCTAATGATATACCAGATTGCCCCCCCATTACCCATTTTCGCCCTTTAACTTTAACATTTATTTTTTGACCCCTATTATCTTTTATTTTTTTTTCCCAAAATTCTTTATGTTTTTTTATAGTGATTGTACATGTCATTAATATCCCATCTAAATACTTTTCTTTATTAAATTCATATGGCAATTTTATATATTTGGTTGTAATATTTTTAATATAATTTTGTAGCAAATTAACTTCAGATTGGTCTTCAATCAATAATCGAAGCCTCCCATATTGATCACTAACTGCTAAAATTCCAGATATTGATAGTGTCTCCATTATTTATAATATATAATTACATTTTTATTTGTTTTATACAAAAAATAATAAATTTTTTGATGTGTTTTATAAAAAAAAATAATAAATTTTTTGATATGTTTTATAAAAAAAAATAATAAATTTTTTGATGTGTTTTATACAATAAATAATAATTTTTTTATGTGTTTTATACAATAAATAATAAATTTTTATGTGTTTTATACAATAAATA
>Ga0114959_10004539_pt1 | contig 10615 bp, 9 predicted proteins | sample C_130625_EF_Meta_FD_87317 | JGI IMG/M metagenome (GOLD analysis project Ga0114959, IMG submission 87317) | Freshwater microbial communities from Lake Croche, Canada to study carbon cycling - C_130625_EF_MetaG | ecosystem: Environmental > Aquatic > Freshwater > Lake | place: Lake Croche, Canada...
ATTCCAACTCCACTTTCAAATGTTGTATAAAAAACATTATCCTTCAAATAAGGATCGTTTTGAGAGTACGAAACAAACGAAATAAATAATAGAGCAAAAAATTGAATTCTAAACTTCATAATAATTAATTTTAAAAATTTTAATAATATTAAAACTAAGTTTAAATAATTAAATTAAAAAAAAAATCTAAAAAATATTTAAACGTCCCCTAGAACGTCCCCCAAAAAACAAAATCCTTCACAAAATATTGATTTGCAAAGGATTAGTTGTTGTTATTGTACTCTTTGAAGGACAATTATCTAACCAAGTGGTGATGGATTTGATTCATTTGGTTAGTTGCTAAACAACTTGTTAAAAGTGTTATATTATTTTTGTTATAACTTTTAACCTAACTACTTAAAATAGGTTTATGAGAAAAATCATTTCATCACTCATGCTGTTCCTTGTAGTTTTTTCTTCGAAAGGACAAAATGTGGGAATAGGAACAAATAACCCTGACAGCACTTTAACAATCAGTGGCAGTACTCATATCACAAAAAACACTTTGATTAATGGAACTTTAAAATTACCAAATGGTTCGGGGACTGGAAAAATATTACAAAGTGATTCAATAGGGAATGCAAATTGGGTTGACATAAATTCTATTTCTTCATCCAATTTACCATATACTCAAATTTGTGGACAACGTTGGACAACGCTTAATCTAGAAGTAAGTACATACAGAAACGGCGACGTTATTCCTCAAGTTACCGATCAAGCCACTTGGTTTAGTCTTAGCACTGGAGCTTGGTGTTGGTATAACAATGATTCAGCAACCTATGCCGCCACCTATGGCAAGTTATATAATTGGTATGCAGTCAATGACCCAAGGGGTCTTGCGCCAATTGGATGGCATATTCCAACCAACTCAGAATGGAGCATATTAATAAACTGTCTCGGTGGACAATCTATTGCAGGATGTAGAATGAAATTTCCTGGTTCAAATTTATGGAGTCAACCATCAATTTTAGGTAATAATAACAATTCTACAAATATTAGCGGGTTTTCTGCTGTTGAGAGTAAGGGTCGTGGAAGCTTTGGTCAATGGAATGTTGACACAAACGACGGAGCATATTTTTGGAGTTCATCCTTTGTAGATGCAGCAAATGCTTACTACTTTAATTTAGTATATTATAATTGTGGCATCAATAAATTATCTAACAGGAAATACTATGGCTTATCTGTAAGATGTATAAAAGACTAATTTTTTAATACTTTAATCAATACACAAAAAATATGTAAGTTATACAGATCCATTCTTCCTTAAGTAACATCGAGGTAAACACAGAATAATACTTACAAATGAATAGATCAACAACTGCGATAGTTTAACCAATGAACCCTCACTATAGTTGTTCCGGTTCCATACTTCCCTTCCAAAACATTTCCTCCAACTGTGAGTGGAAATTCTTTTACAACGAATACCCGACTTGATGATTATTGAATAGTATCCCATACTTGGAATAACAATATTAATTCTTCTGATAATTTCACTAAAGAATCATTTTATGGCTGTTTATTTGGTATGGCTTGGTATATGCTAATGTTATTTTCGACCTCTCCTTTTTATTTGTTCGAACTAACATACCATAAATACAAACATAAAAATCAGGTGACTTAAGTAATGAAACCTCAATGAAAGAGTTAATCTTTGATTACACGAACGGAAAAACCTTTTGACTTACTATGAGCTGCTCTACTTACCGAATTATCAGAGTAAATCATTCCACGTCCATATGCATCATAGGTATCTTTTGGAGTTGCACTCCACCAATTCCCAGTTTGTGCTGGTGTAATAGGAAACATTCCGTCTGCTGTTGCATATGAGCCCGGGAGGGCATTAAAGCCACTACTATTAACTCCATTCCCTCCCCAAAACCAACCAATTGTGCTTTTCATTGCAGTTCCTGCTATCAAATCTCCACCCAAATAATTAGTTAATTCTGTCCATTCTGCATCAGTAGGAACATGCCAACCCACAGGAGCAATACCCCTTGGATCATTGACTGCATACCAATTATATAAACGTCCATAGGAAGAATAATTTGCACTATCATTTAAATACCAACACCATGCTCCTGTTCTAAGGCCATTCCATAAATTAGAATTGCTAACATATGGTATTGGATCTCCATTCCTGTATTTTGTGACATCTAAATTTTGGTTGCTCCATTTTTGAGCACCAATATTTACCATCCCTGCAGTTCTTACCTGAAATTGATTAGTGTATTGTAATGACCCACCTATATTGTTAAATGAATAAACTCTATATGTGTATGTTGTATTTTGCTCTATTGTACTGTCATTGAAAGTAGTCACATTAGGACTAGTCTCTGCTATTTGAGTAAAAACTCCATCATTTGTTTTTCTTTCAATTTTAAAACCATTTTCATTGGTAGATAAATCAGTCCATGAGAGGTAAGAAATCATCAAGGGAGATATCATATCAACAGATAAATTTGAAGGCGCAAATGGAACTGATGCTACACTGGCAGAGGAACAATTTTTCCATTCTGCACCATCAAAAAATCTCAAAGTACCAATAGCATCATCAAAATAAATATCCCCTTTTGAAGCATCTGAGGGAACTTCACTTCTCGGTTCTAACCTCATTACATCTTTGATGTGAAGCACTCTCTTTGGCTCATATTCACCTATTCCAACATTCCCATTACTCTTAATAACCATTCTTTGTGAAATATCGCCATTCACAGTTCCATTACCTGCCTCAGTTGTCCAAAAACTAATTTTTCCAGGCATCTGATTTAATGCAGGTTCTCCGTCAAGTTGAAAAGCAATTACACCTGAACTAATATATTCATTTCCATTGTAACCTGAAGCAGTAATTCCTCCAAGAGTGGTGTTTGGTCTTACAATTGTAGGATTTGAGTAACTCCCATAAGCTCTCGCAAATGAATAGGATTGAAAATATAAAGAATCATCGTTAACGAATCCATGTATTACATCCGTAGAATTTGTATTATCACAATTAATATTCATTCTACTTAGTTGTGTATAACCGGGATATGTAGCCGTATTTGACCCAAAGTTAATTTTCCCGTCAGGACTAATGATTACTCGTTTTTTTTGGTTTGATATGAGAATAAAATCAGAACTATCTATCGTACCAATAAATTTCCCATTAGTATTTGTATTGCCATTTAATTTCCATATTTCATCTTCAAATATCAGCTTTTTCCAAACTCCTCTATACGTATAAAAGCTACTATCATTCAATAGGAAAACTGTTAACCCAAGTGATGGATTTCTTATAGCATTTCGCTGATTTAATGTCATTCTTGGTATCAATAAACCTCTAGAAGTATCTTTTATTTCTAAAGCCGCTGTTAAATTTGGAGTATTGGTTCCAATACCAACATTTTGAGCAGATACCGATTCAAAACAAAATATGCAAAAATAAAAGGCGATAAAATAAGAGAAGCGTTTCATTGAAGTATAATTTCCGCTAATGTACCAACTATTTTTTTATATACGAATTATATTCCACAATTACAGAATCTTTCATAATATTTTTTAGCGCATTTTTGGGGATGATAGGTACTGTATTTATCTACAAAAAAAATAATTATCATAAAGAATCGCTCATAAATAAATACTTAATTGTAATTACAACGATTGCCTCATTGAGATTATTCTTTCATGGAATACAACTTGCTTATCCAACAATCAACATCATTAAGCTTACCGACTTTTGGGATGTATGCATCGCAGTAATTATACCTTGTTTCTATCTGTATTTTGAAAACTTGATAAATGAAGTCAAGTTTAGCAAGAGTAATTTGAAGCATTTCGTTATGCCATTTCTTTCTCATTAATAGCTAACCCAAGAAAAACAACATCTTTATTCTCGTATTTTTCTACAAGCTTATTCAATTCCGGCATTTCCATTACACATGGCTTACATTCCACAAACCAGAAATTAATAACAATCACTTTCCCCTTCAAGCTTTCAAGAGAATAATTTTTTCCATTGATATCCTTAGCTGAAAATGGCAAAGCCTGCTTACCTACCAAATCGATTTTCTCTGGCATATCGGAATTTGTATTCTTTATCACCATCTGACTCTTCTCATGTTCGGTTGCTTTTTTCAATACCAAAGCCTTTACTTCCTTGTTACTGTCGAGATATACTTCGGGGAAATAATCACCGCTGCTCATTGCTTTCATGAGATCATTACCCTTTATTAAAGTGAGATTTTCTGTATACACAGGTGTTGAAATTCCATCGAGCATCAATGGTATTGAAGGATCAAGATCAGTGAGATTTGCTTTTCTTAATCCTGCTAATGGATTTTCTTTTGTTGCTTGACTTACTTGAGCATAATTGAAAGAAAAAACCATAAATGATGCAAAAACTAACATTAATTTTCTTTTCATTGCTTTATTTTTTAAGAATTTACAAGATATATAAAATAATAAAATGTCACCTAATTTAATGCAGGGCTTTCGAAAAGCCTGAGGGAGATTCACTTTATAATCAAAAAGCTCAATGAATGCTGAGGTTTTTGATTTTTTGCTTAGACGGACAAAATCGAGCCAGGTGTTGATGGAATTTTGTTTATGTATAATTGATACAACACTAACCTTTTCTGTAAAATATTTTACATCCAAATGACTCTGTCACAGGACGTGATACCACTTTACCGGCAAGCAATTCATCCACTGCTTTAGCAATAAAAGAATGGGCTAACTTGGCATGTTCTCCATTGTCATCAATTGCTCCTTCATATTTGACTATCCATTTACCCGACTCTTTCCACACAACAAAAGATTGAGGTGTATGCGTAGCATGAAAATCTTTGCCAACCATCTGAGATGCATCCTGCAAATAACAAAAATTGAATTTGTTTTTTTTTGATTTTATTTTCATCAAATCAAAAGTTTCATCTTTATACAACACAGAATCCATTGAATTGATTGCAATCAAAGGAACACCCAATGCACTATATTTTTTATTCAATGCATTTAATCGACCAGAATATAACTGTGCAAAGGGACAATGATTGCAAGTGAAAATTATAATAAATCCTTTGGCCGAAGGATAATCAGAAAGTGACACTTGCTTATTATTGACATTGCGTAAACTGAAATTGGATATTTTTTTCTCAATTTGAGCAAATACATTTGTTTGATTTAATAATGTTATTACTAAAAAAACAAGCAAATAGATACATCTACGAATCTTCATCTTAAATCATTTATTCTGATTGAGTAATAAAATAGCTTTTAAAATTACTTTTTGATGAATTGCTTAGTAATAGTTTTCATAGTCTTCTCATCGGTTATTTGCAAATAGTAAATACCAGAAGGCAACTGACTTACATTTAACCCTTTTGATAAGATTGGCCTTGGCATCATCAAAATAGTTCTTCCAACTTTATCCAATACTTTCAAATAATATACCTGATAGGCGGGGTCATTAAATAAAAAATTAAGCATACTCTTGGTTGGTTGTGGATAGATCCTACAATCAAACTCTTCTCCTTTTCTTTGTATTGACTTTACATTTGAATAGGTGTAATCACCATTCTTATCAAGAAACTTTATCCTATAGTAATTAATACCAAACATTGGGCTGTAGTCGATTGCTTGAAAATTAGTTTGATTAGATGTGTCAGTTGTGTTAATCACTTCCAAATCTGACCAAACTTTTCCATCACTGCTTCTTTGTATAATGTATGCTTTTGAATCTAATTGATTGGCAACCGCCCAATTCAATTCAACTGTACTACCCTTGCCAATAACAGAAAAGCTTAATAGATTCAGTGGTAGTATGCTATTATCTTTAACCACAAATTGCCCCATCATTCCATCATCTTCATGATTAGAAAAATGACAATGATACATGTACGGATGAATAGAGTCGGAATAGTCATCGAATTTTGCTACGAAAGAAACATTTTCGCCTCTTGGTACATACATGACATCTTTCCAGCCCGATTCATAATCACCCACTGAAGTAGCTATACCATTTCTGGCTACGATTTTAAACTCAACATCGTGAATATGAAAAGTATGGCCAAAAACATTGCTATTAGTCACTGTCCATTTTTCTATAGCATTTAAATTAACAGTCTTGTTGATATTAGTTAAACTAAATGCACTGTTATCAAATACAAACGGCTGATTGGATCCGGCTTGTCCACCAGTTATAGTCAGATTTCTACTCAAGGTAGCATCTGCTGCTGTCCAATAAATATTATTAGACAGAACGGAAGGAACCGCAGTTATCGGATTTGCAGTTGTTGCAGCAACTTTTATATGAAGCACTGTAAAATCTACATTATTTAACAAACTTCCAAACTGACCTGATATACCTGCTTCTCCTCCTGGGAAACCGAATGCCTGATTGGAGTTGTAGGCCTTTAAATTCAATGTGTCTCCAACATTGTTAGCTCCAAGATTTACTAATATTTCAACTCGCTCACCCACCATTAATTTTACTCTGGTTGCTGAAACTGGAGTATTTAATAAACCTCCATCATTCCCAATAATATAAAAGGTTCTGTTGTCACTGAACCCTAAATTGTAACCTCTTTCAATTTCAGCATTTAATATTCTGAGTCGAACATATTGTTTGGGAAGACTAACCTGTGCATTAGGTGTACCATTAGCCAACATGTAATCTCCATAAGTTGTATTAGTCAATACGAATTGATTACTGGCATCATACCTTCTGCTAGTCAGCGCAATTGGAATGTCATCAATACCATATTTTCTGGGTAACGCTAAAGCAGATTCCTGAGGATCTCTAACAATTATAAAGCCACCAATCCCTTTTGTGATATGCTCAAATGTCATTTCATGCAAATGAGGATGATACCAATAAGTGCCTGCAAGATTATTTATTTTCCAATAAGGTTGCCACAAAGTTCCGGGAGGAATTACCTGATGAGGACCGCCGTCCATCACTGCAGGCAAATGCATTCCATGCCAGTGAATAGTGGTAGAATCATTCATCGAGTTTCTGACGTTCATATGAACGGTATCTCCTTTATTTACAAATAAAGTAGGACCCCAGAATTTATTATTGATACCACCGGTTATAGTTTGCTGACCTGTTCTTAACTGAGAAAAAGTGTCTTTAATAGTTAAATTAAATGTTGTACCACTTAAAGTATCAGGTATCCACAGATTATTATACTGAGCCATGCTACTCATTGAAAAGAGGATGACTATCAAAAAAACTAATAACGATATTTTTTTCATGGTTGAAGTTGATTTGAAATGTAAAATTAGATTTTTATTATCAGATTTTTTACTCCATTTAGAAACTTACAGTTGTCACATTTTTTGTGGTGGATTTGATTTCCATTTCATTACCCGCGATATTAGAAGTGGATTTGGTATCTCCTGCCATAGTTGATTTTGAAATCATACCTGTACTCATATCCACAATCATTTCACCTTTTAATTTATTGTCAATTATCAGGAGAACCTGGCACTTGTGCTTGAGAAATAATACCCAACAACAATAATAACAGCAGAATGAAATAACTGCGCAAATGATCTTTTACGGTGAAATTCATGATAAAGTGTTTTTTGTTTGTTTTAAAATAAATTTTGACACAGTTTGATGCAAAATTTATTTCACAAAAAAATCAGTATAATTTCAAGAGTACAAGCACATATATTTATTTTCCTTATTTCGAGTTAAAGTTCTTGTGTTTTGGTATATACTTTTTATATTTTTATTTTTTTGAAGTAGAAACGAGATATTAAAATGGAGGGAAAAATCTAAAAAATAGTGGAATAATCGCTAAAATATATTTTTGGTTTAATATTCAGCCGTTTTTAGATGACCCATTTTGCAGTATAAGCGACAGAAAAAAGAATTTTCCAATGATATCATATTGAATTTCCAATTTCTGTGAGATACTTTCTGGTATTTGAGAGAATCTATCGCTTAACTAATCGAAATTTTATAAATATTTTGCAACACAATTTTTTGGGAATTCACAATTGTTTTTAGGATTAGATATTGCTTTCAAATTTTCTTTACCATGTTCAATATTATTATAATATTTTTCAGCGCTTTTCTTGGAATGATTGGTACTGTATTCATCTTTAATAAAAATAACTACCTACAAGAAACGCTAATCAATAAATACTTAATTGTCATCACAACGATTGCCTCTTTAAGATTGTTCTTTCATGGAATACAACTAGTTTACCCTAAAATTAATCTTATTATACTTACCAACTTTTGGGATGTTTGCATAGCTGTAATAATACCTTGCTTCTACCTGTATTTTGAAAACTTGATAAATGAAGTCAAGTTTAATAAAAGCAGTTTGAAGCATTTTATTATGCCTTTTTTATTAATCTTGATATATTTTATAGGATTATTCTTTATTTCTAAGAATTACATACATATAATCAGAAAGATATTATCTGTAATTGTTTTCTTAGGATATTTCATTTACTCCAGTTATGGATTTATACTATTAAAGAAGAACATATGGTTTCGAAAATCAGAAATCAAATCCGTACAACTTCAAAATAAGCTGATAAAGAATTGGAGTATATATTTATACATTGCTTTTACAATGATTCTTCTTATCAGAATTTTAGAATCAATTTTAACTTCAAAATTTGGCAATTTCGACGACAGATACCTTTGGATGCCGTCATTAATTTGGATAGGCATACATGTAAAAATCATCTTAACTCCGGAAATACTTTACGGTTACAACTTTTTGAATAAATCCATTGATGCTGCAGCCGAAAAAGTGGTGCTCAACAGTGTTTGGTTTACAGATGATAACGAAGTGGCACTTACTAGTGAAAAGGATAAAAAATTACAAGAGAAAGTAAACCCATTCCTGAAGCAGTATATACATCAAATTGAAGAGTTTTCATTTTATTCCGAGGCTTTTAGAAATACCGATTTGAGTATTGAGGATATATCTAATGCGGTAAAAATCCCCGTCAGCCATATCAATTACATATTCAAATACCATTGCAGAGAAACTTTTACAGATTTCAAAAAAATAGTGAGGATACATGATGCCACCAAGCTAATTGAAACTGGATTTCTTAAAACCAACACTATTGAGTCACTCTCAACTCATTGTGGCTTTTCATCTTACAACACTTTTAATATGGCTTTTAAAAGTATTACCGGAATTACGACACAGGAGTATGCTAAAAAGTTTTAGGTATTTTTTTCTTTGATTTTATGTGATGGAGAAGGTGGAAATGAAATCTGATGATGAATTTAAAAATGTGATATTTGAAATTTAGTGGGAAAATTATTTATGGATTTTGAGTGAGCTCTATAATCATAGCAATGAATCGATTTCGATTTAAAAAAAGCGAAAAAAATCGTTTTCGAACGATTTTTTCAGTTCAAAAACGATAAAAATCGATTTCATACGCATATGAACGATTTTTCAATTTCCTGTATTTTACAATGCAAAAATTTATATTGACAAAAAAAACCCGGGCGCTAACCCGGATTAAAAAATTAGATTTTTTTAAACTTTACCCTCTTCCTTTTTTTCCGGAGATAAACTTTTATCAGCATATTTTCTGATAACAATTGACTGATTGGAAATTTCCTTCTTCAATTTATTGATTGAGTCGGCATAATAGTCCTTCTCCTGCATCAAGGATAAATTGAGATAATTCAACTTTTTGTTTTCTTTCTGGGCAGCATTATTTTTCTTGTGCCAGTAAACGGCAGCAGAAATTCCTACAACAGTTGCTGCACCAAAAAACAACGCCAATTTTTTATTACGATTGCTAAGACTGAGTTGTTGTAAAATTCTCATTAATTGAAAATTATCCATGGCTATAAATTTTATGCGTGTTATGAATTGGGTTTGATACTATTGTGTACTTCAAGAAGTCTGATTCTAAAGTGCCATTCGGAGAAAGTCTGTATTTCAAGGATGCACTCAATTGGATATCATAGGCATTGAGATCAGCAGTACTAACCATATCCCCTTTTTTAGCCACCATAGCCTCTATCATATCGTCTACGGTTTTATGCTCTTTTATAATTTCCCTGTGAACCTCTAATTCTGGTTGATCGAGCAGGCGATTGTAAATGCCTTTACAGTCTTTAATCAAATTACCATTTTCATCCCTGACCTCTTTACAATACGTTCGTTTTTTTGAGTATTGGTCAGGTAGTGGTTCACCGCAATTAAGGCATTCTCTTTTGTCGAGATAAGTCCAGTTTTCAGCAAGCTGGCTCTTTTCTTTTTTGGGTTTCTTTTCTTTAGCCATGAATTTAATTTTAATGTTAAGTAAATTTTAGTTATTTTTATTAAAACTATGCTTTTATGTGCACACTTTAATAATCAAAAATTGATTTTTAGACAAATTTATTGTAATTTCACCAAATGAAAAAAAATAATATAACAGAAGAACAGCAGATAACACTTTCGGAGTTTAATGAATTTATGTTTTCAGCAATTGTTCCAATAAAAGATATCAAAGACCACAAAGGCGAGCCAATAAGTATTTTATTACCCTATTGGAGAAGGAATAAACTACTTCCTTTTTTTCAAAAGGGAAAATGGGGTATTGAAATTTGTTTTGCTCA
>Ga0114959_10004543_pt1 | contig 10612 bp, 12 predicted proteins | sample C_130625_EF_Meta_FD_87317 | JGI IMG/M metagenome (GOLD analysis project Ga0114959, IMG submission 87317) | Freshwater microbial communities from Lake Croche, Canada to study carbon cycling - C_130625_EF_MetaG | ecosystem: Environmental > Aquatic > Freshwater > Lake | place: Lake Croche, Canada...
ATTCATGTCTATTGCCAATGTCTGCGTTCATGCTCATGCCGGTAGTGTCCATGGTATCCGTATCCATAGTAAAAAGATGCTGCGGGTGCAGCATAAAAGGATGGGCCAACCATCTGCGGTGCATACATAGGTGGAGCATATAAAGGCTGCGCAGTGATTGAGGTAACAACCATGGGGCGAGTAATCACGGGTGTTGATGTAACGATGGTGTTGCTAGGCATTGGTGGTGCTGCGACTACGGATGGAGTGACTTGAACGGGCAGATACTGGCCAGGGTCGTTGGGAAGTTGAATGCTGTACTGCTTGCCGCCGTACTCATAAACCACGTTGTAGGCAGTTATACGATTTTCATAGCTAATTTGGTTGGTACAACTAGTGACTTGGCGCGCGACGGGTGGTGGTGCCCCCTCTATGCTGTCACCAAAAATTGCGCCACCAATCACGCCGGCGGCAGTGGCTAATGCGCGACCTGAACCACCACCGATGTTGTTACCGATGGCGCCACCTGCAATGGCACCCATGACTGCGCCGGCTCCCGATTTAGGCGCAGTCGTGATGACTTGTGTTTCGCTGCACACTTGTCTGGGAACGCTGACTTGGGTTACTACAGGGGTGCTTGATAGTACGCGTGCCATTTCTTGCGATTGCGCGTTTGCGCTACTAGAAAATCCACTGAGGATAGGAAAGACTAGGCTGGCTAGCGTAAGGGGTAGGGATTTGATAGTCATGTGGCCTCCGTTGAAGGGTGGTTGGTTTTGCCACTCAAACATAGCGGATGAGGTTATTTTTGAAATCACCGATTACATTTGGAAACAATGCAATAAATAGCTTTAAAAGAAGTCCCTTAAGAACAGTGCTGTGGGTATGCCTAGGGTGTGACAGACGGAAGCTAGTTACTCAAAAATTTCAGGTTTTTTCTCGGTGACAGGCGAATTCGGAGTACTCATATCTCCATGACATAATCCACTCGGCGTTGTTGGTGTAATTTGCCGACGACTAGCGCGTTGAATCACCTTTATTCCATCAGAGATAAACACATGAGCTCACAAAAACTAAAACTTGGTTTCATCGGACTTGGCATTATGGGCGGCCCCATGGCTCATCATCTGCTCAAGGCAGGTCATCAGTTGTTTACGCATACGCGCAGCAAGACGCCGGAGTATCTTCAGCAAGACGGAGCGCTTGTGTGTGCAAGTGCATTCGAGGTCGCGCAACAAGCCGACATCGTATTTTTAATGTTGCCTGACTCTCCAGATGTTGAGCTTGTTTTGTTTGGGGACAATGGCGTCGCGCAGGGTTTATCCAAGGGCAAAGCGGTCGTGGACATGAGTTCTATTTCGCCGATTGCAACTAAGGATTTCGCGCAGCGCATTGCAGCCTTGGGTTGTGATTATTTGGATGCTCCGGTATCGGGCGGTGAAGTGGGCGCCAAGAACGCTGCGCTGACGATCATGGTGGGTGGAACGCCATCAGGTTTTGAACGCATTCAGCCTTTGTTTGAGCTGATGGGTAAAAATATTACGCATGTGGGTGGCTATGGTGATGGTCAGACCGCCAAGGTGGCCAACCAAATTATCGTCGCCTTAACTATCGAGGCGGTGGCAGAAGCCTTGCTATTTGCTGCCCGCGCCGGAGCCGATCCGGCCAAAGTTAGACAGGCGCTAATGGGTGGTTTTGCTTCTTCGCGTATCCTTGAAGTCCACGGGGAGCGCATGATTAAGCGCACTTTCGACCCAGGCTTTCGCATCGAATTACATCAAAAAGACCTTAATCTTGCGCTGTCGGCGGCGCGTAGCTTGGGTCTTTCGCTACCCAATACCGCCAGTGCTCAACAGCTGTTTTCGTCTTGTGTGGCGCACGGCGGCAAGGGTTGGGATCACTCCGCTATGGTCAAGGCACTTGAGGGTATGGCTAATTTCGAGATGGGTTAGTCATCAATCGAGGCAGAGCGGGTCGACACCCGACCCCATTTGGCTTATATTTCTGAAAAGGAACTACTTGTTTGCCCTCTAGTAGAGCCTAGTTCTGCCGATTAATATCCTCATGTACTCTTCTGAAGACTAACTAACATGGCCGACGTTGACCAAAAACCTGCTGACGGGGAAGAGGCACCCCCACCCGAAATACCCATAAAATGGAAAAAGGTGGTCGAGGAAGGTCATGCGGGTGCGCATGGTGGTGCTTGGAAAATTGCGCTTGCCGACATGATGACGGCGATGATGGCGTTCTTTCTGCTCATGTGGCTCTTGGGTTCGACGGATGCGAATGAGCGCCAGGGTATTGCTGATTATTTTCAGGAATCTAACCGTCATGAACCAGCCTTGGGTGAGGCGGCCGGATCCAATGGTATGTTGAGTGGCGCGTCGATTATAGATACTGATGGTATTCCTGGACCACCGACTCAAACCCAGTTAATTGAGCTACCAACGCCTAGAACTGAAGCGGGTCCTGGGCCAGATCAAGGTACCTCTGAAAAGGATAACCCCAAGATTTCTAAGTACGGCGAGAATATCTCCGAGCAAATGAAGCAGCAGATTGCCGAACAAGCGAAGCGTGAAAAACTCGACAAACTGGAACAAGAAATAAAAGAAAATTTATCAAAAAATCCACAGCTATCGGATGTGCAGAATCAGGTGAATGTCATTCGAGAGCGCGATGGGCTGCGGGTAGAAATCATCGATAAAGCGAATTTTTCGATGTTTTTAAGTGGTAACGCCAGCATGAGTTCAAAAGCGGCTGCGCTGATTAATGAAGTCGCTAAATCAGTCGCTGGTATGCCAAATAAATTGTCAGTCAAGGGTCACACTGACAGTTCACCTTTCCTCGAGGGTAGTGAACGTACTAATTGGTCTTTGTCGGTTGAGAGAGCGGAAGCTACTCGGCGCATGCTTGAAAAGGCAGGAATGTCCTCGTCACGCTTCGAGCGAATTGAAGGGGTGGCCGATACGCAGCCATTCAATCCGGCGGATCCAAATGATCCGCGTAATCGTCGCATCAGCATTACGGTTTTGTATAACGCCCCACCTGCAGCTGGGCGCTAGTGTTAGCGTTGCTGTACCGAAGAAATCGATAGATCATAGGGAAATTTTTTCACCATCCAATAGTAAATTCCAGCTCCTGCAATCAATGTCGAGGCGGCGACATTTAAGGACCAAGAAAAACCAATCGCTGTTGTTGGCGCGCGGGCAATGAGTAAGGCGGCCAATGGTGGGCCACCAATTTGGCATAGCCCGAATGAGGCAGACAACAAGCCGATGATGGCTGATGGTGCTTGAGGATGTAGCCGACGACCGACCTGCATAGCAAAGAAGGTGATAGCCGTAAATGGTAAGCCGACCAGAATCGAGCCGATAGCAAAGCCGAACAAGCTGGGTATCCAGTTGCCAAGCGCAATCCCCACTGCTTGCATTACGTAGCAACCCACTAACAGCCATCGTTGATCGATGCGCGAGGGAATGCGTGATGCGATTAAGGCACCAACAGCGACACCCATCCCAAGCATTGGCCAAAACAGATCTGGCCACGCCGAGCCGGGCAATGCGGTGCGCGCTATCACAGGTAAAAAAGTAGCTGTGATGATGTAGCCAAAACCAGCCAACCCATAGGCGATAGTTAACGCCGCTTTTTCGGTGACACTGCCACTATTGCTAATGGTTGCATTTTTATTGGAAGCTAGTGCCAACTCGGAATCGGGATGCCCATACGAGCGCCAGACGATTGCGGTCATCAAAGTGGCTAGTAATCCAAAAGCTAACCAGCCACTGCGTGAATGCCATTCTAGTTGCACCATCAGACTTGCCAACAAACCACTCACTGCAATTCCTACACCGGGTCCTGCATAAACGATGCCTCCAGCCGCGGGTGTTTGTAGTCGTGATAGATGCCCCAAACACCAGCTCGAGGTGAACACAAAGGCTACTGCAGTCACCACGCCTGCAAGAAAGCGCAGCCAAGGCCACGCAGCGGGCGCATCGATCGCCATCATTGCTGTGAGTAGGCAAGTAAGCGACAGTCCAGCGCGCACCATAGGTGGGCTAGGCAGCGGGGACCAACCACGTTTGGCCCACAGCGTTGGTTGTAATGAACAGAGTAATGCTCCCAACAGATAGCCGAAATAATTTGCACTAGCCAACCAGCTCGCGCTCGGTAGATCAAGAACGTGATCGTGCAACATCATTGGCATGAGTGGCGTAAATGCAAAGCGTCCAATGCCCATGGCGACTGCTAATGACAAGGTCCCAGTTAGCGCGAAAATCAGTGGGCGATTTTCGCGTGTGTCGTTAGTAGAAATGGGAGTCATCACTGATATGAAAATGCGAAATGCAAGGCATAAACTTTGAAAGACACTTTGAACGTAAGTACGATCGAGGCAGCTATTAGTGCGACGATAGTGCGTAAATCTTTTTAACTGCGATGGGATACAGAGACTAGATCAGGCGCGGCATAGATTGCTGTTCAATTTGCTTGAAAATTAATACACTTAATTTTTGTGAAAGACAGAAAAATTACCTGATATTGGTTTTACATTGACCGGTAATGAGTTCAAGTCGTTTTTCGCCTTCGAGATCAAGCCATTGTTTGAAGCTTCCATTGCTTCGATCTAGTGTTGCATGATCTCCTAAAACAGCGAAACCATATTTTTTAAACAGGGCAGGACGAGATATCTCTAAAACAGAGCCATTGATTGTCAATGTCCCTTTGCGATTTTGTGAGATAGTAAATTCGCCTGGATACCAGCCGGTTTTTTCTTCGAAATCAAATTCCGCCGGTATAGTTATAAGCTCAGTATCAAATGGCTGACCAAGACCATTGGTCGGGTGACTAATTTCAACGTCGCATATCACTTTTAGCAGGCCTTTATTTTTAAAGGCACTCTTGGAGTCGTCTCCCCATTGCAAGTGGCCACTAGCAGAAAGCGCACCTATCGCTACCGCGATCACTAGCAAAAGGATGAATAGCAGAATTGCTTTGGACTTAGTCATAGCGGATCTCGGGAAAAATGATGCACATTATTATTTAGCTGCTGCTCTACATGTTCTAGCAGACCTTCACATGCATCTTCAATCAGGTCAAGCACGTGTTCGAAACCTGCATCACCGCCGTAATACGGATCAGGAACAACAGCAGCTTGATGTTTTTTACAGAATTCTGTCAGTCGTCGAAGTTTGCGCTGGTACTCAGGCTGACAATGCTGCTGCGCTAAGGCTAAATTATCCCAATCCATCGCCAACAGTAAGTCGTGCTGTTCGTAATCTTGGTTAGATATCTGTCTCGCTCTTAGGTCTGACAAATCATACCCCCTTTTTATTGCATGTTTCTGACTGCGAATATCGGGGGGCTCCCTGGGTGGTAATTATGCGTGCCTGCCGAATCGATAAGTATTTGTTGGTGAAGGCCGCGTTTATACACCAAATCTCGAAAAATACCGTGTGCCGTCGGGCTACGGCAGATATTGCCCATGCACAGAAATAGTAGGCTAAAGCGTGGAGTTGAACGAGTGGTGTTCATAGTTGCGTCGCTGCGAATTTCTATCTTACAGCGCTGTTAAATCGCGGTGCCAAAGACCCAGCCGATCAAGCTAGTGGCCGCCATGGCGGCAACACCCCAGAAGGCTACTCGCAAGCCACCTTTTATCATTGAAGCACCACCAGCGCGCGAAGCTAAACTTCCTAAAATTACTAGGCCTAACAGTGAGCTAGCAGCGACAATTTGCTGCAATAAGAGTGTGGGAGTGAAGACCGCGATAATCAAGGGCAGCAAGGCGCCACCGGCGAAACTTACAGCCGATGTCCAGGCTGCTTGGAGTGGTCGTGCAGTGCCAAATTCAGTGATGCCTAACTCTTCGCGCGCGTGGGCAGCCAAGGCATCATGTGCAGTCAGTTGGGATGCGACTTGGCTGGCGAGATCATGCTTCAAGCCACGACTGATGTAGATAGCGGTGAGTTCTTTGTGTTCAGCCGCAGGATCTTCTTCCAGCTCAAGTCGTTCACGCGCGAGATCGGCTTGCTCGGTATCGGCCTGTGCTTGCACAGATACGTATTCACCGGCAGCCATGGACATTGCTCCAGCAATGAGACCGGCAAGACCCGCGACGATGACAGATTGATGACTTGCATTGGAGGCAGCTACCCCTAGGATGAGACTCGCGGTAGAAATAATCCCATCATTCGCACCAAGCACGGCTGCTCGCAGCCAGTTAATTCGGTGCATTCGATGAGATTCATGATGAAGTCGTGACATATCGGTATCGGTCGTTTTGTGGACAGGCTAAAGCTTACCTGAAGTTCTTGTTTTTTATACTCAAGTCGCTATGAGTGAGGATCTGTGTCGCTGGCAAGGCTTACATCGCGCAAGTACCATGCAAGACTTCAGCGGCAACCAGCACGAAAGGTTTTTTCGGCCCTTTATCGTGTAAGCGAACTTCGAAAAATTGACTCTGTACGCGGCCACTGCTGCGAGTCGACAGTACTTTATAGGAGTTCTGAGGTGAACCTGAATCTAGCACAGTAATTTTCCATCCTGAGTTACTAACAAAGCGACCCATCATCAAACCTTTATCGCGCTGAACAATAAATTCTGCACCGGCCACTGTTTCGTAATAATTCTTTTTTCCTGCTAGAGCTTCTAGCGTACCTTCAGCGCTCACCTCAGAGACGCCTGTAATAGTGCAGGTCAGATCACTTTCTGCATGAGCTGAATGGCTCATTAGTAGCGTTAGCAAGCTAGCGAAAAAAAATAGTTGGCGCATAAAAATTAAATTCTTAGTGACTAAATTGGTAGAGATAAAACATCAGACGCTGAGCCAGCGTGTAATGATGTGACCGATATCGTTGATTTCTTCTTCGCAGACAGAGTGTGGCATGGAATAGTCTTTCCATTCGATAGCGTAGCCTAGACTTTTTAGAAAATCGCGCGACGCTTCGGCACGAGCGATTTGAACCACCGTATCCACGCGGCCATGTGCCATAAAAATAGGTGTGTCACGATTAGCTTCACTGCACTCAGCAGGAAGTTTGTCTGCGAGTGGAAGATAACCGGACAGACACAGCAAGCCAGCGAGTTTTTTTTGATACCGCAGACCAGTTTGCAGAGTCATGGCACAGCCTTGTGAAAAGCCAGCCAGAATAATTCGTTCAGCAGGTATCCCGCGTTCAACTTCACGCGCAATCAATTGCTCGATTTGTTGTTGAGATTTTCTTAAACCGATTTCATCTTCACGCCGCACTAAATCCATACTCAAAATATCGTACCAAGCACGCATGACGTAGCCATTATTAATTGTGACGGGCATGGTTTCTGCGTGAGGAAAAATAAATCGAATCGCAGGGCATTCAGAGAGATCAAGTTCTCGAACGATAGGTACAAAATCATTACCATCGGCACCTAAGCCATGCATCCAAATAACGGCTGCTTCAGGATGATCGCCGGTAGCAATCTCTACATTTTCTAGTAGTGACATGGTGAGTAGCTTTCTTTACTCGTAGTGACGGGAATAACGTAAGAATTATTTAATTAATTATTTTGTACGCAGCGCGGACTTAGGACGGAACGCCTTACAGACGCTCTCTTGTGTTTCTATATACGGCCCACCGATCAAATCGATACAGTAAGGAACTGCTGAAAAAATACCTTGAACAATCGATTGGCCTGATTCATCTTTTAATCCTTCGAGCGTTTCGCGTATCGATTTGGGTTGTCCGGGAAGATTCATGATTAACGCTGCATGCTCAGGTGTCTCGCGAATCACGGCGACTTGGCGCGAGAGAATAGCCGTGGGTACGAAGCGCAAGCTAATTTGGCGCATTTGTTCACCAAATCCTGGCATGGGCTTGGTGCCGACTGCTAGCGTTGCTTCGGGCGTGACGTCGCGACGTGCAGGACCGGTGCCACCTGTCGTTAGTACGAGATCGCATCCAATATCGTCAACGAGTTCAATTAAAGTTTTTTCTATCGTTGTCTGAATATCAGGGATCAGGCGATTTTCCATTTGCCATGGGCTGCTTAATGTCTGTGCAAACCATTCTTTAAGTGCGGGTACACCTTGGTCTTCGTAGACTCCCGTCGATGCACGGTCGGAGATGGATACCAAACCAATGAGTAATTCGTCAGGATGATTACGCGTCTTCTTCATCGTCATGCTCGTGCGGGTGGTCGGCGTTTTGCGAGTCGGTGGTTGATTTTTTCAAGCTTTTTAGCAATTGAAAAATTTCACGATAAGCTTTGGGTGGTTTTTGTTCCGCTTGTTCTTTGCGTGCATTACGTATCAAAGTGCGAACATGCTGAATATCTAACTCAGGGTGTTTCTCGCGCAGAGCAGTCAGAGCATTATCATCAGCGAGCAAGCGTTCGCGCTGTCGCTCTATGGCGTGTAAGGCTGCTGTTTCTGATTTCGAGCTTCCGTGCCAGCTATCAATAGCCGTTTGAATCACAGCGACTTCGGCGGGTTCGAGTGTGCGCATTTTTTTGCCGACATACTGCATTTGCCGACGTCGACCTTCATGGTCGGTAATTTGCTGGCATTCCAAAATGGCTTCAAGCACATCCTCAGGCATCGGGACGCGTTTCACGCGATCGCTAGGGGCAGCCACGAGCTCCGCTCCCAGCTTTTGCAGAGCGGTCATGTCGCGTTTGAGTTGAGATTTAGAGGGGCGGTCGTATTGCTGCTCGAATTCACTAGACTGGAATCCGACGGAGCCGCGATTAGCATTAGGCATGATAGGCAGCGTATGTCGATTGTCAACGGCTGCTATGATACCCGCTTTGCTACTTTCTTATGAAAATGCCCTATGACTACTTCCCTCTTTACTTATAGCCAAGATCACCTCAAAGAGATCGCCAGCGACGTGCTTCGTTTTGCGCGGGAAAAAGGAGGATCGGATGCGGTGGTTGAGATCAGCGAAGGTCAAGGGCTGTCAGTGACTGTGCGCAAAGGTAAAGTCGAGACCATAGAACAGAACAAAGACAAAGGTATTGGTGTCACCGTCTTCCTAGGTGAAGGTAAAGCAATTCGTCGAGGGAATGCGAGTACGTCTGATTTTTCAACCAAAGCCTTGAAAGATACGGTCGACGCTGCTTACAACATTGCGCGCTTTACGGCAGAAGATGATTGTGCTGGTTTGCCAGAACACGAGTTGCTTGAAACCGATCCTCGCGATTTATCACTGTTTCATCCGTGGCAGCTGTCAGCGAGCGAGGCGGTTGATTTGGCTATGCAAGCGGAAGCTGCTGCATTTGCGGTAGATAAGCGAATTACTAATAGCGAAGGTGCGAACACTTTTGCGCAGCAATCACATTTTGTGTTGGCTAATTCGCGTGGCTTTATTGCGGGTTATCCGTACTCGCGTCACTCGCTATCGGTTTCGCCGATTGCGGGTAAGGGTAACAACATGCAGCGTGATGGTTGGTACTCGTCTGATCGTAATCCTAAAAAATTAGCGGATCCCGAAGCGATTGGTCGTTACGCGGCCGAGCGCGCATTGTCACGCTTGAATGCACGACAGCTTGATACGCGTAAGTGCCCAGTGCTATTTGAAGCACCTCAGGCGGTGGGTTTGATCGGTGCGTTTGTACAGGCAGTCTCCGGTGGTGCGCTATACAGAAAATCAACTTTTTTGATGGATTCTTTGGGTACAGAGATATTTGGCCCCGACATACAAATCATCGAAGATCCCCATCAGTTAGGTGGAGTTGGCTCGGCGCCTTTTGATGAAGAAGGTGTTCGTACCCAGCAACGTGATGTGGTGCGCAATGGTGTGTTGCAGGGATATTTTCTGTCCACGTATTCGGCGCGTAAGCTGGGTATGAAGACCACTGGTAATGCGGGTGGTTCGCATAATCTTGAGATACGCTCAACCCGCACGAAATCTTCTGATGATTTTCGTGCGATGCTAAAAAAAATGGATAAAGGTTTACTGGTCACGGAGTTGATGGGGCAGGGCTTGAATTACGTGACGGGTGATTACTCGCGTGGAGCTTCTGGTTACTGGGTGGAGAACGGTGAAATTCAATATGCTGTTGAGGAAATCACCATCGCTGGAAATATGCGCGACATGTTAAAAAATATCGCCGCTATCGGTAGTGATGTACTAGCGCGAGGTACAAAAAATACGGGCTCAATTTTGATAGAAAGTATGACTATCGCTGGCTCTTAATTTTCCTGCGTTCTGAGTTTTTTTAGCCCGGATAGTCGTTGACTGTCCGGGTTTTGTTTTTCATCAATCTGATTGTTCGCAATAGATCCCATTGATCGATTCACGTTACGCTACTGCAATGAAAATCCCTGATTTTTATGTTTCATATTGCAATGATCGCTTTCTATCAAAACTGCGGTGCATACACAACAGTTCATTCCCCCAAAAGTCGGCTTCATAACCACTAGTAAGTTTGCTTAATCGCGCAGAAATGTTTGTCTCAATGCGCTTAAACAACACACTGTTGTCAACGCTCTCTATCACCTTGCTGGTCTCTTAGCTCCACACCTAGAATTGCTATTGTTTTAATAAAGACAATGCATTTTCGCAAAATTCCCGGGCAGCGGATTTGCATCTTGTATCAGGCTCGGCATAAGGGGGACACACATGCAACGTAGAGAATTTATTAAAAAGGCGGCAGC
>Ga0114959_10004545_pt1 | contig 10610 bp, 10 predicted proteins | sample C_130625_EF_Meta_FD_87317 | JGI IMG/M metagenome (GOLD analysis project Ga0114959, IMG submission 87317) | Freshwater microbial communities from Lake Croche, Canada to study carbon cycling - C_130625_EF_MetaG | ecosystem: Environmental > Aquatic > Freshwater > Lake | place: Lake Croche, Canada...
ACTGCACCTGCGCGCCGGAACGCGCCGCAGCGATTGCCTGATTGGCACCCTTCCCCCCCGGTGCATAAACCAGCGATGACGCCAGCACAGTCGACCCGGGCTGCGGGAGCTGGTCAACGACGAAGCTCAGGTCATTGTTGACACTGCCCACCACACAGACCCGCATCACCAGCACTACGTTAGCCGCGGGTATGCGACGGTAACCGCGATCTGGATGGATCCCGACTCGGCCGACCGGTCGTGATCCCAACGCCGCGGTCGCCGTCGGCGTCGACACCGAGCGCTTCGCCACGCACTTCGACGAACGGGGTGCCGGCCGGCTCTGAGCGCGATTCCGTTAGTTGCGACTCGGCCAGTGCCAGGCAGGTTCATCGAGCAACCCCTGTCCAACGATTGCGGTCTGTCCGTCGGACTTGATGAGCCGCAGCAGGCTCAGATCGTCAGCGAGGTTGTCGGCCAATGCGGTGACCAACGGTGCCGAGTGGGTAACGACGACGAGTTGCGAGCGTTCGCAGGCCCGCGCGATCAGGCCGGCCAGCGCCGGCAGCAGATCCGGGTGCAGGCTGGCTTCGGGTTCGTTGAGCACCGTCAACTCCGCGGGTCGCGGCGTGAGCAGCGCGGCCACCCACAGCAGGTAACGCAGGGTGCCGTCGGAGAGTTCAGCAGCCGTCAGTGGCCGCAGCATCCCGGCCTGCGAGAGCATCGTTTCGAACCGTCCGTCGCTGACCCGGATTTGCACCCGGCTAACCGGGAAGGCGGCATCCACTGATTCGTGCAGCGCGGCAGCGTCACCGATCTCGATGATCGTCTGCAGCGCGGCCGCCAGATCCGCACCATCATGCCCGAGAACCGTTGTCCGCGTACCGATCTGGGGTGAACGAGACGGGGCCGTACTGTCTGTGCGGACATGATCGTAGAACCGCCATGACCGCATCCGTTCGCGCAGCTGCATCAGTTCGGGTGCGGCCTGCGGGTCAGCCAGTTCACTGAGCATGCTGTCGAACGGCCGCAAGCCCGCAGGGTTTCGAATCCAGCCGCCGTCGGCGTCGCGGATTCGCACCGCCGGACCCGAGCGCTCGGCGAGCAGGGTCGACGGCCGCAACATCGCTCCGGCCCAGACGGCCTCCGATTTGATCTCAGGATCCAATCCGAACGCGGTCTTGCCGTCCTGCGGCAGACCAAGATCGACGGCGTAGCCGAAGTCACCGCCGGAGAATCCGAGCTTCAGGCTGACCGGTCCCTTGCGGCCGGGGCCGGCCCACATCGTCGAGGACAGTCCTCCCTCGCGGGCCAACGCATTGACCGCGCCGTTGCGGGCCGAATCTGCCAGCAGCCGCAACGCCCGGTAGAGACTGGACTTCCCGCTGCCGTTGGGGCCGGTGACAACGGTGCACCGGCGCAGCGGAACGATCAGCCGGCGCAGCGACCGGTAGTTCTCCACGGCGAGGGTGTCGAGCACGCCGCAAACCCTATCCAGAGCGGAAGATATCGACATGCACCGCGCGCCTGAAGCCCGCCGACCACTGTGGGACCGCATCGGCGAACTCGTCTCCAGCCGACGGTCCTGGGTGCTGGCATTGGTCATCGCCGCACTCGGCGGCACACTGCTGGGTCTGATTCCGCAGAGCGACACGGCCCAACAGTCGCCGGTCGTCCTGCCGCCCACCGCTGAGTCCGTGCGCGCAGGCGATGAGATCGCACAGTTCCCAGGCGGCAATAGCGCGCCGGTCCTGCTGGTGATCAGCCGGGCCGACGGCGATGACCTGTCCCCTGACGACCTCGCCGCCGCCCAGCAGGCCCGCGACCGGATGGCAGGCGTCACCGGCGTGGTACCCGCACCCGGCCCGCCGATCATCCCGTCCACCGACGGCAAAGCCGCGGTCGCACCCGTGGCGCTCGACCCGGAACTCACCGGGTTCGCCCTGTCCGACACCGTCACCGGCTTGCGCGACGCCGCCCGCGACGGCCTGCCCGACGGCCTGCCCGACGGCCTGGTGGCCAGCGTCACCGGCGGACCCGCGTTCGGTGCCGATATCGCCAACTCGTTTGCCGGCGCCAATATCAACCTGCTGGCCGTCACCGGCGCCGTCGTCGCACTGCTGCTGATCATCACCTACCGGTCCCCGGTGCTGTGGCTGGTGCCCCTGTTGGTGATCGCCTTCGCCGACCGGATCGGGGCGGTCACCGGAGCGGCCGTCGCCGAAGCGACCGGACTGGGTGGCGACGGGTCGACCTCGGGGATAACCAGCGTGCTGGTGTTCGGTGCGGGCACCAATTACGCCCTATTGCTGATCTCGCGCTATCGCGAGGAACTTCGCCGCGTACCTGCGCATCGGCAGGCCTTGCGCACCGCGGTGCGGTTCGCCGGCCCGGCGATCTTAGCCAGTAATGCCACCGTGGTGCTGGCCCTGCTGTCGCTCCTTCTGGCGTCCTCGCCCACTACCCGCAGCCTCGGCGTGCAGGCCGCATCCGGATTGGTGGTGGCCGCAGTATTCGTACTGCTGGTATTGCCTCCGCTACTGGGATTGTTCGGCCCGAAGTTGTTCTGGCCCTTCATCCCTCGGGCCGGATCGGCGGAGATCACCACCACCGGCGCCTGGCATCGGGTGGCCGACTGGGTGTCCGGGCACGCCGGACGGGTGACGATGGCATCGATCCTGGTTTTGGGAATTCTCGCCACCGGTTTGATCGGCATTCCGATCGGTCTGTCACTGATCGATCAGTTCCGGGTGCGCGCCGACTCCGTCGATGGATTCAAGACGCTGTCCGCGCACTTCCCCGGCGGACTGACCGACCCGACCCGGGTTATCGCCCGCACGGCCGATGCCGATGCGGTGCAGGCGGCGATTGCGGCAACACCGGGGATCGCATCGGTGACACCGGCTGGCGTCTCCGATACCGGCCTGAGCCAGTGGCAGGTTGTGCTCGATTCAACACCGGCATCTGATGCAGCCTTCACTACCGTTGCCGCACTTCGTGATTCGGTGCATAAGGCCGATCCCGGCGCGCTGGTCGGCGGCTCTGACGCGACCGCACTGGACACCAAGAACACCGCCGTCCGCGATCGCTGGGTAGTGATTCCGGCGATTCTCATCGTGGTGCTGGCGGTGCTCTACGTATTACTTCGGGCGGTGCTGACACCACTGGTACTGGTAGCCACGACAACGCTGTCCACCCTCGCGGCACTCGGGATGGGCGGGTGGGTCAGCGTGCACCTGCTCGGCTTCCCGGCATTGGACAACACGACTCCGTTATTCGCGTTCCTGTTCCTCGTGGCACTCGGGGTCGATTACACGATCTTCCTGGTCACCCGCGCCCAGGAGGAGACACCGCTGTACGGCACCCGGGGCGGCATCGTGCGCGCGGTCTCAGCGACGGGCGCGGTGATCACCAGTGCGGGCATAGTGCTGGCCGCGGTGTTCGCCGTGCTGGGCGTGCTGCCGTTGATCGCCTTGACCCAGCTCGGCATCATCGTCGGCCTGGGCATCCTGCTGGACACCTTCGTCGTGCGCACCGTCGTCATCCCGGCGCTGTTCACGTTGATCGGCCCCGCGATCTGGTGGCCGGCGTTCCGTGCCGACGACATCGAACGGACCGATGCGATTCCAGTCAGTCGTCCCGATGACTCGCGAACACCCCAGACCGAACCAGAAAGAGCACGCTGACGATCAGCACCCACACCGGGAACGCCAGCACCAGCCACATGGTGGTGTCCCCGCCGATGATGAGAGTCACCGCGGCGACGTAACTGAGGAGAACCAGCCAGCGCGGCATCAATCCGGTGCGCAGCCAGATCGTGGCCAGCGACATCATGAACACCGCGGCCATCCGCAACGCGTAAGTCTTGGACAGTTTCAGCAACAGCATCTGGCCGAAGATCCCCACCCCGGAGTCGACACCGGAATAGTGCCGGCTTTCGGCCAGTCCGGCGCCCACCGCGGACGAGACGAACATCATCGCCAGAAACAGCAGGCCGCTACCAAGGGTCACGGAGGCGAAGAACTTGTCCTCGAACCGTCCGAGATTGGCGCGTACCACTCCGATGAACCACAGGAAGCAGATGCCCGCGAACGGCATCAATTCCGAGGCGAACTTGATCTTGTCACTGCCGGTGTCAATCCACTGCGAACCCGGTTGTGCACCCTCGGGCAGCGACGATCGGATCAGGATGATGACCGCGCCGAAGAGCAGGGCGAACAGCACACCGGCCAGAGCCGCGGCACGAGGTGTGGTGAGACTATGCGGTGTCCTTGTGGCCATCCGCTCAGTTTCTCACTTGTCGGCCTACGCCGACGGGGATGTCACTTGTCGGCCTACGCCGACGGGGATGTCACGGCTGGCCGGGCAACAGCTGCACCATCAGACCATTCGCCTCGGCGAGCAAGGTCCCGTGTGCGTCGGTGAGTTCGGAGTTGACGAAGGTCTTGCGGCCCTCGATCTTTGACGCCCAGCCACGCACAATCAGCGGCACGTTGATCGGGGTGACGTTGCGATAGTCGACGTGCAGGAAGGCGGTGCGGCTGATCGGCCGGCCGATCGCGTGAATGATGATCCCGCACATCACGTCGAACATCATCGCGACCATCCCGCCGTGCACTGCGTTGTTCCCGCCAACGTGATAGCGACTGAACTGCACGCCGATCTCGACCATCTCGGAGTCGAATCGGCGGACCTCCCATGGCGGCATCATGATGCTGCCCGCACCCGGCACGCTCGCCACCCGCCCGGCCGGTGCCACCCCACCCGGCGCCTCGTGTGGCGCCAGGTACGCGATCAGGTTCTCGACGCGCTCCGCGGCCACATTCCAGTCGGTGACGTCCGCCGACACCGCAAGATCCTGAGCGCGGCGCATGGCCGTGACGAAACGGCCGAAACCCGCAGGCTCATCGATGACCTGAAACCGAGGGAAGCCGCCATGGCTGTCGTAATCAGGATCGAGTTCGTGTGGGTCCGGTTCCAAAGTCACGGCCGTCGGTTCTTCGCGCAAGCGCTCATCACGCCCTGGCCGCCAGGACATCGCGGCGCACGATGGTCTGGTCCCTACCCGGGCCCACCCCGATACACGAAACCGGTGCTCCGGCAAGCTCTTCCAGCCGCAGCACATAGTCGCGAGCGTTGGCCGGAAGGTCGTCGAACTCCCGCGCACCCGAGATGTCCTCCCACCAGCCGGGGAGTTCCTCGTAGACCGGCACAGCGCGGGCGATATCGCTCTGGGTCATCGGCATATCGTCGGTGCGCTTGCCGTCCACGGTGTAGCCGACGCACACCGGAACGGTCTCCAGGCTGGACAGCACATCGAGTTTGGTCAGGAAGTAATCGGTGATGCCGTTGACCCGGGTGGCATAGCGGGCGATGACGGCGTCGAACCAGCCACACCGGCGCTGCCGACCGGTCGTCACGCCGACCTCCCCACCGGTCTTGGACAGGTACTCGCCGCTTGCGTCGAACAACTCGGTGGGAAACGGTCCTGAGCCGACCCGGGTGGTGTAGGCCTTCAGGATTCCCAGCACGGTGGTGATGCGGGTGGGCCCGATACCGGAGCCGACGGCTGCGCCGCCCGCGGTGGGATTGGACGACGTGACATACGGGTAGGTGCCGTGGTCGACGTCGAGCAGGGTGCCCTGGGAGCCTTCGAGAAGCACGGTCTGGCCGGCTTCGAGTGCGTTGTTGAGCAGGAGTCGGGTGTCGGCGATCCGATGCGCGAAACCCTCGGCCTGTGCCAGCAGCGTCTCGACGATGTCATCGGGATCGAGCGCCTTGCGGTTGTAGATCTTGACCAGCACCTGGTTCTTGAACTCGCACGCGGCCGCGATCTTGGCGGCCAGCAGGTCTGGGTCGAGCACGTCGGCGGCGCGGATTCCCATCCGGGCGATCTTGTCCTGGTAGCAGGGCCCGATGCCGCGGCCGGTAGTGCCGATCTTCTTGCTGCCCATATAGCGCTCAGTCACCTTGTCGATGGCGACGTGATAGGGCATCAACAGGTGCGCATCGGCGGAGATGAGCAACCGGGAGGTGTCGATGCCGCGCTCGTCGAGCCCGCGCAGTTCGGTGAGCAGCACACCGGGGTCGACGACGACGCCGTTGCCGATCACGTTGGTCACCCCGGGCGTCAGGATGCCCGACGGAATCAGGTGTAGCGCAAAGTTCTCCCCGGTCGGCAGGACCACGGTGTGCCCGGCGTTATTACCGCCCTGGTAGCGCACCACCCACTGAACACGGCCACCGAGTAGATCGGTGGCTTTCCCCTTGCCCTCGTCGCCCCACTGGGCGCCGATGAGGACGATTGCCGGCATGGCCTGACCCCGCTCCGCTCCTGGCATATTGTGTCGCAGCCGGGGAGTCACCCTATCGGAGCCGGGCGAGGAGTGTCGTTGATCGAAACCGGAATCACCGTACTGCGCTTCGGTGAGCGCCGGCTGCCGCGTGCACTGGCGTCTCTTCCGGCGGCCGACGGCGCCGCCGGGATCGACGCGGCACTGCAGGGTGCGCGGCGGGTGATCGTCGTCGGGTCCGACTCCGACCTCGCTGCGGTGCTGACCCGGCTGATGCGGACCGAACGCCTCGATATCGAGGTCGCCCATCTCCCAGGCCGCCGCGGTGCGCGAAGTGCCCTGGGCGGGGTGGCCCGCCGCATTCCCCTGATCCGCGATGACAGCGCGACCGTTCTGGTCGGTGCAGCGCTGTGGCTGCCGCCCGAGGGCTCTGGCGCACTGCGGGGCGAGGCCGTGGTGGATGACGCGGTGCTCTTCGACGGTGAGGTGGCCGGTGTGCGCATCGAGCCGACAGCGGCGATGCCGGGGCTCCGCGCGACACTCACGAGCGGTCGGCGACAGTGGCTGGCCGGCCGCGCCGCACAATTGGGCACCACCGGCGCGCGCGTGGTCCGCGACGGCAACGCGGGGCCGCGCGAGGTGAAACGGTCGACGTTCTACCGGCACACCACGGGCTGGCTGCGGGTCGGCTGACACCGGCACGATGCCGCAGAACTGGATTAATCCCAATCTGAGCGCACCGAGTAGCTTCGTTTCCGTGAGCACTCGCACGCTGAACCAGAAGGTCCGCCCCAGCCCGATCTTCCTAGCCCTCATCGGCCTTACCGCGGTCGGTGGCCTGATCGCCTGGATGGCCGGGCGGACGACGCCGACATCGGCGTACATCGGGGTGTTCCTGTTCGTCATCGCCGGCTGGCTGGTATCGCTGTGCCTGCATGAGTTCGGCCATGCCTACACCGCGTGGCGCTTCGGTGACCAGGACGTCGCAATGCGCGGATACCTGACACTCAACCCGCTGAAATACTCCAGCCCGCTGCTGTCGCTGGGTCTGCCCTTGCTGTTCATCGCACTCGGCGGTATCGGCCTGCCCGGCGGCGCGGTCTACCTCCGCACCGAGTTCATGACGCCACGTCAGCGCACCCTGGTCAGCCTCGCCGGGCCGTTTGCCAACCTGGTGCTGGGGGTGCTGCTGCTGGTCGCAACGCGATTGTTCTGGGACCCGAATCATGCGGTGTTCTGGGCCGGCGTTGCCTTCCTGGGCTTCCTGCAAATCACCGCCCTGGTGCTCAATCTGCTGCCGATCCCCGGACTGGACGGCTATAGCGCGCTGGAACCGCACCTGAGTCCGGCCACGCGGCGTTCCCTGGAACCGGTCCGACAATTCGGGTTCATCATCCTGATCGTCGTGCTGATGACACCGGCGCTGAACCGCTGGTTCTTCAAGATCGTGTTCTGGTTCTTCGACCTGTCCGGGGTGTCCGCCGACCTGGCCATGTTCGGCGGCCAGCTGACCCGGTTCTGGTCGGCCTGGCTCTAGTCAATGAATGACGGCAGCGGACCCCCCTCGCCGCTGCCGTCATTTTCACGATAGAAAAGCCCTAACCCTCCCGACAAGGGACTTAAGTACTCGCCCCGCGCAAACACAAATCAGAGGAAGTAGATTTCAGCAATGGGCGTCGGACACAGCCACACCAACCCTGACTCTCGGGTGAGCCGGATGCTCATCGCCGCCGGGATCCTCACCGTGTTCTTCGCTGTAGAGGTAACCACCGCACTGGTGATCGGGTCCCTTGCTCTGCTGGCTGACGCGGGACACATGCTCACCGATCTGGTGGCGCTGTTCATGGGCCTGACGGCAGTACTGTTGGCCCGCCGCGGATCGAAGTCGGCGGCTCGCACCTACGGCTGGCATCGCGCAGAGGTGTTCACCGCGGTGGCTAATGCCGTGCTACTGCTGGGAGTCGCGACATTCATCCTCTATGAGGCGTTCCAGCGACTTGGCGACGCTCCGGACGTTCCGGGCTGGCCGATGATCCTGGTGGCACTGGCAGCACTGGGGGCGAATGTAACTGTCGCACTGCTGCTGCGCTCGCAGGCCGACCAGAGTCTGGCCGTCAGGGGCGCGTATATGGAGGTCGTCGCCGACGCGGTCAGCAGCGTCGGCGTGCTGATCGCCGGCATCGTGACGGTCACAACCCGCTGGCCGTACGCCGACGTCGTAGTGGCCGTTCTGGTGGCGCTGTGGGTGCTGCCGCGGGCCATCGCCCTGGCCCGCGCGGCGTTGCGGATCCTGTCGGAATCCTCCCCGCAACATATCGACGTCGACGAACTGCGCTCGGCGCTGGCGGCGGTGGACGGGGTCACCGAGGTACACGATCTGCATGTGTGGACCCTGGTTCCGGGCAAAGACATGGCCACCGCGCACCTGACGAGCAATGGCAGCTCAGACCGAGTCCTCGACGACGCGCGGGCGGTGCTGGCCGCACGTGGACTGGAACACGCCACCGTTCAGGTCGAGCCGCCGGGATCGGCTGATGAATGCCCGGGGCAAGCCGACTGCTAGCTCTGGAGGCCCAACTCAGCCCGACCCGTGGGGTCACAGTCGTCCAGCAGATCCAGACACCGGCCGAACTCGTCGGTCTCGCCGATATCGTCGGCGGCCCGGGCCAAGGCGGCGACGCACCGAAGGAAGCCCCGGTTGGGTTCGTGACGGTAAGGCACCGGGCCGAATCCCTTCCATCCATTGCGGCGCAACTGGTCCAGACCGCGGTGGTAGCCGGTGCGGGCGTAGGCGTACGCGGTGATCACCTTGTCGTCGGCCAGAGCCTCCTCGGCCAGTACCGCCCAGGCCACCGAGGCGGTGGGGTGGGCGGCGGCCACGACGGCAGGGTTCTCGCCGGCCGCCAGCGCGGCTTCAGCCTCGGGATCACCGGGAAGCAGAACGGGTTGGGGTCCCAGAAGATCGCCAAAAGATGTCATGAACACCAGGATGTCATGGATCGCCGAGGCACTACCACCCGATAGGGTCGAGACATGTCGAACCCGTTCGGGACCGATCACAACCGCGATACCGATCCGGTCACCGAGGTGATCGAGATCGGTGACGCTGCCGAACCGGCGGACACCGCAACCGGCAAACGTCGTTACACCGCACCGGGTTTCGACGCAGGGTCTACCCAGATCATCGACCGGGTACCGGATGCCGAAACGGAATTCATCACCACCGAAGCCTCCGGCGTCACCGATCCGCAGCCACGCAGCGCCGGCCCGCAGGTCATCACGCCGCAGCGGCCATCACGGCGCCGGCCGGCCCGGCTGGTCCCACTGATCCTGGCGGCCGGCGTTCTGGCCGCCGCGGTGATCCTCGGGGTGATTGTGCTCAGGTACATCGACTCGTCGAAGGTCACCCAGGAAGACATGGTGCGGTCGGCCATCTCCACCTTCGACACTGCGGTTCAGAAAGGTGACCTCGAGACATTGCGCACTGTGACGTGCGGCCAGACCCACGACAACTATGTCAACTACGACGATCAAGACTGGGCCGACACCTACGCCAAGCTGTCGGCGGCCAAGCAGTACCCGGTCGTGGCAAGCGTCGACGAGGTCATCATCAACGGCGAGCACGCCGAGGCCAACGTCACCACGTACATGGCCTCGGATCCGGCTACGACGTCGATCCGCAGTTTCGATCTGCAGTTGCGCGACGAGCAGTGGAAGATCTGCCAGTCGTCCTAGCCGGCTGTGGCCGATCGCCGGCTCACTACGTTCACCCGGCTGACACACTCCGGCCGGCGCTGTGCAGGTCGTTGCACGCCTCGATGACGCGCGCCGCCATGCTTGCCTCCGCGAGCTTGAGGTAGCTGCGCGGGTCATAGACCTTCTTGTTGCCGACTTCGCCGTCGATCTTGAGGACACCGTCGTAGTTGGCGAACATATGCCCGGCGATCGGGCGGGTGAACGCGTACTGGGCGTCGGTATCGACATTCATCTTCACCACGCCGAAGCGCAGTGCGTCCTCGATCTCGGATTTCAACGAACCAGAGCCGCCGTGAAACACGAAGTCGAAGGGCTGGGTCCCTTCGGCCAGACCGCGTCTGGCAGCGGCCACCCGTTGGCCCTCGGCCAGCACGTCCGGCTTGAGCTTGACGTTGCCCGGCTTGTAGACACCGTGCACATTGCCGAAGGTGGCCGCCAGCAGGTAACGGCCGTTCTCCCCCACCCCGAGCGCATCGACGGTCTTTTCGAAGTCCTCCGGGCTGGTGTAGAGTTTCTCGTTGATCTCGGCCTCGACGCCGTCTTCCTCGCCGCCGACAACGCCGATCTCGACCTCGAGGATGA
>Ga0114959_10004550_pt1 | contig 10603 bp, 5 predicted proteins | sample C_130625_EF_Meta_FD_87317 | JGI IMG/M metagenome (GOLD analysis project Ga0114959, IMG submission 87317) | Freshwater microbial communities from Lake Croche, Canada to study carbon cycling - C_130625_EF_MetaG | ecosystem: Environmental > Aquatic > Freshwater > Lake | place: Lake Croche, Canada...
CGGCCGATCATTCTCACCACCTGGGTGGGATATGACACCGATGGGCGCAACGACATCTTCTGGTGGGACACGCTGCGGCTGCGGCTGCGCATGAAACGGATGCAGCTGGCGCGGCTTTGCGGCCAGACCGAGGGGATTGAGGCGGCGGCGGCGCTGCGGGCGCGGCTTGAGGCGGCGCTGGAGGCGGTGGACAGCCAATTGGCGGCGATCCCGGCCTCGCCCGATCCAGATGCGGTGGCGCGGTTTGCCGCCGAGCTGATCGGGCGGCGCGACGCGGCGGTGCTGACGCCTGAGCCGCTGCTACCCTTGTTTGCCGAAGCCATCGCCGCCGCAGCGCCGGAGGAGCAGTTGCGCCTGGCGGTGGCGCGGGCGGGGCTGGTGGGGCATGGCATGTCCCTCGCCCATACCCACGTGCGGCTGAATTCGTCACAGTTGCACAACGTGGCGCGGCAACGGCTGGGGCTGAATGATCCGCCGGAGGATCTGTCGCGCAGGCGGGCGATGCTTTCGGCGATCAATGCAGCGCTGGACAGCATGACGCCGGTGCCGGTGGATTTCGGCGCGCTGCTGGCCGAGCAGGCCTCAGCGGCGCGGCTGATGATGACGGTGGCGCAGATCGTCAAGCATGTGGATGGGGCGGCGCCGGTGCGCTTCCTGATCGCGGAGACGGAGACCGGCTACACGCTGCTCTGCGCATTGTGGCTGGCGCGGCTGTTCGGCATTGAGAAAATGGTGGAGATCTCGCCGCTGTTTGAGACCGCCGAGGCGCTGGAAAGCGGGGCGCGGGTGATCGAGGAGGCGCTGCGCAGCCCGCATTGGCGGGAATATCTGCGGATGACCGGGCGGATGGCGGTGCAGTTCGGCTATTCGGACAGCGGGCGCTATGTGGGGCAGTTGGCAGCGAGCTATCTGATCGAGCGGTTGCGGCTGAAGATCATCGATGCGTTGCGGCACTGGAAGCTGACGGATGTTGAGGTGGTGTTGTTTGACACCCATGGCGAGAGCGTGGGGCGCGGGGCGCATCCGGGCAGCCTGGCGCAGCGTCTTGCGTATCTGTCCCCGCCGCATGCGCGGGCGGCGTTCGTGGCGGCCGGGGTAGCGACGCGGGAGGAATCGGCGTTTCAGGGCGGGGATGGCTATTTGCTGTTCGGCACGCCTGAACTGGCCTTGGCGACGGTGGCGCGGATTGCCGGTCATGCGTTCCCGACGACGTCTGAGGCGCCTGACCCGATCTATGAGGACACGGATTTCACCGCCGATTTCTTTGCCTCGACGCGATCGGGTATGGAAGGGCTGGTGGAGGATCCGGGCTATGCGGCGTTGCTCGGCGCGTTCGGGCCGGCGCTGCTTGACCCGACCGGCAGCCGGCCTTCGGCGCGGCAGACTGATGGCATGGGCGGGCCGGCGGCGATCCGGCATCCCAGCGAACTACGGGCCATTCCCAACAATGCGGTGCTGCAACAGCTTGGCTGGATGGCCAACACCTTGCAGGGGCTGGGGGCGGGGGCGGCCCGCAATCCGCAGGCGTTTGCGGAATATCGCGCGAGTTCAACGCGGTTTCGCACGGCGCTGGATCTGGCGGGGCATGCGCTGGCGCATTCGGATCTGGATGTGCTGCGCGCCATCGTCGCCACGCTGGATCCAGGGAGCTGGCTGGACCGCGCGGCGCATGCGCGGATTCCGGGGCGCAAGCAGGCGCTGGTGGCGGTGGCGCGGGCGTTGGAGAATCTGGGGTTGTGGGCGCAGGTGCAGGCGATGTTCCGGCGTATTCAGAGCGATCATGTGGCGCTGCGCGACGCATGGCCGGATGCGCCGGGCATGAGCAATCGGCTGATGCTGCTGCATGCGCTGCGTCTGGCGATGATTCATCGCATCTGGCTGCTGGAGACGACGATTCCGGATTTCTCGCCGCGCCATGGCGTGACGCGGGCGGCGCTGGAGGGACGGATTCTAAGGCTCGACGTGCCGCAGGCCTTGCAGGTGCTGGCGGCGGTGTTTCCCCATGCGCCGGACCCGGCGGCGGACCGGGATTTCGGCGAGCCGAGCGGTCCGCGGGCGATGGAGGCGTATCGGCGGGAGCATGAGGAGATCTTCACGCCGATGGGGGCGCTGTTCGATCTGGTGCGCGAGATCAGCGCAGCGGTGACGCATGAGGTGGGGGCATTCGGCTGAGGCCGGCAACCCGGAGCTGTCATCGAACCCGCCAGAGCTGTCCCGGTCCGGGCGGCTCTGGCGGGACCGGGCTCGGCCCGGCTTTGCTCAGGCCGAAACCGTCACGCCTTTCCAGAACGCCAACCGCCCCTTGATATTGGCCGCGGCCTCCTTGGGGGACGCGTAGTACCAGACGGCGTTCTCGTTCACCTTACCGCCGACCTCGAGCGAGTGGTAATTCGCCAGGCCCTTCCACCCACAGACGCTGGTATGGCTGGACGGCTTCAGCAGCGCCTTGTTCACCGATGCCTCCGGGAAATAGGCGTTGCCCTCCACCGTGACGATGTCGTTGCTCTCAGCGATCACGGCGCCGTTCCACATGGCTTTCATGGCAGTCCTCCTGGTTGTGTCCGTCACAGGTGGGACGCAGATCGCGATCTGCCAAGCTTTTCGTCCCCCGGGTTTGCAAGTTCGGCCGGATGTGATGCGATGATGGCTCAAAGGAGTCCGTCCATGCCCTACGCCCCCGCCCTCTGGTCGCGCATCAGCGCCTTCACCAACCCCGCCTTCGCCAAGGACGGTTCGCGCCTGTTCCATCTGCGCGGCCAAGGCCTGCCGCAGCTTTGGGCGATGAACCGTGACGGCAGCGACGCCGCAGCGCTCACCGGGTTTGAGGAGAAGGTCGCCTTTCTGCGCCGAGCGCCTGACGATGACCGCGTGATCATCGGCATCGACGCCGGCGGCGATGAGCGCCAGCAGTTCCATCTGGTCTCGCCGGACGGCAGCATCCGCGCCCTGACCACGGCACCCGACGTCATTCACACCTTCGGTGCATGGTCGCCTGATGGCCAGCGCATCGCCTACACCGCCAATGACCGCGATGAGCGGGTGTTTGACGTGCTCACCCTCGAACTCGCCTCCGGCGCCGTCACCCAGGTGCTGGAAGGCAACGGCCAGCTCAGCGTCGCCAGCTGGAAGGGCGACCATCTGGCGGTGATCGAGGATCATAGCAGCTCGGATCAGCGTCTTTGGGTGGTCGATCTGGCCTCCGGGGCGCGCCATCGCGTCCCCGAGCCCGGCGTCACGCGCTATGCGCAGATCCGCTGGACCAAGGACGGGGCACTGATGGGCCTCACCGACCATGGCGGCTCAGATTTCATGCGCCTCTGCCGCATCGACCCGACCAATGGTGGCGTGGCCGTGGTGCAGGCCGCTCCCGGCTGCGATATCGACGCCTGGTCTCAGGCGCCGGAGCTTGGCCATCTCGCAACCGTTGTGAATGATCGTGGCTATGGCGTGCTGCGCATCGACGGCGCCGAGGTCACCGGCCTGCCGCGTGGTGTGGTGAGCGATCTCGCCTGGTCGCCGGACGGTCAGACGCTCGCCTTCACTGTGCAGTCGCCCATCACCCCGCCCGGCATCTGGACGTGGCGTTCCGGCGTCGCCAGCCCCCTTGTGCAGCCTGATCTGGCGGCGATGGGCCTTGACCCCGCTCGCCTTGCCGATTGGCGCTTGGTGCGTTGGACCGCCGAAGATGGCACCGGCATTGATGGCTTTCTCGCCGAACCGCACAGCCCGGCCCCGCCGGCAGGACGCCCCGCCGTCATCTGGGTGCATGGCGGTCCCGCCGCGCAGTCCCGCCCCAATTTCCGCGCCGATATTCAGATGCTGGTCGATCAGGGCCATAGCGTGCTGCTGCCCAATGTTCGCGGCAGCACCGGCTATGGCCGCGCCTTCATGGAGAGTGACGACATCGCCCTCCGCCCCGCCGCCCTGGCCGATCTCGCCGCTGGCCGGCATTGGCTCGCCGCTCAGCCGGGCATCGACGCGGGCCGCATCGGCGTGATGGGGCAGTCTTATGGCGGCTGGATGGTGCTGGCCGCCATCACCCTCTATCCGGAGTTGTGGAAGGCTGCCGTCAATTATTACGGTATCGCCGATTTCGTCACGCTGCTCGACCGCACCGGGCCGTGGCGGCGTGACCATCGGGCCCGTGAATATGGCTTTCCTGAGCAGGAGACGGCGCTGTTCGGTGAAATTTCGCCGATCCACCACGTCACCCATGTCACAGCCCCGCTGCTGGTCGCCCATGGCAACCGTGATCCTCGCGTGCCCAAGCATGAGAGCGACCAGTTCGTGAGTGCCATGCAGATGCACCAGAAGAAGGTTCGTTACGTCGAGTTCGATTATGCCGGACACGGTTTCATCCGGCCGCAGCACCGCGTTGACATCTACGAGGCGGTGGCCGCGCATTTCGCGGAGCATCTGGCATGACCGCCCGGACCTGGCGCACCCCCATCATCGGCAAGCACGGCGCCGTTGCCTCCAACCATCCGATGGCGACGCAGGCGGGCATGGATATTCTGCGCGCCGGCGGCAATGCGGCTGATGCCGCCATCGCCGTTTCGCTCACGTTGGGTGTTGTTGAACCGCATATGTCCGGCCTGGGTGGTGATGGCTTCTACCATCTCTGGATGAACGGCACGGGCCAGGTGATCAACGCCACCGGCTTCGCGCCGGGTGCCGCGACACCGGAGGCCTATCCGGACGGTATGGCCACCACAGGGCCGCTTTCGGTTTCCGTGCCTGGCCTGCTGGGCGGGCTTGGCATGATGCATGCGCTGCATGGCCATCTGCCGTGGGCGAGCCTCGTCAAACCCGCCATCGCTCAGGCCCGGCAGGGTTTTGGTGCCACGCCCCATTACGTCAATTTCTTCCGCGAAAACCGCCCACGGCTTGATGCGGTGGCAGATGAGCTGTACCGCGCGCCGCAGATTGCCTGGCCGGTCGTGCAGGAAAGCCTTGCCCAGACATTGGAGGAGATCGCCGCGGATGGGTGCGAGAGTTTTTATCGCGGCCGTCTTGCCCGCCGCCTCGCCGGCCATGGCACGTTGATCACCGAGGCTGATCTCGAACGGTATCAGCCTGAGCTGCAAGCCCCGATCGGCATGACCTATCGCGGTTATGAAGTGCGACAGACGCCGCCCAACTCCACCGGCTTCTCAACGTTGCAGATGCTGAAGCTGCTGGAACGCTGGGACCTTGAGGCGCTTTCGCCGGCCGATCGGGTCCATCTTATGGTCGAGGCCAAGAAGCGTGCGTTTCTTGACCGGGAACGTTTTGGCTCGGACCCGCGCATGGCCGATATACCGGTGGAGCTTCTGCTCTCCGAACCGCATCTGGACACGCATTTCGCTGCCATCCGTCTCGACCGCGCCGCCGAGCTGCCGTTGCATCTTCATCACGAGACCGACACGACCTATTTCGCTGTGATCGACTCGCATGGCAACGCGGTCTCGGCGATCCAGAGCATCAACTCAGCCTTCGGCTCCGGCGCCATGGCCGGCGACACCGGCATTCTGCTCAACAACCGCATGGCCTATTGGCACCTCGCCGCAGGTCACCCCAACCGCCTTGCCCCGTTCAAACGCGTTCGTCACACGATGAATGCGCCGATGATCCTGAAGGATGGCAGGCTGCATGCCATTCTTGGCACACCTGGGGCGGATAATCAGGTGCAGGTCAATCTCCAGGTGATCTCTGCCCTGCTCGATGACCGCAACCACCCCCAGGAGGCGGTTGAGCGGCCGCGCTGGACCAGCAGCCAGCCTGGCCAGGGGGCGAACTGGCCGCATGATGGGAACCACAGCCTCACCATCGAGACCGGCTTTGGCGAAGCGCTGCTCACCGATCTCGAACGCCGCGGCCACCAGCTCACGCGGGTTCCTGCGCTTGGCGGTCCGTGCGCGGTGAATGTCATCGCGCTCATGGATTGGGGGATGCGGGTGGCCGGCTCGGATCCGAGACGCGACGGCTGGGCGGGGGCGTATTAACCCCGTCCGGGATGACGCCGGGTTGAACACAGGCCTGGTCAACAAGTGGAACTGAGGGATGGTGGAGCTGAGCGGGATCGAACCGCTGGCCTCGTCATTGCGAACGACGCGCTCTCCCAACTGAGCTACAGCCCCATCCGTCAGGGCGCGCTTTATGCTGGCGGGCAGAGATTATGTCAAGCGCCTGCGCGCCTCAGCCGGCCAGCCGCACCCGAACCGCCTCCAGCACCGCGCCCTGGCTGACCATCCTTGCGCAGGGCGCGGCGAAGCTCGGGTGAATCGTCATGGCGTTACGTGTGAAATTGGGGCCGGCGACATGAGCGTCCTCGACATGAGCGTCCTCGACATCAGCACCCTCGAAATCGGCGCGGTGGCCGCATTCGAGATAGGATTCCACGGGCAGGTTCTCGGCGAGGATCACGTCATGCTGTGCCAGTTCAACATGCCAGTAGGTGAAATGCTCCAGGGCTGACACGGTGATCGATGTGCCGTTCACCAGATGGCGGGCGGGGATCAGCACAGTGTCGATGAACACGGCGTGGTCGGGCGACAGCAGCAAGTGGCGGGTGGGCAGGCCGGGGCCGAAGGCGTGGGGGGCGATGCGGACCGGGCGGACGGCGTCGGGGTCAATGTGGCGCGTGAGGTCGAAGGTGCGGCGGCCGATCCAGATGATCGGTTGGAGCGCGCCGGCGGCCGTGCGCAGCCTGTCGCCGAGTTGGAGGGCTTCGACAGGGACAGCGCCGTGCTCGGTCTGGAGGCGCGTGCCGGTGACGAAACAGGAGACGGTGACGGCCGCGTCGTTGAACCGCACCGTCTGGATGTTGAGCAGTGTGTCGATCGTGCCGGTCTGGGAGGTGACCGTCACGGTGCCGTTGTTGAAGGCCAGAGCGTAATTGGCGCGCGAGCCGGCGATGACGACGGTGTTGGTGCCGCCGCCGCCGTCGATGCGGTCATTGTCGGCATTGAGGGTGAAGATGTCGTTGCCGGTGCCGCCGATCGCGGTGTCAATCCTGGTGCCATAGGCGATGGCGAGGTTGTCGGTGAGGCCATCGATGCTGCTGAAGGCACCGGCGTTGAGGTTGACCACGTCTGCGGTGGTGGTGCCGGAGAGGTCCAGCGTGTTGTTGGTGCCGGCGTCCCAGATGGTTACGATCGGCAATGTGTTAATGCTGAAGTTGTAGACCGCGTTGAGGGCGGCATTGCCGGTGATGCTGGCGCTGGCGTTGAAGCCGAAAATGTCGTGGCCGGCGAGCGTGGTGGTGTTGGCACCGTAGATGCTCTGCGCGGCGGCGATGTCAAACAGCATCGGGGTTTCGGCGTTGTAGGCGGTGCCGTTGCTGGTCCAGTTGGCGCCGGATTGGGCGGCGTCGAAATAGGACATCACCGAGTATTGGTGGGTGTCGGTGAAATAGGTCTGTTGGGTGGCGAGGTTGGCGGTCTCGTCGTAATTGCCGGGATGGTTGAGGCCCAGCACATGGCCGATTTCGTGCAGCACGGTGCTCCAGCCATAGCCGCCAAAGCCGGTGGTGTCCTGCGGGCCGATGCCGCTGAGGTTCTGCCAGGAGCCGACATTGGTATCGATGGAGACGGTTTCCGCCTGAATGATGTGGGTCGCCGGGTTGTAGGTGGCGTTGGCGTAGGCCTGTCCGTCGGTGCCGCGGGTGAAGATGAGTTGGCCGGTGCCGCTGGTCGCCGGTGTGAAGGTGATGTTGGCGACGGCAGACCACAGGCCGAGGCCGTTGATGAAGGCCTGCTGCTCGGCGGTGGTCCAGGATGAGGCGCTGTTGAAGGAATAGGTAACGATTGTGCCGCCGGCACCCCAGTTTTTCGTCCCGGTGCCGGTGGCGCCATTGACGATGGTGTTAACCACCGCAGCCGCGGTGCCGGGTTGCTCGAGGGTGAGGAAGGTGCCGCCATTGTTGTCCGACACGGTGTTGAGCGTGCCGGTGAGGCCGGTGGTGTAGAACCGGCCGACCTCGGCGCCGCCGGACAGAATCGAGACGGTATTGCCCGAGATGGAGACCGTGGCGTTGGCGAGGCCCATGAGGTCGATCACGTCATGCCCGGTCATGCCGAGGACGGTGCCACCGAAATCCTTGGGGGAGTTGAGCACCAGGGTGCCGACATTGGAGACGAAGCTGATGGTTTCGCCGTATTGGACGCTGCCGCCGATGCTCAGTGTCTGATCAACGCCGATGGCGATCGTGCCGATGCCAACCACATTGCCGGCGATGCTCATCACGCCGGTGTTGTCGGCCACGAGGCCATTATTCACCAGGTTGCCACCAAAGGTGATGGTGCCGCCGGCATTGGTGATGGTGCCGGTGTTGGTAACCTGTCCAAGGAGGGAGAGTGTGCCGAAATTGGTGTCGGTGATGATGCCGGAATTGGTGAGGTCGGTGGCGATGTCGATGACGCCGATCTGGAAGCTGGTCGCTGAAAGCGCGTAGCCCGCCTTGATCGTGCCGGCATTGATCAGCTGCGCGCCGGTGCCGCCGGTGACATTGATGGTGCCGGCGTTGAGCGCCAGCATCCGGCTGGTGGAGAGCAGGTTCAGCGTGCCGGCGGCCTGGATGGTCAGCCCCATCGCCACGCCACCGGTATGATCGTAGAGCATGCCGCCGAAATGGGTGGTGCCGGCGAAATTCACCACGCCGGGCGCGTTGCTGTATACCAGCTCGATGGTGGTCGTGGCGCTGATGGTGCCGCTGGCGATGCTGAGTGAGGAACTGCCGGCAAGGATGATGTCCAGACCGGACAATGCGCCGTATGTGGTGAAATCGGCGGCTGACAGCGTCACCGGGCCGTTGAACAGTTGAACCTGATCGCCCGAGACCGGCAGGGTGGAGGCGGTGAGCTGGTTGTTCTGCGACACATACCAGGTGCCGCTGTACCAATCTCCACCGGCCGGCGTGTACCAGTATTTCGTCGCCATAATGTGCCTCGCCTCATCAACGGCGGACAATCAATCAGATTTGGCCCTGACAGGCAATTAACACTTATTCATCGCAACGAACGAGGGGCGGCTCAGCGCGTCGGTTTCGGCGGCGTCGTGCTGTAGTCGTAGAAGCCGCGGCCGGATTTGCGGCCGAGCCAGTTGGCTTCGACGTATTTCACCAGCAATGGGCAGGGGCGGTATTTGCTGTCGCCCATGCCCTCATGCAGCACCTGCATGATGGCGAGGCACGTGTCCAGGCCGATGAAGTCGGCGAGTTCCAGCGGGCCCATCGGGTGGTTGGCGCCGAGCTTCAGGCCGGTGTCGATCGAGGTGACGTTGCCCACGCCTTCATAGAGAGCGTAGATCGCCTCGTTGATCATCGGCATCAGGATGCGGTTGACGATGAAGCCGGGGAAGTCCTGGGCGGTGGCGGTGATTTTGCCGAGGCGGACGGCCAGGGCCTCGGTCGTGGCATAGGTTTCGTCGGACGTGGCGATGCCGCGGATGATCTCCACGAGCTTCATCACCGGCACCGGGTTCATGAAATGCATGCCGATGAAGCGCTCGGGGCGGTCGGTGCCCGAAGCCAAGCGCGTGATCGAGATCGAGGAGGTGTTGGAGGCGATCAGCGCGTGCGGGGCGAGATGCGGCACCAGGGTTTTGAAGATCTGGTGCTTCAGCGCCTCACGCTCGGTGGCGGCTTCGATCACCATGTCGCAGGCGTTGAAGCCGGCATAGTCGGTGGTGGTGGTGATGCGGGAGAGCGCCTCTGCCTTGGCTTCGGCGGTGAGGCTGCCCTTGGTTACCTGGCGGTCGAGATTCTTGCCGATAGTGGCCATCGCCTTGGCCAGAGCGGCCTCGGCGACGTCCAGCATCACCACGTTCAGCCCGGCGAGAGCGGACACATGGGCAATCCCGTTGCCCATCTGTCCCGCGCCGATGACGCCGAGCGTGGCGATGTCGATGCTCACTTGGACAGCTCCGCCTGCAACTCAGGAATGGCGGTGAAGAGGTCCGCCACCAGGCCGTAATCGGCAACCTGGAAGATCGGCGCCTCCTCGTCCTTGTTGATGGCGACGATCACCTTGCTGTCCTTCATGCCGGCGAGATGCTGGATGGCGCCGGAAATGCCGATGGCGACATAGAGGTCAGGCGCCACGATCTTGCCGGTCTGTCCTACCTGGTAGTCGTTGGGCACGAAGCCGGCATCCACCGCCGCGCGCGAGGCGCCGACGGCGGCGCCGAGCAGGTCGGCGATCGGGTCGAGCAGCTTGAAGTTCTCGCCGTTCTGCATGCCGCGGCCACCGGAGACGACGACGCGGGCGGCGCTGAGCTCCGGGCGCTCGGATTTGGAAAGTTCCGCCGAGACAAAGCGCGACAGGCCGGGATCGGCGACCGTACTGGCGGCCTCGATCGAAGCCGAACCGCCCTCGGCCGGCGCCGGGTCGAAGCTCGCGGCGCGCACGGTGATGACCTTGATCGCATCGCTGCTGCGCACTGTGGCGAGCGCGTTGCCGGCATAGATCGGGCGGACGAAGGTGTCCGCGTCGATCACAGCCGAGATGTCGCTGATCGGCTGCACATCCAGCAGGGCGGCGGCGCGAGGCATGACGTTCTTGCCGATCGCGGTGCTGCCGGCCAGGACATGGGTGTAGCCGGGCGCCAGCGCCACGATGAGGGC
>Ga0114959_10004553_pt1 | contig 10600 bp, 10 predicted proteins | sample C_130625_EF_Meta_FD_87317 | JGI IMG/M metagenome (GOLD analysis project Ga0114959, IMG submission 87317) | Freshwater microbial communities from Lake Croche, Canada to study carbon cycling - C_130625_EF_MetaG | ecosystem: Environmental > Aquatic > Freshwater > Lake | place: Lake Croche, Canada...
GGCACGTTTCTGCCGTTGCGCGGCGAGACGGTGGCGGAGCATCGCATCCATGCCGAGCGCGGCCATATCGCGCCGGAGACGGCGGATCGGCTCAACCAAATGCGGCGTCAGGGTGGGCGGGTCGTGGCGGTCGGCACCACGACCTTGCGGCTGCTGGAGGCGGCATCGCGGGCGGATGGCATTCATCCCTTCGCCGGTGAGACTGAGATTTTCATTTTGCCTGGTCATCGGTTTCGCGGTGTGGATGCGCTGATCACCAATTTCCATCTGCCGCGCTCCACCTTGTTCATGCTGGTCTGCGCCTTTGCCGGTCAGGCGCGGATGCGCGCGGCCTATGCGCATGCGATCGCGTCTGGATATCGTTTTTACTCTTACGGCGATGCGTCGCTGCTGGAACCAAGATGAGCCTGAGCTGGACCTGCCATGCCACGGACGGCGCCGCGCGCCTCGGCACTTTGCACACCGCGCATGGCGAGGTGCCGACGCCGGTGTTCATGCCGGTCGGCACCGCCGGCACGGTCAAGGCGATGACGGCGGATTCGGTGCGCAGCACCGGGGCGCGGATGATCCTTGGCAACACCTACCACCTCATGCTGCGGCCCGGGGCGGAGCGGGTCGCGGCTTTGGGCGGGCTGCACAAGATGGTGGATTGGCCGGGGCCGATTCTCACCGATAGCGGGGGATTTCAGGTGATGTCCCTGGCGGGGCTGCGCAAGCTCGATGCCGATGGTGTCACGTTTCAGTCGCATATCGATGGCAGCCGCCATCGATTGACGCCGGCCAGTTCCACGCAGATTCAGCATCTGCTGGACGCAACGGTGACGATGGCGTTTGACGAATGCACCAAATTCCCGGCGACGGAGGCTGAGACCCGCGCCTCGATGGAGTTGTCGATGCGCTGGGCGGTGCTGTCGCGCGCGGCCTTTGTGGCGCGGCCGGGCTATGGCCAGTTCGGCATCGTGCAAGGCGGGGTGTTTGAGGATCAGCGGATGGAGTCGGTGGCCGCACTGACCCGCATCGGTTTTGAGGGCTATGCCATTGGCGGGCTGGCGGTGGGGGAGGGGCAGGAGGCGATGTTCTCCGTGCTCGATTATTGCGCCCCGGCGCTGCCGACGGATCGGCCGCGTTATCTGATGGGGGTGGGCACGCCGGATGATCTGCTGGGCGCGGTGATGCGCGGCGTGGATATGTTCGATTGCGTGATGCCGACGCGTGCCGGCCGCACCGGGCGGGCCTACACGCGGGGGGGTGTGTTCAACATGCGCAACGCCCGCTTTGCCGCCGATGGTGGGGCGCTTGATCCGCAGTGTGCCTGCCCACTTTGCACCAAGCACAGTGTCGCATATCTGCATCATCTGTTCCGCTGCGACGAGATGTTGGGGCCGATGCTGCTGACCTGGCATAATATCCAGTATTATCAGGATCTGATGGCGGGGATTCGCGCTGCCATCGCCACCGGGACACTCGCCGGCCATGCCGCTGCCGTGCGCGCCGGCTGGCAGAAGGAGACGGAATGACCGAGAGCTACGCCGGCCTCACCCAGCTTGGAAGCCACATTATCGCACCCACTTCGCCCGATGAGGCGAAGCTGGAACGAGTGCCGAATCCGCGCACCGACGCGCGTTATCTCATTCGTTTTGCAGCGCCGGAATTCACCTCGCTCTGCCCGCTGACCGGTCAGCCGGATTTCGCGCATCTGGTGATCGACTACGTGCCCGATCAATGGATTGTGGAGAGCAAGTCGTTGAAGCTGTTTCTCGGCAGCTTCCGCAATCATGGCTCGTTTCATGAGGCGTGCTCGATGACTGTGGCGACCCGCATCGTCGAGATCACGCAGCCGATCTGGCTGCGCATCGGCGCCTATTGGTATCCACGTGGCGGCATCCCGATCGATGTGTTCTGGCAGACCGGCGTGCCGCCGGAGGGGGTGTGGATTCCCGATCAGGGGGTGGCACCGTATCGTGGACGCGGCTAGCGATCTTCGGGCGAAGGCAATCGCGCTGGGGTTTGATGCGGTCGGCATCACCCGCGCCAGCCTTGGCCCTGAGATTCGCGCGCGGCTGGCGCAGTTCCTGGACGAGGGGGCGCATGGCAGCATGGCCTGGCTTGCCGAACGCGCCGAGCAGCGCGGCCATCCGCAGGCGCTGTGGCCGGAGGCGGTGAGCGTCATCAGCCTCGGCCTCAGCTACGCGCCGGCCGAAAATCCAATGGATCAGTTGGAGCAGAAGGCCCAAGGTGCCATCTCCGTCTATGCGCGCAACCGTGACTACCATGATATTGTTAAGGGAAAATTAAAACACCTCGCTCAACATCTGGTGGCGCGCCATGGGGGCGAGGTGAAGGTGTTCGTGGACACTGCGCCGGTGATGGAGAAGCCACTGGCGCAGGTGGCCGGACTCGGATGGCAGGGCAAGCACACCAATCTGGTCTCGCGCGCGCATGGCTCCTGGCTGTTCCTCGGCGAGATCTACACCACGCTCGATCTGCCGCCCGATGCGCCACACGCGGATCGTTGTGGCTCCTGCACGCGCTGCCAGACCGCTTGCCCGACCGACGCATTTCCCGCCCCGTATCGGCTCGATGCCCGGCGTTGCATCGCCTATCTGACCATTGAGCATGATGGCCCGATCCCGCTGGAGTTCCGCGCCGCGATGGGCAACCGCATCTATGGCTGCGATGACTGCCTCGCGGTGTGCCCGTGGAACCGCTTTGCGCAGGCGACGCGGGAGGTAAAGCTGCAGGCGCGGCCGGAGTTGGTGTCACCGCGGTTGGACGCATTGGCAGCGCTTGGCGATGCCGGGTTTCGGGCCTTGTTCGCCGGATCGCCGGTCAAGCGCAGCGGCTGGCGGCGGTTCTTGCGCAATGTGCTGATCGCCATCGGCAATTCCGGCGACCCATCGCTCGCGCCCCATGCGGCGGCGCATCTGACGGATGGTGATGCTGTGGTGGCGGAGGCGGCCGCCTGGGCTGTGGCGCGGCTGGCATGAGCGAACTGGTCAAGCGCAGCTTCTCGGTGGCGGGGCACCGCACCTCGGTGGCGCTGGAGCCTGAATTCTGGGCCGCGCTCACCGCCTGGGCCACCGCGCGTGGCGCAACTCTGGCGCGCCTTGTGGTGGAGATCGACGCCGAGCGAACGCCGGAGCGGCCTTTGGCGTCGGCGTTGCGGGTGGCGGCGTTGCGGTCTGGCTTTGGCCGGGATTGATGAATTCGCCGCAGCGTTAACCTTTCGGCAAGTCCTTTAAGGGTTTCATGGGCATGCGAACAAAACATCGGCGGTACGGAAAAACACCGGACCGCCGTTCAGGGAAAACCCCTTATCGGAGGCTTGTATCATGCAAATCCATGCTCTGCCCGCTCCCTCGTTCTCGCCCAGCCCGCTGATCCTTTGCGACCGATTGCTGTCCTTGGCGCAAGACGCCGATCGCGCCGGTCTTGCCATAACTGCGGAGCATTTGCTGCATCTGGCGCATGCGGTGTTTGATGAGCGGGGGGTGACGAGGCAGTGAAGGCCAGGAGCGCTGCTTCTGGACCCCGCCAGGAGCATAGCCCCTGGCGGGTTCGGGCAGAGCCGGCCCTTTCTTTCGTCCTCGCCTACCCCTCCAACCCATCCCCCACCAGATTGATTCCGGCATTCCGGCGAAACGTTGGCAGTCCGACGCCGGCGGCATCGAAGCCGCCATCGTTGGCGATGGCTTGGCCGGTGAGATAGCTGGCTTCGCTGCACAGGAACCCCACGAGGCGCGCCATTTCCTGGGTGGTGCCGTAACGGCCCAGCGGCACGGTATCGTAATAGTCCGAGCGGATGGCGACGGAGTGGACCAGCTTGGCCATCTCGGTCTCGACGGGCCCAGGACAGACGGCGTTGACCCGCACGCCAAAATTGCCGAGTTCGACGGCGTATTGTTTGGTGAGATGGATGATGGCGGCCTTGCTGGTGCCGTAGGCGACGCGCAGCGTGCTGGCGCGCAGGCCGGAGATCGAGGCGATGTTGACGATGGCGCCGCTTTTCTGCGCCTTCATGATGGCGCCAAAGGCCTGGGAGCAGAGAAACGCGCCATCCAGATTGGTGCCGAGCACATGGCGCCATTCGGCAAACGACGTTTCCAGCGCCGGCTTGAACACCGCAACCCCGGCATTGTTGACCAGCGCATCCACCCGCGCCCAACGCGCCATGATCACGTCCGCAGCCTGCGCCACCTGCTCGGGGGCAGAGACGTCACACGGCAATGCAAGCACGCGCTCCGGTGCGGCAAGTTGGCGTTCGGTGGCGGATAGCGTGTCGCGGTCGATGTCGAGCAGTGCCACGTGATGGCCATGGGCGAGAAACCACTCGCCGATGGCGAGGCCGATACCACGCGCCCCCCCGGTGACGACGGCGACCTTGGTGATCACTTCCTGGCTCGACATTTTTTATCCCTTGGACTGCTGCTCCGACGCTGCGGCGGTTACGCCGGTTGCCGGCGGATGGCAATCATGCACCCGATTGCGACACGACGAGGAAAGGTTCATGATTTATTAATATTTTGGCTTTGGGGTGAGGACGATGCCGAAAAAGACGCGGGACGAGTTCAAGCAAGCCTTCAAGACGATGAAGAAGCCGCCCCGGCCGAAGAATGTCTCGGGTAAGATCAAGGATGAGCTGGAGCAATCCATCCTGGACGACAACAAGCAGGACTTCGCCAGCAAGATCGACGAGATCAACCAGCTCGACCCCGCCTATCTGGTCGATCTGGTTGCCTACAAGCTGGGCAAGCATTTCGAGGAGGAGGGCAACAAGCTGCCCTTCTGGCATGATCGTGTGCCCAGGAATGTACTGTCCGCGGCGATGGCCAAGATCATCCCCGGCGACCTGACCGATCCTGGCACCAAGCGGATGATGAATACCTCGATGCTGAACGACGATGTCGGCCGGATCGGCCTGCTGATCGATCGTGATCCGCAGGGGGCAGAGAGCTATCTGGACAATGTGTTCAACGACAAACTCAAATCGCTGCTTGATCTGGCCGCCAGCGAGGGCGTGTCCAGCGTCGTCATCGCCATGGCGGCCCAGCTCTACAAGCGCGATCCGGACGCTACGATGCAGTTCCTGCTCGATGCAAAGGATGAGGCCACGCACCTCAAGACGGATGCGCTGAACAAATCAACGATCGCCAAAAATCAAGGCAACGACGACACGAAGGACGCGGAATACAAAGAGTTCCTGCGGCAGACCAAGCGCGAGGGCGAGTTCAACGGCGTCTTCCCCGGCATGCTGGGACCTGATTTTGGCAAGATCACCGCGAAATATCTGCTCAAGGCCAACACCGATACATCTCTGGAACAGCTTCGCAAGATCATCGGCAATTTCAACCCGGCCGATCTGCGCGACATCGCCAATGATTTTCCGAAGCGCTTCATCGACGAGATCCTCAGCGAGGTCGATACGGGCACGCGTCAGAAGCTGCTCTCCGACCCTGCACTGCGCCAGGCATTGCAGAATGCGGACAAGAACGCGTGGGACGCGTTCGCCCGGAAGGTGCCGATGCTGCGCCTCTTTGCCGAGGTCGAGGCACGGCGCCAGGACGATGACGATAGCGGCGATGTGGCCACCGAGCAGAACCACAATGTCGATGCGATCTTTGACCGGGCGATGGATGGCGACGACATCAAATGCGCCTATGTCGGCACCCGAACGATCATGCCCAGCGAAATCATGGCCTCAATGCAGGATGTGGATGCGCCACGCACCGACTGCCATAACATGCTGATGGTGATGACCGCCACCATCCGCGCCTATCCTGGCATGGAGGGTATCGATCTGCGCATGAAATGGGGCCATTGCCCCAACATGCTGATGACCAAGAAACTCACCGACATCGGCGTGACCGGTCGCGGCATGATCGATAAGACCTTCAGCGGCAATGTGTTTGACGATGCCGGTGCCGCCACCGGGCGGATTTTGTTCACCGGCGAGAACGGCGTGAACTCACATTCCTGGCTCGAGGTCGGCGGCAAGGCCTATGACCCGGTGCTGGGCATCTCCGGCACGGTCGATGCGGTGAAGGATGGCTCGACCTTCGCAACATTTGACTGGGCTCTGGAGGGCCTGATCGGCACCGGCACGGGCGGGTGGTATTTCATCAAGGACGATCCCTCCATCCTCAAGCCGGAGAAGCAGCGCCTGCCGCTGGCGGCCAACCCGATGAGCTTCAACACCGCCTATTATTTGACCCAGGACCCATCGCAGCACCTCACGCCCGAGGCTTTGCAGCAGATCGGTCTGTGAACGAACCGCACGGAGGGATGATCCATGGCTGACACGGTGAAAAATGGCTGGGTGGTGCGGGTGCTGGGCGTGGCGCTGGCCGAAGGCGGAGTTGATCTGAAGCAGGCTGCGGAGGCCTGGCGGGCGGCGAGCGAGGCGGTGGATGGGCAGATCGCGGCCTTGCAGGCGGCGCTGCGTCAGGATGGCGACGAGGATCTGGCGGAGATCGCCGAGTTCGGCCTCAACGCCATCACCGGGGGCTACAAGGTGCGGTTCATGGCGGCGCTGATGGAGGCCGAGGGCGGCTCTCCCAAGGCGCGCGCGACCCTGGCCGAGATCATCCCCGGTTTTCGCCAGCATCTGGACAGCGATGAGCGGGTCGAGGCGTGCGACGAAAACCCGTTCGGTGTGGCGATGAGCGTGCGCGCCACACTGATCCCGGCGCTGGACCGGCTGGCGCAGGCGGTGGGCGCTTAAAGCGTCTACCAGAGGCTGGCTGCGGCCCGCGCTGGCCAGGCGGCGTCGTAATCCGGTCCACCAACCCGCTGCTCGCTGAGTTCGGCGAGCACGGCGCCGGGTGTGGGCAGGCTGGCCGGATCGACGTGGCGTTCCGGATTCCACAACTGCGCGCGCACGATGGCGCGCGCGCATTGGAAATACGCCTCAACGATATCGATGACGATCACCGTGCGTGGCGCCTTGCCCTCCATGCGGAAACTATCGAGCAAGGCCGGATCGGCTGAGAGATGGGCGCGGCCATTGACGCGAAAGGTGGTGCCGGAGCCGGGGATGAGAAACAGCAGCGCCACTCGCGGGTCGCGCACGATGTTCCGCAGACTGTCCACCCGATTGTTGCCACGCCGATCCGGCATCATCAGTGTGGTGTCAGACGCGATGCGCACAAACCCCCGCTCATCGCCGCGCGGTGAGCAATCGAGCCCCTCCGGCCCGATGGTGGCCAGCGCGACGAAGGGCGAGGCCGCGATATATGCGCGATAGGCCGGGATCAGCCGCGGCGTGACCTTGACGGTGGAGGCCTCCACGACGGTGTCGAGCGGACCGTAGATGGCTTCGAGTTCGGCGATGGTGGTGATCTCGGTCATGGGTCAGCGTAACACCCCGCCGCAAGCCTTCGCCACCGCCGCCACGATCCGGGCGGAGACCGCCTCGATCTCGGCATCGGTCAGCGTGTGCTCACGCGGTTGCAGCACCACCTCGATGCCAATGGATTTGCGCCCGGCCTCCAGCTTGTCGCCCTCATACACATCAAACAGCGACACGCCGGCGATGAGGTTGCGCTCCGCCCCGGACGCTGCGCGCAGCACGTTGGCGGAAGGCGTTGCGGCATCGACGACAAAGGCGAAATCACGCGTCACCGGCTGGAAGGCCGGAAGATCGGGGGCGGATTTCTTGCGCTTCTTCGGCTCGGCCACCGCATCGAGATACACCTCGAACGCCACCGCAGGCCCGGGCAGATCAAGAGCCGCGAGCACGCGCGGATGCAGCGCGCCGAAGCTTGCCAGAACGGTCTTGGGCCCCTGGCGGATCAGGCCGGACTGGCCGGGATGGTAGAAGCCCGGCGCGTCGGCGGTGACCGAGAGCGCCTCCATCGGCACGCCGAGCGCCTGCAACACGGCGAGCGCATCCGCCTTGGCGTCCAAAGCGTCCGGCGCGTGGGCACCGGCCCAATGCCGGACCGGCACGCCGGCACGAAGCCCGGCGGCACGCATCGGCTGGGCGTCCTCGGAGCTGGCGATGAAATGCGGCCCGATTTCGAACAACGCCACCGCCCCCACCCCGCGCGCGGCATTGCGGGCGGCGGCCATGGCGAGGGTGGCGACGGCCGTCGGACGCATCTGGTCGAGATCAGAGGCGATCGGGTTGCCCAAAGTCAGCCCGTCCGGCGTGGCGCCGAACAAGGCGGCGGTGGCCTTGGGCATGAAGCTGAACGTCACGCATTCGGCCATGCCGGCACCGGCGAGCACGCGGCGAGCCAAAGCGCGACGGGTCTGGGCCGGGGTCAGCGTGGCGTGGGGGATGACGCCCTCCACCGGCAGCGAGGCCGGCGGAATGCTGTCCAGCCCGCGCAGACGCAGAATCTCCTCGATCAGGTCCGTCTCGGGCTCGATCACCCGCGCCCCTTCGGTCACGGCGGCCAGCACCTCCGGCGCCATCGCGCCATATGGCTCCAGCGGCGTTCCGGCGGCGACATCGTTGCGCCAGGCCGGAACATTGACCGTCACGCTCTCCGCATCCCGCGCCGCCACGGTGAAGCCGAGGCGCTGCAACGCGTCGATCTGCTCGTCAGGCGCCACATCCACCCCGCCGAGCCCCGCCACCCGGGCGAAGCGCAAGGTCGCGGTCCGCCGCCAGCCAGGCTCGGCACCGGCTTCGGCCACGCTGCCCGGCTCGCCGCCGCACAGCTCCATCACCATCCGCGTCGCGGCCGTCAGCGCATCCGGCATCAGCGAGGCATCGATCCCCCGCTCGAACCGGCTGCGCGCATCCGACGCCACGCCGTGATGCCGGCCGGACAGCGCGATGCGCACTGGATCGAAATACGCGCATTCAATGAACACGTTTCGGGTGTGCTCATCACAGCCCGTGGCCTCGCCACCAATCACGCCGGCGAGCGACTGCACGCCCGCCGCATCGGCGATCACGCAATCCTCCGGCCGCACCACGTAATCCTTGCCGTTCAACGCGCGGAAGGTCTCACCGTTGCCGGCGCGGAAGGTCAGCACGCCCCCCGCGATCTTGTCGGCGTCAAACACATGCAGCGGTCGGCCAAGATCGATGGTGAAGAAATTCGTCACATCCACCAGCGCATTGATCGGCCGCAATCCGATGGACACCAGGCGCCGCTGCAACCAGGCCGGGCTCGGCCCATTGGTGACATTGCGCACCACCCGCCCCAGCACCCAGGGACACACCGCGCTCTCGGTTGCCCACCCCAGCGGACTGTCAAACAGCGGCGTCACTGCCTCCGGCGCGAAGGGCCTCAACGTGCCCACGCCCGCCGCCGCCAGATCGCGCGCCACGCCGCGCACCGACAGCGCATCGCCGCGATTGGGCGTCACGCTGATCTCGATCACCGGATCATCCAAACCGGCATAGCTGGCATAGGACTGGCCGACCGGCGCATCCGCCGGCAGATCGATGATGCCCTCATGATCCTCGCCAAGCCCCAGCTCGCGATAGGAGCACATCATGCCCTCGGATTTGACGCCTCGGATCTCGCCCACCTTCAAGGTGATGCCGAGCCCCGGCACGAAGGCACCGGGCTGGCCGAGCACCGCCTTCATGCCGGTGCGGGCATTCGGCGCGCCGCACACAACCGAAACGATGCCCTCGCCGGTATCAACCCTGCAGGCCCGCAGCCGGTCGGCATTGGGGTGCTGCACCGCCTCGATCACATGCACGATGCGGAACGGCGCCAGCGCCGCGCCGCGATCCTCCACACCCTCCAGCTCAAGCCCGATGCGGGTCAGCGTCTCGGTGATCACGTCGAGGGGCGCATCGGTGTCCAGATGGGTGCGCAGCCAGGACAGGGTGAATTTCATGGCTCAGACCCCCTCATGCAGCATCACGGGCGACAGCGGCATGAAGCCGTAATGCCGCAGCCAGCGCAGATCGCTCTCATAGAACGGCCGCAGATCGGGAATGCCGTGCTTCAGCATGGTGATGCGCTCGATGCCCATGCCAAAGGCAAATCCCTGCCATTCCCGTGGATCGATGCCGCAATTGGCCAGAACCTTGGGCTGCACCATGCCGCTGCCCAGAATCTCCAGCCAATCCGTGCCGCCGCCGATCTCGCCGGTCTTGCGCGACCAGCCGATATCCACCTCCATCGACGGCTCGGTGAACGGGAAATAGCTGGAACGAAACCGCACCGGCAGATCGGCCACGCCGAAATAGGCGCGCAGAAAATCGATCAGGCAGCCCTTGAGATGCGCCAGAGTGATGTTCTTGCCGAGCACCAAGCCTTCGCATTGATGGAACATCGGGCTGTGGGTGGCGTCATGATCGGCGCGATAGGTGCGGCCCGGCACGATGACGCGGAACGGCAGCGCGCGGGTGAGCATCGAGCGCACCTGCATCGGCGAGGTATGGGTGCGCAGCACGCTGCGCCGCGTCTCGCCTTCGCCGGGCGGCACGTAGAACGTGTCCATATCCTCGCGGGCGGAATGATGGGCGGGAATGTTCAGCGCGCCGAAATTGCGCCAGTCATCCTCGATGTCCGGCCCCTCGCCGATGGCAAACCCCATGGCGCCGAAGATGGCCGCCATCTCCTCCATGGTCCGGCTGATCGGGTGAATGAGCCCCTGCGCGCGCGGCTGCGGCGGCAGCGAGACA
>Ga0114959_10004554_pt1 | contig 10599 bp, 8 predicted proteins | sample C_130625_EF_Meta_FD_87317 | JGI IMG/M metagenome (GOLD analysis project Ga0114959, IMG submission 87317) | Freshwater microbial communities from Lake Croche, Canada to study carbon cycling - C_130625_EF_MetaG | ecosystem: Environmental > Aquatic > Freshwater > Lake | place: Lake Croche, Canada...
TACCAGATAATCCGGGTCATCGTAAATACTTTCGGACTCTTCTTCCTCATCATCCTCGTCTGTCTCTTGATCTTCGTCTTCTTCCTCGGCGTCTTCATCTTCATCGCCAAGCTCTTCGCCCTCAGCGCCGACTTTGTCTTTATCAAAATCAGCTGAATCATCGGCGTTACTGTTTTCGTTGGAATCAGGATGTATATTCATGATTCACCCAAACTAGCTTTTTGAATTTAATCATCAACCTAGAGACTTGTCATAAGTGTCATACCCCTTGTCACCATGCCCACTTGCCAACGTGCCCACTCAATTAGAGATGTCATAACTGTCATACCTCATGTCAACGTGTCACCTTGTCCCCTAATTTTTTTAAAAAAAATTTCCACTTTCTTCTAAAATAAGTGTATAATAGGTGCGATAATTTAATAAATCATAAACCTATTCTCACTATGCCCCCTAAAAAACAACCTAGCCGTAAACCCAAATCCTCTCAACCCACCGCCGAACAAGCGCAGGCGGAAGACCTAAAGGCAGTCAGTAAATTGATTGGCGCTCTGATGGACTGGTATTTAATTAAAATTAACGGCAATCCACAGACAGAATGGTTTGATGCGCTCTTAATTATTGAGACGGATGAGGGTTTAACTTCCAACAAGCTGGTTCTCGGAAACGTAGATGAATCACTCTTAAAAGCTCGTGAGATACTGGAGGCGGAATTTGCTAATTGCTACCGGTACGCCTACGCCTGGCGTGGCTACTGGCAAGAACCCAACGGAACTAAACACGACGGCGCACTGATCTACCTCGAGTCTAAGACCATAACTCCAGGTTTATACGGTATTGAGATTGGACCTGACTCCAATGGAAAGCTAGAGCCGATCAGACCGTTAGAACAATTGCAAATCGGTGACTGGTCCCTGCTCCATCGCAGTAAAAATTAATCAGGTAGGGGCACTTGACCCTACGTGCCCGTGTATCTCTACCTCTCCCCTTGTCCCCATGTCACCTTGCCCACGTGTCCCGTCGCGTGCAGCGCACGCGTCCGATAACTATTTTGGACGATTAACGTGCGATATCTTATTCAGAATAGCGAAAAACCAATCGGAGTTAGCCTTAAATCTAGTTTGTGGATTATTCGGACCTGTGACCGGCAAATGTATAATCTGATGATAATTTTTATTGGCGTAATTATAGAGTTCATTCACGTGCACACCGACATTATGGGCATAATCTAAGACATGCTTCTGCTTATCAGAACTTAAGACAACCTTGAGAAATCGACTTTCGTTTTTAATCCATAAAAGCGGGTGTTCAAAATCTTTTCTTTTTTTAAAAATCTCGTTAATAAGTAGCGGAGCACCCGCTCTTAATTTCTCATAGCGGGCGACTTCATTAATTAAACTTACCTCCTCTTTAGTTAATTGATAGGGATTAAGGGTAAGATACTTTTTACCGTAAACTTCAGCCTTCAATCGTTGGAAGGCATTGATGATTGCTTGGGCCTTGAGTGGACCAATTCCATACAAAGTTTTCAGGGATTCTGCTGATGAGTTATTGATATCATATACAGTTGTATATCCAGCGTTAATGAGAGGCTGAACACTCGCGCCATACTTTTTAAGTTCCGTAATAGACATGCTCCCAAAAGCGTGAGCAGCTTCAGCATTCAAGGCTTCCGTGCAAAGAGTGATAATCCTACTATGAGATTCTGACTGAGACTTACTAATGGTTGAAAAAAGTTCCTCGAAGCGACGGCAATCTTTATTAAAATCTCGCATCTTAAATATAAATCCAATGACCGTAAATAGGCCGACAAAACCTTTTTGAGCTCTTTCAATCATCAGTGGAATTATTATTTTGGTTAAAATTTATAACACAGCCCAACCTACATGATAGCAACACTTTCTGTCCAAGATACCCAATTCTTTAACTAAATTAAATTTCACAAATCCCCATATCACCGTATCACCTAACCCACGTGCCTGCTAGGTTAGCGTAATCCAGGATTACGTTCATAAAAATCAGCTACTTCCATAGAGCCATCACGTTCGTCACTAGACATTCTATCCTCAACGTGAATCAAAACTCTCTGAGCAACTAGAGTCGGCAAACGATTTAATAAAACCAGCAATTCATTCCATTCTCTTAGTACATTCGATTTCGTCACAACCAATTCGTCCTTAGCAGATCGCACATCCTCCGAAGTGCAGGCTTTGTAAACCCAATCATTAATTTTCAAAGCATTTAACTGAGCACTTATTCTATTTGAGCGCGTTGTAAATAATTCAGGATGCTTATAATCAGAGAATTGATTAGGGAAATATTCGGCGAAACCTTCGATAAAGTGCTGAGTGTATAAATCATCAGCAAAGTCAGAATGCCTAGGGGCACCCAGCGCGGCATTAGTAGAATTAATCACCGCCCTATAGCTAATCATTAACTTACCAAGTTTTTGGCGTACAGATTGTATAATCTTCAACTGATCCGGATATTTTTGCTCGAGGGTCTTATCAAAAACAATTTCTCTAGCCTTAATATAATCCGCAAAACGCACCCGGTACTCCATCATACATCCGTGATCTAATCTTCCCCTGTTGATTTTAACAACTTCCTCGGCGGTGAGTTTTTTGCCATAAAAATCAGCATCAAATAATTTCTCCGCTCGACAGTAATTCGTCAGACTTAAAAGCGCCCAGCCCAATAAAAGTAGATGCCTCATAGAGATTGCTGTTATTTATATCAACTAACGAGGCGCCTTAAAGATAATTTATAAAGAATCTTAATCAAATTCAATAAGACTCCTCGCAAAACTCCGATTGCAAGTTTTGGAGGATTACAAGTTTACGAGCGATTCCATAATTCTTGTAGTTTCTAAGATAAAATTATCAAATTTAACTGGCTAACAATTAGGTCGGATGTCAGTGTCCTCCCATGGCTACACGATTTATTCATACGGCTGACTGGCAGCTTGGGAAACCTTACGAACGTATCAGCACTGAGGGAGATAAAAAGAGTCAGGCCTCACAGGCCAGATTCAATGTGCTCGAAAAAATCGGCGAACGCATCAAAGCACATCAAGCTGAATTTGTTCTCGTCGCCGGCGACCTGTTCGATTCAACCACCCCCTCCAATCCCAATATCTCCAAGGCGTTTGATTATATGGGCAAATGGAAAGTCCCCGTGTTCATCATTCCAGGAAATCACGATCACGGCGGCCCTGCCAGTCTCTGGGAAAATAATTTCCTTCAGGGAGAAATGAAACGTCTGGCGCCCTTAGTTAAAATCATTCTCAGCCGAGACCTCGTCATCCATGGTGACGTGGTGATCTATCCCTGCCCTCTTCTCCGAAGAAGCGATACCTCCGACCTTACGGCATGGCTACGCGACCCCAGTGTACACCCGACTGAGCACTCATCTAAAACACGCATCATTCTAGCGCACGGTACCGTTCAAGGGTTTGGATCTTCGTCCGACGAAGAAGATGATGCGCCGGGGGAATCTAACCTGATAGACGTGAAACGTATCGCAGCTGATGACTTCGATTACATTGCATTGGGTGACTGGCATGGCACCACTGATGTAACCGACAAAGCATGGTATTCGGGCACACCTGAAATCGATCGTTTCCCCAAAGGCGAAAACAATGACCCAGGCAACATTCTCGAAGTAGTGGCTTCAAGAGGCGAAAAACCTTTTATCAACAAAACTCGTACCACGATCCTTAATTGGGTTTCCTTTGAACATCAATTCACCCACGACGAAGAAGTCGCACAACTAGAATCCAAAATAGTAGATAAACATCTAGCATCCACCGATAAAGTCCTTATCAAAATTCACCTCAAGGGTTCACTGGGTATTTCCGCCTCCGACGAACTTGAAAAATTAATTGAACGCATCGAAGCACGCAGCATACGCCTAAAACTCAAAAACGAGACGACCATTGCCCCAACCGATGAAGAAATTAGTAAATTGTGTAATGACACCCAAAATCCGCTAATTGCAGCAGTTGCACAGAAACTCGTGCAGCTAGTCAACAACCCAGCTGAATCCAGTCGAGCCCGCATCGCCCTACGCGAGCTATACTCAACCTACCAATCTTAAGCTATGCGCCTCATCAGTCTTACCATTAAGAACTATCGTATCCACCGAAACATCGAAGTTAAATTCTCTCCGAGACTACAGGTCATCGGCGGAAGAAATGAATGCGGTAAATCAACCATTGCTGAAGCCATTCACCGTGTACTCTTTTTAAAATCAAAGGGTAAAACCGAAATATATAGAAAAATGCAGTCCAATTTCGGAGGTGAACCCATGATGGAACTGAAATTCGAACAGGAAGGAAAAACCTATGTCCTTACTAAACGTTATCTTGAAGATGAAATGACCAAGTTTAGCATAGAAAATCAACACGTCTACACCGACGACGAAGCGGAAGAAGAACTTTCCAAGGTAATCCGCACTAAACTTGATGTCAAAAAGGGCGAAATCATAACTCAGTGGGCACACCTATGGTCTTGGCAGGACAAGAACATGGATAATCCGGTCAGTAATGGTCTTTACCCGCATCAAGATCTGCTATCTGAAATGCAGCGTATTGGCGGTTCAGCGGTACTGCAGTCACCCAAGGATCAACAAATTGCTAAGGGTTTCATACGCAAACGTGATCAAATATTTAACACCAAAGGACTACAAGTAGACAGTCTGGCTGCCCAAGCATTGGCCCGTTTAAAAGAAGCTAAAATTAAGTATGAAAATGATAAAAACAAATACGAAGAAACCCAAAATATACTAGAGTCTATCCGAATTGCCGAAGAGATAATTAGCGCCGAAAAAGCCCTTCAGGCAAAATTAAAGGACGACCTTGCAAAACGCGAGTCCGAGATTCAGAGAATCGAACGTATCGAAAGAGATATTTTACCGATTAAATCAGATATTAAAAATTTAGATACTGAACTACTTTCACTCAAAAACCAAAAAAACGAAATCCAAGATATCCTAAAATCTGTTTTAGAACTGAAGAATAGTATGAAGGGATTTGAAGCTATCCTTCAAACCTTGAGCCAGGAAACAAGTAATCGTAAAAATACTCACACAGCAGCTAATGAGGCTGCCATCAACGCCTACGCCGATCGAGATGAATTACAAAAGAAGGCAACTTTTGTTCAAACTAGTATCGATAAAATCGAACTAATTAAGAAAGAAAATACCCTCAAAGATCATCTCAAAATTACGACAGAAATTGACAACAAAATTGCTCAACATCAGCGGGATCTTGCCGGCATACCTGCTATTACTCGGGAACAAATTACAGCGCTGGCTAAATTAACCGACGAAGTAAGCAAAATAAAAGCCAGCCTTGAGGCCATGGGTGTCAGTGTTCTCGTCGAAAAATCTAACACTCAAGTTGTTCTCGGTAGTCACCCACTCGCCGAAGGTAAAAGTGAAATCATCGTTGATAGTACCACGATTCAAATCGGTAAAGATACCACCCTCAGAATTTCTCCTAAAAACGGTGATATCGCTACCCAACGTGAAAAATTAACATCCGAAAGCGGAAAAGTTGACGCGGAATTCCGGAAGTTAGGAATTCAAACTCTCGCTGAAGCGGAGATAAATATCGGTAGGATTGACGGTATTAAAAAAGAAATCCAGTTACTCACTCAGAAACGCGGCAAAATCTCGACGGATGAAATTAAAACTAAACTGCAAGACTTAGGTAATGAATTAATACAATATGTCGCCAAGTATCCCGACACCAAAGACGTTAAAATAGAAGACGAAGCTTCATTAATCATAAATAAGGCCGAGCTCGCAACGGCAGTTGCAGATGCTATTCAAAATGCAAAATTGAAAGGAGATAATAATGATTCAGCCAAGAAACTATTTGATGAAGCTGAATCCAACGAGCGTGAGAAACTTAAAGAAGTTTCTCTGATTAATTCAGAAATCCAAAAGGAAGAAGGTAAAATGAAAGGTATTCTTCTGATTCATACTGATTTATCAGGACTAGAAGAAAAGATTTCCGCTCGAGAAACTTCCAAGGCAAAATTAGAGCAGCGATATATTATGCAGGCCGATGAACTAAAAAAGCTTTCACCTGAGCAGGTCCGCAGTGAAATCAAGATGAAGAAAGTTAGCCTTGAAAAATCCATGGATGCACTCACCGAGGCACGCGCAGCCTCCGACACTAATCGCGGCAAAGTTAGCCTCCTTGCAGCGGGAGACCCTAAGGTAGCACTCGAAAGCGCCAGGGCTAAACTCGAGTCGGCACAGACGGACTTTGATCGTGAAAATAATCTAGCTGAAGCAATCCGTCTACTTGGCGATACTTTTGAAGAAACTCAGACCGAACTCAATAAGGCGTTCACCGGCCCGCTCCTTGATAAAATTAATGATTATGCCAAAATTATCTTCGGACAGGATGCATTAATAGATATGACCCAGAATGACGGTGAATTTACCGAACCCGTTCTTGTTCGTCCCCAGAGAGGTCAAAATTCAAGAACTCCCTTTGATCAACTGAGCGGAGGGGCCAAAGAACAGTTCTCAGCCTCCATACGCCTCGCCATGGCTGAAGTATTAAGTGCATCGCACGGCGGACAGCTCCCTATCATCTTTGATGATACCTTTAGTTACACCGACCAAGAAAACCTGAACAAGGTGTACCACATGCTCAATCATGCCGCCGACAAAGGTATCCAAATCATCCTCTTCACCCACTCACCCGATCAATTTAAAGAAATGGGCGCCGACCAGTTATTGATATAAATTGTTAATAAACCAAAATAATTCATGCACGAACCAAAAACAGATTGGGACCATATTGATCCCAAAGACCCCAAAGGCTACTATGCCTATTTTGGTGTGAGTCCAGAAGCCAGTTTATCAGAAATAACTGAAGCTTATGTTAAAGTTATTCGTGAATGCTCAGGCAATGAATTCGTACTAAGTGAAGCAACTAAAGCCTACTCTGTTCTCTCTAACCTCGAGAAGCGGCGTGAATACGACACCCAATATAGCACTCCGCTAACTCAATCCACTCCCAAGAAAGAAGATAAAGTATTTTTAAATGAAGATGAATCTCCGAGGACAAATTCATACTCGGGACGCACAATGGGAATGCCCGCTGAGCCTGTTTATGACAAAGAACCTCACCGCACCAAAATAAGTTTAAGACCAGATAACGGTAACGGATGTGTAACTTGGTTTGTAATTTTAATGATTATCTCAGCATCGCTTAGTATATTAAGACTGATTTTAAAATAAAAAATGGTACCCCAAGAACCAAAGTCTTCTTTTGCGATGCCCTGCCCCGTCGCCGATCAAGCAAATAGTATATTGAAGAACACTACTCCCGACTCCACTCACTGCGAACACTGCAACAAGAAGGTTGCAATCTTAGCAGGTAAATCACTCCTGGAGATAAATGCCTTCATGAAGGCAAACCCAGGTTCGTGTATAATGATCGGCGGAAAACTAAATCGTTAGCACTTTTGTAATAAGGTACTACCTGCCAAGCTTATGTAGCGCATCATAGGCTTCACGTAATACCTTACTGTAATCAATGTCATCCTCTTGATTAAAGTGCATGAGGTCATTGCGATACAAACGAACAGTCTCGAGTAGCTTTTGCATCTCACCCGCCGTTCCATTCATGTTCATTTTTGGAAAAAATTCTAAACTACCAAAAATATTTTTGTAGGCTTTAAATTCTAGATCATCTTCTGATTTTAAATGAGGGTCCACGGCCATTTCCCGTAATCGTGATAACTCAATCTCGGCTGACTTAATCCTCATTCGTAGAAATTCTTCGATTAACCCTACGATATAATATGGAATCAGCCAGTCAGCTAATTCACTGGTAATATCATTATGCGTAAGAAGACCCGTTACACAGTTATTACTATCAACCACAACTAATACACCCCTCTTCTCTACGCGGAGCATATTTAAAACTATATCATTTGAGTAATGCACCACCGAAACTTCAGTGACCATAACTTCTGCCACCGAAGGCTCGCGACCATTTTGCTTAAAAAATCTGGCATAACTATCCCAGGTGACAACGCCGAGTGGATCTCGTGGTAATTGTCGTTCTTGAATATTCTGGGATGGATTAGCTTTAGCAGTGTCCACCCTCTTAACCACAAGCACGATACCACGTTGTCCTGAATGAACTAGTTTTTGAAAAAGTACCTCTGAAGATGCTTCACGAACAATACATTCTGGCATCTTATTGGCAATTTCAAGCTCACCGATAGTTCCACCATCTATGTCAATCTCATCGGCCTCTTGCTCCTCAGGCTTAACTTGTTTTAACTGTGATTTTGGTGTAGCTTTTATTAAATCAAACTCCTGGACAGTTTTACCTCTAAAATCTGGTTCTGTAGTAACCTGCAAGCGCCGGAGATGGTAGCTAATTTGACTCTTAATTCGGGTACCAATTCTACTCACCCCAAAATAACCCAGAAAATCTGCACGGGCCAATCTTAGTGGCTGACCCGTAGTCCTCACTTTTTCAGCGAGAATTTTAAATTCATCATTGGGTGGTAAAGGTGCAGCCATAAATTTGGTATTATTTTAATTCTATATTCAACTTTTGGGATTAGTAGTTTGAAAAGCGCCAGGCCAGCCGCCGTGTTCATCGATGACTTTGTCGATTTCGGCCATGAGTCGGATAGTCTCAGAGAGAGCGACTATGATTTTTTGGTAGTGCTCGATATCATCCTTAGTTAACTTACGTCCTTTGCGATCCTTAAGCCACTTCTCGCAGACCTGGTAGCCGCCGATGTGGAAGTTCCAGACGTCCTCCCGCACGCCTTTGAAGCCGGTGGTCTGCGCCTTGTCGATCCAAACGGTGTTCTTAGACCACGAGATTTTTTCAACCTCGGGATGGCGGCCGCCGATGAACTCGGTGTTGGGCTGTGCGAGCTTGGGCGATTCCATCAGGTGCATGGCGGTGAATTCGCCACCGAGACGGGCTAGTGCTCGGAACAGCTCCAGGTTCCCTGTCAACGGCAGTCGCGGGAAATCGATCTTCAAAAACTCGGCGTAGCGACTCCGGTAGCCAGGACTGTGAAACACCGCGTAAGCGTAGTGGAAGATGGCTTCGGGCGTCAGGCCGGCGGGCAGGTTCCATTTGCCGCCGGGCGTCAGGCCGAGTGTCGCAACCAAAGACTTCAAGAATCCAGAGCCGAAATTCGGTAGCCTCTCGGACTCAGACAACAGCAGGCCTTGCGGTTCCGCTTCGTCTGGGTACGCAAATAGTGGAAATACGAAGTTCCCCTCTTTCATTGAAATCGAATGCAGAACCGACAACTGGTCTGCACAAAACGTGTGCTCGAACCCTCCGCCTACTTCGAGTCGCCGAATGGTGATGAGACAAATGTTCGGCTGGAGCATGTGGCGCATCAGTGGATACCGATGGTCGCCGCGTTCAATCATCGCTCGCTCGTAATAAACGTAGCGCGTATCGAAAGGCCGAAACAGCACTGGGCGAACGGACTTCTCGACGTTCTTTGGCAACTTCGGAATCGCCGCTGCGAAGTCCCAGTGCGGACTTTCCTGAATCTCATACTTCTCGATGGATTTCTTCGCTGGTGCCGAAACGATGTCCTTGAACTTCGCGGCCAACGCATCGCGGTCAAAATCAACAAGTAGGTAGTCCTTTCTGGTAGCGATGCCCCATCCATTCAGCGGAAAGACTTCCGTGACTTTGACCGCAGCTTCGTATTCATCGCGCAGGTCAGCATCTTGTAATTCTAAAACGTAGAATGGGGTAACCGGCTGAACTATCTCCCAAGAGGTCGTCGCAACCGTTGTGCGCGCAAGTTCTCCGTATTTTTCAATACGCGAACCAACTAAGTCTGCGTGCCGTGCTGACGAACTGCCGTTGGACTTAACGCCAAGTGTAATGGCCACGCCTTGCTGGATGTCGAACACGTTCTCATCTGTTTTGGCTGCGGTGGTTTTCCCCACCTTCTTCGCATTACCATGCAGGTCCAAAACTGAAAGTTGGGTGAAGCTCTTCAGCAGGTGAGAACGCATCCCGCGGAACGTCGGGTTGTCTATAAATCCATGATTTGTGATGTAACCAAGGACGCCGCAGCCGGACGTAGAAACCGCCTTTTCTCCAAGTCGAATGAACTTCACATAATCGTCTAGCAGCCATTTCGTGTTCTTCTCGTCCAGGGGTTGCCCATCCACGAAATAGTAGTCGTTCACCAAGCCGGTTATCCACAGCCCGATATTTGTCGAGTGACCGGAGTAAGGCGGGTTGCCGATGACGACGGTGAATCGCTTGTAGCGTTTTATTTCGTTCACTGCAGCGGCTTCTTGTGCGAGGGCGTTAAAACCCGGAAGATCTAACTGTTTCTGCCACGGATCTAGGGCATTAGTTAGGTAGATATTAGCGCGATTATCGGGACCAAGTTTTCCCCACGCACTGAAGCCAGTTTCGCTGAGTTTTAGGCCAACCTTCATATGAGCGATGGCGTAAGGCGCCATCATAAGTTCGTAGGCGTAAAGGCGAGGGAGTAGATGGGTTGGTACGTAAACATTCCACTTATTGAGTTGTTCTGTTTTTGAGACGCGTTCCTTGTCCCA
>Ga0114959_10004556_pt1 | contig 10596 bp, 13 predicted proteins | sample C_130625_EF_Meta_FD_87317 | JGI IMG/M metagenome (GOLD analysis project Ga0114959, IMG submission 87317) | Freshwater microbial communities from Lake Croche, Canada to study carbon cycling - C_130625_EF_MetaG | ecosystem: Environmental > Aquatic > Freshwater > Lake | place: Lake Croche, Canada...
AAGGACTCTCTACCTTTGCAGTTGAAATGTCTGAACTAAGGACAATTTTGCGTCTAGCAGATAAGAACAGCTTGGTTCTTGGCGATGAGTTGTGCTCTGGAACCGAGAGTATTTCTGCAACAAGTATTTTTGTAGCAGGTATTCAAAAGTTACAAAAATTAGAGAGCGCATTTATTTTTGCTACACATTTGCATGAAATTGTCAACTATGAAGAAATAACCTCGATGAAAAATATTTTATTAAAACACATGGCAGTTATTTATGATCGAGAGTTAGATATTCTTGTATATGATAGAAAGTTGAAAGATGGTCCAGGGACAAACATGTATGGTCTTGAAGTTTGTAAGTCTCTTTCTCTGCCGGAAGATTTTTTAAATTCTGCATTAGAGATCAGAACAAAATATTTTCCCGAAAAAAATAGTAGTATTCTTTCTCTTAAAACCTCGCACTTCAATTCGCAAAAGTTGGTATCGATCTGTGAAAAATGCGATATTCAAATAGGAACCGAAGTGCATCATTTACAGCACCAGTCAGAAGCTGATAAAGACAATATAATTCGAAATTCTGCAGTTCCTTTTCATAAAAATCATCCCGCTAACTTGATGACGCTTTGTGAAAAATGTCACAATGAACTTCATAAAACAAAAAAACAGCATAGGAAAGTAAAAACTTCAAAAGGTATTAAAATTCAAACTATTGAAATCATTTAAAATCTTTACATAAAATAGAAATGGAGATGGAACGTTACGAGGTATTAAAATGGGAAATAGACGATAAAAAATTAAAAGAATGGAGATGTTTAGATGAAAAAATTCCAAGGAATGAGGCAGGAGACTGCGCAATTAATACGTTATCCTTTTTTGGTTTATTAGATAGAGAAACTGCGGAACTTGTTGCTTCACAAAAAAATTCCGCATATGCCGCCGCACAAACGCCCGGAGAACGCCTTTTTTTAGGAACGCCGACCTATGAAGTTACAGATCATTTGTTTAATATATCTGATTTGGCGGATTCGTATATAAAAAAAAATTTCAAATTTTTTTTTTTTCCATTAGATAGAGAACATGTAAGTTTTTACTTAAAGGATAAAATCCCCCGAGGATATGGAACATTAATTAATTTATACAGACCAGATCCCAAGGGAGGTCATACGCTAATATTTGCCGTAGATCTTCGCGGAGAATCTATTTTCTTAGATCCTCAACAAATGCAAACATTTGTTGGAGAAGAATCTATTAATAAAATGTTGCAAGATCAAGAGTATAATCGATTTGCTTTATTGTATGCTTCTGCTAAAAATCCACATAATCGAACCGAAGTAAGATATAGTGTAAGAAAACCAAAATCTGATGAACCACCATCCAAAAAACAAAGAACTGCTGGAGCAAAAAAGAGAAAAACAAAGAGAAAAAATTTCTCAAAGAAAACTAAAAAAAATTATAGACGTAAATATTATAAGAGAAACTAGTACAAATAAACCTTAGAATTTTCTTTATTGTAATATATTTCCCAAAAATATCCCGAAATATGTTTACTACCATTCCAAATTGTTTTATCAGCTACACTTATTACCATAAATTTTCCGTTTACTTTGAACCACGCACAGCCGGATTTTGTTGGGGTGCAGGCCGAATATTGTATTTGTTTTATTGTCGATCGATTTTTCAACATTTCAAAGCGCGGATCATTTTTAGATATTTGATTCATGTATTTTCCATTTCTCCAATGGCCTTCCCCGGTATACAATTTTATAATATCGACGACATATTCTGGAAGTTTCGCTTGAAGAAGATTTGACATATTAGTTTTTGTTTCTTATTATCAAAGATATCGAATTCAATTTTTTTTGAGTATTTAAGAAATTGAAGTAAAAATAAATTTTTATTGTGCATAACTAATATAATGGGTAAAGTACTTGTCCTATATGTTTTTCACGAATATAATGATCTTGTAAAAAATTTTATAAATAATGGTATATTTTGTGATGCATCCACAGACTTTATCATAATTTGTAATAATAAAAATATAATGTTTGATGTTCCATTTTATGTAAAAAAAATAATTCGTGAAAATATAGGATACGACTTTGCGGGTTGGAGTGAAGCACTTCTTAAAGATAATTTATACAAAAATTATGAAAAGTTCATTTTTGTTACATCTTCAGCTTACGGCCCATTTCTTAAAAATGAAGGAAGATGGACTGATGTATATTTAAATGAATTAAAACACAATATAAAGTTATTTGGAAGTACTATTAATACCTGTGAAGATCCTTTAAATAAAGCTCACGTTCAGTCGTATATTTTTGCTATGAACAAAGAAACGTTGGAATATCTAATTAAGTGTGAAATATTCAGTATTACTAAATATGCAACAACTTTTGATGAGAATATATGGAATAAACAAGTAGCCATGTCTAGAAAAATCGTTGAAAATGGTTGGAATATTGGTTCGTTATTGCCTCATTATAAGAATATTGATTTTACTGCGGCAAATTTTTCTTATTATAATATGAATTTTTTAAACGATATTATGCATAATGAACATAGAAACGTTTTATGGAACGAATATCAATTAGTTTTTGTAAAAGGGAATAGGAAAATTTCCTTAGCAAAGATTTAATGATGACGTCTTGATTTTTTATTTCTACGTCGTAAAGTTTTCTTTATTCTGGAGAATATATTGCTTGATACATTTTTTAAAGCTTTGAAAGTGTTGACTAAACCTTTCTTTACAACCGGTGTTCCTTTCTTTGTAACAAATGTTCCAACATTCTCTAGTCCTTTTTCTACTTTTGGTAACATAGTCGCAGTTGTTGAGCTAATTTTTTTCATACTTTTACGAAAAAAATTATTTTTACGCATTTTTGATTTTGCCATTATAAGATAACTATATAAAATATTTATTTTCTGCGAGACTTTCTAGATTTTCTACCTCCTTTTGTTCTTTTTCCGGTTCTTCTTTTTCTTCTTCCTCCTCTTGCCATTAACTGCTGACCTGGCAAGGTAACACGTGGGTGTTGCTGAGGATTATAGGACTTCGAACCCCAGCCGGGCTGTGAATTATTTTGCCAAGGCATATTTGGAGGCGGAGGCGGTCTCATAAGACTATTGGTCCAACCAGAAAAACCAGACATTTATATAATATGAAAATATTTTATTTTATTCGTGCTTTTTCTAAATATAATATGAAACGCCTTTGCAAGTATACAGAAAAAATTGATTTTAAAGTAAAAGATAATAAAAATGTAACACAATTATATATACAGAAAATGATTATCCCAGTTAAATGTTTTACGTGCGGCTGCGTTATTGCAAATAAGTATCGTTACTATATAGAAGAGGTTAGAAAAAGAAAAATTGCGAAAGGAATGGAAAATGTAGATAAAGTTTTATATTTGACTAAAGAGTTTAACGAAAAAACTCCGGAAGGTGATGTTTTAGACGAACTTAATCTTACAAAAATGTGTTGCAGAAGACACATGCTTACACACGTTGATATTGAATAAATTGTTACGCCTCGATTTTATTTGTAGAATAACTTTTTTTTACTCTGGTTAATATATAGTCAATGAAAAGTTATAAAAATAAAACTCAAAAACTTTATAGTATGAAAGGATGTAGCCGTTTAGGTAAATATAAAAAAGGTGGGGTGAAAAAAATGCGTTGGGGAACACAAAAAGGAGGATGTGGCTGTGGCTCTAGCACCATGACTGGTGGAAGAAGACGTCGACATAAAAAAATGCTTGCATACCCTGCGTCAAATTCACAAGCCCAAGCGCAATTTACAAAGGGAGTTTTAGCATATTCAGGACAAAATGGTGGACTAAATGCTAATTTACCTTATGGTCAAGTGCCACCTTCCAACAATGAATTTCCTCCCGGAGTTAGTCAACCACAAAATTTACGAGGTGGAGAAGTCATTAATGAAGCGGTTGTTTATGGTCCCATAAATAATTATGGTGGAAGAAGACGTAGAAAAGGCGGAAATAGTGGAAGATGGCCTGATGGGTTAGTAGGATCTCCATGGTCATCTAATTCGTTACCCGGAGCTAACGGAATTTCTGGAGATAGAAATTATTTGGCGTATAATAACTATAAATACGACCCTCAAACACAAGGTGTAATAAATGGTAGAGCAATGTCCGGAGGAAGAAAAACGAGAAAAAATTTGAGAGGCGGCGGATTAATTCCAAATGATTTAGTAAATATTGGAAGACAGATGATGTTTGGTGTAAATAGTGCATATAACGCATTAGCCGGTAATCCTTCTCCGGTGAATCCTCTTCCATATAAAGATCAATTTTCTCGTACGCCTATGCACTAATTTGGTTTCACTTTTATCAACGACATACTTTGATAAAAGTTTTATTAATGAAATATTTTGTATGCAGATACTGCCATAGCTCCAAACATCACGACCATTGCCACATAGTCATCATAAGACGTCGGACTGATAAACAAATACTTATTTGATAAAAGTTGAACGCCAAATGACGTTAAATATCCATATAAAAGAAGCTGCGCCGGATTCAAGTATTTATTTGCAAGTCTTAAATAAGGAATATAAATTACAACATTTAAAGTTGCCCAAAATTCAGATGTTAATAATTTATATAAATAAGAAGAGTTTTCCAGAATTGGCAAGGTCTGCGCATATGTAGCAATTAAAGCGATAAAAGCAGAAATTATTGGCAAAGTAAATACTAATATATATGTTAATATGTTTTTCATATAATATATGAAATTATAAAAATTTTATATCACAATAAATATATGACATCAAACTTCACTAACTATTTAATATTTTTTGTGCTATTTATTATTGGTCAGTCTCTTACTATGATAGGATCTTTTATATCCCTTCCGTATAAAAATTTGACTATTTGGCAGGCGCTTAAAATGTCACTTCCATTTGTTTGGCTTGATTGGATATTTTTAACTTATGCAATTCTTATTTTACACAAAAATTCTTTACTAACAAATACACAATTTTTATTTACATTGATTGTTTTTCAATTTGGTGCGGCTCTATTAATTAATAAATTTTACCTTAAACAAACAATAAATAAAAGTGACTATGTTGCAATTACTCTGTTGATTGTTGCATACATTATTTCAGAGTTTCACCTGTTTTCTAAATTTTTTAACTTGCCTATTCCAGAGGTAAAATCTTCTTCAAGTAAAAAAGAAGAGATTGCTGAAGCAGAAAAAGCATAAGTAAGATGTCAAAAAATAAAAATAATTTTCTTTATTATATACAAATGAAAAATATTAAGAATGGAACTTCTTATCTAATGAATGGCTGGTTATATATTTCTGTAAAAGGCTCACCTAAAGAAAGAGGATTTGCGCATGGTTATTTTGCGGCAAAAGAGTTTAAGGAAATTCAAAAAATGATGAAATTTATGGTTTATGAGGATACCGGAAGACACTGGGATTATTTTATAGAAGCAAGTAAGACCGCGCTTAAACCTACCATAATGAAACACTTTCCAGAATTTTATGAAGAAATGGAGGGGATTGCGGAAGGATGTAGAGCAGCTGGAACAGAAACATCTGTTGACGAAATTATTGCGTGGAATAATAATATTACTTTGCTAGATTGCTGGTATCCTACTACGCAAGCAGCAAGCGGTGGACCAAAAGTTGGATCTGAGGGTGGTGCTAAAGATAGATGCAGCGCGTTTGTCGCAAACGGAGACTACACTACCGATGGTAAAATTGTTATTGCTCACAATAGTTTTGTCCAATATATGGATGGGCAATATTATAATGTTATTCTTGATATTAAACCAGTAAAAGGGCACAGAATTATTATGCAAACTGCGCCATGCTGTATTTGGAGCGGAACTGATGTTTTTATTACTAGTAAAGGAATTATGGGAACTGAAACTACAATTGGCGGATTCGGTTCGTATGAAAATAATTACACCATTGCTTGCAGAATAAGAAAAGCTATGCAGTATGGAAATACTTTAGACGATTATGTAAAAATATTACTGGACGGAAATTCTGGAGACTATGCAAATGCGTGGCTTTTTGCGGATATTGAGACAAACGAAATTATGCGATTTGAGCTTGGTCTAAAATATCACGATGTAAAACGTAGTAAAAACGGCTATTTTTATGGTTGCAATTTTGCATTTAGTCCAGAAATTCGAAATCTTGAATGTTCTGATACAGGTTATTGCGATATTCGTCGTCATCAGGGTTCGCGTCAAGTCCGAATTCCGGATTTGATGGAAGAAAATAAGGGAAAAATTAACATCGAAGTTGCAAAAAAAATAATTTCTGATCACTACGACGTTTATCTCAACAAAATTAATCCTTGTTCGCGCACTATTTGTTCTCATTACGACTTGGACGCTCGCGAATACATGTCAGATCCGTCAAGACCAAAACCATTTCAAGCTAGAGGTGTTGTTGACGGCGCTGTTATGGACGCAGAATCTGCGAAAAAAATGGCTTTTTATATGCGCTGGGGGAATTCTTGTGGAATTCCTTTTAAAGCGAAAGAATATTGCGATAAACATAGACAATGGTCACAACTTGAACCTTATTTAAAAGATCGCCCTACCCAACCTTGGACATATTTTACAATCACAGATAATTACAATAAAAAAACAAGAACATTGAGACCCGAAAAAATGGGTAAAAAGACTCGAAGAAATAATAAATAAAGTTTATATTTTTATATGTTTCAAGTATGATTTTGTCGCACCTTTAATGATTTTATTAAAAAATTGAAATCTTTTATTAAATAGTTAAACCTCACAAAGAATGTCATCAATTATTCATTCGCAAAAGTATTGCGAAAAGAAAATGAGAGAAATCCGTGCTTTGAAACAAAAACAGAAAAATAATACAGAAGAACTAGAGAAGATACAAAAAGAAGAATACTACAATAATATTATTAAACGTCATTATAGAAAGATTCTAAATGTTATACCCGATGATGTTCAGCAACATATTTGGGGTTTTGTAGATACCAATACCAAACTAAATTTTCTGAGAACAATATATACTCCAGACTTAATCAAGAGCAAATTATTGTCACTTGAGTATAATCAGGTCAATATTAAAAAGATATTTTCTTGTCTAAAATATGTGAAACCAATATTTAACTACTATTTGGACAAAGACGGCCATATTTATAAAAGATGGCTATGTTACATGAAAGACAATGTAGAATATTTTATGCAAAAACCACCTCAATCTGAAAAAAACTATTATATCAATATTATAATTTCTATTATTGTTGCGGTTGTAAAAAATTATACGAGAATCTACACAAATAATAAGATTGATGTAGCTATTAAAAATTATACAACAACCTTCATAATTACTAAGGATGCTAAGGATATTCGTGAAAGAGAAAAAGATATGATAAAACTATTTTGCAGAATTCAATCTATGTAATATTTATTTCATATATTTTTTTTTATTTTTAAATAAAATGGGCGTTTGAAATATTAAAACGCGATGTTTTCACTAATGTTATGGACAAATTTTTTATAAAGAGTTGTGTATAAGTTTTGCAGTTTATCATATTTCATATTAAATTTACCATCTGCTTTGTCTATGTCTATACTTTCAATTACATTTTTATCTTGCACTATTGTCTTGCTCATTGTGTCTCTCGTAAAGTAGTCGCCCAAGTCGTTGAGCCATCCTTTGAAAAGAACTGACTCAAAACTATACCAAAAATTTCTATATGTCTTAACAAATAATTTTGAATGGGTTGCGTTAATTGGAAGAGCAAATGTAATGACTGTGCTAGTAAATGGCCCAAATATGACTCTAGCAATTGTAGTATGCGGCAAAATAAACTCATTCTCAATCAATAGATTATCCATATTAAATACACGTTTTACCATTGACTTTTCTCCTGATGTATAGTTGTAAATTGTTTTATAGTGAAAAGGAACATCATCGACTTTATAGGGAGGAATTTCGCTTATCGGACTAGGATTTTCGGTATTTCCAAACGTGTGAACAAATCCAATATGCATGATATCTAGTGAGTTTTCACTAACTATTCTCCCATACGCATTGAAGTTTTTGCTAAGTAAAATAGATTTAAATTTTTCATCTTTACCTTCTGGTTCTTCGAATATTTTCTCCATCAACTCTTTACTGCATACTTTTTCACTTATGGTATTCATATAAATCCAACCATTTTTGACAAGTATCGGGTAAGAGTTCAAGTTTTGACAAGGACTATTTTGAAAGTTTGGAATTCCAGGAACAATTTTTAAAATTCCTCCGCCGTCAAATTCATACGCATGATATGGACAAACAATATTGTTATTATTTAGTGTACCGATAGAAAGCGACGCTCCACGATGTGTACAAGAGTCATCGACACAAAAGTAATCTGTTCCATTATTCCAAAAAGCGTAATTTTTTCCCCAAATAGTTGCTTTATTTATTTTATTTTTTTTAATTTTATTAGATTCGCCAATAACATACCAATTTAAATTATATTTTTCATCATCGCAAAATGAAGTTACTGGATGAATAAAAGATTCATCGGTTTCTACTTTTGGAAGATCTGCCTTGAATTTATTACTTAGTCTTGCATATGGAATTATGTTTATAAATCCACATGTAAATAAGATACGAGCCAAAATAATAGGAATAGTTATTATATTTCTGTAGTTGACCATCTATGTAAAGTTGTCTCTCTAAGAAGAAGAAAAGATCTTTTCAATTTTCTTGATAAAGTTTAAGTTGTCAAATATATAATCCTTTGTTGTTTTTATTTCTCTTGCATATTTATCTGGATTTTCTAGAATTTTCTTTATTAGTTCTATGTCCTCATTTATTCTTCCAGATAGTTCTATATATCTGTCTCCAATAGATCTTTCTACATTCTTACATCCCAAATAAATTGGAATAGTTTCGCACATAATTGGTGTCATTATTTTTTCTGAAAAGTATTCATTACTGCAAAAATTTTCGACTGCGATTGTAAAGATATAATCATCGTACGGCTCAGTTTTATCAAATATCCCTTTTACATTTCGAATATGATCAGGTATTAAATTACAACCTCTGCCATAAATATCAACCGGTAAATTATTATTTATGATTTGACTTACAAGTTCAAACCTGTATTTATGTCCAGGTGCACTATTTTTTTCACTAAAAACAATTGACATAGTCTTCTTTTTTTCAATTTTCTTATTTGAAAATGGATGTTCAAACCACATAAACCCGTGATGTTCTAGAAAAGGTTCACCAAGATCACTCTTGTCTCCAATAAAGTATTTTCCAATATGTTTTTTTGCATATTCTATAAATTGTGGTGTTAATGAAAGAAACGGAAGAGGCTCGCACGCCAGACCTAGAACATTTTTTTTATCTATTGTTAAATTTGGCATAGCTTTATTTAAAATAACTGCGTGAGTATAGTCCTCGTCGCACGTTATGTATATTTCTTTTCCAATTCCATAATTTTCTATGGCATCTACTTTGCACGTTCTCTCAAAATTCTTTTTACAAATATCACTACCGCAAAAATCTGAAAATATTTTGACTTTTATTTGTTTCATATAAATAATATTTATAAAACGTCTTCAATATATTTCATGTATTATAAATCTAATAAGAAAATATCATTATAAAAAAAATATGAATAGTATTATATATGGACGACATATCTTGGAAATTAATTGATATATACTTCAGAGACAATCCAAATAACTTAGTAGCTCATCATTTAGAATCGTATAATCGCTTTTTCAATAGCGGAATTCACAGAATTTTTCGAGAAAATAATCCGGTTCGATTTATTGAACGAGAAGAAAAAGACGAAAAAGGTAACGCAATTGAAAATCGGAATGAAATTTTGTTGCATTTAGGTGGCAAGGATGGAAGCAAAATATATTTTGGAAAACCAATTATTTACGACGATCAACACGCCCATTATATGTATCCTAATGATGCAAGACTAAGAAATATGACGTATGGCACGACAATACATTATGATGTCGATGTTGATATTATTTATTACATAGGCGAAGAGAGAAAGGAAGAAACTACTACTTTAGAAAAAATTTACTTAGGACGTTTTCCCATCATGTTGCAGTCAAATTTGTGCATTTTGAAGTCATTAGATCCGTCTGTTCGTTTTAACATGGGAGAGTGTAAGTACGACTATGGCGGATATTTTATTATTGACGGCAAAGAAAAAGTTATTGTTTCGCAAGAAAAATTTGCCGATAATATGCTTTATGTTAGAACGTATAAGGAAGGTGAAATATATAGTCATTCTGCAGAAATTCGTTCGGTCTCTGAAGATGCTTCCAAACCAATACGTACAACCGGAGTTAAAATGATCTCTCCGACGCCAGCTCTTTCCAACAAGCAAATTGTGGTTTCGGTTCCCAATGTAAGAAAACCTGTGCCTCTTTTCATATTGATGAGAGCTCTTGGCATTGTTTCTGATAAAGAAATTATTGAAACTTGTCTTTTAGATTTGGAAAAGAATAAATCATATGTTGATTTGTTTATCCCTTCTATTCACGATGCAAATAAAATATTCAACCAAGAAACTGCTATACGATTTATTGCCACATTTACAAAAAGA
>Ga0114959_10004565_pt1 | contig 10576 bp, 8 predicted proteins | sample C_130625_EF_Meta_FD_87317 | JGI IMG/M metagenome (GOLD analysis project Ga0114959, IMG submission 87317) | Freshwater microbial communities from Lake Croche, Canada to study carbon cycling - C_130625_EF_MetaG | ecosystem: Environmental > Aquatic > Freshwater > Lake | place: Lake Croche, Canada...
CCCGGCGTTGATGCAGTAGGTGAAGTAAGCCAACAAAGCCACGCCCAGTTGTTGCTGCAGGCTCATGTTTTGGTGATACCAACCATACAAGTACAAGGTGTGCAGCGCCAGCACCAACATGCTGAAGATGTCTTCCCACAAAAAGGCCGGGGCAAACAGGTATTGGCCAAACACCACTTTCTCCCAAATGCAGCCAGTGATCATGATGGTGTAGAGGGTGAGTGTTTTGACCACCACCGACCACAGGGCCCACTGTTCGCCCTCGCCGGTGGCCATGCACCGCAGCACCAGCACCAGGCTGACCAAGAACACCAAAAACTGAATCGGTGCCAACACCCCTTGCACCAGTGTCCAGGCCGTGGCATCGCGCCGCAGGCGTTGCTGCGGCGTGTAAAGGGCGGGTGGTATTGCCTTGGCGGCAGAACCGGGGTGTGACATGCTTGACCTTGGGACCAATTCGTATGAGGTCACTTTAGGCAATGAATGCGCATCTGTCAATCAGAGTTGACGGTATATTTAGTTGACACTTATAGGGTTTTCACTATGTATATGTCATGGGAAATATAAAGACACTGTGTCCCTGAGGTCTGCCGATGTCTTAACCGGTTGACATGCAGTAACTTTTGGACAGGGTCCAGGCCAAGCTTGCGTGTGTGGGTTTGGTGGCTGGGCGCGCATCGTGAGGGGCCTAGGGCTTGAATCAAGAACAGACGGTGGCCATCGTTCCGGCCATCACCGAATGGGTGGTGGACAGGTTGATGAGCGAGCATCAACAATTTGTGCAACAGCAAGACCTTGCCTTGCGCGGTCACGCCTTGCAATTGGCTTTGGCTTGTTTGCAGGGGCGAGAGCAAACGCGCGCGTGTTTCCAGGCTTGGTTGGCCCAAGGCATGGCCTTGGACACTTTGTATCTGCAGGTGCTGGCCCCGGCGGCCAGGTTGGTGGGCCAATGGTGGCAAGCCGACAGCGTTGACTTTGCCCATTGCACCGTTGGCCACAGCCATTTGCAGGACTTGCTGGTCGAGTTCAGCCCGCAGTTTTTGGCCCAGTCCAGCGGTTACGCGGCCCCGGCGGGCCACCGCGCCTTGATGATGGGCCAACCCAACGCCCAACACGCCTTGGGATTGATGATGTTGGCGGAGTTTTTCCGCCGCGACGGCTGGAGCGTGACCAGCGCCTCCCAAATGGGCCGCTTTGAAGCGCTGTCCACCATTGGCAACGAAGCGTTTGACCTGGTGGCCATTTCGGTCAGCACCCAGCGCGAACTCCCTGCGCTCACAAAGCACATTGTCCAACTGCGCCAACGCTCGCTGAACCCGCGGGTGCTGATCATGGTGGGCGGACCCATGTTGGCCCAAGACCCCCATTTGGCGGCCACCTTGGGGGCAGATTTCTCCAGCGGTTCGGCCGATCAGGCCTTGCGTGACGCCGCCCAACAAGTGCGCATGCGCAGAGAGCAGCAGGTGACGCAGGCCCGCGCCAGGGACGTCTCGTGTGGACAATTCTCGTAATTGCTGGTCGTTTGCCCTAGACGAAAGTTGGACGATGTTACATTCCGCATCGAAACGCCCTGTAGACGTTGAGGTGTGACAAGCCAACCAGACATCTGTGAGGCTCATGATTGAAGGTTTATGCAAATTTCGTCTCTTTCACCGTCGGATATGTCGCAGCTGATTGGCGTCAGCTCGGACATTGCTTTGCTGTTGGACGAGGCGGGCGTGGTTCAAGAGGTGTCCATGTCGCGCAGCGACTGGGCAGCGCTCGATTGCCGAAGCTGGGTGGGTCGGCCCTGGTTGGACACCTTTGCTGAAGACAGCTTGCCCAAATTGCCTGAAATGTTGGCCGCCAAGGCCGGCGAGGCGTTGCGTTGGCGCCACATCAACCACAGATCGCAAATGCCAGGCGGCAGCGATGTGCCTTTGCAGTATGTGGCCGTGCCTTTGGCGGAGGAAGGCATGAGCTTGGTGCTGGGCCGCGACATGTCGGTCGTGGCCGGATTGCAACAGCGTTTGATGGATGCGCAGCAATCCATGGAGCGCGATTACATGCGCTTGCGCCACATGGAAGCGCGCTACCGCATCTTGTTTGAAACCTCCAGCGAGCCGGTCTTGGTGATCGATGTGGTCTCTCAGCGGGTGATGGAGGCCAACCCGGCGGCCCAAGCCTGGGTCAAAGACGCAGGAAAACGTTTGGTCGGGCGCGAAATCAACGAGTGTTTCGAGAGCCAATACCGCGACGCGGTCCAGGCTTTGCTGCGCATGGCCCAGGCGACGGGGCGGGCTGAAATTGGCCGGGCCCGCTTCATGGGCACCTCGCAAGATTGCACGCTGTCGGTGTCGGTGTTTCGGCAAGAAGGGGGCGCGCAGTTTTTGATTCGCCTGCTCTCCAGTGTGGGTGCTTTGGCCGATGCCCAACCCGATGCGCAAGCTTGGTTCAGCGAGGCCATGGAGCGCTCGCCCATGGGCTTGATGATCACCGACCGGCATGGTGCTGTGGTGGCGGCCAATGCCGAACTGGTCTCGCTGGTGGGGGCGACCTCATTGGCCCAATTGCAAGGCCAGCCGGTAGAACGCTGGCTGAGCCGCGGCAGCGTCGATTGGGGCGTGCTGCAAACCAATATCCGCCAAACCGGCAGCGTGCGCGGTTTTGCCACCGAGCTGCGCACCATGGCTGGCACCCAAGTGGCGGTGGAGATTTCGGCCCTGACCTTGACCGGCCCGCAGGCCTTGTATGGGTTCTTTGTCCGCGATGTGGGCCGCCAACGCATGCCTGACGCCCCCATTGAGTCGGGCATGGCGGGCTCGGTGGCCCAATTGGCCCAACTGGTCGGTCGCATGCCGATGAAAGACATCGTGGGCGAGACCAGCGACATGATCGAGCGCATGTGCATCCAAGCGGCTTTGCAGCTGACCCACAACAACCGCGCTTCGGCGGCAGAAATGCTGGGGTTGTCGCGCCAAAGCCTGTATGTGAAGTTGCGCCGCTACGACATGGCCGGCAGCAGCGAGGCCGAGTAAGCCACCCCCTTTCGCACCAAAATGGTGTTTTCTGTCTGGGCGGCAGAAACAGGGTCGACGGGCAAAAGTGTCAGATATTCCTGACGAAATAATCGTAAACCTCAGTTGACAGTTGGGGTGGACGGGCCAAAAATGCACCATGGCCCGTCCCTCCGTGTCCACCGTCGCTGAGCTGCTCAAACCCATCACCTGGTTTCCGCCCATGTGGGCCTTTGCCTGCGGTGTGGTGTCTTCGGGCGAGGCGTTCTCTGGCCACTGGGGTTTGATCGTTTGGGGCGTTTTGTTGGCGGGCCCCATGGTGTGTGCCAGCAGCCAAGCGGTGAATGACTGGTTTGACCGGCATGTCGACGCCATCAACGAACCGCAGCGGCCCATTCCTTCAGGGCGCATGCCGGGGCGATGGGGCTTGTCCATCGCATGCTTGTGGACCGGCTTGTCTTTGTTATGGGCTGTGCCCTTGGGCACTTGGGGCTTTTGGGCCGCTGCCTTGGGCTTGGCCCTGGCATGGGCTTACAGCGCGCCACCCTTGCGCCTGAAGGAAAACGGCTGGTGGGGCAATGCCGCTTGTGCGCTCAGCTACGAAGGCTTGGCCTGGGTGACCGGCGCGGCTGTGATGCTGGGCGAGCGCGTGCCGCCCACGCCGGTGTTGTGCTTGGCCTTGCTCTACAGCTTGGGTGCCCACGGCATCATGACCTTGAATGACTTCAAAGCGGTCGAGGGCGACCGCCACATGGGGGTGCGGTCTTTGCCGGTGCAACTGGGTGTGGAGGGTGCCGCCCGGGTGGCGTGTTGGGCCATGGTGCTGCCCCAGGTGGTGGTGGTGGGCTTGCTGATGGCTTGGGGCCAAGTGGCCCACGCCTTGGGGGTGCTGGGGCTGATCCTGGGGCAACTGCCTTTGATGGGTGTGTTTGTGCGCCAGCCCGTGGCCAAGGCCTTGATGCTCAGTGGTTTTGGGGTGCCTTTGTTTGTCGCCGGCATGATGGTCAGTGCTTGGGCTGTGCGCTTGTTGCCTGGGGCCGGGTCATGAGCGGGCCGGCTTTTTTTGGTTGGTGGCAAGTGTTCCGCTTGGCCCTGGTGCAAGCATGCTTGGGCTCGGTGGTGGTGATCACCACATCCACTTTGAACCGCGTCATGGTGGTGGAGTTGATGATGCCTGCTTTGTTGCCGGGTCTGTTGGTGGGCTTGCACTATGCCGTGCAAATGGTGCGCCCGCGCATGGGCTTTGGGGCCGATCAAGGCAGGCGCTGTACCCCCTGGATGGTGGGGGGCATGTCTGTATTGGCCTTGGGCGGTTGTTTGGCCGCGCAAGCCACCGTGACCATGGGCAGCGATCGGGGGTTGGGCGTGGCCTTGGCGGCACTGGCGTTTGCCATGATTGGTGTCGGCGTGAGCGCCTGTGGCACCTCGTTGTTGGTGCTGTTGGCCAAGCGGGTGGGCGACGATCGGCGGGCCCCTGCCGCCACCTTGGTGTGGGTGATGATGATTGTGGGCTTTGCTGTGACCGCCGTGGTGGTGGGCAAGCACTTGGACCCCTACACGCCGGAGCGGTTGCTGCGGGTGGTGTGCACGGCGGCTGGCTTGGCTTGGCTGCTGGCCTGTGTTTGCCTGTGGGGCCTGGAAGGACCGAGCGAGCCGGCGACCCTGCGCGACAGCGCAATCGGGCATGACCCGTTTTTGGGTGGCCGCGAAGAACGCTCTGATGCGCGGGCAGCGGATGGCCCGTTGGCCCCAGCCCCGATGAGAGCGTCTGTGCGCTTTCGGCAGGCTTTGGCCCAGGTCTGGGACGAGCCCGCAGCGCGCAGGTTCACCATTTTTGTGTTTCTTTCCATGCTGGCCTACAGCTCGCAAGACCTGATCTTGGAGCCGTTTGCGGGCGCCGTGTTTGACATGACGCCGGGGCAGACCACCCAGCTCTCAGGCTTGCAACATGGCGGCGTCTTGCTGGGCATGCTGTGCGTTGCGCTGGCGGGCAGCGGCTGGGCGCGCGGGCGTTGGGGCTCGGTGCAAGCGTGGATGGTGGGTGGTTGCTTGGCTTCGGCCCTGGCCATGGCCGGTTTATCGGTGGCGGCAGGGCTGGGTGGGGCATGGCCATTGCTGGCCAATGTGTTTTTGCTGGGGGTGGCCAATGGGGCGTTTTCGATCGCCGCCATCACCACCATGATGCGCTTGGCCGCAGCCGCCAAAGACGGCCGCGAGGGCACACGCATGGGCTTGTGGGGCGCCGCACAAGCCATTGCATTTGGTTTGGGTGGGTTGCTCGGCACCGGCGCGAGCGATTTGGCGCGCTGGTGGCTGTCAGAGCCCGCAACCGCCTACAGCTGGGTTTTTGGTATGGAAGCGCTGATGTTTGCTGGGTCCGCTTGGTGGGCGGTCCAGGTCGGGCGTGGCGAAACAGTGCAAACGCGTACAACGCAAACCGCCCCTTGGGCAATGGAAGGACAACAACCATGACACAAATGAGTTACGACGCCGTGGTGATCGGGGGTGGGCCGTCCGGTGCCACCGCTGCCGATGATTTGGCCAGCAAGGGTTGGCGCGTCTTGTTGCTGGACCGGCAAGGCCGCATCAAGCCCTGTGGCGGCGCGATTCCGCCGCGCTTGATCAAAGACTTTGACATCCCCGACGAGCTGCTGGTGGCCAAAGCGCGCTCGGCGCGCATGATCTCGCCCAGCGACAACAAGGTCGACATCCCGATTGAAAACGGCTTTGTCGGCATGGTCGATCGCGACCAGTTTGACGAGTGGTTGCGTGTGCGCGCAGCCAGCCATGGCGCGGTGCGCCAGCGTGGCGTGTTTGACAAATTCAGCCGCGACATGGACGGGGTGATGCGGGTGCATTTCACCGCCAAAGGCATCAAAGGCGAAGAGCACCAAGCCAGCGTGCGTGCGCGCACCGTGATTGGGGCCGATGGCGCGCGCTCGGAAGTGGCGCGCCAGTCGATTGATGGCGCCGAAAAAACCAAATACGTTTTCGCTTACCACGAGATCATCCAAGCGCCCCAAAATGCGCCCGACCACGACCCCACGCGCTGCGATGTGTATTACCGGGGCAGTTTGTCACCCGACTTTTACGGTTGGGTGTTCCCGCACGGCAACACCGTCAGTGTGGGCACGGGCAGTGCCGACAAAGGATTTTCACTGCGCAGTGCGGTGGGCCGTTTGCGCGAGACCGCTGGCTTGGGCGATTCCGCCACCTTGCGCCGCGAGGGTGCGCCCTTGCCCATGAAGCCCTTGCCCCGCTGGGACAACGGCCGCGACGTGGTGCTGGTGGGTGACGCCGCCGGCGTGGTGGCCCCGTCGTCTGGCGAGGGCATTTACTACGCCATGGCCTGTGCGCGCATGGCCGCGGACAAGGTGCATTTGTTTTTGCAAGAAGGCAACCCCGAGGTGCTCAAGCAGGTGCGCAAGCAGTTCATGCGCGAGCATGGCAAGGTCTTTTGGGTGTTGGGCATCATGCAGTACTTCTGGTACAGCAGCGACAAGCGGCGCGAGAAGTTCGTCAAAATCTGCGAAGATAAAGACGTGCAACAACTCACCTTCGAGTCCTATATGAACAAAGTGCTGGTGCGCAAAAAGCCCATGGCCCATGTGCGCATCTTCTTCAAAGACTTGGCGCATTTGTTTGGCGTGGCCAAAGCCGGATGACCCCACGCACCTGGCCCAGCCTGTATCTGGCCATCGCCATCAGCTTTGGTGTGGCGGGTCTGGGCGGAGCCCTGACCGATCTGGGCCCGTGGTACCAACAACTCGAAAAACCCGACTGGAAGCCGCCCGACGCGGCTTTCGGCGTGATTTGGTCGACGATTTTTACCCTGTGCGCGTTCAGCGCTTGGTGGGCTTGGCATGCCAGCAGCGGCCCGCACCAACGCAGAACCATGCTGGCATTGTTTGCCGCCAATGCCGCGCTCAACGTTTTGTGGAGCCTGATTTACTTTCAAGGACACCAACTCGGCTGGGCTTTGGTGGAATTGGTTTTTCTGTGGCTCTCGATTGCCGCCTTGATGTGGCACCTGCGCGGCCATGCGCGCGCCTCGGCCTGGATGCTGTTGCCTTACCTGGTTTGGGTCAGCGCCGCCGGGGTGCTCAATTGGGACACCTGGCGCCTGAACCCGCAATCCCATGCTTGGCAGCCCCAGAGCGCCCTCAACGCTGCTGACAACCCATCCGCTTCCAGCCCACTTGCGCCCAACTCACCTGCGCCCAGCCCAGCTGGGTCCAGCGCCGGGGATGCCCCGCCCGCACCCAACGCCCCCCGGTAAGGTCGGCTTGACCCTGTCAAATCCGGACACGGGCAAACCCTTAGGCGCTTGAGCGACAATGTCCTCCGCTGACGCCCGATGCCTCCTGTCAACCCGACCAGTGGTCCCGAGCGTTATCAAGTTTCACAACTCTGGAGAAAACCATGACCAACCGCCGCGAATTCATCGTTCAACTCAGCCTGGGCACCGGTGCCTTGGCCGCCACCCAAGCCATGGCCGCTGGCCCCATGGTCGCTGAAAACGACGCCCAAGCCACTGCTTTGGGCTACAAAGCCGACGCCACCAAAACCGACGTCAAAAAATTCCCCAAGTACGCCGCTGGTCAAGCTTGCAAAAACTGCCAGCTCTACCAAGGCAAGCCCACCGATGCCGCCGGCGGTTGCCCGTTGTTTGCCGGTAAGCAAGTGGCTGGCACCGGCTGGTGCAGCGCATACGCCAAAAAGGCCTGATCAGGGCCTGCACAAGTCCATCAGCGACATCAATCTGTCATCGCGCGGCGCGCAGCGCCGAGGCGATCCAGCCAAAAAGGCCCCTCTGGGGCCTTTTTTTTGGGCCACGCCCAGCGGTCATGGGGCGTTGGCCCTGTTTCAGGCTGCGGCCCCAGGGGGGGCGCAGGTCATCCAACCCAACAGGTGGTGCGCCACTTCGGCCGGGTTTTCTTCATGGGCCAGGTGGCCCAAGCCCGCGGCCTGGGTCAGGGTGCTGCCGGGGATGCGCTGCAAGGCTGCTTGGGCCAGGGTGGGGGGGATGGTTTGGTCGGCCAGGCCAATGTGCATGTGCACTTGGGCGGGCAGGGCGTGTAACCGCTGGGCCAGGGGGTTCAGGTTCCAGGCCGCCATCATGGCCAGCACGCCGCGCACATGGCGGGCGTTGCGCAGCAGCACGCCGTAGTGGGCTGAAGCCTCGGCGCTCAGCCGCGAGCCAGTGCTGTCGAGCAAGCGCTGCAACACCCCTTCGCGCGCCCCTTGTTGGGCCATCAACCAACCCGACAAGGGGTTGAGCGACATCAATTTGGCGCTGGGCGAAAACAACACCCCAGCCCAGCCGGGCAAGGGCAACCAGGCCGGGTTCAAGCCCACCAGGATTGGACGCGCTTGGGTCAGGGGCAGGCGCTCTTGCAAAAGCATTTGGGCGGCCACGGCGGCACCGGCCGAGTGGCCCACCAAGCCTTGCAAAGGCAAGCCCAAGGCCTGCACCAGGGCGGCCACCCCTGCGGCCATGCCCGGCAACGACATGCCCGCCCCCAGTGCTTGTTCGGTGAAGGCGTGGCCCGGCAGGTCGGGGCAAATCAAGGTGTGGTGCGGCATCAGCAGGGGGGCCAGCGCGTGCCAGGTGTGGGTCGATGCCCCGGTGCCATGCAGCATCAGCAGGGCTGGCCCTTGGCCCATCACCTGCACATGCCAACGCAGGCCAGCGGCGTGGACAAAGCGGCTGTGGGCGCTGTGCGGCCACTGGGCCTGGATGCTGGCCCAATCCAACGGGGGGTGCAAGCGCTCAAGCATGGCTGCGCGCCGCTTCAGGCCTTGGCCGGGGCCACCAAAGATTGCATGACTGCGGCCATGCGCTGGGCTTGCGCTTGGGGCATGGGCAGGTAGCGAGCGCCCATGGTTTGGGCCAGTTGTTGTGCTTTGGCGTCGGGTTGGATGGATGTGTCGAGCCACACCGCCGCGCAGGCCAAGCTGCGCCAGGCTTGGGCCCAGGCCAGGGCGTCGGCCATGGCCGATTCACGCCCGCCCAGGCCTTGCAAATTGACATTGGCGCGCCCATCACACAGCACCACCAACAAGGGGGTGACACCCAAGCGCATCTGGGCTTGGGCTTGATCTCGGCACAGCTTCAAGGCAGTGGCCAAGGGCGTGCCCCCGCCACCGGGCAGGCCCCCCAAGGCCCGTTTGGCGCGCACCAGCGAGCGGGTGGGGGGCAGCAGCACCTCGGCTTTTTGGCCGCGAAAAGCGATCACGCAGACCTGGTCGCGCCGGGCATAGGACTGCTGCAGCATCAACTCGACCGCGCCCTTGGCCTCGGCCAAGCGGGCCAAAGCCGCCGAACCCGAGGCGTCCACCGCAAAGATCAGGCAGCTGGCTTGTTTTTGCTGAAAGCGGTGAACATGAAAGTCTTCGCTGCGCACCGCGATGCGCCCTCCGCCCGGTGGAGGCGGGCGCAGTTTTTGGCGCGGTGCGGCCGCGCGCAAAGTGGCCAACACATGCAAGCGCGCACCTTGGCTGGGCGCGCCCGGGCGCGGCGCCAGCGGCCGGCCGCGTTGGCGCGAGCGTTGCGCGGCCCCGCTGCTGCCCGCACTGCGCGTCCCTTTGAGCGCGGTGGCCCCCAGCACCATGCGGTCGAGCAGGTTGGGGGGGATGCTGGCCAAGGCAGCGGCCAACACCAGCTCTTGCAGGTCTTGCGCGCTGGGCGGAGTGGGCTGGTCCTCGGGGGTGTTTTCGCGGTGGTCCTCGGGCGGTGGCGGCTCGGGGGGTGGCGCTTCATCATCTGGCGGGGCCTCGGCTTCCTTGGGGGGTGGCGGCTCGGACTCCGCCTCCGTCTCGGGCGGTGACGCCGGCAATTGGGTGGCGCGGGGGGCCAAGACCATGCGTGCGGCCCAGGCCACATCTGCGTCGCTGACCTCGCTGTGCCCATGCCAAGCGGCTGCGGCGCAGGCCAGTCGGCAAGCTGCCAGCGAAGCGCGCAAAGAGCCCACCCCCAACGCGAGCGCGGTGTGGCACAAGGCCTGGGTTTGATCGTCGCTCAGTTGGATGTGCTTCAAACGCTCGCGGGCCGACTGCACGGCCTTGGGCACTGCTTGGGCACCGACTGCCCCGGGCGGGCGCGGTCCGTTGGGCAGGGCCTTGCTGGCTGGCCGGGTTGAGCTTGCGGCAGCAGCACCAGTACCAGTACCAGTACCAGTACCAGTACCAGTAGCCGTAGCCGTAGCCGTAGCCGTAGCCGTAGCCGTAGCCGTAGCCGTAGCCGTAGCCGTAGCCGTAGCCGTAGCAGCAGTTGCGTTGTCGTTGTCGTTGTCGTCGGACCAAGGCGAGGCGCCCACGGCGGTATGGCCCACATCGGCCCAGGCGACTTCGCGCAGGTCCAGCCACAGGGACAGGCGATCGCACAGGGCGCTGGCCAAGGGGGGCTCGTCGGCCAGCGATTCATCCAGGGCTACCACGCCAAAGGCGCAGGATTGGGCGGCTTGGTTGCCCACGTGCAGGGCGTGAACTTCGCCGCGGTCTTGGGCTTGGATGAGGCGGGCCAGTGTTTCGGCCCGCATGCGCTCGGCCATGGGCAGCACCACCCAATGCCCATGGGC
>Ga0114959_10004567_pt1 | contig 10573 bp, 9 predicted proteins | sample C_130625_EF_Meta_FD_87317 | JGI IMG/M metagenome (GOLD analysis project Ga0114959, IMG submission 87317) | Freshwater microbial communities from Lake Croche, Canada to study carbon cycling - C_130625_EF_MetaG | ecosystem: Environmental > Aquatic > Freshwater > Lake | place: Lake Croche, Canada...
AGACATCGCGCACCTGACCGCTGCTCTTGTGCATCGAGAAGGTCTTGCCATTCGAGGTGGCAATGCCCGCGGCATCCTGGCCACGATGCTGCAGCAGCAGCAGTCCGTCGTAGAGCAGCTGATTGACAGGTGAACGTGCCACTACACCCAGAATGCCGCACATCAAGCTTCTCCGATCATCAGCAGGACTGAAACCCAGTTCATGCAATGTACCCTGTCAGGTGCGTTGCACGCCGCTCAAACGCTCAGGCAGGTAAGGCTCCGCCCATTGAACCAGCCACTCGAGCAGCGGCCGGCAATGGGCCTGCTGCCAATCGGGCCGCGTCGAATAACCGGCCAGATGCGCCGCCAGCGCCACCAGCAAAATAATCACCAGCGCCCGCGCAGCGCCCAGGGCTGCGCCCAGCAGCCGGTCGGCACCGCCCAGCCCGATCCCGCGCAGCGCCCGAGACGCCAATGAGCCAAGCATGCGCACCCCGATGAACAGTCCCAGAAAAATCGCCGCCACCAGCAAGGCAGACGGCAATTCGGGCGGCAACATCGGCACAAGCCAGTGCATGGCCACCGGCACACCCAGCAGACTCACCACCCAGGCGGCCAGTGCAAACACCGTTCGGACAAGACCGCGAAGCAGCCCGAGGCCGATCGACACAATGACCACTGCCAGCACAAACCAGTCCCATCCCGTCAATCCGAGTTCGGTCATGAATAAGCGTTCCGATCACGCCGTTCTCTGGTCACGATGGTGCGATCAGTGCTGCCTCAAGGCCCGTGGCCTTGAGCTTTTCACGAGCTTGCTCGGCGGCATCACGCGTCGGAAAAGGTCCGGCTCGCACCCGGATCCGCTCGCCCCGATCGGTCTTGATCTTTTCAGTAAAACCGCGCATGCCCGTTGCCTGAATCCGCTCGAGCGCTGCGGCGGCAGCCGAGTCGGAACTGAAGGCGCCCACCTGGATCAGATATTTTCCGCCGGGCTTGGATGCGGACTGCTTGCCGCCGTCGGATGCGATCGCCGGCGTTGGGGCTGCGCTGGCACTGGTTGGAGCGGTCGGCTGACTCGTCGACGATGCGCTTGAGGGCGCCGGCGCCGCAGGTTTTGATCGATCAATATCACCGGACACGCTGCCTTGCGGGGCGCTGTCGGCGGGCGCAGCCTCGATCGCGACGGCATCGGCCGACCGCGACTCGGCAGACTTGGGCATCTCCGACTTGGGCATCTCGGTCGATTTGTCATTCGCGCCTGACTCCGGACCCTTGGCATCTCGGCGAACCGCATCAGGACGAGGGTCGGCACGGGGCTCGGCGCCGCGCGACGGCAGGGTGCTGGTTTTAGGGGGAATAACGACCGACAGATCAGACAAAGGTCGTGATGGCTCTGGCTCAAGCAGCAGCGGCACGAGCACTGCGGCACCGATACACAAAACGATGGCGCCGATCAGGCGATGGCGAGCCCGCTTCTTTTGCGGCAGCGCCGGATCGACCGGCGCATCGTCAGCAACCACCGTGCGCTGACCCGACCGCGCCCTTGACCGAACCGTTTGCGCTTTGGCCATCTGAAATGAGCCGCCTAGGAGGCGCGAACACCACGCGCAGCCAGCACGTCGGCTACCGTGAGGAACGACCCGAAAACCACGATCCTATCATTCTCACCCGCACGTTCCCGCGCTGCGGCGAGGCCCTCACGTGGTGACGCGAAGCAACTGATGGTGCGCTCGGCATCGCCGCCTTCGCCCGGCACGATCCCGGCTTTCGTGAGGCGAGCAGCGAGGTCAGCAGCGCTGGTGCCACGAGGCCCGGGCAGATCGACACAGAGCCAGTGATCGACGCGGCTTCGCAGATGGGCAATGGTCGCGTCGATGTCCTTGTCGGCCAGCATTCCGAACACCGCAAAGGTGTAGGGAAAAAAGCCCATATTGTCGAGATTGGCCGCGAGATGCGCGGCGGCATGCGGGTTGTGACCGACATCAAGCACCACCGCAGGCCGCCCGGCCAGGACCTGAAATCGCCCCGGCAATTCGACACTGGCCAGCCCCTGGCGAATCGCCTGCGCGCTCACCGGCAGACGGGCGCGCACAGACTCGAGCGCGGCCAGCGCACCCGATGCATTCAATAACTGGTTGGCACCGCGCAGGGCCGGATAGGCCAGGCTGTTGCGCCGCTGCGATCGTCCGCCATAAGACCATTGCTGGCGATCACCCGAGTAGTTGAAGTCGATCCCGAAGCGCCAGAGATCGGCGCCGATCGAGTTCGCATAGTCGATCAGTGACTGCGGCGGCACCGGGTCGGTACAGATCGCTGCCCGACCCGGACGATAGATGTGCGCCTTCTCGAAACCGATCGCCTCACGGGTATCGCCAAGGTATTCGGCATGATCGATGTCGATGCAGGTCACGATCGCGCAGTCGGCATCGATGATGTTCACCGCATCGAGACGCCCGCCCAATCCGACTTCCAGCACTACCACGTCAAGCGACGAATGCTCGAAGAGCCTGAGAATGGCAAGCGTCGTGAACTCGAACCAGGTGAGCGAGGTGTCGCCCCGCGCCGCATCGACCGCCTCGAGCTGCTCGATGAGTTGTTCGTCGCTTGCAGGCTCACCGTTGATGCGAGCGCGCTCATTGAACTGCATCAGATGCGGCGAGGTATAGCAACCGACACGGTACCCGGCAGCCAGCAGGATCGACTCGAGCATGGCGCAGGTCGAGCCCTTGCCATTGGTACCGCCGACGACGATCGACACCGCGTCAAGCCTGAGCGCCAGGCGCTCGGCCACGACCCTCACCCGGTCGAGGCCGAGTTCGATCTGACGCGGATGCAGGCGCTCGATACGGTCGAGCCAGGCGGCCAGCGTGACCGCCTGGGCGTTGTTTTGCGGGCTCAGGCCAGAGCCTCCGAGGGCTGGCGCAACAGCAGAGCGAGCAACTGGGCTATTTCGTCGCGCATGGCCCGGCGATGCACGATCATGTCGACCGCGCCCTTTTCAAGCAGAAACTCGGCGCGCTGAAACCCTTCCGGGAGTTTGCTGCGAACGGTTTGTTCGATCACGCGCGGGCCGGCAAAACCGATGAGGGCCTTGGGCTCGGCGATCACGACATCACCCAGAAAACAGAAGCTGGCAGACACACCACCCATGGTCGGATCGGTCAGCACCGAAATATAGGGCAGCCCTGCCTCGGACAGATGGGTCAGGGCCGCAGTGGTCTTGGCCATCTGCATGAGCGACATCAGTCCCTCCTGCATGCGAGCGCCACCCGAAGCCGCCACCGAAATGAAGGGCACCTTCTGCTCGACCGCGGTGTGAACACCGCGCGCGAATCGTTCGCCCACGACCGCGCCCATCGAGCCGCCCATGAAGTCGAATTCAAAGGCTGCCACCACCACCGGCAAGGAACGCATCGCGCCACCGACGACCACCAGTGCGTCGGTCTCGCCGGTCTCGTCCATCGCCTCCTGAAGACGATCGGGGTACTTGCGGCTGTCCTTGAATTTCAGGGCATCGACCGGCAGCACCTCGTGACCGATCTCGTATCGCCCTTCGGCGTCGAGCAAGGCATCGATGCGCGCGCGTGCGTCGATGCGCAAGTGGTGATCGCACTTGGGGCACACAAAAAGATTGGCGAGCAGATCAGCGCGATAAAGCACCGCATCGCAGCTCGGGCATTTCAGCCAGACCCCTTCCGGAACCGTTCGACGACCCTCGGCCGATCGGCCGACCGATCGCTTGATTCGAGGGGGAAGCAGCTTTTCAAGCCAACTCATGGGTGAGCCTCCTGGTATGCCTGACTCAGGCTTGCCTGATGCTGGTTTTGCTAAGGGGCATCCATCGCCTGGCGAATCGACAGGATGAAGGCGCCTGCCTTCTCGACCGCCTGAGTGGGGCCCGCGGCCTCAATTTCCTGGATGAGTCGGGTGCCGATCACGACTGCATCGGCCCGTGCGGCGATCGCCCTCGCGGTCTGTCCGTCACGGATGCCAAACCCCACACCCACCGGCAATCCGGTCGCTGCGCGGATCGCGGGCAAGGCTCCCAACACCTCCTCGACATTGAGGTTGCCCGCTCCGGTCACACCCTTGAGCGAGACGTAGTAGACGTAACCGCTTGCAAGCTTGCCGACCTGCGCGATGCGCTCGGCGCTGGAGGTCGGTGCCAGCAGGAAGATCGGATCGAGCCCATGGCCTCGGAGCAGCGGCACGAAGGAATGCGCCTCCTCGGGCGGCTGATCGACCACCAGCACGCCGTCGACACCGACCTGCGCCGCGCGCTCGGCAAACGCCGCAACGCCCATGCGTTCGATCGGATTCATGTAGCCCATCAGCACCACCGGCGTCGTGGCGTCGTCGCGGCGGAATTCGCGGACCCACTCGAGCACATCGCCCAGGCCGACACCCAGCGCAAGGGCCGCTTCGCTCGATTTCTGGATGACCGGACCATCGGCCATCGGGTCAGAAAACGGGATGCCGAGTTCGATGACATCGGCGCCGTTGCGCGCCAGGGCGTGCATCAAGGGAACGGTGTGTTCGCGACTCGGATGGCCGGCGGTGAAGTAAGGCACCAGCGCCTTGCGACCGGCAGCCTTGAGGGCATCGAACCTGGCGGCGATTCGGGACATCAGGAGGCCTTCTTCAGAGCGCCAGGCCACCGGCCTGAGCAACAGTGTGCATGTCCTTGTCGCCGCGACCGGACAGGTTGACCAGGATCACCTTGTCGCGAGACAGGGTCGGCGCGAGCTTGGCCGCGTAGGCCAGTGCGTGACTGGTCTCGAGCGCGGGGATGATGCCTTCGATGCGGCAGCAGGTATGAAAGGCTTCAAGCGTTTCGGCATCGTTGATCGCCACATAGCTGGCCCGCCCACTGTCCTTGAGCCAGGCATGCTCCGGGCCCACGCCGGGATAGTCGAGGCCGGCTGACACCGAATGCGTGTCGATGATCTGGCCATTGGCGTCCTGCAGCAAATAGGTGCGATTGCCGTGGAGCACGCCGGGCGTACCGGCCGACAGCGATGCCGCATGGCGCCCGGTCTCGATGCCCTCGCCCGCCGCCTCGACGCCGACCAGCTTGACCGACTCATGCGGGATGTAGGGATGGAAGATGCCGATCGCATTCGAGCCGCCACCGACACAGGCCAGGACGTAGTCGGGGTGACGGCCGATGCGCTCGGGCATCTGCCACAGGCACTCCTGACCGACCACCGCATTGAAATCGCGCACCATCATCGGATAGGGATGCGGACCCGCAACCGTACCGATGATGTAGAAGGTGTCTTCGACATTGGTGACCCAGTCGCGCATCGCCTCGTTCAGCGCGTCCTTGAGGGTCTTGCTGCCAGACTCGACCGGGACCACTTCGGCACCCAGCAACTTCATGCGATAGACGTTCTGCGCCTGCCTGGCGACGTCGGTGATGCCCATGTAGACCACGCACTTCATGCCGAATCTGGCGGCCACGGTCGCGGTGGCCACGCCGTGCTGGCCGGCACCGGTCTCGGCGATCACGCGGGGCTTGCCCATGCGCCGGGCGAGCAGTGCCTGACCGATGGTGTTGTTGACCTTGTGCGCGCCGGTATGGTTCAGATCTTCACGCTTGAAGTAGATCTGCGCACCGCCGAGCTGATCGGACCAGCGCTTGGCGTGATAGATCGGACTGGGACGACCGACAAAATACTTCAGCTCGTCCTTGTATTCGGCGATGAAGTCAGGATCGGTGCGGTAGTGCTGGTAAGCCTGACGCAATTCTTCGAGCGCATGCATGAGCGTCTCGGAGACAAAGGTTCCGCCGTAAGGGCCGAAGTGGCCAAGCGCGTCGGGAAGGTCATAGGGCTTCATGTTTTACCTGCATCGGCTGACAGCACCGCAGCGACGAATCGCTCCATACGCGCTGTATCTTTGTGGCGGGGCGTGTGCCCCTGGATCCCGCTTGAAACATCGACCGCGAACGGCCTGACATGCTGAATGGCTGGCCCCACCGAATCCTGGTCGAGCCCGCCCGACAGAATGATTCGGGATGTCAGGCCGGCCGGAATCCAGGACCAGTCGAATACCTTGCCGCTGCCGCCAAAGGCCTCACTGAATGAATCAAGCAGCAGGCACTCGGCATCTTTGAAATCAGACGCGGATGATAACAAATCGGTCTGCTGCCGCATCCGGATAGCCTTCCACCATGCAAGGCCACAGGCTGACGACACCGATCGACCCTGATCGGGCGTTTCGTCGCCGTGCAGCTGGATGACGTCGAGCCCGACCCGAGTCGCCGTCGCTGTAACGGTGTCAGGCGCCTCGTTGACGAAGAGACCGACCGCCGATACGAACGACGGCAGGCGTTTGCGCAAGGCCAGCGCGTCCTCCACGCCAAGCGCCCTGGGGCTTGGCGGATAAAAGACAAAGCCGATCGCATCGACACCCAACGCCACTGCAGTATCGACATCCTCGGCCCGGACCAGACCACAGAATTTGATGCGCGTTCTCATGACACCGCCCCCTCTGACACATCGGGCAGGATACCCGGCGGATCAAGCGGGTCATGCGAGCCGCCCGGCAGGCCCATCGCCGGATCATAGTCAACGCCCGCCAGATACAAGCCGGCGGGCGAAAAGGTCGGCGCACCCAGTGCGCGTCGGCGCGCGATCAGCAGATCGGCCATCCATTGCGGCGACTGCCTGCCGCTTCCCACATGGACCAGCGCTCCGACGATGTTGCGAACCATATGGTGCAGGAACGCATTGGCGGTCAGGGTGATTTCGAGGAAGTGTCCACGCTCGGCGAGATCGATGCGGGACATTGTCCGGACCGGTGTCGCTGCCTGGCACTGCGAGGAGCGAAACGACGAAAAATCATGCTCGCCGATCAGCGCGGCGGCCGCCTCGCGCATCGCGGGAATGGCCAAGGGGCGGAACACCCAGCCGGCGCGATCGCGCCAGTGCGGGTGCGCCACAGCAGACCGGCGGATGAGGTAGCGGTAAGTTCTTGAGCGAGCGCCGAATCGTGCATGGAAGTCGGCGGGAACCTGTCGCGCCCACTGCACCGCGATGGTCTCGGGCAGTCGGGCATTGACACCTCTGACCCAGGCAGTCAGCGGGCGAGATGCCTCGGTATCGAAGTGGACGACTTGCGCCAGCGCATGAACGCCGGCGTCGGTGCGTCCGGCACAGATGGTCGACACCCGATGGCCGGCAAGTGCCGACAGGGAAACTTCCACCAGATCCTGGATCGCATTGCCGGCGGGTTGGGTCTGCCAACCGGGAAAGCCGGCACCATCGTAGGCCAGACCGAGCGCCACCCTCACGGCAGGCGGCGCACGACCATCAGACTGCCCAACGCGCGACCAAGGCGGCGATCAGCGCCGCGATCAGGCAATCTTGCTCAGCATGGCACGCGCCTTTTGCTGCTGCCCGCCATCACCACCCTGGATGACTTCCTGCAGCAGTTCGCGAGCACCTTCTTTGTCACCGATTTCCTCATAGGCTGAGGCCAGATCAAGCTTGGTCGCCATTTCCTGCCAGCGGCCTGCCGCCGATTCGTCACCGGCTTCCTGAGCCACCAGTTCAGGCTCGAGCTCAAGGCTCACATCAGACAGATCGAGCGCTGTTTCGGAGTCGGCGGTGAGCGTGACCGGCTTGGTCAGGCTCTCGAGATCAGACAGATCAAGATCGAGTTCGGGGGCATCGAAGGATGCGACGGCCGGTTTGCTTTCGCGCTCGGGCAAGTCCAAGGAGGGCAGATCGAACTGATCCTCAAGCGACGGCAAATCTTGCGCTGCAGTCTCGGTCGCTGCACCGAAAGGCGACCCGCCAGTCGATTCGGCGGCGCTGGTCTGGGTATCAATATTCAAGTCGAAGTCGAGACCACGAAGATCGGCATCGGCATCAGCCGGCGTACCGAAGGCCTGCTCGACCACGTTGGAGAAGGGCTGCGAATCGGGCTCAGAGAAGTCGCCGATTTCCAGCGCATCAAGTGCCTTGCCTGAGAGCTCGTTATCCATCGCCGCCTCGGCGCCCTCGAACGAAGACTCGGCCACGGCATCGGCGCTGCCGCCATAAAGCGAGTTGGTCGGATCGAGTGCCAGACCCATCGTCACGACCTGCGGCCACTCATCGTTGGCGCCCGCGGTCATTGCATACATGTCGCCAGCAACACCCTCGAATGCCTTCGCGTCGCGGCGACCCGCATAGATCTCGAGCAACTTCTTGCGAATCGCCTGCCGCTCGGGCTGGCGACGAAGGGCTTCCTTGAGAATATCCTCGGCCTGAGCCTCTCGGCCGTAGGCGATGTAGACATCGGCCTCGGCGATCGGATCGACCTCGGTCGACGCCACATCGACGGCGGCAGTGGACGATCCGGCGTTGAAGATACTGTTGCTGGTGTCAACGCTTTGCCCACCGGTGGATCCGAAGAGCGAATTGGAGTTGAATGCGTCAGCCGCGATCAGGCTGTCTTCAAACTTTTCGACTTTGCGCCGACGACGCATCGCATACAGGCCATAGCCAGCGGCCACCGCGGCAATCCCGCCAAGACCAGGCAACAGGAAAGGGCTGTCGAGCAGTTCATCAAAGAAGCCGGGCTCTTCTGCCACAGGTGCCGCTGGCACCGGCACAGGCGCCTTGGCCGGCTCGCTTGTTTCAGGCTTGGCCGGCTCGGCCGTTTCAGGCTTGGCGGGCTCAACTGCGGGCGCAGGCACCGCAACCGGCGCCGGGGCCTCGGCCTTCGGCGGCTCGACCGCAACGACCTCCGGTTTGGGCACGTCGGTTTTCGGCGCTTCAAGTTTAGGGACTTCGGGCTTGGGCGGCTCGACAGCCACCGGCGCAGTGACCTGACCCGTCACGGCCTTGGCGGCCGACCGGGCCTCGTCCAACTGTTTCTGGGTGTCGGACAAGGACTTGTTCTTGAGTTCAAGCAGCTTTTGCAGATCGGTGACATTCTTCTCGAGATCGGCGATCCGCGACATCGCTTCCTTCATCGCAGCATCACGCGCCACACCGATTTCGGCCGTCGAATTTCGGGCGGCCGCCGCGTTGCCGGAGCCGGCGGACCCCGCCCGGCCACCTGCCGCAGCACCGCTTTCAGCCGGCTTTGACAGCCGCAAACGGTCGCCACCTGCAGCGGCACCTGAACCGTCTTCGACGCGCCCCGCGACAGTGCCGGTGGCACTGCGCCCTGATCTTGGCGTATCGATCAGCGCCGGCGCACCGGCGAGTCGCTGACGGTACGTCGCAAAGTTGCGGGTCTGGATGCGCAACTCACGAACCGCTTCAGCGGGCTCGATCGCTGCCATCGCGCTGCGGTCGGGAATCGCGAGGGTCGTCCCCTCTCTGACCAGATTCATGTTGCCGATAAAGGCCTGGGGATTGGCACGATAAATCGCGACCATGGCCTGATCGAGGCTGACGCCTTCGGGACGGACCGCCCCGGCAATCCGGCCCAAGGTATCGCCACGCCGAACACCGACCGCGTTGGTCGTCGCAAGCACCTGCGCCGGCGGGAGAGTCTGCTGGCTGGGTACTGGGCGCACGACCTGAGACGTTGGCGCGGGCGCTGCGGCGGGCGCTGCTGCGGGTGCTGCTGCGGGCGCTGCCGGTACCGGCGGAGCGGCTGGCGCCGACGGCGCCGGCGCGGCGCGGACAACGCCGCCGACCTGCGACGAGACATCCGACCCGACGACATTGTCGGCTTGTGCGCGCGAATTGCGCATCTCGGGCGGGTCAAGCAGGAAAGTGTATTCGCGCAGCAGCTTGCCCGTCGCCCAGTTCAGCTCGACCAGCAAATCCACGAAAGGTTCATTGATCGGTCGGGCCGAGGTAATTCGAACAAAGGTCCGAGTACCTCTCGACTCGATCGCGAACTGAAGCCCGGAGAGCGCCGGGTTGTATTCGAGCCCAGCCTGGCGAAATGCGTCTTGGGGGGCAAGGCGGGCGGAAAGCGACTGACCTTCATCCCGCCCGAGAGCGGTCACCTCGACCTCGGCACGCAAGGGCTGGCCGATGCCGGACAGCACGCTCAGTCTGCCCAGACCCGCTGCCGGCGCAGCCCCGGAAAGCGAAGCGACCGCCAGAAAGACCGCGGCTGCGATCGCTTTGGGCGGAAACGAGATACGGCGGGCAGTCAGGCTTGAAACCGGTCGATTCACGGCTTTTCCCCAGTTAGGAAATTCAAAAAAAATCGTAACATCAGTAACTTAAGTGCGCAAGCTCAGGCAAATTATCGGCATTTTAACAACCTAGCGCGCCAGGATGATTCGCAGTACTCGCCGCAGGGGCTCGGCGGCCCCCCACAGCAATTGGTCGCCGACGGTAAAGGCGCCGAGATACTCCGGCCCCATCGCCAGCTTGTGAAGTCGCCCTACCGGAACGCGCAAGGTGCCGGTCACCGCAGTCGGACTCAGGCGCTGCTCGCTGGCCTCACGCTCATTGGGAATGACATCCACCCAGTCGTTGCCGGCAGCAATGATTGATTCGACGTCGCCGAGCGGCACATCGCGCCGCAGTTTGACGGTGAGTCCCTGGCTGTGGCATCGCATCGCGCCGATGCGCACGCACAGGCCATCGATCGGGATACTGCCGGGCGAACGGAAGGGCGGCCGGCC
>Ga0114959_10004568_pt1 | contig 10573 bp, 5 predicted proteins | sample C_130625_EF_Meta_FD_87317 | JGI IMG/M metagenome (GOLD analysis project Ga0114959, IMG submission 87317) | Freshwater microbial communities from Lake Croche, Canada to study carbon cycling - C_130625_EF_MetaG | ecosystem: Environmental > Aquatic > Freshwater > Lake | place: Lake Croche, Canada...
AAAAATATTTTTGCCACCGCTTTAAGCATGCAGGATGATGTATAGTTGTCATCCCGCCATGCCTAGCACGGCCTACTAACCTGACTATTGAAAGGCATCTATATGATAAGCGTTATCATCTTGACAACAATCAACCAAAAAATAAGGCACCTGAAGTCTGTTAAACTTCAAAGCGCCTTAAAACTAACCAAGGATCGACAATGGAACCACAAATTGCGCCGACCGGATTCGGTGCAAGCATAGTAACTCCGCAGCAATTATACACCAATTACCTGCAAGATCGCGGATTTGACGCTGCAGATATCGCACAACTTGGGCTTGAACTACTTGATAAAGACCAAACACGCGCATTGCTAGGCCACACAGGCGAGTGGAGCATACGCATACCGTACCGCGACGTAGATGGCAAAGACACCGGCTTTGATCGTGTAAGGCTTTTGCAGCCAAGATCAAAGATGAAGTACTCACAGGCTCGATCCAGCGGCAGTCATATCTACTTCCCAGTCAAAACCAATTGGCGCCGAGTCATTACAGATGTAGACATCCCCATCATCATCACAGAAGGCGAGTTTAAAGCATGGGCCATCACCAAAGTGCTGGTTGCTGACACACTGCCATACGCATGTTTAGGTTTGGCGGGTGTTACAAGTTGGACTGACAAGCAAGGTTTACACTTACACAAAGATCTTATGCAGATCATGTGGCGTAAAAAGACTAGCTTTGACTCTAAAAGCAGACAAGTCTACATTGTGTTTGACTATGACGGCGCTAAGCCTGATGGCGAGCCTAATGAGCAAGTTGCATTAGCTGAAACTAAGCTTGCAATCACACTGCGGGGTCTTGGCGCCGAGGTCCACCTTTGCAGAGTAGGGCGCTTTGGGCATGGTGAAGGCAAAAAGTACGCCATTGATGATCACCTACAAGCAAGCAAAACGCTTACTGAGGTGCTCACAGCAACCAGCATCGTTATGAATGGCGTGGATACACTGGATGTGAAGCTACATGAGTTCTCTACAAGGTATGCTATGCTTAATGGCGATGTGATTCGGTTGAACGACGGCCACATCCTGAACTTCAACAAGGCACGCATAGACTCAGCACAGCACATCTTTATACAGACAAGCACTGTGCAAGGCCGCAATGGCGCGCCACCTAAGGTAGTTAGCCGTGAAATACCCCTCATTGAGGAGTACAAGAAGTGGCCTAAGAGGTGCGACATTAAAAAGGTGGGTATCTACCCACAATACCAAGGGTTTCGTATCACTCCAGATGGCTGTTACAACTATTTAAATGCTTGGTCGCACTTTCCTGTGTCAGGTGATGTTACTTTGTATGAAGAGTTTTGTAAGTACTTTTTTAGAGACGAAATTGAGTTTATGGAGTATTGGCATGATTGGGTTGCCAACATAGTCCAATTCCCACACCGGCGAAACAACACAACTCCACAGTTCGTATCTAACAGTGAAGGCATTGGCAAGTCAGCTGTTGCGGAGTTTATAGCCGAGATGTTGGGGCTTGGCGATGGCGCACCTGCAATCATTATAGGCCCTGATGAGTTGTTTGGGTCTTTTAATGGGCTTTTGCGCAATAAGATTTTTGTGGTGGTGAATGAGCCTTCATCAGACCGTGATGACCATAGCGCTAAGCTAAAGAATTTCATCACATCTAAGGAGATTACCATCAACAACAAGTACGGGGCGCAATACTCTATAGAAAATTACATCAACTTTGTCTTTACAACCAATCGTCCATACGTTACAACAATGGGTAACAGTGCACGGCGTGAAGCTATCTACAAACCAGAGACTTTGACCAATGCTGAAACGCAGCCATTGGTTGTGGCGTTGATGAAGTGGGCTCGTGCAGGTGGGTTTGGCGCTGTGCTGAATTGGTATTACAACCGCGACATTGCAAGCTTTGACCCTTTCAAGGCAGCGCCTAGCACTAAACGCAAGGCGCAGGTTGTTAAGCTATCGCAATCGGTTACTCAACAATTTGCCAATGACCTAATTGAGTGGACCAAGACTCACATCAATGGCGTTGCGTTCTTTACTAATCAGCAATTGCAGATCTTATTTAGAGCTTGGCAAGGCGATGAAAGGATGCCATCTGCTAAGTACGTGAAGGCTGCTCTTGCCGGCGTTTCACCTGGCGATGAGGCAGTCGTGTTTATGAAAAAAGATGCAGGAGATGTGACAAAAAATATTACGATGCGAGGCTGGTTTATAGGCTCTACCGCCGATTGGGAGATTTGTAATAAACGCAATGCTGCAAAAGCAACAGCTGATGCAGTAGCAAAAGAGGTGCAAAATATTACAGAATCCTTCTAATCTACACGTTATTACAAAAGCTGATTACACTGTTAAGCGCTCTAAGTTGTTGTTTCTAAACGCTTATTACAATATTACATATATTACTATTTATAAAACTAAAGGAATATTTATATATATATACTCCCCCGTATATAGTTTTCGAGCCCGTTGTAATATTTTTTGTAATACGCCAAAAATGATCATCTTTCCACCAAAATGTGTATAATCTAAGCTATGACTACTGAAAAACGACCTATGGGACGCCCTACAAAGTATGACCCAGCGCTTTGCGATAAGATCGCAGAGATGGGCAAAGAGGGACTTTCACGTTGGCAAATTGGTTCGCGCCTCGGTCTTCACCCTAGTAATATTACAAACTGGGAACAAGTGCATGACGACTTTCGCGACGCCTTGCAGCAAGCGAAGCAGCATGCGATTGAATACTGGGAAACGCTAGCCCAGAATCACATGATTGAGAACCCAGGAGGACCGCGTTTGAACACCGGACTTTGGTCTCGGTCCATGGCTGCTAGGTTTCCCAATGAGTACCGTGAGAACAACAAAGTTGAAGTTGTAGGCAAGAATGACGGCGCAATACAAGTTGACGTCGTGCATGATTTTGCTAAAGACTTAGTCTCTGATCTATTAGCTGCGCGCCAAGCAGATGCTGAGTCCGGAGACAGCTGATCGCCTTGCCAAGCGCATAGCGTCAGGCCCTGACTTAAACAAAGCATCGCCTGAGTGGCAAGCGGCGTTAAAAGCCCGCATTAAGTGGCTGTCAATCGCAAACAAGCATCAAATCACGCCTTCAGGCGATTGGTGGGACATCTGGCTTTTGTTAGCTGGGCGTGGCGCAGGTAAGACTCGGTGCGCGGCTGAATGGACTTGGTGGGAAGCTTGGAGCCAGCCTGGGACTCGATGGCTTGTATCAGCGCCAACCGGTGGCGATGTGCGTGATGTTTGCTTTGAAGGCGACTCAGGTCTGATCTCTGTCATACCCCACATTCTTGTTGCAGACTACATCAAGTCGCTAAACGAGATCAAGCTTGTCAATGGTAGCATAATCAAAGGCATTCCGGCTTTTGAGCCTTCGCGCTTCCGAGGTCCGCAGTTTCATGGCGGGTGGCTTGATGAGTTGGCTGCATGGGACTACCTTGATGATGCTTGGAACATGTTGCAGTTTGGCATGCGACTTGGTAAGCACCCACGGATCATTGCCACCACAACACCTAAGCCAAAGCCCTTGATTGTGGATCTAGTGAACCGAGATGGTGATGATGTATGCTACACCTCAGCATCCACGTACGACAACATCATGAACCTCGCGCCAAGCTTTCAAAAGCAGATTCTGCAGTATGAAGGCACAACACTTGGGCGCCAAGAGATTCACGCTGAGATCATTGACCCAGAAGAAGCCGGCATTGTCAAACGCGACTGGTTCAAGCTTTGGCCTAATGAAAAGCCGTTGCCCCGCTTTGAGTATGTTGTGCAGTCATACGACATTGCCACGTCAGACAAAACTAAGAATGACCCAACTGCGTGTGTAGTGTTTGGCGTCTTCAAACCCTCGCCTGACAAGCCTATGTCTGCGATGATTATTGACTGCTGGGAAGAGCATTTGCAGTACCCTGACCTGCGACCTAAAGTCGTGGAAGAGGCAACCAGTATTTACGGCGATGAGAATGAGTTTGGGTCAGGCAAAAAAGTCGACATGATACTTATTGAAGACAAATCTGCAGGCATTTCACTTATTCAAGATTTGCGCCGTGCAGGTCTCCAAGTCCGAGGATATAATCCGGGCAACGCTGACAAGACAATGCGTCTTAATATCGTTGCACCCATCATCAAACGCGGACTCATATACGTGCCTGAATCAGCAAGCAATCCCGGTGCACCACGAACATGGGTAGAGCCTTTGTTGAACCAGCTTTGCTCGTTTCCTGAGGTCAGGCACGACGACCTTGTGGATGCTACCTCACAGGCTTTGCGTCTACTACGGGATCAAGGGTTCTTGAACATCGATCCGGTGTACAATGATAACGACTCATATGACGAAGACCGCAGCCCACGTATTAACCCTTACGCGCAATAACTATGGACTATGATGAAACATTAGCTCGCATGCGTGCTGAGATGATGCTGCAAGGTCGGCAGCCTCAAGTTTATGACGATGGGGCAAGTCAGTTAAGCCAAGACCCTAATATGTTGCAGGTTGGACTTTTTGGCAAGCGCCCACCAGTCGTGCCCCCGCCTGTTGTAGCGGAGCCTCCCATCAACTTGGCAAGGCGCTCAATACTTGGCTTGCGCCCCACGTCAAATGAAAACTTGCCTGCAGTGCGCCCACAAGATATTCCACCTCCAGCGGCAGCGCCTGTGCCTATTACACAAGCGCCTACGCCAGACTTAGGAAGTTTTGACCCTGGTAAAGGTAGCTATGACGCGCCTTCTGCATTAGGTGCTTTGGTCAGCAAAGCTGCGGCAACGCCTATGTCACGTCGTGAAGTTTTGCAACGTGCTGGACAAGCTGCACTTAATCATGCGCTTCCTACACCTAAGATTGCTGATGTTGCGCCTGAAATTGCTGCGCCTTTAACGCAAATGGCAAAAGTCGCAGAGCCCGTTGTCATTGGCGCAGATGCAGCCGCAAAAATTGCAGCCTACGCATCTACGATTTGGAAGAATAGTGACAACGCTAAAAAAGCGTATGAGGCGTCTACAGGTCAAAGCATTGGTGATGAATGGGATGATCCAGAGAATGTGCCGCATTCACAGCTTTGGGCTTCAGTAGAAGAAGGCAACAACTACACTGATGCTGCTAAAGCCGTAGGCCTTGATGCTGAGACTGTTGCTGCGCAAACAAAACTTCCACTTGCAACTGTGAAAGAGCTTATTGGCGATGGCAGCAAATTGCTTGGTGAAGTTGCCGGAGTTTCTAATACGCGCAATTCACTGGAAGACATTATGGAAGATGGGCGATCCAAAGAAGCTGCTCGCACAACTTCGTATCTTGACATTTGGGACAACGACAAGTTTTTAGATAAAGCTGCTAAAAAGGCTGTCAAGGAAGAAGGCAAAGATGCCGACGACATGGACGTGTATAATAACTTTATAAATCAAGTTGTTGATCGCTTTCGCGAAATGGAACGTGGACATTCAGAATACAACAGCAAAAGTGGACATACTGAGTATAAAAAACAAGAAAACACACTCTCAAATGAATTGCATAAGCATCTTATAGACAACAATATCCTTGACGATATTTGGGGTCGTGCAAGTGAACAGTTTGAACCTGACTTTAATGACGTCTTGGAGCGAATGTCAAAGCATGGGTGGACTGGCCCTGTTGACAACAAATAGTTATGGCACTACCTAATCTTGGCGACTTTGACCCTGGGCAAGGGGACAGTTGGGACAGCTCGCCGTTGGATGCAATACGCCAACAAGCACGTACAGGCGTGCAAGCAGGTTCTGATGTAGCACGCGTCATCATTGGCGGGCCTTTATCACTAATTGGCGGGGCTGCGCAAACTTTAGGGCAGGGTATAAACGCAGGGCCCGGATACTTATACCGCAAGTACGTTGAGAATGACCCTGCAGCCGCTGAAGCATATCGCAAAAAGCGCATGCCTGATGTTGAAGAAAACATTGCCAATCTGTACAAACTAATTGGGGAGCCTGAAACTGAACAAGGCAAAAAGTTTGCATACGAAACATTGCCTGATGTTATGTCTGCAACAGGTCTTGACAAGCTGCCCTTTCCATTTCCTGAAGCAATGGAATTACCGCGCAGAGGCTTCACGCCTAATGACTTGCGTGCCGTGGCAGGCAAAGTTAAGAACTTTGGCAAGCAAGTCAGAGAAATACCTGCAGACTTTGCCAATGCAAAGTCAGGCATTACACGTGTAGACCCAATCACGGGCAAACCTACGCTAGGCACCACGCTACAAAGCATAGCGCCTGGGGCAGACACAATATTCGATTATGGCCCATTGCCCGGGTCACGTGCAGCGCAAGTGGGGGCTATTCGTCCTACAGGCACGCAAATTGCTCGAGGCAAGAATCCACTTACAGGCAATTTGGCTACGCCTAAGCAAATTGAGTCCGCAGATCTAGATGCAATTGACAAGCTACAACTTGCGCCTGAGCATACCATTGACACAACGCAAATGAGCCGCTCGGTGTTAGGTGACTACGTTGACCGCTATTTACAAGGCAACGAGCTGCACTCTGCATTGCAAAACTACATCGATGGTAGGCTTGCTGTCGAGTACCCCGACGCGCCGTCAAAGCGTAATGCGCTATTTGCATTTGAGTCTCTTCACGGAGGCCGTTCATCACAAAGCTACGCAGATGCCAAAGCAGAAATGATTGACGACTTTACCAAAACGCCTGAAGCGCAGCAACTTGCGCAGGCGCAAGGCATGTTTTTACCTACAGTTGAAGACTACTTTAATCGGCATGACGCTGCTATGAAGTGGGTGTCTAATAACTTGTCTAACTACGCATCTAAGTTTGTCGGTACTGCAAATGACCCGCTTCTAAAAGCCGCGTCTGAGGGCTATACGTTTTTGCCTGCAAATGAAGTACGCCAACTTGGAAACACGGCGCAGTCTCTTGCTGAGTCTAACCGCGTTAAAGCAGGAATGCCTGAGTCTGTTTTGCAAAATGCCATTGACGCCAAGCAAGCAGAGCTTAATAAAGCTACTCAGGATTTAACTACATTTGCTGAGTCTAACGCTGGCAATCTTGAAGCAACAAACACTGTTACACGTGCGCAAGAAAAGCGCAAGAAAATTGCGCAAGAGCTTGAAAACTTAAAGCTTGGCGCCGCGTATGAAAATCTTGCCGACGCAAGCGTAGTGCCTGACACAAAAGAAAAGTTTTTAGAGCGACTTAACTATAACGAAAAACAGTTTTACCCTGACGTAACGCACTCTAACGTGCCTAACGACGCAACTGTATACCGCTCAACAGGTGAGTTAAATGACACAGGCTTGCGAGACATTGCAAGGTCTGTCTACAACGATGTTATGCAGGGAAGAATAAGCCCTGACAACCTTAGCGCCAAATTGCCTGTTGACAAGTACGTGCGCCAAAAATCTATGGCTCGCATGCAAGAAGAAGCAAAGGCCGCTGCAGCAAGAGCGTCGTACGTGAATGACGCAAGCAAAGCAATTGCTGCGCGCAACGCAGCAGACCCTGCAGGCCAAGTCATTGGCAATACGCTGGTGCTTGAAACAAATGAGAATACGCCATATGATATTGCTGTGCAACGTGCAAGTGACGCCACAGCCGTGTTGGACCATTGCGTTGGGCAAGGCGGGCAAGATATAACGTATACAAAAGAGAAGCATCCGTTCACAGGTAACAAAGCAAGGTATGAGCCTTTGCGCAGCCCAATCACAGGCGAGAAAAACCCAAACAGCGCGCGTACAGAATCTGGATACGTTGACACTGTGTTGGCTGGCAATGGCGTGCTGGCGCATATCAACGACGCTGAAACCAAGTTGCCTATTGCAACGCTGCAGTTGAATAAAGGTAGACGTGGCTACGACCTTGGCTACGTGTCTGGGCCTACAACGTCACGCAATGAGACCAATGGACCTATTGCGCAGCAGTATCATCAAGCTATTGCAGACTACCTAAACAAGCGTGGCGACATTACAAGTAGCGGTAGCAAATTATTAGAAAACGCAAACATCCTTGATTTGCGTGAAGACAGAGAAGCTGCGCGTATTCTTGGTGTATCGCTAGTTCGCGATATTTCTGCCGCGCACCCAAATCTTCCGCGGTTTATGACCAAAGAGGCACTAAAAGAATACAAAGCAGTCGTTGCAGCGCAGCAAGCAGCACCGCAGTTGCCTACTGCACTTAGCACTGATACACTGCAATCATTGCAAGAAGCACGTGATGCCGCTCTCCGTGATTTGCAGAATATACGTAATACGCATGACGAAACACAAGACGCACTAGCCCGTATAAATGACATTGACGCACGTATAGCCCGCGCAGGGGCAGACCGGCGTCTTGCCACTAACTATTCAACGCCATCTGACTATACGTTCAATGACTTTGCAGGCGTGTATGGCGATAACTTGTCTGACAATGAAAGACGTGCAGGTCAAGCCGCAGTTGACTACATTCACCATTACTTTGATGAGCAGGCTTTACAAGACAATAGACTATACGCAAGTCAGCAAGTTGGTAGCCCTGCACTAGATGAGGTGCGGTATTCTGGCGAGGCGCTACGTGTACTTGCAGGCTTGTCGGACGTTACACAAAACGCTGTTAGAGAATACTTTAGAGACTTGCCTGCAAATGACCATGCAACAATGCCTCGCGTTTTGTCACGCATGTCTGATGAAGAACTATACAGCCAGCTTAGTAACGCTGATCGCGCACGTGTGCCTGAAGTTGTAAGTCTAATGGGGCAGCACTTTGATCGCAATAGACAGCATTATCCAACTGTTTTGGCGTTTGTAGATGAGATGCGGCATGATCGGCCGTTGGCAATGCCTACGCAAGAGCCTTACGACGCAGCTATACTTGAATCAGCGTTGCGGCAACTTGCACATGAGCGCATGGCTGGCCCACGAGCTGCGCAAGCACATGCAGCACTTGCAGCCATACCTGATATACTGCCTGATATACTTGTAGATGATTGGGAAGTAGACCCACAGCATGGCGCTAATCAGTTTGCAGGCTCTGCCATTGTAGCAGCAAACTATACTGATTTACAACAGAACGTAACACCTGCGCAACAGCATTTGGTTAATGACGCTGCAAGGCGTATTTTAGAACAAACGCAAATTCATGGCATTGACAACCCTGTAGAAGTCACTAACATGATTCGCAATGGGCATAACATTTTTGGTGGCGCCACGTTGCCGTTGGATACGTTTACACTAAACATGCTTGAGTTGCTTGCACGTGATGTGAGCGATGGCATGACAGCACGCAACAACGCCTTAGGGCGTCCTGCGCAATAGCCTGCAGAGCTACTTAAAGGTTATGAATAAGGAACACTATGGCTATTGAAATGCCCATCCCCCAAGACTACAATCGCTTTATTGATGGCATTGCTAATGAGCCTGAGGCGCATGAAGCTGAGATTGATCTTTTTGACCAGTCTGACTCCGACGTTGAAGAGCTAGAAGATGGGTCTGCAATTGTTCGCATGCCTGATCTTAAAGGGCCTGATGATGACCCTGACTTTTACGAAAACTTGGCAGACACGCTTGACAGCCTTATGCTTAATGACCTTGCAATCAAGTATCTTGACTTGATTGAGAAAGATAAAGAAGCTCGCGAAGGTCGTGACAAGCAGTATGAAGATGGCTTACGTCGCACGGGTCTTGGCGCTGACGCGCCCGGCGGTGCGCAGTTTCTTGGCGCATCTAAAGTGGTCCATCCGGTCATGGCCGAGGCGTGCGTGGACTTCGCCGCACGTGCCATTAAAGAACTATTTCCTGCTGACGGACCTGTCAAAACCAAGATCATGGGTGACACGGAGGAAGGCAAGATAGATCGCGCAGAGCGCAAGCGCGATTACATGAACTGGCAGTTAACTGAGCAAATCGAAGAGTACCGCGATGAGCAAGAACAAATGCTTACGCAACTGCCATTAGGCGGTTCGCAGTACATGAAAATGTGGTATGACGAGCAACTGCGCAGACCTCGCGCTGAGTTTATTCCCATTGACAACATTTACTTGCCGTTTGCTGCAGGCAATTTCTACACTGCAAGTCGCATGACTGAGGTGCAAGACATTACGCAAGAAGAGTACGACATGCGTGTTGACTCTGGACTATACATTGACACTGCAATATTTAAAACGTCAATGGCGCCGGATGAGACTAAGTCAGAAAAAGCAAATGACAAAATTGAAGGGCGCAAACAAAAAGCTGAAAACATTGACGGCGTGCGACGCGTGTTTCACATTTGCCTTTGGCTTACTTTAGAAGATGACAAGTTTAGTAATGGCGAGCGTGCGCCATACATTCTTATGATTGACGAGACTTCACGTGAAGCAGTGGGCTTGTATCGTAATTGGGAAAATGGCGATGAAGCATGCGCAAAACTTGATTGGATTATTGAGTTTAAGTTTATCCCATGGCGGGGCGCGTACGCTATTGGTTTGCCGCATCTCATTGGTGGGCTTTCAGCTGCACTTACTGGCGCGTTACGTGCGCTGCTTGACTCAGCGCATATTAACAATGCGCCTACAATGCTTAAGCTTAAAGGCGCCAAAGTTTCTGGGC
>Ga0114959_10004569_pt1 | contig 10570 bp, 10 predicted proteins | sample C_130625_EF_Meta_FD_87317 | JGI IMG/M metagenome (GOLD analysis project Ga0114959, IMG submission 87317) | Freshwater microbial communities from Lake Croche, Canada to study carbon cycling - C_130625_EF_MetaG | ecosystem: Environmental > Aquatic > Freshwater > Lake | place: Lake Croche, Canada...
AAATATATTTAAACTTATATAATTTTAATTATATTTTAATGAAACTTAACAACAATTTCTACTTCTTCTTTTTTAATACTCTTGGTTGCCGAAATTGATAGCTCTTCGCGCTTCTTTCGTGTTTTAGTATTTTCTAGTTTCAATTCTTTACGTTTTGAAGTACTGTTTCTACTATTCATATCTTTTTCAATTGTTTCATAATTTTCTTCAATAAAGTCAATCACTTTATTCTCTATTGCCCATTTAAAAAAATTGAGCTGTCCAATAGTAGTTTCAATGAATTTATCATCTTTGTACGGAATACTAATTCGATCCCATCTACAAAAAGGATCAAAACGACGCTTGCTATATGCTTTTAGTTTCAATTTATAGTCAAAATAAACCTTGAAACGTTTTAAGTTACCAAAATCATCTTCTATGTTGTATAAAGTATAATATTTTTTAGCATAATTTGTAGCAAACCAATCCACAATTCGTAATGAAATTTTTGAATCTCCAGTTATTATTTTTAACATTCGCTCTAATAAATTGTCTTTTTTATAAAAATCCATTAAATTATTCAATAATAAATCATTTTGGGTTGTATATGTTGAAGATATGGTAGTCATAAATGTTTATTAGTTGTTTATTTAATTTTTAGATATAATTTTTAAGTTGTTTCATAATCAAAACATAATTTATAATAACAATTAAACAAAATCTTAAAAATAAAATTATATATATAATGAGCTTAGTTGAAATAGGAACTTTAACATTATGTGAAATAGTCGGTGACTTTGGATATCAATATTTTGCAAATAATGGTGGTACTACACCTTTTATAATTGGAACATCAGGATACATAGGCGTTGTTTATTATTTAATAAAATCACTACAAGGTTCGACTATTTTATTAGTAAATGGTGCATGGGATGGAATTAGTGCCATTATCGAATCAGTTGCAGCGATGATTTTTCTGGGACAATATTTTGAAAGTATTTATCAATACTTAGGTTTGGTATTAATTATTTTAGGTTTATTCTTCTTACGAATACCAATAACAAGAAAAAAAGAATTCAAGTTTCCTTCCATTTTTGGATATCCAATCAAAAATTTTAGCAAACAAAAAACATAATAGATAGATGAATTTTATAGGTTATTTTATACTAATTTTCTATTATTTCTTTATCAGAATTAGTTGAAACAGGTTTCAAAAATCTGTCTTGATTGGATAAATCTTGTACATAAGTATTGTTTGTTAAGTAAGGGTTCATGTTAACTTGACACATCATTTGTCTTTCAGATAATTTTTTATCAGTGTCTTCGCGTTTATTAAATTGCACAAAGTCTTTATTCATCATTTCCCATGTATTTTCATCATGATTAAGAGATGTTGAGTACGCTGAATTTTCAATAATTTTATTAAAATTTTCATCCATTGACTCTTTATTTATTCTTCTAGATCTATCATAGTTTAAACCTTTGCTCCATTTCCACTCAACTGTATTTTTCATAAATATTATAACTTTAATTATTGATTATATTTTTTTAATTATAATTTAACAAAAATATAATTACAAAAAAATTTAATAACAAACTATATTATAAAACATTTTAATGACTGTTATAAATGGAATTGAAATTGATGACATTAACTATAAAAGAAATGAACTTAAATTAGCCCTTAATAATAACATACCAATAGAAGATAAATTAAATGTGATAATTGTGATTTCAAATCCATGTTTATACGCTAAACGATATCAACTATGCAATCAATTTATCAGTAGAATAAATGAAGAACAACATGTAACACTGTATATTGTAGAATTAGCTTATAAAACCCAAAAATTTTTAATCACTAAATCTAATAATAAAAATCATTTGCAAATTAGAACTGAAACACCATTATGGCATAAAGAAAATATGGTAAATTTAGCCGTTAGTAAGTTACTCCCTACAAACTATAAAGCTTTTGCATGGATAGATGCTGATATTGAATTTGACAATAACACATGGGCGTTAGATACTTTGAAGTTATTAAATGGTTATAAAGATATTGTTCAGTTATTTAGCCATGCGATTGACATGGATAAAGATGAAACATCGCTTAATATTTTTTCAAGTTTTGGATACAATTTTTGCAAAAATAAAAAATTTAATAATAAAAAATTGTTAGATTTTTGGCATCCTGGTTATGCCTGGGCAATAACACGTAGTGCTTATGAAAGAATAGGTGGTTTATATGACAAAGGGATATTGGGATCAGGTGATAATATAATGGCCTATTCTTTAATAAATAAATGTCAATACTACATTAGAGACAAATATCATGATGACTACAATAAAAGCATGTTAGATTTTCAAGAAAAGTCAAAACATTTACGTTTAGGATATATACCAGGAATAATCCGCCACCATTATCATGGAAAAAAGAAAAACAGATATTATCATGAAAGAACAGAAATTTTAATAAAATATCAGTATTCTCCGCATCTAGATATAGATTATGATATTAATGGCATTATTGTACCCACAAATAATTTTTCACAAGAGTTTAAAGATGATATAATGAATTATTTTAAAGAACGAAAAGAAGATGAATAATAAAATTTTTTTCTCAAAAAAAAATATTATTAATAATTATAATAATAATGAATTTAATTTATACTTGTGTTTTTCACCAGGAGAATTATATTAATTTATTAAAATTACTAATATCATCATTAGTTGAAAGAGGAAATTTAAATCATTTAACTACAGAAATATTAATTATTACGTCTGCTTCATTTAAATCAATTATACAACGAGAGTTGTCATGTTTTAACTTACCGATAAACTACTATATTTTAGAACTAAATACATTATTTGAAGCAAATTGCGCAAGATTAAACATTTTCAACTATGAAAATATCAATAATTATGATAAAATACTTTTTTTAGATAATGATGTATTAATAAATAATGATGTAAATATTTTATTTGATATTGAAATAAAAAACAAGTTGTATGCTTTAGAAGAAGGATATATAGGACATGAAATTTGGGGAGCTCAATTTTTTGATTTTTCACAGTGTGATATCAACCAGTCAGCATTTACAACAGGGATATTATATTTTCGTAATGAACCAACAGTTAAAAATTTATTTGAAACAATAAATTTACATATCATAGATTATATTCATAAAAATAACAATACTGTACCAGTTTGTCTAGAACAGCCGTTTATTGTTTATAATGCTATTACAACAAATAGTTTCGATAATACATTAATGAAAAGTTATTGTAAAAGTAATCCTAACTCAGTATCAAATGAAATAATCATTTATCAATTTACAGACGGTGAGTGCAATTATTCTAGTAAATATAAAAAAATGAGTAAATTTATAGGAAATATATCTTTATTTTGGGAAATGAAAGATAATATAAGTTTTATAACATTAACTAATTCAGGTTATATTAAATATACGTTAAATTGTCTTGAAAGCATTAAAAATATAAATTTAAATATACCATTACATTGTTACTGTATAGGTAAAAAAGGTTATGAAACATTACTAAATAAAGGTTATAAATGTAGTTTAATTAATGATGAGGAAAACAGTAATTTTGCAACCTATAAAAATGGAAACTGGTCAAAAATAACATTCAATAAGTTTAAGATAATACACGAAAATTTATTAAAATACAAATATGTATGTTATACAGATAGTGATGTGGTATATGAAAACAATGAATTTTTCGGATATTTAGTGGAAAAAATAGGGGACTATGAAATGTTAACTCAAAATAACTGTGAAGGAGTAAATTCGGTTTCTACAGGATTTATGTTTATAAGGTCAACAGAAAATACACTTGCTTTATTTAATCCAAGTTACATTGAAAGTACTTGTCATATGTCAAACGATTATGATATAAATGATTACTTAGAAAATATAAAACATAAAATACACTACAAACTTTTACCTGTTTCATTATTTCCATATGGTAACTATTATTACAATAATCATTTTAATATATCACCTTACTTAATACATTTTAACTGGTTAGTTGGTGATGAAAAAAAAGAAAAAATGATAAGTTTTGGTAAATGGTATAACAAAATATCAATTTGTCATAATGGTAGTGGTAGTTTTGCAAATCAACTAGAAGGAATGTTGAGATTAATATCACATTCTTTAAACAATAAAGCAGAATATCAATATAACTATAGAAAAACATTCACTTTTGAAGAAAATAATATTACAGACAAACAAAAATTAGAAGAGTATTTAGTTACAGGATTGAATTTTTTATCAAAAAATATCATAAATACAAATGATAATGTAGTTTATAATGAAATTTATAATGACACGCGAATATACAATACAATTAATTACGTAGATGAGTGTATACAAAAAATTTATCTTTATGACGGTATAAGTTATGAAAATGAACTTCCATCTAATTTTGAAAATAATAATGAAATAATGAAGTCACTTCCTACATTAAGAGATGCATTTGTATTTAACAATCCTTTTTTGCCAAGACCTTCATATGATAATACAAAAATAAATGTATGTTGTCACATTCGTTTAAACGATGCACTTGGTAGAAGAATTTCTGATAACGAAAATTTATGTGATATCGTAAAATATTTTCAAAAGTATAATAAATACAATGTTATTATTTATAGTGATGATAATATTGAATTTTTAAAGTCGGAAAATACATTTATAAGTGATACAAAAACAAATGTTTTACAATCATTAAGCGATTTTGTTCATGCTGATATTTTTCTTATGAATTACTCATCATTATCAATTGCTTCGCATCTTTTAGCTAAACCAACACAAAAAGTTTTTTGTCCTAATGAAGCTAGTATAAAATTTTATAGCAGAATATTAAATAAGTGTATTAAAGCAAAAGAATTTAACACAGTTTTCCCACAAAATTAAAACTTAACCTTTTTTAATTAAATTTAATTGTTTTGTAAATAAAAATTTGTCTGAATTTATTTTTCGTCTTTTAATATTACAACTCAAACATGAAATAACAAAATTATTATTATTATGTCCAAGAGAGTTATCAATTCTATCAACCGTCCATTGACTAACTTCTCTCACATTCTCATAAAGAACATATAATTCACACTTACAATAAAAACATAACATACTACAATCAATTAGTTTTTTTAAAATAGTATTTATATTGATGAATTCTAATTCATTGTATAGTTTTTTTATAACATCTTGTTGTTTATAACATGTAATTTTTCTCTCTAATTCTTGTATTAATATTGATTTTTCATGCGCGTTATTAATTTCATTCTTTTTAAAGTAAATATCGGTTATCATTTCTATTTGTTTGTTATAGTTCAAAAATATTGGTGTAATATTATACTTGTTCATTATTTCTCTTTTTTTAACTTCATTTTTGACACGATTTGCGCGTTTGATTAAATATCTATTATTAGTTCCTGATATAAAAATATTTTTGTTTTCGTTATTGGTATCTTCCATTATTATAATAATATATAAAAAATATGTATATATTATTTGGTTTTGATATAAATATATATTTTATAAAAAAGAGTTAAACTTAAATATACATATATTTATATAGAATGCAACTAAATAAAGAAGTAGATACATATGAAAATATAGATGTAAATACAAATATAAATACAGATGAAATAGTTATGAAAGATGAAGAATGTATTGAATTAAAAAATATTAAATATAAAACAATGCTAATTAACGGCGTTTCAATAAGTGAAACGAAGTCATCACAAAGTTTACAAAATTTAGACAAGTTTCTACAAAATGAGAAAAATACAAATGAAAATGAACCATGGTGTAAATTAAATAAAACAATAAAAATAAAAAAATTTATGGACTATATAGAAAATTATAAAATAGAACAAAAGTTGTCTGATGAAGAAACAAACAAATTAACTATTTTTTTAAAAGATTGTTTGAATAGAAAAAAATTACAACGCATTAAAGATGTAATTTATGATAAAGAAAAAGGTATTATAAGTGATATACCAGCGTTAACATATAATAAAGTCAACAAAAATTTTACATTAAAAAATATTGAAAAACGCGTTTCAACCTTAAAATCATTGCCACAAAAAAAAACACACACTCACGGCACAGTTAAGAATAAAAATAATAATAATAATGATGATGACGATGACGACTGTAACTCATCAGATAATGAATAAATGTTTTTATTTGAATAGTTATATATTAATATAAAAGATAGTTACTATATTAATATATATAAATCGAATTATTTTATATTATATTAAAATAAATGTATTTTTGTAATGATTTGAACGAATTAAAAGATATTTTAGATGAGTTATATTTTGAGGACGAACCATCAATTTTTGATAATAATAATGCATTGGATTTAGTAGAAAGTGCATTGTATCTTATGGAGGATTACATGAATGAAAATCCGACAGCTATTAGCGAACCAGATTTTGAAGAAAATTTATTAGATGACATAAAAGAAATATTTTATATACAATTTGAAGAAGAAATCTTGAATAGCGAATATGTAGAAGATGATATTAATGAATTATTAGAAGATGCATTTAATATATTTATAACAACTTTTTATCCTGAGCGATCGCTTAGTAGTGAAATAAATACAATGGAACTATCAGAAAAAAGTAGCAAAGATAAAATTACTCAAGATAAAATTGAACATATTAGACAAAAACCACAACCTGAACAACGAAGCGAAGAATGGTATTCTTTTCGTCACAACTTAATAACTGCGAGCAATGCATATAAAGCTTTTGAAGGTCAAAATACAATAAATCAATTGATTTATGAAAAATGTCAGCCACTAAAAAATAAAGAAGATGATAAAAATAAGATGGTAAATATCAACACTCCGTTTCACTGGGGGCAAAAATATGAACCGTTGTCAGTAATGTTGTATGAAAATATGTATAATACAAAAGTAGCTGATTTTGGTTGTATACAACACGATAAGTATGCATTTTTAGGTGCCTCACCAGATGGTATTAATGTAGATACAAATTCAGAACGTTATGGTCGTATGTTGGAAATTAAAAATATTGTAAATCGCGAAATAAATGGTATTCCAAAAAAAGAGTATTGGATACAAATGCAAATGCAAATGGAGGTATGTGATTTAAGTGAATGTGATTTTTTAGAAACCAAGTTCTTAGAATATGAAAACGCACACATTTTTTTTTGTCATCTACAAAAAGATGAAGAAAAAGAAGTACTTGACACCAAAGGGTTGATATTATATTTCCATAACAGCAAAGAAGCCAAACCATTTTATGTTTATAAACCATTAAACATAGTAAAAAAAGAGGATATTTTGAAATGGGAAGAAGATACAATTGAGTTATATCAATCACCAGAAAAAAATTTACTTTATATACAAACAATTTATTGGAAATTAGAAAAGTTAAGTTGCGTTTTAGTGTTACGAAATGAAAACTGGTTTAAAAATAATATTCAATCCTTACAAAATGTATGGAATATCATTGAAAAAGAGAGAATAACAGGATATGAACATCGTGCTCCAAATAAAAAACCAAAGATTAACAAGGAACCACTAAATACAATTGGCAACTATTTTACATCAACTGCAAACAACGGTTGTTTGATAAAAATTGAAAAAATTTTGTAAACTATTTGAAAGTCATCTTATATTTTCGCCTTTGTTTATTTCTTTTTTTAGTATGTTTACGTTTTCTGGTAAACTTTTTTTTATACTTACGTTTTCCTCCTTTTCTACTTTTAGATTGACTACTCAAAATATCTCTTCGAGTTCTGCGGTCGTTTCTTTGAATTTTATTCATTCTTTGAATAAACTGACTACTGGTATCTTCACTATCGTCCTCTTTCTCTTCATCGTCTTCATCTATACTAGATAAACTGGTTTGGGGTGAAGGTTCTACGTCTACAAAATTAGAACAAGATAAATCTAAAAATATAACATGTTTCACATTATCTTCTTTAAGAAAATTTATTATGTCTTCAAATGAAATATAGTCATCTTTATCTTGTTTGTTTCTTCCGCGTAATTCTCGTATGAGATCTGGAACTCCAAATTTATTTATAAGAAGTACTTTGAAATTCCACGCACTCTCATTTTGTTCTGTTTTATTGTTCCGTGAATATTCTTTATTAACTACAGCGTCTCCTTCATTGTAAGAATATATAGTATAACTTTTATCATAATGATAAATAAATTGTTCTTCATCAACATCATAATCTTTATTTTTAGCTTTATTTTTTTTATTTTCATACAATTCATTTAACATTTTTACGTCATAACCTTTTAGTATTTCTACTAGTGAATTTATAAAAGCGTCTGGGTCATTTTTCAAAATTTCTACTTCTTCTTCATTTTTTAATTTTTTCAATAGATACTCAGTAAAATGTTGTGTGTCATCTGTATCCCAGAAATTACAAACACCTGGAGTTACTGCATTTAACAATGTAAGTGACACATTTTCTGGTACGTTGAAAGTATATGGTTGTTGTGTAGTTGGATTAATTTTAACTGTTCCGTGACTTGTTACTAAAACAACTGCAATATCTGGATATGTATTCATATAATAGTAATATTTATATTATATATATAACATAAATAAATTATATTACAACTATAAATCAATATAAAATATTGGGAACATCTGTTCTAAAAGGCAATAAATTTATATCTGTATTAAAATAACCTACTCGTGTACCACAAGTTGGATTTATAGGAGGTAATGGGGTTATGGTATTTGCGGTGACCTTTTTTTCTTTATATAATGCACCACACATACTAGCAGGCATACAAGTACCCTCATCCGGATTATTTGGATATTTAATATTATTGGTAATTTGGTCATAAGAACCTAATTCAAAAATAGGATAATGCCACCAAATATCAATTGAATTATTATTAGAAATTCCTTTTCGACCAGTTGGCGTGTAAGTATCTTCTACAAGAAGATCTGATTGTGGAAAAGGATAGCCTCCTAAACCAGAATTGCCATTATTGTTATAATTTGTATACCTTTCTATCATTTTTATAGAATTAAACATATTATAAAATAATGGAAGACCTAATGCTAATATTATTATAATAATTAAAAAAATATATTTTGTCATTTATTTGTTATATATATATTTTATATATATATTTAATTTTAAAAAACATTGAAAAATATTTAAAACTAACATATTATAATTATATATAATATGTATAATAATAATGATATGCGTGTAACAAAGCGTGATGGTAACTTAGAAGATATGTCATTTGATAAAATATTAAATCGTATTAAAAACTTAGGACAAGAAGTTGAAATTCAAATTAATTATTCTGCATTAGTGATGAAAGTTATTGACCAACTATATGATAAAATAGAAACGACTAAAATTGATGAACTAGCTGCTGAACAATGTGCATCACTTTCAACGCAACATATCGATTATGGAATTCTTGCAAGTAGAATTGTCGTATCCAATCATCAAAAAAATACTCAGGCTTCTTTTACAAAAGTAATGCAAACTTTGTATGATTTTAAAGATAGTCATGGTAATAATAAACCACTTATAGCAAAAAACATATGGAATTTTATTATAAAACATTCAAATGAGCTTGATGAAATGATTGAACATAGTAGAGATTATTTAATTGATTTTTTTGGATTTAAAACTTTAGAACGAGCATATTTATTCAGAGTAAATTCACGCATAGTAGAAAGAATACAACATATGTGGTTACGTGTAGCCGTTGGTATTCATGCTAATTTAAAAAATCCAAAAAGTATAGAACTGGTAAAAGAAACGTATGACTTGATGTCACAGAAATATTTCACACATGCCACTCCAACACTTTTTAATGCTGGAACTCCGCGACCTCAAATGAGTTCATGTTATTTAGTTGCATTAGAAGATGATAGTTTGGATGGCATTTTTAATACGTTAAAAGATTGCGCTCGTATTTCTAAATGGGCTGGTGGCGTAGGATTGCATATTCACAATTTACGAGCCAAAGGTAGTCATATACATGGAACAAATGGAAGTTCCAATGGAGTTGTACCCATGTTACGTGTATTTAATAATACTGCACGCTATATTGACCAAGGAGGCAACAAGAGGAACGGCTCTTTCGCGATTTATTTGGAACCTTGGCATCCAGATATCGAAGATTTCCTTGAAATGAAAAAAAATCATGGCGACGAAGACCTGAAAGCACGCGATTTATTTTACGCATTATGGATTTGCGATTTATTTATGGAACGCGTTAAAGAAAATGGTAAGTGGTCATTGTTTTGTCCAGATGAATGTGGAGGTTTATCCGATGTTTATGGTGAAAAATTTGTTGAACTATATAGTCAATATGAAACATCTGGAAAAGCGCGCAAAACTCTGAATGCTCGTGACTTATGGTTTAAAATTTTGGATGCACAAATGGAAACAGGTACTCCTTATTTACTTTATAAAGATGCTGTAAATAGGAAAACAAATCAACAAAATCTTGGGACGATAAAGTCGTCTAATCTTTGTTGTGAAATTACAGAATATTCTGATGATAAAGAAACAGCTGTTTGTAA
>Ga0114959_10004575_pt1 | contig 10563 bp, 7 predicted proteins | sample C_130625_EF_Meta_FD_87317 | JGI IMG/M metagenome (GOLD analysis project Ga0114959, IMG submission 87317) | Freshwater microbial communities from Lake Croche, Canada to study carbon cycling - C_130625_EF_MetaG | ecosystem: Environmental > Aquatic > Freshwater > Lake | place: Lake Croche, Canada...
ATAAATGCGAGCGAAATCTCATTGCCGATAATCCCAATCTCTCAAACCGGATTCAGAGAAATTCCGCGATTCAAACGCGTAGTGGCACTAGCGAATGGGTCGGCGGAGATTGTTGCGGCGTTGGGATACAAGAGTATTTTGGTTGGTCGCGATATCGCCTCCACGATGCCAGAGCTAGCGAGTATTCCCATAGATGAATCAGCGATGCAGGTCTCGCCCGAGAGCGTGCTTTCACACCACCCCGATTTGATTTTTATCGATTCAAATACTTCGCCCGCTAATGCGCTGACAACTTTCCGAAAAGCGAAAATCCCGCTCGTGATGGTTCCCGGAGCATTTACCATGAATGATATTTATGCCAAAGAGAGCGCCATCGCCAATGCACTCGGGGTTCCCAAGGCAGGAGCTGCGCTAGAAAAACAACTCAGCAGCTTGCACTTTCCCTCGTCCAGAATAAAAGTGGTCTTCCTCTACCTCCGAGGAACGGCTTCAATTTACTTAATCGGTGGTAAAGGCTCTGGCGCAGATTCGATACTCTCGACCTTGGGATTTATCGATGTTGGAGCAAAAAACTTGAAGATACCTTTTAATGCGATGACAGCCGAAGAATTAGTAAAACTACAACCTGACGTTATTTTGCTTATGAGCAAAGGATTAGCCTCCGTTGGTGGTCTCGATGGCTTGGTACAGATTCCAGGTATCGCCCAAATTCCGGCCGGCATACATAGACGTGTAGTTACGGTCGATGATTCCCTGCTCCTCTCATTTGGGCCACGCACAATCAACATGATGAAGAAATTACGACCGCTCATTGTAAAGGCGGCATCCAGACCGTGAAAAAGAGTTCAAAGTCCCTACTCGCATATCTCATCGGCCTGACTTTGCTCATCGGTCTTTTTTATCTTTCACTGAACATCGGAATCTTGGATGTACATAGTTCAATTCTCTCCCTCATTGGTAAATCTGATATCGAGGCAACCACTGTCTGGGGAATTCGATTTCCTCGAGCACTTGGAGCGGCGGTTATTGGCGCTGGGTTGGGTGTAGCGGGAGCAATTGCACAAGGCATATTTCGTAATCCCTTGGCGGATCCAACGCTTATCGGACTGTCGAGTGGAGCAACGTTGGGAACAATCGCACTGATCTCCTCTGGTGCATCTACCTATGGCACTCGAGGAAATGTTGCCGCAGCCGTTCTAGCATCAGCGCTCACCGCGATACTGGTTCAATGGTTAGCTCCAAATAGAGGGTTTGGTCTTCTGCTGACCGGCATCGCAGTGTCCGCCATGTTAACTTCAATCGCTGGCATGTTGATTGCAATCTCCGTTAAGCCCGGGATTCAATCCATAACTTTTTGGAATTTTGGATCGCTGACCTTGCTGAACAACGCTACGGTCAGCATGGTTTCTCCGTATATAGAAATCGGAATCATTACTTGCTTCTTTGTCTCCCGACGTATGGACATTTACTCACTGGGTGATCAAAGTTCACATTACCTGGGTGTAAATCCTCAACGAATTCGATTTGTTGCCATCATAGGTATGGCATTTTTGATAGGAGCATCGGTTAGCGCGGTTGGCTCAATTGCATTTCTAGGATTACTCGTTCCCCATATAGTCCGCCTTATATTTGGTCCGGCACATAGGCAGATGCTCACCTTTTGCGCCCTCACCGGGTCAATTGTTCTGCTGCTTGCCGATCTGTTAGCACGGACGCTCTTTGTTCCTCACGAGATTCCATTAGGTTTGCTGACTTCATTGTTGGGAGCGCCAGTCTTAATCTTCTTGATACGTCTCCGTAAGGCTTCGTGGTACTCCATGATTGAAGATCGAAAATGATTGAAATCAAGAACCTATATTTCTCTCGAGATAAGCATCAAATTTTTACCGACTTTTCAATGACCTTGCAACCATCTGAAACAGTATTACTTACTGGTCCCAATGGGGTTGGTAAAAGTACACTCATTGGTTTAATTGGCGGAATATTGCGCCCAGATCGGGGTCACATCATCATTGATAACCAAGAGATATCTCAACTAAATGCGAAGCGACAAGCGCAGCTTCGTTCGGTAGCGCCTCAACGCCGAGATTTTCAACTCGCTTTTACAGTCGAAGAGGTTATTAATTTTGTTCCTCAAAGAATGAGGGAAGATAATCTGGAATTCATTGTTGATACCTTGAGATTATCTGGGATTCTCGGTAAAAAAATAACCGAACTCTCCATTGGTCAACAAGAACGAGTGAGCCTTGCGTTATCTCTTCACCAACGCGCGCCTTACTACCTATTGGATGAACCATTCAGTGCACAAGATTCTCAGGCTACCGCCGATATTTTGATGGTCATTAATTTCCTTAAGAACAACAAAAAAGGCGTCCTGGTGATTTCTCACAATCAGGACGCCTTGATCAAGAATTTTGATCGCCAGGTTATGCTCGCTTTGCCTTCCGCGGACCCGCAGGCTTTTTCTTAAATCCACCAGTCGCTGCTGGCTTCCCGAATCGAGCCTTTGAGGCCGCCTTTTCGAGCGCAATTCGCTTCTCCAACGGCATCCGAGGCGCTTTCTTAGCAGTCTTTGGTTTACCCTCTAGGCGACCACGATTACCTGCTGTTGGAGTGCTCGCTGGACGCTCGGTACGTTCTGTGCGCTCGGTGCGAACCGGACGCTCGGTGCGTTCTGCGCGGAAAGGACGTTCTGTGCGCTCGGTGCGAACCGGACGCTCTGTCCGCTCAGTGCGCTCGGTGCGAACCGGACGCTCTGTCCGCTCTGCGCGGAAAGGACGCTCGGCATTTTCAGCACGATCGGTATTTTCGGCACGATCAGCATATGCCTTATCTTCCCATTTCTTTGGAGCGCTCACTTCGTTACGATCAAAACGGCCTCCGCCTTCACGACGAGATTTAAAGTTACCATCACGGTTTCCACGATCATTTGAACGACTGCGGCTACCCGGTTTGCGATCATTTCGAGAAGATCTCTCAACTTCTGGTGCGATTGGGATTCCGGATGGTTCTTGAGCTCCCGTGATTTCCGCGAGCTTGGGATCTCCAGGTCGAACCTGATTCTCAATGAGCTTCACCGCTGCCCGAATCGTGATACCGAAAACAGCCTTCTTCTGCTTATGGGTAGCAAGTGTTACCACTGTACCTGTAGCACCAGCGCGCGCTGTCCGTCCGGCGCGATGCAAATAATCCTTGTGATCTGCTGGTGCATCAACGTGAACTACGAGCGAAACATCATCAACGTGAATTCCGCGTGCAGCCACATCTGTTGCTACTAACGCATTTGCCATTCCCTCTTTAAACTGTTTAAGAACGCGAGTGCGCTGTCCTTGAGATTTACCACCATGCAAAACACCAACAGGAACGCCACTTCGTAGCATTTTCTCGGCTAATTTATCAGCACCGTGTTTGGTTCTTACAAAAAATATTGTTCGGCCATCGCGTGCTGCAATTTGTGTGGTGATCTCGTCTTTTGCATTTTGATCGACGATCAAAAGATGATGACTCATATCCACTGCACGTGATTTTTCATTTTCGAGTGAGTGGGTAATCGGATCTTTGAGGAAACGCTTAACGAGAGAATCAACATCTCTGTCCAGAGTTGCAGAGAATAACAATCGCTGTCCATCATCTTTGGTGAGCGTCAATATTTCTTTTACAACAGGAAGAAATCCCATATCAGCCATCTGATCGGCTTCATCGAGAACTGTAATCATGACATCAGAGAGATCGATATGTTTTTTCTCCAACAGATCAATTAAGCGACCTGGTGTAGCAACAATGATTGGAACACCTCGCTTGAGCGCCTGGATCTGACCGATGTAGGAAAGTCCTCCAGCTACAACCTGAGATGAAAGTCCCACGCGGCGAGAGAGCGGTGAAACAACTTCGTTAATCTGAACCGCAAGTTCTCTCGTTGGCGAAAGGATCAATCCCAGTGGTTTATGGGGTTTTGCGGTACGCCCATTGAGGCGCGTCATCATCGCCAAACCAAATGCCAATGTTTTTCCAGAACCAGTCTGGCCACGACCTAAAACATCCCGACCTTTAATTGCATCCGGCAAAGTTGCGGTTTGAATAGGAAAAGGCGAAGTTTTACCTTCGGCTGCTAGCGCTTCACAGAGCGCGGGTGTAACACCTAAATCACGGAACGTGGACATAGCTATACCAATCGAGACATGAATGCGTGTCTCGTGGTGCCCAGTGATTATTAGGAATCAAAGTAAGACTCGCAAAGCTGTGCTAAGTGTAACGCAATAACTTAGTCGTTCTTGCCAGTGTTTCGATGCCAGCTGGCATATCGATTAGCGAGTGCATCTTCTCCGTATGAAATTTTTGAACCAATAGCTCGTTCAAGCAGAAGATCTGCGAATTCTGGATTACGCGCGAGTACTGGTCCGTGTAAATATGTTCCAAAGATATTTCCATTCATCGCGCCATCAACACCATTGATTCCATTGCCATTTCCACGTACCACAGTCCCAAACGGAGTGACCTCTTTACCTAACGTAGTCACACCACTATGGTTTTCAAACCCCGTTAACTGAAAATTAAAGAGTTCGCAATCAATCACAATCTCCCCCACAAGGCGTCTGCTGCCAGGATTTGTCACAACATCGAGAAGGCCAAGCCCCTCAATCTCTTCATCTCCACTCGTATACGTCCTACCAATTATCTGAAAACCAGCACAAACAGCTAATAATACGGCGCCTTTTTCTACCGCCTGAGTCAATTCACCATCTCGCTTAAGAGCGCTCAGCGAAAGTAATTGAGCCGCGTCCTCTGCACCACCTAGCAAATAAATATCTGCTTGAGTTGGAAGGGGATCGAGATAGGAGATGTCAGAGATTCTAGATTCGATTCCGCTTAAGGCTGCCCGATATTTGAGTACTTCGGCATTACCCCGATCACCGTATGTACCAAGTAGTTCGTTATGAATTCTGACGATTTCTAACATCACATCACCAATTCAAAGAATGCGGTGTAGGCGGTCAAAACACTTACTTCATTATCTTTTGTCAAGAGTATCGCTGCTGCGAATGTCTCTACTAACTGTGATTCGATTCCCTCAACATGCAGTCGGTAAGCCAAATCAATGCCGCGCTCTCCGCAGACGATTACCCGTTTTCCTGCAAGAGATATAAATGAGACATCCCAGAGCCATGAAGTGTCAATCCCATCTACTTCTCTCGCATTTAAAACCAAGATAACATCAGTAAAATGTTTGGCTTTGAGTGCTTCTGTCCACGATGCTGGATTTTTAGTCAATCTAAAGTGCGCAATTTTTGAACCAAAAGTTTTAGTGACAGTTCGCTCTAGTTCACCGTCAGTGAAAGCGAGTGGTTTGGCACCTAATACTTCCCCAACAATATTTGCTAACGTGGCGTTACGAAATGCTGCCGATCCTTTCTCACATAACCGCACCGGCTGATCCGTACTGTTGTTGGTCAAGCCACAGGTACAAGAATATTTTTCCTCGTCCCAATGTAAATATGAGCCACATTTCGGACAGACTGCTCCATCTGGGTGTGTTCTGCCACCGAATGAGACCTTTAAGACTTTTTTTGCATTCGCAATTGCATAATTAAGGAAGGGATCATCAATATCTGCAACGAAAAGGGTATCCGTGGCTTCCGTGCACTCCGCATGCCAGCGATCAGCAACTCGTTTTACTTCATGCATACGATGCAATTGATCTCGTGTTAGGTTCAATAATAAAACAATGGCAGGGTCAGTCTCTGCAATGATATGAGAGAGATGAAGTTCATCGATTTCTAACACAGCGTATGGTGCTTTTGCCATGAGTGCATTAGCTGCTCCCCATGAAAGATTGGAGCCAGATCCACTGGTTGCGACTTCTCCTAGTTGCCTAACAATTTTTGCAACGGCTTTAGTTGTGGAGGTTTTTCCATTCGTTCCTGAGACCAGGATTACCTTTTTTCCACGAGCCAAGAGCGCAATAGCTTCTGGTTCAATCCGTAAGAGAATCCGACCTGGAAGGGTTTCTCCATTATTACCGAGCAATCGAGACGCCCAGCTGGCACTTCTTGCCAGCGCCGTAGCAATAGCTAATCGAGGTCTCACCATCTGGAAAGTTATTTAACCGTAAAGATCTTTGAGTAAATCACCTTGCCATTGAATTCGGCGATCACTAAATCGTTTCCAACAGGCATGATGTTGGCTCCGATTCTCGCCGGTGCGCCATTGATGGTTGCAACAACTTTTCCGCCGGTTACGGTGATTGTGAGATTGCGTCCGACTAATTTCGCTTTGACGAGCGGGACCACGGCCTCGGTTGGTGTTGGCGTTGGCGTTGGCGTTGGCGTTGGTGTTGGAGAAGCCTTTGGAGTTCGCGTAGGCGTCGGCGACAACTTTGGTGTTGGAGTTCGCGTAGGCGTCGGCGACAACTTTGGTGTTGGGGTTGCGATTGGCGTTGGTGACACCTTCGGTGTTGGAGTTGGCGTTGGTGACACCTTCGGTGTTGGAGTTGGCGTTGGTGACACCTTCGGTGTTGGAGTTGGCGTTGGTGACACCTTCGGTGTTGGAGTTGGCGTTGGTGCAACCATAACTGTAGCTAGAGATTGGATCGTGTTCGATTGTCCATATTTTCCTGCAGGAGCTTGGACGGCGCTAATCATGGCCGCTCCAACTTTTAGCCCGACAAGTGTATTTCCAACTACTTTAACGATGGTGGGATCACTCGAGGAGTAGCTCCACGCTCCACTCGAATTCGAGGTTGGATTGGTGATTGTCAGCGGGGCCTGCGCTACTCCGAGAGTGATTGGGTTGAACGTTCCGAGGGTTGGAATTAACCCAACTACTGTGACGGTAAATGTGGTGGATCCCGCAAGCCAGTAACCAGATGGTGCTTGTGTCAATGTAATTGTGGCGGTTCCGGCACCGACGACTGTGAGTACCTCGCCCGCCACCGAGACGATTGCCGGATCGCTCGATGTGACGGTCCATGCGCCCGAGGAAGCAGATGCTGGAGGTGTTATTTTTATAATGGGATCGCCGACAACCTGAGTTTTGTTGGGAAGCGGCGTGTACGTTGGTACGGCTGTCACTGTCAATGCCACTGTCTGTGGTGCAGAGGCGTTGTAATTATTGATCGCTGATTGCGTTGCAGTAATCGTGGTAACGCCAGCTTTCAAAAGCGTTACGGTATTTCCTGAGACTGTTGCAATAGTCGGATCAGCAATTTTGTATACCCATTGACCTGGTGAGTTAGAAGAAGGATTTACCAACGTCAGAGTATTACCCGCGGCAGATCCCAGAACAGCTGTTACAGGAGCAAGGGTCCCAATAGTTGTGATAGCTCCGGTTATCGTTAACGTCATCGTTGCCTTTATAGATGCGTATCCGCCGGACGGTTGTTGTTTCGCGGTAACCGTTGTAGATCCGATCGTACGAGGGGTAACGGTGGCACCTGAGAGTGAAGCGATCGTCGGATCCGCTATCGAAAATGACCAAGTGCCGGGTGAATTCGAAGAGGGTGGAACCAGGGCAAAGGAAGAAATCGCATCTTTAGCAATCGTTGCATTGGTAAAGCTTCCGATTGTTGGAGTAATTGCATTGATTGTTAAAGTCGTTGTTGCGGTAGCTTGCAACCAACTACTGGTTGCCATTTGGGTGGCGGTGACGGTGACAACTCCGCCGTCTAATAATTTAACGATTTTCCCGCTCACAGTTGCCAGCTCAGGGCCGTTGGTTATCGCGTAGGTCCATCCGCCATCGGATGAAGATTGCGGTGGGGTGAGGGTGAAGGTGCCGTTAACTAAATTAGTACTCAACGGCGCCCAAGCACCAAGAACTGGGGTGCCCGGAGTTATTCGAAGCAAGGCCTGGCGGTCATGTCCGGCATAGGGCCCGTTTGCTGCCGGAGTGAATGTCATCTCGGTAACACCGGCTTTTAATAGCTTGAGCGTGGTGCCGGAAACCGTTGCCAGCGTTGGATCAGCCAAAGAAATAGTCCACGTCGTCGGCTTACTGGTCTGGGGTACTGAAACCGTGACAGTTTTGGCATCAAGGGCTACGTAAACAGCCTTGGCGGCTGATGGGGCATCGGCAAAACTAGATGAACTCCCCGTCGCCACCATGGCAATGGCAGAGACGACAATGGCGACCTTTGAAATAAAACTTTTCACGCCACCATTATCTTGCCCACACTCGTCAAAGTGTGGGATCTAGCGCAGTTAGAGGCGAACGATTGCTTACAGGTTCTGTTCGATCTCTTCCATGACAGCAATACGCTCTGCCTTGGTAGGCATCCGGAAGTAAACATGGCCCTGAGACCAGTAGTAGGTCATTGGAATTAAGCCAAGTCCGATAGACCCTAAACCAATCCAAAGCGTGGTGGTGTTCAGACCTGGAATTACCTTGAAAAACATAATCGTCATAAAGACCGCACCGATTAATGGCCAAAGACCCATAAAGACGAAGTTTTTAACGCTCTTTCGAATCTCTTTTCGGAACAAGACGACGACCGCATAACCGGCAAAGGCATAGTAAATCGCGATTTGTAGTCCGATGGCAGAGATAGCGTCACCCATAATTTCGCCTATAGAACCAATGAACTGAGAGCCAACAAAGAGACCTAATCCCACAACGGTCATCGTTAGAGTAGCGAAAATCGGAGTCTTGTATTTGGAGTGGACCCGGCCAAACTGCGGTAGCAACGTACCATCGCGTCCCATTGAGAACATGGTCCGAGTCACTTGAATCAACTGGGTTTCAAGGGTTGCCACGGTTGAGAGCAGGACGGCAACTACCAATAGTTTACCGCCAGTGCCCTTCCATACTTCTTGCCCCAAAACACCCAAGACGTTAGCTGAGTTATCTTCTACCTGCTTCGAAGTAAGAACCATATTTGAGCCCACGGTAAAGACTTCAAAGAGCACAAAGGTAATCAACATTCCAAAAATCGCTCCACGGCCGGGGGTTCGCCTAGATCCTTTAGTCTCTTCGTTCAGATTAGCTGTGACATCCCAGCCCCAGTAATAAAAAGCGGCCAAGAGTGCGCCGGCGAAGAAGGTTGAATTTTTTCCGATTGGATTTGACCATGCAAACCAATGCCAGCTAAATGGATGAACTGGGTGAGCATGAAAGATTGCCAGCAGCCCAAATAGCAGCAAGAGCAAGACCTCGATGCCAGACATTATGACCTGAACACGAGCGGTAATCGTCACACCAAAAGCAACGGCAGCGACCATAAGCAAGAAGAAGACGGCACCAAAAAGCGTGACCCATCCTCTGCTATTGGAGAGCCGCTCAGAAAACAGTCCTAAAAATGAAGAACCTGCTGGCAAAGTAGCTGCCACCATAAAAATAGATGAACAGACGATCACAGACCAGCCCGCGATGTAACCGAGCGCAGGGTGCAATCCGCGCCTCACCCACGCATATGTCGCACCAGAATTTGATTCGGTCCGTCCCAAATAATTAAAGGCAAAGACGATTCCAAACATTGCCAGTCCACAATATAAAAGTGATGCCGGACCGGTCAGTCCGACTGCGGCAATAAGCCCGGCAGTTGTGGCTGCGATCGAATAAGCGGGAGCAGAACCTGCAACACCCATGACCGTGGATTCGAACAATCCCAGAACATTGGGGGCGAGGTTGTTGTCGTGTTTGGTTGACTGTGTCATGTGAAGACCTCCGGTTTGAGAGGGCATATGAATGCGTTGAACAGAGACGGGGAAAGCGTACCGCCTAGACTTCTGATGCAGAAGCGAATTGGCTCGCATATAAATCAAAATAGAAGCCCTTATTTGCCATCAGCTGCTCATGAGTTCCCTGCTCCACCAGAGATCCCTTCTCCATCACCAAAATCACGTCTGCATCCCTGATCGTCGACAAGCGATGTGCAATCACAAAAGAGGTTCGACCTGAGCGTAAGCGAGCCATGGCTTGCTGAACCAAAACTTCCGTGCGGGTATCCACAGAAGATGTTGCTTCATCCAAAATCAAAATCGCTGGGTCTGCCATGAAGGCGCGTGCGATCGTCAAAAGCTGGCGCTCCCCGTTTGAAACCGTAGCGTTATCGTCCGTGAGAAGTGAGTCGTAGCCGTCGGGTAGTCCGCGGAGAAAGTGATCGATATTTGCCGCTTTGGCGGCTTCAACAACTTTTTCATGTGTTGGATCCGATGTACCAAAAGCAATATTTTGACTCATGGTCCCGCTGAAGAGCCATGTTTCCTGCAAAACCATGCCAAACTGCCTACGCAAATCTTCACGAGTGAGATTTCTAGTATCAATTCCATCCAAGGTAATCATGCCCGCTTGGATCTCGTAAAAACGCATTATCAGATTGACCAGAGTTGTTTTGCCAGCGCCGGTCGGTCCCACAATTGCCACAGTTTGACCTGGCTTAACATCGAGATTGAACTCTTCTATGAGGGGCTGATCTGGGGTGTATCTGAAGGTGACATTAGTAAATGTTATGGCTCCAGTTGCGCGTTCGAGTTTGATGGAATCAGCACGATCCGGCTCTTCTTCTGGCGCATCGAGTAACTCAAAAAGGCGCTCAGCGGAGGCTACCCCTGATTGAACCGTATTCATCAA
>Ga0114959_10004577_pt1 | contig 10562 bp, 13 predicted proteins | sample C_130625_EF_Meta_FD_87317 | JGI IMG/M metagenome (GOLD analysis project Ga0114959, IMG submission 87317) | Freshwater microbial communities from Lake Croche, Canada to study carbon cycling - C_130625_EF_MetaG | ecosystem: Environmental > Aquatic > Freshwater > Lake | place: Lake Croche, Canada...
AGATCCAGAGGATGTATATGAGGAACTTGAAATTGATGAATGTGATTCACTTACTGAAACAGAGTCCATAGAACTGTAACTTACGTAATTTGTGCGTGATCCAGAAACGGATGGCGTAAATGTATTTGTTGATGTTTTTCTTATAAAAGAATCTGTCGAAGTCGTTGTAGGTGTTGTAGAAGCTGTAGAACTTATTGTATGAGTTTTAGAAACAACAGCAGATCCACTAATCGTTGGTGATCCACTTGGAGTCTTTGTCGACAAAGAAGATCTTGATACACTTTGAGTAATTCTAGGACTTGCTGAAATTAAAGGAGATCTTGAAACAGATATTGAAGTTGTAGATGTTTTTGATTGCCCTGCTGATTTTGATGATGTGAATGAAATTCTAGAAGTCTTAGATCGAAGTGCCGATGAAGAATAAGTGGATGATTGCTTTCCAGAAACTGAAAGATGCGCACTAACGGTATAGCTTGGAGAAGAAGTAAATGAGTCTGTATTGGATACAGAATTAGAATATGTTATTACTGAAGTTACAGAAATACTTGGACTAGATGTATAAGATTCCAGTGGTGAATTTGTATATGTAGCAGAAACTGAGGCGGTTGTTGACACAGTAGATGTAATACGTGAAGTTCTTGAACTTGTTGAACTAATAGTATGTGATCCAGAGGTCTTACCTGTTAGAGAAAGAGTTCCATGTGAACTGCTCGTAGCAGTTGGTTTCATAGAACGTGTCATTGTCGGTGACACGGTAGAGGTCTTACTTGAAATATAACTAAATGATTGTGTCGGACTTGAGCTAGAAGTCTTTGTTCTAATACTTGAAGTAGTTGGTGTCTTTGAACCTATAGTAGAAGCACTCATTGTAGAACATGATGATCCAGACTTGGTAGGCATCATTGTTCTTGTAGATGTAGATGAACCAGATGATGTCTTTGAGCTTGTTATAGAACCAGTTGTAGTAGATGTTCTTAAAATCGACCAAGATAAAGGAGATGAAGCTGACACAGAAGCAGATGAACTTGATGTCTTTGATCCACGAATTGTAAGTGTGCCAGTTCCACTACTTGAAGAAGTTTTAGAAGCTAGTCTAGAATTTGTAACACTTGGTGAAGATGTGCTTGTTTTTGTTGACTTAGCAGAACTTGTCGATGTAATTGATCGAGCCATGGTTCGTGTAGTTGTTGGACTTCCAGTGGTTGTCTTAGTAGATGTAAGAGAATCAGATGATTTTGGTGAAGAGGAGGATGTCTTTGACATAGCGGTTGATCGCGTAGAGGTTCTTGTAGATGTGGCAGTTTTCGTAGATACATATATTGGAGAAGGTGTAAATATAGAAGAGACTTGTGCAGTAATCGTCATGAAGGATGATCGTGTAGATGTCTTAGAAGGCACCGATGTTATAGTAGGAGCTATAGCAGTGTCAAGTAGGTTTCTTAAAGACCTTCCTTCAACAGAACAGCTAGGAGGTGTCGATCCAATTAAACCAATCGATAATAAAACTAGAACCCAACGCATACCGTTTCTATAAGGGGTATATCTTTCATTTTTAGGCTTCAGAGTTTAAAGCAGACCATGATACTGGAAATTCCTTTTCTAATAAGTTGCTAAGTGCCTCCGCATACAAACGGATCTCATGCTGGGCATCGGGACTCAAGCGTAACTTACAGAGTCTGGCATAGGCATATAATGAAGCAGTCTCAATGAATTCAGTATGCATAGATTGAGGTAGAATCATTCGAGCAACCTCGGGGGCAACCTTCTCCTCAATTAGAACATTGTATGTATGAATTGATGATCTTGTTGCGTTGTCTATACAAGTCTTTACATAATGCGCATTATCTACAGGTGTTGACTTGGATCCCTGTTTCTTATTAGAATCTCTTTCACGAATAGACTCTAATTCAGGAATATAGCATTCAGGAAGAGAATCAACATAACGACGACTGACCTCATTTCTAGCAAATCCAATTGTATGACGATACCACTCACGAGCAACAAAGATTGGCATCTTAATTCTCAGACGTATCTGAGGATGAAAAAAAGGGCTCACATGATTGTGTTTCGCTAAGTAAGAAATTAGTTTCTTATCACCCTCCGTTAGCTCATTTGATTCCTTAGAGAAACTAACACGTGCGGCATTTACCACTGTAAGATCATCACCAAAACAGCCAAGAAGTTCAAGTGAACCAGAGTTATCAGACAAGACCTTTACCATTCTATAAAAAGAATGATAGTGGTATTTAAGTTATAATAAAAAATTGAATTATTTTTTGCTTATTTCTTAGCACAAGGATGTTTATGAATTTTATACTCTTTCTTAGTTCGCTATTTAGCAATTCAAGAAACACAACACGTCTTTCAGTCCCACAGATTGATTATATTATTATTGAAATCCAGGAGCCTATACAATTGGTATAAGAGTATTTGAATATTTTATCTGAGGATTTTTTTCATGAAACGCCTTTACTTCTTTAGAAAGATCATAGGCAGTTGGTAATAAATTCATTTTATCTTCAACTAAATTTGGTTTAGGAAATCCATTAAATTCAGATGCTGTGGCGGATGTATACGCTCCCATAAATGGAAAGTATAACCAGTCTCCTACAAAAAGTTCTTCAATAGGACCTTTAGCAATTACATCTAGACTATCGCAGGTTCTTCCAAAAAGTATTGATTCATTTAATGTGCGTTCACGAAAATCATTTTCTCCTGGAATACGAAAGAATGCTGGTTTCTGATGATCATATTGAATACAAGAAAATTGTCCATAAAGAGATTCATCTAGAACATACCTCCATCCTTTTCCTCCAGATCCTGGCTTTTTCGCAATAATTTTTACAAACAAATCTTGAGACGGCTCAGCAAAAAAACGTCCAGGTTCAGCAATAATACTTATATCTCTTGGAATTTCCTGAATAGCATCTTGAATTACAGCGGCAGATTTTAAGAATTCAGATGGAAGAAAAGAAAAGCCTCCACCGATATCAAGAGTATTTGGCGTATGTCCAAAAATTTTCATAATAGTAAAAACATTCCGATAAGAATTTTCAATAGCTTCCTTATATTGTAGAGGATTCTGACACCCAGATCCTACATGGAAGGATACACCGGTTAATGGAATTTTAGAAGAACGTATAATTTTTTCTAATTCTCTTTCTTCAGCACCAAACTTCACCGAAAAAGGCATCTTACTTTCCCTATCATTCACAGCAATTCTTAAAAGAGCTGATCCGTTCCAATCATGTTCATAGAGTTTCTCGCACTCTTCAACTGAGTCAACAACGGTTCTCTTAATCCCCTTTTCATCAATCATACGAATATCATAGGACGATTTTAAGGGATGAGCATACAAGATATCTGGAGTTGTTAAATTAAGACTAATTGTCTTAATATCAAATACTTCTCTTAAACTCGCGCAATCAAAACTTGCTCCATTCTTATAGAGAGTATGAAGAAGTGTTCGATCAGGATTACACTTTACAGCATAATACGGTTTGACTCTAGGGAGCGTGGTTGCCCATAGATGCCATTGTGTAAGAATACGACGCTCACTTACGACTGCCACAGAATTAGAACCCTTAGGAAAGGATGACACAAGTTGCCGGAGGTTGTTCAGCGTGCTGATATGTATACCTGCGAAAAAATTTTTTGCCATAAACCTTTTCGAACTATTTTTTATTTGTAAGCCCATGTTTAGGCTTTACAAGGTGTTATACCAATCATCTTAAGAAAGGCTGTATTCACACCAAAAAGATAATGAAGAATTTCTCCTATAACAAACCATCCAACAATGGAATAAAGAACTGGAATACGAAAAATAAGTGATGTAATCAAAGCACCTACGATTGTCATGAGTGTATCATTTAATGAGACACCCATAAATCGTTTCTCATGAACACCTTGTCCAGGAACTCCTAGAATATTCGCATATGGACATGACATATCTATTACTTGGCACTTTTATACATATGCGACCATTCGGGGCGATAGGAGGTCTCTAACCATTGAATCGCAAGCTTATGAAGATCTTGATGCTTAGGATCAAGCTTCTTTACAAACTCCTTCTCATCCTTTGTGAGTTCATGTGTCTTCGGCAAGGCATTCATGTTAGCCTTTGGCAAGACAGCCTTTGGCATCTCAGACTTCTGTAGCTTATTCATAACTAACTAAATTAGCGTATTTACTTCATTTTTTACCCTAGGTTAAAGTAAGATGGAAGATCCTAGAATTCTCAAGATTAAGACCACTGAACAAATGCTAGATATACTAAAATCAAAAGGTAAACCTCTTTCATCCTTTAAGAAAGGAGATACCATCGAGGTATGGAATAAAATGAAAAAGGGATATTCGTATGTCTTATCTGAAAATCCAGGTGAAAATTTAGATTTCAAACCCTATGCGGATCCAGGAGAAATACTCGCCGCAGGAGCCTTTGGTGGAAAATATTTGAATGATTGTCTTTTAGAATTTCCCGCAGAATGGTTTCTCAATGCGATTCAGCTCGATAAGTTAAGACCAGGTGAACAAGATATTTCTATAAATTTATTTGGTGTTGATTCAAGAAAAACAATTTCCTATTGGATACAGTCTGGCTGGCTTCCCGGTGGTCATAAAAAAGGGCAACATTCTGAACTGTCCGATCCAAAAATAAATGTGGATGAACGCGGATGGTTTCAATGGTATTGTCGATATTGGATGGGTCGTCGTTTACCTGTCTTAGACAAGGTTCAGATTGCTCGTTGGAAGGCTTTTGTCAGACACCAGGGTCAGATCAAGGCAAATTGTAAGCCTGGAGATTTGGAATGTCGTCCAAGACAAAGGCAAGGAATATTCCAATGGGCACATAATCCATTTATTTAATACCTGTATGAAATTTGAAGCTGATACTTAGCCTCGTAAGGGTAATTATGAGCCTTGAACTAATTCTCGGACCAATGTTCGCAGGAAAGACAAGTGCCCTCCAGTCGATTGTAAAGAGATATTCAGCTCTTGGAATGAAATGTGTGGTCTATAAACCAATCTCAGACACCCGCTACGGTTCAGACACATACGTTTATAGCCATGATATGACAAGGATTAGAGCAATTCCTGTAAAAAATCTAACAAATCATAATCTCATGGATCCTTATCTTGAGGCAAAAATCGTAGTAATCGAGGAGGGACAATTCTTTGAAGATCTCTATGAATTTGTTGTAAAAGCCGTAGATAAGGACAAGAAAAATGTTATTGTTGGAGGTCTTGATGGAGACTGTTTTAGGAAACCCTTTGGACAAATCTTAGATCTTATTCCTATGGCAGACGGTATTATTAAGATGACAGCCTTCTGTAAACTATGCGCAGACGGAACCGCCGCAATCTTTACATTCAGAATGAATGGATCTAAAGAAACGGTTGAGGTTGGAGGAGAGGAGGCCTATATGCCTCTATGTCGCACTCATTATTTGACATATACGGCACTATGGAATTCAGAATGCCCAAGATGCTCGAAGGACTTAGCAGGGAGTGTATATAGACCTCATTGTTCCGAGTGCCCATGGTCATCTAATGATTCTCTGTCGTCAGACCAATACGAAGACCTGCCCACCATACAAGTGACATTAGACAGCCCCCCCAAAGAGAATCTGCTAGAGCAAACCATAGAGGATACTTATCAAACGTCACGAGTTGTGTAAAATCATAGATCGCATACGTGGCCATACCAGCGAGAAAGGCTCGGGGAGCCGAATGTAACTGAGAGGCAATATAACCTATTGCCAAATAGACAGGGATACCAGCCCATAGACGAACATTCATAGATCGATCCGCCTGTATATCTCGAATAAGATCTTGAACGGTTTGACCTTGAATAAAAAGCCAAGGTAAATCTATAATTACTGAAAGAACAGCTAATCCAAGAATTTTCTGTAGATCATTCATCTTACTAAGGCCCACGTTTTTTTATGAATCTTAATGAATAAAAAGAGAATAGCTATGAGTTCCATTTCACTAGAAGCCTTTGACGCGAATCTTAGAGGTCGTATAAGTCAATGGATTCTTCCATCTTCAGATTTATGCGTTATGCCAAATGGATTTTATGATCAGCTTATTTCTGGAGCACCTCCATTTCAGACAAGTATCTTACTTCTTTCAAAACAGGATTCAAGAGCATGGCTTCTAGCCCATGCGTGGGATCTAACATTTTCTCCGGAATCTCCGACAGACTGGAGTCTAACATTATCAATTCTACAACATCTGAAGGGGCCCTTACTTATTGTAACATCTCCTAAGATTCAGGTTCCACAAGCATTTTGGCAAAAGTGTCTGACATCTTACAAAATCGCACCAACCTGTGTATGCCTCAAAGATATATCTGAGGCAGCAGTTCAGATTTTACCTCATTCCATCTTTTTTCCAAAGCTTGATTTAATTACAGATACCCAGTTTACAAAGATCCCATCTATGTTTCCTACAGCAGTTCAACAATCTATACAAAGTCTAGATCTTCGAAGTATCTATAAGGAACTTCGAGGATCTGGTGCGAGTCTCTGCCTGTCGTTGATCGATTCACGCTTGGGGGGTTCCTCAGGAGGAAATATTCAGCAGAACGGTTTTCCGTCTAACGGTTTTCCGTCTAACGGATCACCGTCTTATATTGCTACATGGTTTTATCCAGAAATCAATGGAGCCCTACGACTTCATTTATCTGATTTGCGAATGATCTTACGAACAGTAACAGAGAGGATTGTTGATTAGGATATTACTTCTTAAAGAGCTTGAAAGTTCCCTTCTTAGCCTTGAATCCAAGCTTACGAAGTGATTTAATACGACGAAGACCAATTGTGTGCTTCTTCTTACTCACAATACGACCCTTCTTTGTCTTCATTAAATCCTTACGTGTCAACCCCCCCGGGGTCTTACTAGCTGTTCCGTGCCAAACCTGAGCCTTTGAACCAGAAGAAGCAATCTTACGCGTTGGAGCCATTATACTTATAGATCATAAAAAAAGATACAATAGTTAGAATGTCCAGGGATCTTCTTGGGTTTGCTATGCTTGCCTTAGTATGTATACTCATCAGTCCACTTTATAAAAATCAAAATCAAATTCAAAGACCTAAAACAAATGAAATTATTTTTGTTGATAAACAAATTAGTATAGAAACTGATTCACCAAAAACAATTGTATTAATGTCTGATAGTTTTTTACCAACAACCTTTGCCGGATCTGAATTGTCCGCGTATGAAACAATTAAATATCTAAGAGCACGTGGTCATAAAATAATTATATTTGTAACAGAATGGAAGGTTTCTGAATACGAAGGATTTAAAATATATAAGTATGATCAACACAATGAATTTTGTAAGAAAATAATTCACGAATGTGATGCCGTATTTTTTCAGATGAGTGGCGAACCAAATAGACTAACTATTATAAAAGAAAGATCAAAACCAGTCTATGTGTTTATACATATTGCTGGAAGTTGTGGTTGGTTATTACAGCAGCGTGTGTCATTTCCAATCATTGTAGTATATAATAGTCATATGACACAAGATTCATTACCTACCTTACATGAGAATATGAGAATGATACCATATGTAGATACAAGTAAATTTAAGAACTTAAGAATCGATACAATTCAGAATAATACAGTATGTTTAATTAATTGTAATAAGAACAAGGGAGGTGAATTACTCAAAGATCTTGCTATAAGAATGCCAAATACGCAATTCCTAGGAGTAAAGGGTGGATATAGTAATCAAGTGATTGATTCAAAGCCTCCTCCAAATTTAAGATATATAGAAAATCAAAAGGATATAACGGTTGTATTTAAGAAAATAGGAATTCTAATCATGCCATCTGAAAATGAAACATGGGGTCGCACGGCGGTAGAAGCTATGGCAGCAGGTGTTCCGGTTATTCATAGTGAGGCAGCAGGATTAGTAGAATGTGTAGGCGGTGCTGGAATCTTATGTAACCATAATGATATTGATGCCTGGGTAAGTGCGATTGAACGTCTCAATGGTGATCGTGCGTTTAAGGAACAGATTCGGCAAAATGGATTTAATCGTGTAAGAGATATTGAAGAAGAACAGATTCGCGGAAGACAGGAACTTGCCATGAAGATTGAGAATTAATTTTATATGTAAGAATAGATATGGAAGAAGTAATTACCTCTTTTCGTGAAATATTAGCAAATCCTAATGTCCCTGAAGCAACCAAAATTAACAGGGATCAGGTAAGAGAAATAATTGGTGGATTATCAGCAGAAAGAGGAGATAGAAATCTAGGACGAGGTGTAAGTAGATACCAAGATTTCTCAAATATGCTAGAACCAGTTATATTTACATCTACAAGACAAGAGATTATTGACAATATATTAACAGATACAGCAGGGACATTAGACATAACTGGTCAAGAACGTTTAACACTTAGAAGAATTGGCGGTGGAACATATGGAATAATTTATCTATCAAATTTAAATACTGTATATAAAAGAGTTAGGCTACAAGCATTTGATGCAACCTATGGTGAAGATGAAAAGGCACTAGATACAGAATCATTTTATAGAGAATTATTTGTAGAACCCTTTATACAAACAGTTTTACAACTTGATCCTACATATGGACAAAATATAGCTAAATTAGAAAGAGTTTATAGAGAAAATAGAGCAAGAACTAGGATAGGCACGGGTAGTAGTAGTGCCGCCCCGAATTATTCTGAAAGGGCGATGGCAGCTCAGGCACCAATGGTCGCGGCCCGCGCCCCCCGCCCCCCAGCCGAGCCTCTCCCTGAAAGCAATCACACATTCTTTTATAAAATGGAACATATACCCTATAATTTATATAGAGTTATAGAAAACCCGAGAACTGATAAAGAAGGAGTATTTACAGAGTTAGCAACTATATTAAACCATTTTAATACGAATTATGGGTTTTTTCATCGTGATTTACACGGTGGAAATATTATGTTTGATGCCGTTGGTAATATAAAAATTATAGACTTTGGAAAGTCTTGTATTATATATAGTGGTATTAATTATTCTATATCAAATAATGAAGAATGTAAATCATATGATTTGTTTATTTTAATAACATTTTTATTACAACATCATGATATTCCAGAATTAACAAATAAATTTAGGAATCTATTAAGAACCCGTAATCATGATTTCTATGAACTTATGACAACGTATAACAAATTAGATCATACTTTTCATAAAGCATATTATAATGTTATTGACCCGCCGACATATTATCCATGGACAGATCCTGCTTTAAAAGCAGAATTTATTAGAGAAATAGGTGAGGCAAGATTTATACCAGGAATTTTTATCAGAGAATTTGCTGCTGCCTCTAACGCTCCTCCAGACGCCGCCGCCCTCGCCGCCTACGCCACAAGCACCGCTGCCGCCGCGCCCGCCGCCGCCGCCCGACGCGCCGCCGCCGTCGCCGCGGCTAGGCGTGTGGCGCGTCCTAGAGGAAATTGTCAAGGATCTTGTACTATAGCAGGAGGAAAATCAAGACGCAGAAAATCTAAGAAGAATAAGACAGTAAAGAAGAGAAAGGTTTAGGTTAAAGATAAGCTCGACGCACCTAATATTTCTTTAATCAAAGATTGTATTTTATCTTGATTATAAAATCCCGCAAAATGAACCAGGAAATCTCCTGGTTCCCACAATGGCTCGCCTTCAAGGCCCTGAAGATATGAATTAAATTTCTTATGTTCTCGTGTAATCTGTATTTTTTCCTGATCCTCCTTATTTTCTTCTAATTCCTTAATCATTGCCATATTTTCCCACCAAATATGATAAAGACAATCGGTTCTTTTATTTACTCGTTCAAAATAATTTCTGAGCCAAGGTGAATTTCTCATCAAGAGATTTCCACTATTCAAATGATGGCACGCATCATAGACAAATAGGAGATCCTTTGAATCTGGTAATAGAGGTATAACATGAGATTCTAATTTTAATTCTGGATTTGTAATTAAAACATCCGCATCCGAAAGCCAAACTAAGTCACCCTCTGGTAAATCATATAAATGTTTTAATAAAAAAGGAATCTTGGACCAAGGGATTGGTCTATGGCGATCCCAGTATTCTTCACCACCTTGAATATATGTATATCCATGTTTCTTGGCATATACAATCTTAGATTCAAGTGCCTGGCTTAGAGCCTTACAATAATCTTTACCAATTGCTAACGTAAGTATAAGCATTCCTATAAAGGATCTTTCCAGGCCTTTAATCCTGGTTTTATACGTAAGGATAATTGATAGCTGGTAAAGGGTGATCGGTGTCTTTCTAAAACCCATCGAATTCTCCACGGTACACGAATAAGTCTTCTGTGAACAATATTTCTAAAAGAAAGATGATATCTTCTAAACATATAAGATGCCTTAGTTCTATAACGTCGAAGAATTGAGTTATAGGTATTCATGTGTTCAGATGTTTTTACAGTTTTTATTGTAGTATTTAAATCTTCTTGAATATGATTAATTGTGTGAATATGTTTATGAATTAATTCTTTTCTTGCCAAAGACATAAGAGAATTTACCTTAGAAAAAGATCCCATAACAC
>Ga0114959_10004579_pt1 | contig 10561 bp, 10 predicted proteins | sample C_130625_EF_Meta_FD_87317 | JGI IMG/M metagenome (GOLD analysis project Ga0114959, IMG submission 87317) | Freshwater microbial communities from Lake Croche, Canada to study carbon cycling - C_130625_EF_MetaG | ecosystem: Environmental > Aquatic > Freshwater > Lake | place: Lake Croche, Canada...
AGAAGTAGGAATAGCCACAGCGCTCTTCTTCATCGCAATCTTTCCCGGAAACATCTCTCAATACATCAATCACATCGATGCCTTCGGATTAGATAGTGATCGCGCTCGTGCAATCAGATTGCTCTTTCAGCCACTGTTGGTGCTGTGGGCGTTGTGGGGGACGGGTGCGCTTCATAAAGACAGAACCCGATAATTAAGAGTTAACGGAAGTAAGGTTTTACGCACTACTGATCACGCACAGTACCGCATGTAATAAGCCTAGCAAACGCTCAATTATCGAATTTCTCATCCAAATGACTATCCGCGTTACTACCCGGTTGCTACCTTTGGACCCTAATACGCCCTTTGGAAGGAAACAAGTTATGGCAACTCATTCCATTTCTATGAAGCAACCCCAAGAAGTAGTCCTAGGCAAAGATGTTCAATTTTCAATAAAACGAAATGGAAAAAAACTGGGTGAACTTCATGTAAGCCAAGGAAATTTGGAATGGGTGCCCGCTGGGAGCAAAGTTAAAACCTACAGGCTGAGGTGGGCTCAGGTTGCAGAATTATTTGAGGAAGAGGGCCGGCTCGTTTGAAATTTTGGGGCCAGTTCAGTTAGGTTTTATACGTAAACCAACCCAAAAAAGCGCGTAATTCGTGGGAAATTATGGTCCATATCTCTTGTCAGTGGAAGTTGGTATTTTGTGACCATGTATCAGGAAAACGGGAGTGAATTTCCACCCTCCAGCTTCTTAATCGAAGAACTCAATTATGGAGACCTGTTACACGCTTTTATTCCATGGTCGGCCATCAACGGACCGAGGAATTTACGGGCGCTTCGTGAAGTCATCCATAATTTGGAGATTGACTGTGGAGGCGATACCGGATTCACTATTTTCAATGTCAGTAAAGTAACTTTTCAGGATTTATTGGATGTCAGGAATATTGGAGAAGGAACTCTTAAGGCTCTAGTGAATGAAATTCAATCAGCCATTGATCAATTGAGTAAAAATCCCGGAATTTTCACCCAAGTAAACCCTATTTGGGATATTCCGATCGGCGCAGCTCTTCCTAGAAAAGAAATTCATGATCGGTTTGGTGGAGTCAGAGAAGGTGGAATTTCACCCGTACTAGACAAATCGAAAAACATAATGATATTTAGCCATCCGCGAGCTAACGCTGAACACGGTTACGAGCCTGACGTATGGCTAGACGATGACACTTTTCTGTACTGTGGCGAAGGACCAAGTGGAGATCAACAGATGGTCCGATATAACAAGTCAGTTCTGCAGCATGCAGAAAAAGATAAAATTCTTCGCGTTTTTGATGGCACCAGAGGTGAGGTCACGTACAAGGGAGCATTTGCACTGGATGCCGAGAACCCCTGGTTTTACAAGGACAGTATTGGATTCGACGGGAATCCAAGAAAAGTTATCATGTTTAGAATGTTGCGGGTTAACTCAACTTTAGTGAACACGCTCTCAAAAATCAGTGAAGAGGGTATTTATAAGTGGACTTGCACAATACATTCTTCGACTGGTTCTGCAGAAACATTGGCAGAAGTTGAATTTATGGCGACATCTCATATGGGATATAAAGATAATTCTGTTGATATCTGCGAAATTCAATTTGCTACTCCTGACAAGTTCATTGAAGAAGTCGATGAAAATCAACTTGTAATTGATAATAGGAACCGCGAAATGGTTGATTTACGATCTAGCGGAAAAAGTTTGGAAGAAATTGGTGAAAAATTCGGAATCACAAGGGAGAGAGTTCGTCAGATCCTATTAAAGGCTGGAGCCCCAAGTTTTCAAGAAGTAAAAGCCCTCAGAGAATCTATCCGGGCTGATAAATTAGAAGAGGTTAAGAATGCGGCAATTCAGATCGCATCCCAACATCCAAATAAGACACTGGATGAAATAGCCGATGAACTGCAAGTCTCGCCCGTTGAACTGAGAAGAATCATGACTTCCCAAGAAGTAAACCTATTCGCTCGCCCTTTACGTGCAGGAGTTCAAAAATGGAGCGACCAGGAAATTATTGAAACGCTCAAAGAAGCAGCAACTCTTGAATTTCCACTAACTGTCAAAGCTTATTCAAAACTTCTAGAAGATGGTTTTTTGAAAGGGCCATCCGCAGCGCGCATTTCTCAAAGATTTAGATCTTGGCAGGCGGCATGTGATTTGGCAGAGGTGGAAGCGGGTTCCAGAACAAGACCTTTGGACCTTAGTAGGTGGACAGATGATGACTTGTATGCGGCGGTAATTAATTATCTACAACTCCCACAAAGCACAGGCGCTGCAACAGATTACGACTCATGGGCCTACGGGCAAGATGATGTGCCAAGTATGGGAACTCTGAGGAATCGACTTGGTGCTTGGAACCAGATACGAAATACTGCTATAGAAATGATGGCAACTAGATGAGTAACCTGAACAATGCAACAAATAAGGAAAAGGCTTTACTGAACGAAAAATTCTCCTTAAAGCTGGACGCACTGGCTCGCGAGAGAATTTGGACATCTGTCGATGAGATCCTTTCCCACGGACCTCTTGCATCGGAAGAAAATATTGGAAACACGGGATTGGCACTTGGATACGTCCAGTCTGGAAAAACCACAGCAATAACTGCATTGATTGCACAGGCTGCCGATTCGGGCTACAAAATAATCATTACATTTCTTGGAAGTACAAACCTTTTGTTATCGCAAAATGCCAGCCGTATAGAAAAAGCCTTAGGTATAGGTGACAATGGCGAAAGACGCGACTACACATGGTTCGCTATGCAAAACCCATCTGGAACATCAAGCGCCAAAGAGCTTGCCGACTTCATTTCTAAAGATCGAACCATTTTGATTTCCGTACTAAAACATGCAGGTCGAATTGAGGCCCTAGCAGAGGTTCTGACTAAAGCCGGCGTCGGAGAGATCCCCACCATTATCATCGATGATGAGGCAGATCAGGCATCTCTGAACACCGAAGTATTGGATGAGTCGGAGAGTAAAACCTATTCTTCAATAAGCATTCTAAGGAAAGTACAACCCAAACACCTTTACGTTCAATTCACGGCAACGCCTTACGCCCCACTGCTTCTGCATCCAAACGATCACTTGGCTCCAAACTTTGTAACCTTCTTACACCCAGGTAAGGGCTATACAGGAGGCCGTGAATTTTTCGTTGACTACGCAGACACAGTTATTAGGCCAATACCTATGCTCGACGAGCAACCTTCAAAAGGACTACCGACAGATCTCCCTAAAAGCCTTACTGCAGCCCTAGCAAATTTTATTGTGGGATCTGGCATCTTAATAACTAAAGATCTTGCGAACGCACCTATAAGCATGCTTGTTCACTCAACCCAAAAGAATGACGTTCAATCAAGGTATCACCACTTAATTGAGAGACAAATTCGACGATGGAGAGAGCAATTTGAGAGCATAGAAAACCTGAGCGAACTTCCCGAAATATTTGCGGAAGAACATGAAAATTTAATAAAGGCCGGAGCTTTAGAAATTTCAGAGGACCAATTGCTTCTTGCAATAAAACGGGTAATCATGGAAAGTAAAACTTGGCTACTAAATTCGACGACATCGATTAAGCAGATTAATTGGAATGTTACACCGATTCACATATTAGTTGGCGGAAATAAACTCGATAGAGGTTTCACTGTCGAGGGACTAACGGTTACCTATATGAACCGGCCACCTTCAGATCAAGTTGATACCCTGGAGCAAAGAGCTCGAGCTTTCGGTTATAGAGGCGAGTTGTTGCCTTATTGTCAGTTTTTCGCAACTCCAAGAACTCTGAAATTATTACGAGAGATAGTATTCACTGAGTACGACCTTCGCGCTAAATTGCAAGATTGGCTTACTGCCAATGGAACTGTGGATTCTTGGTCAAAGCAGATAGGACTGATGCTACCGAGCGGAATGAAGCCTTCTCGGACAAACGTTCTCGAAACACTATCAAAGTTTAATTCTGCAAAATCTAAGTGGCACAGTTTACGTAGAGTTGATTCTTCAGAAGCGTCAATATTGCACAACGCGAATATTGTGAGAGATTTAGGAATAAGACAGGCGCCTTTGGTCCAATTTGGCCGATTAGAACATCATGTCACTGAAATTTCTTTAACAACACTCATCGACGAGGTTATCCGCGAATGGAAAGTAGCAAGTTACAGTCCTGAGTGGAGACATGCGGATATTCTGGACTATTTAACTCGACAGGAAAATCAAAATATTCCCGTGAAAGTTATCTTGCTGGAACTTTCAGCCAATAAGCCGAGATTACGTGACTGGGACAGTGAACTTGGATTTGTAAACTTATTCCAAGGTGAAGACGTCGTTTCAATTCCCGGCAAACCGTTTTACCTAGGCGATAGAAAAGTCCCCTTTGGTGTTGATGATGACACGGGAATAGCGTTGCAAATTCACTATGTCGAGCCAAAAAATGGACTTTTTGCTCCAAGTTATACTCTTGCAATACATCTGGGCAAAGGCAGCGTCATTAAACGAGAAAAGGTAAATGAATGAGCGAATCTACTGGCCTGGGCGAATCAAGGATTGAAGAAATTGGCAATCTACTTTTAGATCCAAAAAATCCTCGCCTATCTGAATCGAAGCAAGGGATTTCACAAACTGAACTTGCAGAAGAGTTAGACCTTGGCTTTGAGGCATTCACTATTGCCGAATCCATCGCTAGTCACGGATTCTTCAAATCTGAACCCTTGATTGTTATTCCCTCTGAAGAGAAGGGAAAGTGGATTACCGTTGAAGGCAATCGCCGATTAACCGCGTTGTTAGCATTGGCAAGGGAAGATGTAAGGAGAAATTTCCCGGACTCAGACAAGTGGAATGAACTTGCAGATAAAGCCGGCATCACACTAAAGACAAGCATTCCAATCGTCGTTGTTCAATCTCGAGCTGAGGTCGTTCCCATAATTGGTTTTCGACATATCTCAGGAATTCTCGCCTGGACTCCTTTTGCTCAAGCACGGTACATAGCAAAGTTGGTTGAAGATGATGGGTTAAGCATTACAGAGGTTTCTAAGTTGATTGGAATTGAAAAAACTCGTGCAGGAAATTTATATAGAGACCAAGCTATTGCCCAGCAGGCCACGGCCTTTGGAATAGACACAGGTCCCGTCGAATCCTCATTTTCGTTACTTACGGTTGCCATGAATAATGTTAAGTTGCGTGAACACATTGGAGCTAGCCTTGGTTCACGTCTTGATCCAGGGGCTCCACCAATTCCTGAAGAAAAGAAGTCCCAACTTAGAGAATTGCTTACGTGGGTCTATGGCGATGGAGAAGTACCACCGAAGATTTCAGATTCTCGCGAAATGACAAAACTTGGAAAAGTTGTTGGTTCGGAAGTTGGTCTTGCAGCTTTACGTAATGGGGCAACTCTTGCATTAGCAGAGCAAACGATGGATGAGGATCTGCCTAATGCCGGTCGAAGGTTGATAAAGCATTTAACTGCATCAAGAAATTCATTACAGAGTGCCGCCGCATTTATAGAAGAAGGAGCGGACCAACAAGAGGTAATTGAATTGTTGGAAGAAATCCGTGACGCTTTAAATGCCCTGGACTCTGACGCAGATGAGTAGCAATTATGCTTTGGATTCAGAGTTAATAGCTGACTGGATCGAACTTAATGCGTTAAGCCAATCTGATAACGCTAGCGGTTTCGACAGGCTTAGAAATGTCACTTCTGAGGAACTTGAGATCCCTCTTCAACGTGTAGATGTGGCTTTAAACCTTATAAAGAGACGCTCAGAAATCCTTAATACAGATTACCCCCTAGATGTTAAGGCTGTCGGAATGGTTCGTCGACAAGACTGGGCAGAGCTCCCTTACACATATTTATTGAGAATAAGTTCAGGGGCAGATCATCCATTTAGCGTTTCTTTAGATTCAAATTTCGACAGAGTTTTAAATTTTGAAAAACTGGTTGTATTAGCCATGAAAAATCTCTTAGGTTCAAGTTCGCAAGCTATTAGGTTTGGCTTCCCATCCGAAGATAGGCCTGTTGAGTTTCCTAAAGCCATTGAATGGTTGAGCAAAAGAATGGGGATTAAATCCGGTGAGGCATACCGACCTCCTAGACGGAAGGATGGAGGCGTAGACGTAGTTGCATGGCGCCCATTTAAGGATCGTAGAAATGGTTTTCCTGTGTATCTAGTTCAAGTCACTTGTGAGAGAAATTATTCACACAAAATATATGATGTTGATTTGAGATTATGGTCCGGTTGGTTGAACCTGGATGCAGACCCCATTTCTGTCCTAGCAGTTCCTACAACCATATCCCCCGGCGAAGAATGGAATGAGATATCTTCTAGAGTAGTTGTTTTGGATAGAGTTAGAATTTGTGAGCTATTGAGCGAGAACGCGCTTCGTCTTCCAACATCGTCTAACGGCAATTTAGATTTAGATGAATTGATCTAAAATAGATGAACCCTAGAATTTCTAAAGAGGACTTAATATCAGATATTTCCTCGATGCTTGGAATTCCTGCGCCGAAAGTTTCAACTGGATCAACTGAACCAAAAGAACTTTTTATCCTTGTCAATGATTTACTGGGTCTTGCTATCCCCACAAACCTTCAAAAACCTGATATGGCCCAGCAAATTGTGGAATTGTCGGGAGGTACATGGACAGCAGACTGTGAATCTAGTGGCGGAACTGTGACGCACTTTGGCCTTGAAAAAGTTCGAGATGCAGTAAGCTTTTTCACACGGTCTGAGAAGGGAATCAACTAGTTATGACCTTCAAGTTCATAGACCTATTTGCTGGCATTGGTGGCTTCCACGCGGCTTTGGAACCGATCGGTGGTCAGTGTGTTTTTGCGAGTGACATCGATGAAGCCGCCAGAAAAATTTATGAAGCTAATTGGAACGTACATTCACAGAAAAAGTACGGCACATCTAAGGTAGCAGGTGACATTGTTCCACTGACCGAAAAAGAGGTTCAAGTACCAAACCACGAGGTCCTTGTTGGAGGATTTCCATGTCAACCATTTTCAAAGTCTGGATATCAGAGGGGAATGGATGAAACTCGTGGGACACTCTTTTGGAACATCTTAAAAATTCTTGAAGCAAAAACTCCTGCGATAGTAATTCTTGAAAATGTTCGCAATATTTCCGGCCCTAGGCATCGCCATGAATGGAATGTAATCATCAGATCACTTCGCGATCTCGGATATAAGGTTTCAGATCAACCAGCGATATTGTCTCCACATCTCTTGCCACCCGAAAAGGGCGGGACGCCTCAAGTTCGCGAGAGAGTCTTTATTACAGGGACATATGTAGGTAGAGATAAGGCATGGGCACACTCTGATGTTGAGCCTGTAGTGATTAATCAACCTATGTACGGGTGGAATACGGATTATTGGAATCTGGATAAACACCTGCTGGAAAATGATTCAGATATTAAGAATTTAGGTGATTATCAAATAACTGCAGAGGAAGAGTATTTCTTGGCAGTTTGGGAAGATTTTTTACAGTCTATTAAGAAATCAGGAAAAATAGAAAAACTTCCAGGCTTTCCTCTTTGGGCTGACGACTTTGTGATAGATCCAAAACTTTCGAGATCTCTTCCAGATTGGAAAAGAGATTTCTTAGTGAAAAATTCTGCTTTCTATAAAGAACATAAGAAAGTAATTGATGCCTGGAAAAAGCGCCATGACAATTTAATGGGACTCCCAGCGTCTAGAAGAAAATTTGAGTGGCAAGCTCAGGATGCTTCGACCATTTGGGAGTGTGTGATTCAGTTCAGGCCATCTGGAATACGCGTTAAAAAAAGTACCTACCTTCCAGCCTTAGTTGCAATCACTCAAACAAGCGTAATCGGAAGTCGACGTCGACGAATTACCCCAAGGGAAGCAGCCAGGATGCAAGGCTTCAGTGACACCTTCTCCTTTGGGGATCAACCTGATCGATATACATACAAACAGTTGGGTAATGCCGTCTGCGCTGGCGTTGTGAAGGAAGTCTTCCTTTCACATATCTCTAGAGACTTTAAGGAACTTCCTAAGAAATTCAAGGACTTACTAGTGGCATCAAACCATCAAGTTGATGTTTCGAAGCTAAACACCTTTCAATTAAGGTTGATTGGCTGAATTGGGTAAATAAGGTTCAATATGAAATCAATCGCCCCATTCCTCCTACCTGTTGGAATCCTCCTCCTGCTGGTTCTTCGCAAGGCTCCCAAGAAACGCGCCACTTCGAATGATCGTCCGGACTTCATCGCAAAGGCATCGGCTGCGATTCATAGTGATGAAGTAAGTGGTGGGGATGTGCAAGCACCCGAAGGTGTCGATTACAACTATGACGTTGTGGGGGAGAGCTTTCGTAGAGATGGCTTGTTGGCGTTGGTGAGGTCGCATAAGGCATTTGATACGGGTGAGATTTATGGGAGTGCGGTTCTTGAGTTAGAGCCTACAAATGAGTGTGATCCGACTGCGGTGAAGGTTGTTGTTGAGGGTGTGCATGTGGGATATATACCGAAGTTTGATTCACCTGCCGTGACAGAGATGATTAAGAAGAGCGGAAAGAGTGTGTATGAAGTTCCTGTGCGAATTGGTTGGGATACCAATTCGCCATCACCGCTTATTGGGGTTCGGTTGCAGCTGACGGTAGAGCGAGCTTAGGTCCCCAAAACCAGGGCTGTAGATTGAGACTTGCTTCTTTGATAGCCTTTTTACATGAAGCGAGCGCTCAAATTAAAGAGTTTGTATCTCTCCATTATTTTTCTCGGGACTTGTATTTTCCAAGTCTCAGCGACTTACAGTGGTCATGCTGCAGGTTCAGCCATCGCGGAGTTCAAGAGTTGTAATGTGGCAGGCCAGGTTCAATTCGGCTTGGGATGCGTTAAAGGTACTGACGGGAAGTTGATGTGGGTGACCACTACAGGATCTGGATTCAATAACCCGGGCACCCCGCTCTACAGACCGTGTTCTACTGCGGGTGAAGTTAAAATATTTAGTTTTTGGAGAGATAATCCGGACTTTAAAGTTAAAGCACAATTTGGTTGCGTGATTTTGACAGCTGCACTTATAAAAGATTTAAAGTCTGAAGGTTCGGACGTGTGTGTCATAACGAACTATCAAGGTTCTGGCACATTAGTACAGGTTTCAAACGAAAAGGCACAATGCAAGATTGGTCCATTGATTCCAGGAAAGAAAGTCTGGTATTTGGTTGGCGCCTCGTTCCCCTATAAGAATTCACTTTCACCTGAGCAGGTTCAAGCGGGAGTTGGCGAGTCATATGCGAGCTCTGATATACCGGAGATTCCATCATGCTACTTGGAAAAAAGTTGCGATCCCCAATCGATGACACAATTTACAACAGCTGTCCCTAAGTATTCGAATGCCGTAATTCATCCTGCAAAAAAGCCTGTAAGTGGAAGCGCTGGACAACAACAAACAACAAATTCATCTCAATCTACGTCCACGGATTGCTCGCGATTAACCGGATCTCAGATCAACATTAGTGTCGAATACGGCATGCTGAGTTTCTCTAATCCTTATGCTTGTAAAATAAGTTTGCAGATATCAGGTCAAATAAATTGCCAAGCAACATGGGTTCCGATTCCTGTTTCTACCAGCGTTTCCATGGGCTCGAGAGAATCAAAATCTATTTTTATGGGAGGGCTATTTCCAAGCGCCTTGGCCTCGTGCAAGAGTTTTATGACAATGAGTGGCATGGCTTTTGATGGCTCCGGCGGACTCACGCTTTGTGCAAACAAAGCTTGTTTGTCTGCCTTTTCATTCGTTGGAAGAGTTGTATAAGCTAATCGAAGAAACTAATTGTTTTGTGATGGTAGAGCGAGGTAGTGTCTAACCGCTAATTACTATTTCACCAATTGTGAAGTCATGATCTATGTGAATCCATTGTGGATCAAACATCTCTTCGACTATAGCGCGGGCGGATTCTTCAGAATTCGCTTCAACTACCATGGAATAAGTATTGATTTCCGTTGCACTGACTACATATTTAGGCATTTGTTTCCTTCCCTTGACTAGGTAGAGCGAGCTTAGGTTCTTCTTCGTAAATTCTCTTTTCAATTGCGTGCAGTTCTTTTAATACTGCGGCAAAGCCTGCTTCGTGAGCTGATGTTGCAGATCCGAGGAAGCGGTTGAATTCGCGGCCGGTGGTGGAGTCGAAGCGGACGCCGGAGGTTTTCTGGCGATTAGAGACGCTGATGAAGTAATCGGTCTCGTCTTCGTTGGTAGATAGTTGTAAGAGTTTGTCGAAGTTCCACTCTTGAGTTTTGGTGGGGCCGGTGAAGATAAGGCGTTGAGTGGTGAGCATGACGACTCCGCGATCTTTATCTATCTGGAGTTCTTCTCCGGGAATGATGGTGCCTTTTGTTGCACCTACGCGAAAGCGAATGCCTGCTACAACGGGGATGCTGACGCCGGAGGAGCCTCCGACATATGTGGAAGGTGTGCGGCCGGTTTCGTGGAAGATGCCTGTGGCAGTCCAGAGAGTGTGTTCGCCTTTCTTCTGCATCAGTGTGTTGGGGACTGAATCTTCGCCATTGGATGCGGCGGTGAAGACGGTGATGAGTTTGGTCAGG